>Ga0299914_10001223_pt1 | contig 16764 bp, 15 predicted proteins | sample RVTome_10_FD_201361 | JGI IMG/M metagenome (GOLD analysis project Ga0299914, IMG submission 201361) | Soil microbial communities from uranium-contaminated site in the Upper Colorado River Basin, Wyoming, United States - RVT153D57 (version 2) ...
CCGACCTGCCGCCCCCCCATCCGCAAGCGCAAGGGTGCCGGCCGCTGAAGCGTGCCGGCCGGATGCTGCCCTTCTGCCCGGCCGGATCGCGTCGCTGGCCTCGAACTAACGGCTCGCCAGCAGCAGCGCCACGACGACGATGGCGACAGCTGCGACCGCGACCCAGACCGAGAACTTGCCGACAGTAGTGGCCATGGTGCTCCTCGCCGCCAGTGGAGCGCCATGCGGGTCCACCGGCTGCGCATATGGCACCCGCCGACTTCCGGCGGGCGCCGAGGTTACTCCAGCTCCGCGAATTTCGCTCCGTCCGCGTTCTGCGCGTCGATCACGCCGTCGGAATATAGCACGAGGAGATCGCCCGGCTCGATCCGCCGCGTCGTTCCGCCGCAGGGCAGCCCCGGCAGCCGGCCGGGGCGTGCCGGTCGCGGCGGGGCTCGCGAGCGCCGCGGTGACTACCTCTCGGGACGTGGAACGGAGAGGAGGTCGCCGGCGAACGCCCGCGGGCCCTCCCTCCTCGAAGAGCCCGGCGGTATACTGCGCGGCACATGTCCGCCGGCATCGCGGCCCTCATCGCGCACGGAACGTTCTGGGTGCTCCTGGCCTACGGCTGGTTCTGGGAGGAGATCGGTCCGCGCGGAATCGCCGTCTTCCTGCTGCTGTGGATTGGCGGCCTCATCGGGCTGCGGTACGTGCCGCTGGGCGAGGCGATGTTCCCGTCGTTCGTCGCGCTGCTCGATCTCGCCCTGGTGTTCCTGATCTTCAAGGGCGATGTCCGACTGACGTAGGGGGACCAGTGGCGTGGTGAGTGGTGAGTTCTGAAGGTTCCGATCTCCATCACGCCCGAACTACTACCGGCGCAACTATCCCCGCGACGCGGGCGAGGATCCGCCACCACCGCCGCCGCTGCCGAAGGTCAAGGCGCCCGTGCTCCTCTTCCACGGCCTCGACGACCGGGCGCTGCACGCCGGACGGACTGGCAGGCACGTGGAACTGGGTGGAGAAGGACCTTACGCTCGTCACCATCCCCGTGGCGGGGCACTTCGTCCAGCAGGACTCGGCCGAACTGGTGACAAGGACGATGGAGTGGTGGTTCTCGATGCGCACGCGTCGCTAAGGGGACTAGCCGGTTCACGAACAACCCGGGCGATGGCGCGGGCCAGGATCGGCTCCCGCGCGCGGAGGTGAGCGGTGTCGAGACTGCGCTGGGGCGTGCTGGGCGTGGCGAAGATCGCGGTGACGAAAGTCATCCCCGCGATGCAGCGCGGCGCGTGGACGGAGGTCACGGCGATCGCCTCACGGAACCGGGCCCGGGCGGTCGAAGCGGCCGACGCCCTCGGGATCGGGAAGTCCTACGGCGCCTATGAGGATCTGATCGCGGATCCCGAAGTCGAGGCGATCTACATCCCGCTGCCGAACCATCTGCACGTCCCCTGGACGATCCGGGCGGCGGAAGGCGGCAAGCACGTGCTCTGCGAGAAGCCGATTGCGCTGTCCGCGGCCGATGCGCGAACGCTCGTGGAGGTCCGCGATCGGACCGGCGTGCTCATCCAGGAGGCATTCATGGTGCGCACGCACCCGCAGTGGACGAGGGCCGCGGCGTTCGTGCGGGAGGGGCGCATCGGCGAGCTGCGGTCCATGCTCGGGTGCTTCAGCTACTTCAACGACGATCCTCGGAACATCCGCAACGTTCCCGAGTTCGGCGGCGGTGCCCTCATGGATATCGGCTGCTATCTCGTCAGCACCGGGCGCTTCATGTTCGGCCGCGAGCCGCGGCGCGTGGCCGGGGCGATCGATCGGGACCCCGCGCTCGGCGTCGATCGCCTGACGTCGATGCTGCTGGACTTCGGCGGCGGCCACCTGGCCGGCACCTGCGGAACGCAGCTCGTGCCGTACCAGCGCGTGCAGATCCTCGGCTCGGCCGGGCGCATCGAGATCGAGATCCCGTTCAACGCCCCGCCGGATCGGCCGTGCCGGATGCTCGTCGATGGCGTCGGAGACCTCGCCGGCGCCGGCGTGGAGGTGATCGAGTTCCCGATCTGCGACCAGTACACCATCCAGGCGGATCTCTTCTCGAATGCCGTGATGCGCGGCCGCCCGGCCCCCGTTCCCCTGGAAGACGCCGTGGCGAACATGGCCGGCATCGAAGCCGTGTTCCGATCGGCCGAGACCGGGCGGTGGGAGAGTCCCGAAGGGTACTGACGGCGACGCGGTCCATCAGCGGGATATCCCGGAGAACGCCTCCAATCTTCACGGGCAACGTCCGCCTCACGCGACCGACCGGTCCCGCCGTTCGTGTCTTTTCTCTGGCGTTCGCGATGGAAATGTCCTTTGATCGCGCATCGGAGGTTCGATGCGAAAGCTGTGGGTCGTCCTGATTGCCCTGTTCGTGGTCGCAGCGGGGACATCCGCCTCGCGCCAGCCGCCAGCAGCGTCTCTCGAGGCCCGGCTGGCCGTCCTCGGTAAAGTGTGGCTTGCGGCGAAGTTCAGTCATCCGCGCGTGGCCCTGACCGCCCGCGACTGGGACGCCGTGCTCGAGGAGGCGGTGCCGAAGGTCCGCGCCGCGCGGGATGCCGCCTCGTTCGCCGATGCGGTCGGCGGCATGCTCGCGACGCTCGACGATCCGGTGACCCGCATCGACGGCCTGGCCGCGAACGATCCGCCCGGGCGCCCCGGGCGCGCCGCCGTGCTGGCGCGCGCGGGCGACGGCACCCCGGTCCTCGACCTGCGCGGCGCGACGGCGCTGACCGGCGCGTCGGCGCGGCAGGTCCTGGAGAAGGAAGGCGGCGACATTCGCCGCGCCGGCCGGTTGATCGTCGACCTGCGCGGGACGGCGGCCTCGGCATTCACGGGCGCGCAGGTGTTCGCGGGCATCCAGCACAGGCTGGTCTCCGCCCCGACGGCGCTGCCGGCCAGGCGCTACATCATGCACTCGGGATACCGCGCCCAGGCGGGGGGCGCAGGCTTCTATTCGTCGCGGCAGGTGACGGACGCCGAGCCGCTCGTCGAGCCGCGCGACAGCCTGGAACTTCCCCGCATCGTGTTCGTGCTGGATGGGTCCGCATGGGTGCCGCCGATCGCGCTCGCGCTCCGCGCATCCGGGCGCGCCGCGTTCCTCGTGCATGGCGACACGCCGCAGGCGCCGGTGTCGACAGTCCAGGTGCCGCTCGAGGGCGGCTGGTCGGCCGTGGTCCGCGTGAGCGATCTCACGCTGCCGGAGGGCCGGATCGAGCTGCCCGCGGACGCTGTCGCGCCCGCGAGCGAACCGGACGACGCGCTCTACGCGCGGGCGAAGCCTTTGTTCACGGCAGACCTTGGGCCGGTGACCGTCACCGATCCCGCGCCCGTGTGGCAGCCGGAAGCGACCTACCCGACTCCCGCGTATCCCTCCGAGGCGCACCGGCTGCTCGCCGCCTACCGCCTGTGGGGCGTGCTCGACGCGTTCTTCCCATACGAGCACCTGCTGGACGCGCCCTGGGACGGCGTGCTCGAGGAATTCATCCCGCAGGTGCTCGGCGCGTCGGACGAACTGGAGTACGCGCGGGCGCTCGCGCGCATGGCGTCTCGCACGAGCGACAGCCATGTGGGCGTCTCGGGCAGCGCCGCCCTGACGGACTGGCTTGGCGCGTACAGCTCGCCCGTCATGCTGCAGATCGTGGAAGGCAAGCCGGTCGTGACGCGGATCAAGGACGCGGATGCCGCGGCCGGCGTGTCGGTCGGCGACGAGATCCTCGCCATTGATGGCGAGGACGTCTCGGCGCGGGCGCGCCGCCTCGCGGAACACGCCTCGTTCTCGACGCCCGCGGCGCGCGATCGGCTCGTGGCGGGCCGTCTCCTGAACGGCGGCGACGCGACCGAGGCAACGGTTACCATCCGCGGAGCGGACGGGCGGAGGCGCGACGTGAAGCTTCCACGTGCGCGGCGGTTCGGCGTGCGCGCGCAGCGCGAGGGCGACGTGATGCGCCTGCTCGAACACAACATCGGCTACGCCGATCTGGACCGCTTGACGACCGCCGAGGTCCCGGACATGTTCGAGCGCTTCGCCGGCACGGCCGGCATCATCTTCGACATGCGCGGCTATCCCAACGGCACCGCGTGGGCGATTGCGCCGCGCATCAACACGCGCAAGCCCGAAGCCGCGGCGCTCTTCTTCCGTCCCGTGCTCGCAGCGGGCAGCAGCCGCGAGCGCCTCAGCTTCTTCCAGGAGCTGCCGCCCACGACGACGGCGGTCTACATACGGCTGACGGTCATGCTGATCGACGAACGCGCGATCAGCCAGGCCGAGCACACCGGGCTCTTCTTCAAGGCGGCCAACGGCACGACGTTCATCGGCTCGCCCACCAACGGCGCGAACGGCGACGTGACGACGATGGTGCTGCCCGGCAACCTGCGCGTCAGCTTCACCGGGCACGACGTCCGCTGGCCGGACGGCCGGCAGCTGCAGCGCGTCGGGCTGCAGCCCGACGTCGAGGTGCGGCCGACGATCGCCGGGCTCCGCGCGGGACGCGACGAAGTGCTCGAGCGCGCGGTCGAGTGGCTGCGCGCGCGAGCGGGCTCCTCGGCTGATTCGGGACGGTAGGAATCCGAGTTCCGGTGGGCTCCTCGCTTCCGCCCGGAACTCGGAATCGAGAGGCTGCTACGAGCCGGCCGCCGAGCCGACCGCCGAGGCTGCTGTGATCAGCCACCGATTGCCCTCTCGTACGAGGGTATTGAGATAGGTGCCTTTGGTGGCCACCTCGGGTGCCGCCGTGCCGCCCGACACTTCCCAGGTGCCCGACTGGACCCGCATGGTCGCCGAACTCGCGCCCGCTTTGCCGGTCGTGATGCTCAGCTTGGTGTCCTTGTATGGCCCGGTCAGCGCGGTGGACATCGCCTCCTCGATAGCCGTCCGGCCGACGGAAATGGTCCCGTCCGGCGCGATGCGAATTGCATTTGTCGTATGGAGCGCGGCAATGGCCTTCGCGTCTCCACGCGCCCAGGCCTGGGCAAACTCATCCGCCAGTTTCTGCATGGCGGCATCCGAGGCCGGCTGCTGTCCACCGGGCGCTGTGGTGAGCAGGATGAGGAAACAGGCCGTCGAGATCAGTACCCGCTGCATGACGCGACCTCCCATCTCGATGGCATCACCCCGCGGCGTGCGGGTGGGTGCCTTCGGAGAACCGGAGTGTACACGGGCTGCGGGGCCGGTCAAGCGCTTCGTTTCCGCCCCTCCCGGCGCGGCCGGCCTGTCGCGCGCGCGGCGCGCCCCGGAGCGGGTGGCCGGCCCGCAGGCGCGCCTGGCTCGGTGTCCCTGTGCGGACTACTCCGCCCGCAGCGCGACCAGCGGATCGACGCGCGTGGCCCGCCGCGCCGGGCCGAGACAACAGACCAGCGCCACCAGCGCCAGACCGCAGACCACGGCGCCAATCGTGATCGGGTCGGTCGGGCGCACCTCGAACAAAGACGACTCGAGCAGCCGCGACACGCCGACCGCCGCGGCCGTTCCCAGCGCTGCGCCGATCGCGACGCGGATCATGGTGTCGCGCACGACCATCAGCAGCACGTCGCGCGGCACGGCGCCGAGCGCCATCCGGACCCCGAACTCCTGCGTCCGCTGCGACGTCGTGAAGCTCACCACGCCGTAGATGCCGACGGCGGCGAGCAGCAGCGCGATCGCGGCAAAGCCGCCGAGCAGCACGAGCTGGAACCGCCGCGCCGCCAGCGACGTCTCGAGCAGATCGTCCATCGTCTCGATCTGCGCCACCGGCAGCGCGGGATCCTGCGCGAAGACCGCCTCCTTCACCGCGCCGGCAATCCCCGCCGGATCGCCGGCCGTCCGTACCACGACCTCGAGCGAGCCGTACGACACCTGCCGGAACGGCACGTAGAACTCCGGGCGCGGCGCGGTGTCCAGGCCGCGGTGCCGGACCTCGCCAACGAGGCCGACGACCTCGGCCGGATGCGTGCGTCCGCCCCCCCAGTACAGCACGCGGCCGATCGGGTTCTGTCCCTCGAAGAAGCGTTCGGCCATCGTCGTGTTGACGATGACGACGGGCTTGCCCTTCGCGTGATCGTGCGAGGTGAACGTCCGGCCCGCGAGGAGCGGTACGCCCATCGTCCGGAAATAGTCGTCCGTGGTGATCCGGAAGTCTGCTTCCGGACGGGGGTCGGCCGTATCGGACGCCGTGCCCGCGACGGCGAAGGGCATGTCGTGGTCGACGCCCACGGAGCTCATCGGCAGCGTCGTCACTCCGCCCGCGGCGGTCACACCGGGGAGCTGACGCAGCCGATCGAGCAGATCCTCGAAGAAGCGAATCTGCTGGGGATCGTCGGGGTAGCGGTTGCTCGGTAGGAAGATCGACACCGACAGGAGCCCTGCCGGCCTGAAGCCGGGATCCTGCTGCAGCACGCGCGCGAAGCTGCGGATGAGGAGCCCGGCGCCGACGAGCAGCACGATTGACAGGGCGATCTCGGCGACGACCACGGCGTGCGACAGGCGTTTCGCGGTCTGCCCGCGGGCGGGTCCCCGCACACCCTTGAGCATGTCGGCCGGGGCGGCGTGCGCGGCGCTGAAGCCTGGCATCAGCCCCGCCAGGAGGGACGCGGCGAAGGTAAGCAGGATCGTGAAGGCCAGCACGCGGCCGTCGATCGCGATCGCGTTCCAGTGCGGGAGGTTGCCCGGATCGAGCGAAACGATCGTCTGGATGCCCACGTACGCGACCAGCAGGCCGCCGGCGCCGCCGGCGAGGGCCATCACGAGCGTATCGGTCAGCAGGTAGCGGAGGAGCCGGCCGCGGCTCGCGCCAAGCGCGCCGCGAATCGCCAGCTCCTGCTGCCGCTCGGCGCCGCGGGCGAGCAGCAGGCTCGACACGTTCGCACAGGCGATGAGCAGCACGAGCAGGACGGCGCCGAGCAGCACGAGGAGCGGCCCCCGTGCCGTCCGCACGGCGGCGTCCTGTGCGGGCTCGACGAAGACGTCCCATCCGCCGTTGGTCTGCGGGTAGGCCCTGCCCAGACGTCCGGCGATCGTGCTCATCTCCGCCTGCGCCGCCTCGACCGGCACGCCCGGCGCGAGGCGCGCGATCGCGTAGAACATGCGTTGCGAGCGTCGGGTCTTCTCGTACGGGAAGTAGGACAAGGGAACCCAGAGCTCCGTCTCGGGGTCCGGGAACGCGAAGGTGTCCGGCATCACGCCGACGACTTCGTACGGTTCCTCGTCGAGCAGGATCGTCCGGCCGACGATCGCGGGATCGGAGCCGAAGCGCTGCTGCCAGACCGCATGACTGAGGAGCACGACCCGATCGCGGCCGGCGGTTTCTTCGTCGGGATGGAAGCCGCGTCCCATGAGCGGCGTGGCGCCAAGCAGCGGCAGGAGGTTGGGACTCACGCGTCCGGTTTGCAGTTCGACGGGCTCGCCGTGGCCGGTGAGCGCGAGCCCCCAGTAGACGTACGACGCAATCTCAGTGAACGACTGCGCCTGCTCCCGCCAGTCGAGGAGGTTGGCGGTCGCCACCTGGTCGCGTTCGCGCCCCGTGGCGGGCTGCCGCTCCCACAGCATGACGAGGCGTTCGGGCTCCGCGAAGGGCAGCGGCTTGAGCAGCACGGCGTCCACGACGCTGAAGACCGCCGTGGTGGCGCCGATGCCGAGCGCGAGCGTGAGGATGCTGATCGCCGCGAAGCGGGGCTGACGGAGGAGGAGCCTGAGGCTCTCGCGCGCGTCCTGCACGAGCTCGGCGTCGCGCGTGAACTGCCGGCGAAGCCAGGCGGCGTCGAACACGGAACCGGACGTGCGGCGCAGCAGCGTCATCTGTGTCCTCCAGTCGAGCGCGTCGCGCGCGTCGAGGGTCTCGGCCTGATGGCGGATCTCGGCTTCCCACTCGCGCCGCCAGTCGTCGCGGTCCCGGCCGGGCACCAGGCGCGAGACGGCGCGGACGAGGCGGAGGCACCAGCGGACGGCGGCGGGCTCCCGCATGGTTCAGCTCGTGCGCGCCCGCGCGGCGGCGGGGCGGACGTCCTCGAGTGCGCGATAGCGATCCCGGGCCTGGACGAGCACCGCCTCGCCGTCCGCGGTCAGGCGGTAGTAGCGGCGCGGCGGCCGCTGCGCTTTCTGGGCGTCGGTCTGCTTCTCCCAGCGGGAGGCGACGAGGCCTTCACCGTCGAGGCGGCGCAGAATCGGATAGACCGTCCCGCTCGGCAGCCCGGTGGCATCCATGATGTCGAAGCCGTGGTGGCTGCCTCGTGCGAGGGCCTGCAAGACGAGGGAGGTGGGATAGGTGAGCTTCATCGTCGCCGGACTATATATGTAGAGTTATACTCAACCGCGCGCGTCTGTCAAGGGGATCCGCTGCCGGCCGCGCTCACCGGTCCCGCCCCGATCGATCGGGTTGACATCCGCGGCCGGGCGGCTACAATGGCGACATTCTCGCCAATAGCCTGAGGAGACGTGGGACGCGGAGGCATTCTCGGCGAACTCGAGCAGATGGTGCTGCTGGCGGTGCTGCGGCTCGCCACGCCCTACCCGGTCAGCGTGCGCGACGAGATCAGCGCCGTCGCGGGCGTGGACCTCTCGCGGGGCACGATCTACGTGACGCTGCACCGGCTGGAGGGGCGCGGCCTGGTCGAGTCGTGGCTGGGCGAGGCCACGCCCGAACGCGGCGGCAAGGCGCGGCGCCTGTTTCGCGTGACGGCGCGCGGCCGGCGCGCGCTGGCCGAGTCGCGCGCGGCGCTCGACCGGCTGGGTGAGGGGGTCGAGCCGGTCCGGGAGCGCTGAGATGAGGAGGTGGGTCGAACGGGCGATCGAGTGGTGGCTGCGCCGGGTCGTGCCGTCCGGATGGGCGGACTCGATCTTCGCCGACCTTCGTGAGGACGGCCGCGCCGGCGCGCTGTGGCCGCAGGCGGCCATCGCGGCGCGCTTCACCCTCGAGGCGCTGTCGTCCTGGCGCCCGCGCCGTCCGCGATGGGGAACAGCCGGCACTGGAGGACCGATGCTCGCCACTGAAATCCGTCACGCCTGCCGCGCGCTGTGGCGCTCCCCGGGGTTCACGGCCACGGCGGTCCTCACGCTCGCGCTCGCCATCGGCGCGAACACGGCCATCTACAGCGCCCTGCGATCGATCGTGCTCCATCCGCTCCCGTTTCCGGACAGCGATCGCCTCGTGTTCGTCTGGCACCGGAATGCCGGGATGGGCGGCATGCTCCTGACGCCGCCGCGCACGGCGATCGCGCGATGGCGCGCGCTCACCGGCGTCTTCGAAAGCCTGGAGAGCTTCGACTCGCGCAGCCTGATTGTGGAGGAGGGGGGCGAGCCCGCGGAAGTCAGGGTGACGTTCCTCGACCCGTCCACGCTGCGGATGCTGGGCGCGGCTCCGAGAATCGGCCGGGACTTCGTCGAGGCGGACACCGCGCCTGGCGCTCCTCCAGTCCTGCTCATCAGCCACGAGATCTGGCTCGAGCGCTTCAAGGGCGTTCCGGAGGTCATCGGCCGCGCGCTCTCGCTGAACGGTACGCCGTATACCGTCATCGGCGTGATGCCTCCGGGCTTCGATCTGCCGATGGGGAGCGATGCGCTCTGGGCCGCGGCGGGGTCCGACAGGGCCGGCACCGCGCGCGAGAACACGATAGGGAAGCTGCGGCCCGGCGTCACGCTCGAGCAGGCGCAGCAGGCGCTGGACTCGCTCGGGTCCGCGGACGCGGATGACGACCGGAAAGGATGGTCGGGCTACCTGCTGGCGCCGCGCGATCACCATGGCACCTACATTCACCGCGCGCTGTACGTGCTGGCCGGCGCGGTCGCGCTGCTGCTCCTGCTGGCCTGCGTCAACGTGGCGAATCTGGTGCTCAGCCGGAATGCGGCCCGCCGGCGTGAACTGGCGGTCCGTCGGGCGCTCGGCGTGTCACGCGGGCGGCTGATCAGGCACGTGCTGGTCGAAGCCGTGATTCTCGCGGGCGGGGGCGCCGTCGCGGGGCTTCTCGTGAGCCGCTGGTGCCTCGATCTCATCAGAGCCATCCGGCCGGCCAACCTCGAGGCCCTCGATCGCGTGACGATCGACGGCGCGGCGCTCGCGTTCCTCGGCGTCGCGTCGCTCGTCACGACCGTGCTCTTCGGGCTCGCGCCCGCGATTTCCGCGTCCCGGTTCGACCTGCAGGCCGTGCTGAAGACCGGCAGCCCGCAGGCGACGCCCTCGGGCCTCCGAGTACGGCGCGCCCTCGCCGTCGCGCAGGTCGCCCTCGCGCTGATGCTCGTGATCGGCGCCACCCTGCTGCTGCGCAGCTATGGCCGGCTCACGGCCGTCGATCCGGGCTTCGACCCCGAAGGCGTGATCGCCGTCCGCCTGGATCTTCCCGCGCACCGATATCCGGCCAGGGATCTGGCGCGCCGCGAGCAATTCTTCGACGACGTGCTGTCCCGTGCGCGGGAGCTGCCCGGTGTGGCCTCCGCCGCCTTCGGCAACGGCATTCCGCCCGAGACCGGCGTCATGTTCGGACGGACGCTGGAGGTGCACGGGCGGACGCTCGGCGACCACGGCTCGCTCCTGTCGGGCGCGTATGTCTCGCCGGACTACTTCACGACACTGGGCATTCCGATCCGGGAGGGGCGCGCGTTCAGCACGCACGACACGGAGGGCTCCGAGCCGGTCGTGATTGTCGGGCAGGCGTTCGCCCGGCAGGTCTGGCGCGGCGCGAGCCCCCTGGGCGCCCGCCTGCGCACCCAGTCGAACGAGGCCTGGGCGACGATCGTCGGCGTCGTTCCCGACGTGGCGAGTCCGGATCGCACCTGGCCCCAGATCTACTTTCCGCGCGCCCAGGCGCGGCCCGGCTGGGGCTCGCTCATCATCCGCGCCGACGGGGATCCGCTCGCGCTGCTGCCCGCGATCAAAGCGGCCGTGTGGGCGAGCGATCCGCAGCTCCCGGTGCAGGACATCGACACGGCCGGGCAGGTGCTGCGACGCACCACCAGCGGGGCGCGCTTCAACATGGCGCTGCTCGCGTCGTTTGCGGCGTGCGGCCTGCTGCTGGCGGTCGTGGGCGTCTACGGCGTGATGACGCTGTTCGTCGGCCAGCGGCAGCGCGAGCTGGGGATCCGCATGGCGCTCGGCGCCTCGCGCGGCGCCGTCGCGCTGCTCGTGTTCCGCCAGTCGGCGGTCGTGCTGCTGAGCGGCATCGTCATCGGCACGCTCGGCGCGGCGTGGCTCGCGACGTTTCTGCAGAGCCTCCTGTACGAAACGGCGCCGCGCGACGCGGGCAGCTTCGCCGCCGCGTCCGCCGCCATCGCCCTTGCCGCCGCGGCCGCGACGATTGCCCCGATCGTTCGCGCGCGGCGCGTCGATCCGACGACGCTGCTGCGGGCCGAGTGATCGGGCCTCGCGCGGCGCTCATGCCGCGCGCACGACGCGGCGGCAGGAACCAGTCGGAGCCCTGCGGTGAGCAGCAGGCCGGCGCACGACCGCGCCACGGGCCTCACGCACGCCGCCACCCGGCGGATCCCCCGGCGGCTCGCCGGGTGGACTGTTCAAATTGTTGACATTGTTTTAACAATCTTCCTACGCTGCACGGATGACGCGGCGCAGGCTTCCGGGCCGATCGCTCACGCTCGCCAATCCCCCGACTTTCGGCGCCCTCGCCTCGCCCCACCGGCTCGAGACGATTGCGGCGCTCGGCGACGCGAAGTCGGCGTCGATCGCCGAGCTGGCGCGGCGGCTCGGCCGCTCGCCCCATTCGCTCTACTACCACATCAAGCGGCTCGCGGACGCCGGCGTGGTCGTCCCTGCGGAGACCCGCCGCCGCGGCCGCCGCGACGAGCAGGTCTGGACGCTTGCCGCCGAGCGGATTCTGCTCGGACCGTCGCCCGGGGCGGCAGGGTTCGGCGCGGCAGCCTCGAAGGCGGTCGACTCGATGCTGCGGCTGACCTCGCGCGAGCTGCAGGCCGCGCTCCGGCGGGAGGAGCGGAAGCAGGGCGCCCGCCGGACGCTCATCGGCCTGCGAGCGAAGGGGAGGGTCGACGGGCCGACGCTCGAACGCATCACCCGTCTGGTCGGACGGATCGAGGCGCTCATCAGAAAGGCGAATCAGCAGGAGCGTGCGGGGACGCTCTATGCCGTCACGATCGTACTGACCCCCACGGAAGACAAGGCGCGCAGGGAGGATTGAAATGGTGTTCGCAGACCACGCCATCGCACTCGTGCTCGTCGTGCTCGCGCCTCTCTGGGGCCGCCGGTCGTGGCGCCGCCTCCAGCGCGCGCTGGCGAACGGGCGGGAGGAAGCCCGCCTTTCCGCGTATGCCGGGACCATTCTCCTGGAGTGGAGTCTGGCGATCGTGGTGCTCGTCGCGTGGATCGCGCTCGGACGCCCGCTGGCATCGGCCGGCCTCTCCGCATCCCTCGCGTGGCCGTTCGTCATCACCCTGGCGCTGGCCGCCGCCCTCGGCGCGCTGCTGCTCGGCCAGGTCCGCGCCGTCCGAGGGCTCGACGCCGCCGGCCGCGCATCGCTGCAGCGTCAGCTCGCCCCGGTGCAGACGCTCCTGCCGCACACCGCCGGCGAGCGCGACGTGTGCCTCGCGCTCTCGCTGACCGCGGGCTTCTGCGAAGAGCTGCTCTACCGCGGCTTCCTGATCGGCTATCTGAGCCCGGCCGCCGGAATCGCGGGCGCGGTGGCGGCGTCCGCCGTCGTCTTCGGGCTCGTGCACGGATACCAGGGGCGGGGCGGCATCCTCAAGACCGGAGCGATCGGTCTCGTGATGGGGCTGATCTACGCCGTCTCGGGATCGGTCTGGCCGGCGGTTGTGCTGCACGCCGCCTTTGACGTGCAGGGCGGCCTGATCGGCTACGAAGTGTTCTCGCGCGCCGGCCGGCAGGTGGGCGGTGATCGACCGGCTCGGCCCGGCGCGGTTGGGCTCTCCGGGGCGTGAGCGGCTCAGGACGCACCGGCCGGCGTGCCCGCGCGCTCCCGATCATCCAGCCTTCGTCTTCACGTACTCGGCCATGCGGCGGTTCATCTCGTCCGGCGTCACGTCCTCGATGTGCGTGGCGATCGTCCAGCGGTGGCCGAACGGATCGATCAGCGTCCCCGAGCGATCGCCGTAGAACTGGTTCTCGACCGGACGTTCGACCGTCCCGCCGGCGTCGATCGCCCGTGTGAACGCCTCATCGACGTTCGCGAGGTAAATGGCCAGGCTGACCGTGGTTCCCCCTCTGGACTTCGGTCCCGTGATGTTCATGTCGGGCCACTCGTCCGAGAGCATGATCACCGAGTCGCCGATCTTCATCTCGGCGTGCCCGATCCGGTCGCCCATCGGCATCCGGAACAGCTCCTCGGCGCCGAACGCCTTCCCGTAGAACTCCAGCGCGGCCTTGCCGTCGTGCACGACGAGTGCGGGCGTCACGCTGTGGAACCCGCCGGGGATCGGTTTGACTGCCATGCTGCGCCTCCTGTGCTGCCACGCACGCTGCCCGGTTGAGCACCTCGGCCGTCGTGGCGGTTCACTCCAGACCGCAGTGTACCTCCCCGGGCAGTCGGATCACGCCGTCTTCAAGAGTTCCTTCTCGTCCAGACACTGACGCGCCACCGCTTGCGCTTCTGGCCGCTTCCCACGCGTTTCGCAATCGCACGTCTCATCCTTGCAGCAGCAGCGGCCGTCGCGCCTGTCAGCCGTTCCAGAACCCCGTGGCCGAGACGATCCGTCCCTCGGCGTTCATCGTGAACACGTTCGCCCCCGTGCCCTTCACGGCTCCACTGGCATCGACCGCCTGCCAGTCCACGAGGACCATGCCCTGACAGTGCCGCGCGTCCCCGGTGCGCGCGAGCCGGATGCCCGGCATGAAGCGCTGCGCGGCGGTGATGTGGGCCGAGAGGTCCTCCAGCCCCGAGAGCAGGCTGTAGCGATCCCGGAACACCACGTCCGGCGCCGCGATGGCCTCGAGCGCGGCGGCGCGGCTCGCCGGATCCGGGTCGGCCCACGCGCCGAACCACCGGTCGGCGACGGCCGCGGCCCCGCGGTGCAGGTGATTGGCCACGGCGTTGGCGAACAGCGAGAGCTGGAAGCGCCAGCCCTGCACGTGCTCGTCGCGCGCCTGTTCGTCCGCGAACTCGTGGAGCAGGTGCAGGCGGGTCCCGCCGGTCACGGCCTCGAGCGTGATTGTCACGCGCGAGCCGCCCGGCGGAATCGGGCTCCCGCCGGCGAAGCCGTACGTGAAGACGAACCGCTCCGGTTCGTGCACCTCGAGCACCTCGCCGGAGACCTCGACGCCGCCCGGGAAGCGTATCGAGGCGCGCCCGCCCGGCCGTGGGTCGATCGTCGAGCCGGAACCCCACCAGGATGCCCAGTGCTCCGGGTTCACGAAGAACTCGAAGACGACGGGACGCGGCGCGTCGATGTGGACGGTGCGGTTCAGCCGGTGTGCCAGGGTGGTCGTCGTCGACGTCATGATGATGTCCCTTTCTGATGGCGGGCCGGCCCGCGCCGGCGGCGCGGCCTGGGCCCCCGACGGGAGGCCTCGAGTTCGGCCTGCAGCTTGAGACGCCAGAGCGCGTCTTCCCACATGCGCTCGAGCGCCGCGCCGAGATCGCCCAGCGCTTCGCGCCGGGCGCGGTAGAAGCGCCGGCGTCCGTCGGCGCGCACCTCGGCCAGCCCGGCGTCCACGAGCGTCCGGAGCTGGAGCGACACGGCGCCGAAGGTGACGTCGGACATGGTCCGGTGAATGTCCCCGGCGGACCGCTCTGCCTGCCAGATGAGGCGGAGGATCTCGAGCCGGCGCGGGGAAGCCATGGCGGCCAGGGCGTGCGCATCGAGCACGGCCGTAAATTTAGTAGAAACTAAAATAATAGTCAAGCGCCCGCCGGCGCCACGCTTTCCTTACCGTTCCCTCACCGGACCGGCCATCCCTGCCGGAAACCGTCCCGCCCGGACCGACGTCCTCATACAGAGAGCGCCTGAACGTGGAGGGCACATGCGTCGTTCGCGAAGGTTTCCATTCATCGTCACCCTGGCCGCGCTGGCCGTCGCCCTTCCGGGGCCGGCCTTTGCGCAGGCCGAGCGATCCATCTACGCGAGCGTGCTCGACAGGTCCGGCGCGCCCGTGGCCGCGCTGACGGCCCGCGACTTCACCGTGCGCGAGGATGGCGTCCAGCGCGAGGTCCTGCGCGCGACCCGGGCGGACGACCCAATCCAGATTGCCGTCCTCGTGGATACCAGCCAGGCGGCCGAACGCCACGTGACCGACATCCGCCGGGCCCTGGAGCCGTTCTTTGCCGAAATGTCCGGCGAACACGAGATCGCCCTGGTCGGCTTCGGCGAGCGCCCGACCACGCTCGTCCAGTTCACGCGCGATCCCGCGCGGCTCGAGGCCGGCATCGGACGGCTGTTCGCCAGGCCCGGCAGCGGCGCCTACGCGCTCGACGCCATCGTGGACGCGTCCCGCGGACTCCGCATGCGCGAAGGCGCACGCCACGTGATCGTCGTCATCACGACCGAAGGGCCGGAGTTCAGCCAGCGTTATCACGAGAACGTGCTCGACGAACTGCGGCCGAGCGCGACGCTCCAGGCCTTCGTGCTGACCAGGCCCGGCGCCAGTCCGCGGGACGACGGGCGGCGGCAGCGGGAGCTGACGCTGGCCGAGGGCGCGGTGGATACGGGAGGCCGGCGCGAGCATCTGCTGACCAGCATGGCGCTCGCCGATCGCCTGCGCGATCTGGCGATCGAGCTGAAGCACCAGTATCGGATCGACTACACGAGGCCGGCGTCGCTCATCCCGCCGGACCGGATCGACGTGGACGTCACGCAGCGCGGGCTGACCGTCCGCGCGCCTCGCGTGCCGCGGGTCCCGCTCGCGCTCCGCACCGGCTCGTAACGGACCACGGACCCCGGACCACGGACTACGTCAGCCGCTTGCCCCCCTCGGAGGACGCGATGAGCTTCGCCAGCCGGCGATCTCTCGTGTCCTCGCCCTTCGCGCTCATCACCCACGTCGTCGCCATCCTCCGGTAGCCCGGCGGCTGCGCCTCGAAGAACGCCCACGCCGCGTACGTGTGGCGCAACACCTCAACTGACGGCACACGTACGATGGCACGACGGCCACCGCGATCACGACGACCACGACGTCACGCAAACCACAGATCCACCAGCACGTCGGCGAGGCTCGACCGCGTAAACTTCTTGCTTCCGCGGCAAGGTTCTCTTGGAGTGTTCAACCACGGCCTGGCCACGAACGCGCAGCAGCTGTGGCAGTCGCGAGGTTGAAAGGACAAGGGAGATGGACCTGGATTCACTCGACCTGACACCGGCCAGTCGCCGACGGCAACCTCGATGAGCACGAAGAAACGAAGAACACGATGAATTCTTGAATATTTCTCATCGTGTTCATCGTGTCATCGCGGCCTTCGTGATTGCCGTCAGCGCGTGCAGCAGCAACTCGGGTGATTCCGGCTGATTCCGGCGATTGGCATATCTTTCTGTGGTTTGCCCATAGCAAAGGAGCCTCCGTGCCCTCCTGCTCTCCTTATGTTGCCCGAATCGCCCTGAAAAGGCGTCCGTCACCTCGTTGGGTTGCGGGCGGAGGCTGCGTCGTGGTCGTCGTGGTCGCGGTGCTCGTCATGATGCCGTCCGTTGCGCCGTCACCGTCGCCCGGGTGAACTCCGGCCAGCCTTGGTGCACAATCAGACTCCGGGATCCCGGAACCCGCTCCGCGAAGGGAGGCACCGCAGTGCCCAGGACACGGCGCCGCCGGGACGGCGGCTCGAACGCCCGCACTCGCGCGCCGAGATCGGCGCCCGCGGCATCGGGCGCGCAGTCCGCGT
>Ga0299914_10001224_pt1 | contig 16757 bp, 16 predicted proteins | sample RVTome_10_FD_201361 | JGI IMG/M metagenome (GOLD analysis project Ga0299914, IMG submission 201361) | Soil microbial communities from uranium-contaminated site in the Upper Colorado River Basin, Wyoming, United States - RVT153D57 (version 2) ...
CGAAGGACGACGTCGGCGCCCAAGGTAACGTCGGGGTCGACGATCTCCGCCCCGGCCTCCGCGTACTGGGAGTCGGGGTGGCCGGCGGCGTCGCCGGCGCCGCGCTCGACCAACACCTCGACGTGCTCGTTGCGCTTCAGCGACTTGACGGCGTCGGGAACGAGCGCGACCCGGCGCTCCCCCTCAGCGGTCTCTTTCGGGACTCCGACCTTCATGCGGCGCGGAAGGTTATGCGATCCGGTTAGGCGGGCGCTTGGACACCGGCGATGTCCGCCAGGCGTTCGAGAGTGTGGAGCTGCTCGCCCTTCTCGACGTGCACCGGGGAGACGATCAGCCGGTCGATCCCGGCGGCGCGGAAGCGCTCGATCCGCTCCGCCACCTCGGCCTCGGTCCCGACCAGCGAGGTCGCCTCGACGATCTCGTCGGGCATCGCCTCGAAGGCGCCGCCGCGGTCTCCGTCCTGGAAGCGGCGCTGCACCTCGTCGGCGACCTCGCCGAAGCCGAAGCGGTGCGCGAGGTCGACGTAGAAATTGGTCTTGCGGCTGCCCATGCCGCCGAAGTAGAGGACGAGCCCGGCCTTGACGACGCTCTTCGCCGCCTCCTGGTCGCCGTCGATCGCGACCTGAAGCGAGGGCGAGACCTCGAGGTCGGAGCGCTGCCGCCCGCCCTTGGCGAAGCCCGCCTCCAGGTGCTCTCCCCAGGTCTGCTCGAAGGCGTCGACGCTGAAGAAGATCGGGATCCAGCCGTCGCAGATCTCCGCCGCCATCTCCACCGATTTGCGGCCGATCGCGCCGACGAAGACGGGGATCTCGTTGCGCTCGGGATGGAAGTTGAGCTTCAGCGCCTTGCCCTCGCCGTCGGGAAGCGGCAGGCGGTAGTGGTCTCCCTGATGGTCCACCGGGCCCTCGCGGGCGATGATCTCCCGCACCACCTCGATGTACTCGCGGGTGCGGCCCCACGGCTTCGCGTAGGGAACGCCGTACCAGCCCTCGGAGACCTGCGGGCCGGAGGGGCCGAAGCCGAAGATGAAGCGCCCGCCCGAGAGCTTGTCGATCGTCGCCCCGGCCATCGCCGCCGCGGCGGGCGGGCGGGCGGGCACCTGCATGATCGCGGCGCCGAGCTTGATGGTCGTCGTCTGCGGCGCCAGCCAGGCCAGCACACTGACCACGTCGGAGCCGTAGGACTCCGCCGCCCAGACCGACTCGAAGCCGGCCCGCTCGGCCGCCTGCACGACCTCGACCGCGTCCTCGCCGGCCGGGCCGATTCCCCAGTAGCCGAGGTTTATCCCAAGCTTCAGAGCCATCCGGCTCGCACCCTATTGAATAGACGCTATGACCACCGCAGAGACGACCATCGCGCAGGGCCTGACGGGCGCCGAGGCGGCGGCTCGGCTGCGCAAGCTCGGTCCGCCGCCGGAGACCTCGTCGCGATCGGTCTCCAGCATCGTCGCCGGCAACGTCTTCACGCTCTTCAACGCGATCATCGGCGTCTTCTTCATCCTCATCCTCTCCCTGGGGCTCTTCGCCGACGCCGCCTTCGGGGTCATCGCGATCGTCAACTCCTACATCGGGATCCGCCAGGAGCTGAAGGCGAAGCGGACGCTGGACGAGCTGGCCGTGCTGGTCGCGCCACACGCAAAAGCGATGCGCGACGGCGCCGAGCTGAGCCTTCCGGCGGAGGAGATCGTCCCCGGCGATGTCGTGCGGGTAACCCCGGGAGATCAGCTGGTCGCCGACGGGAGGGCGATCTCCAGCCGGGGGATGACCCTGGACGAGTCCCTGCTGACCGGCGAGGCCGACGGGGTGCGAAAGGGGGCCGGCGAGCGGGTTCTCTCGGGTTCCTACTGCATCTCCGGCTCGGGCCATTACGAGGTGGACGCCGTGCGGGAGGACAGCTACGCGGGGCGGCTGGCGGGCGAGGCCAAGGCGTTCCGCCATCCGCCCTCGCCTCTGCAGGAGGAGGTCAACCGGGTGATCGTCGCCTGCACCTGGGTGATGGCTCCGCTGGCGGCGGTCCTGCTGCTCACTTTCCAGGTGCGCAGCGTCGATCTGGTCGAAGCCGCGCAAACGGCCACCGCGGGGCTGGTGACGCTGATCCCCGAGGGGCTGGTGCTGTTGATGAGCGTCACCTTCGCCGTGGCCGCCGTGCGGCTGGCGCGCAGGGACACGCTGGTGCAGCAGATGAGCGCGACCGAGAGCCTCGCCGCCGTCGACACGATCTGCGTCGACAAGACGGGAACGCTCACCGACGGGGAACTGCGACTCGCCTCGGTCGAGGTGGCCGAGGGGACCGACCCGGCGCAGGCGACGGCGGCGCTGGCGCGCTTCGCGGCGAGCGCCGGGGACCGCAACCGGACCCTGGAGACGATCGCCGAGCGCTTTCCGGGGAGAGCGTCCCGGGTCGGCGCCGAGGTTCCCTTCTCCTCGGAGTGGAAGTGGAGCGGCCTGCTGATGGGAGCGAAGACGTACGTCCTGGGCGCGCCGGACATCCTGGCCGGAGCCGGGGCGCTGGCGCTGCCGCCGGGGTTGGCCCGCAGACTGGAAGAGGAGACTGCCGCCGGGCGGCGCGTCGTCGCCTTCGGCGAGTCCGGCGAGGCGCTGCCCTCCGACCCCTCGACCGCCAACGTCCCCCGCCTGACCCCCGTCGCGCTGGTCGTGCTGGAGGAGACCCTGCGGCCCGACGCGGCGGAGACGATCGCCGCCATGCGCGAGGAGGACGTCGACCTGAAGCTGATCTCCGGCGACGCGCGGGCGACCGTCACCGCGGTCGCCTACGGGGTGGGCGTGCCGCGGGACGCCGGCGTGATCGAGGGCCCCGATCTGCCGGGCGACCCCGAGCTGCTGGCCGAGGCGGCTCGGGAGAACACGATCTTCTGCCGGATCGCGCCCGAGCAGAAGAAAGCGCTGGTGGCGGCGCTGGCGCAATCGGGGCGCTACGCGGCGATGATCGGCGACGGGGTCAACGACGTTCCGGCGCTGAAGCGGGCGCGGATGGCGGTGGCGATGGGCTCAGGCGCGCAGGTGACGAAGGGAATCGCCGACGTCGTGCTGCTGAAGGACGAGTTCTCCCGCCTGCCGCAGGCGGTCGCCGAGGGACGGCGGATCGCCCGCAACATCCACCGCCTCGGTCGTCTCTATCTGACCAAGACCGTCTACGCGGCGGCGCTGATCCTGCTCGTCGCCGTGCCCGGGTTCGCCTTCCCGTTCCTCCCCCGTCACCTGACCCTCGCCGCCTTCTTGACGATCGGCGTCCCCTCTTTCGTGCTGGCGCTGGCCCCATCGGACGGCCCGCTCTATCGCGGGCGCCTGCTGCGCGCGCTGGCCGCTTTCGCGGTGCCGGCGGGGCTGGCCACCGCGCTCGGCTCGATCCTCTCCTTCTTCCTCGTCGACACCGTCTTCGGCGGCGACCTCGATGCCGGCCGCACGGCGGCGACGACGACGCTGATCGTCCTCGGCCTCTCCTTCGTGCTGCTGCTGGAGCGCGGCCCCGGCCGCGAGCACATCGCGATCCAGAGCTACGTCCTGGCGATGGTGGCGGGGTTGGGCGCTCTCTTCGCGGGAATCCTCGCGATCGGCCCGCTGCGCGACTTCTTCGAGATGGAGCTGCTGACCTCCGCGCAGTGGTTTCTCGCCCTACTCTGCGCCGCGGCGGGCCTGACGATCGCCAGCGTCCTCTGGCGCCTGCCCCGGATCGAGCGCCTGGAAGCGGTCAGTCCCGAGGCGCCAGCACGAACTGGCTGACGATCAGATTCGCCGCCAGGCGCGGCAACTCGCCCTCGCGGCAGCGCTCCATCCGCACCTCGATCACCACCGTGCTCTTGCCGGCGTGCAGCGGCTCGGCGGCGGCGACGATCTCGTCCCCGAGCACACCGGCGGCGAATACGTTCAGCTTCAGCTCGATCGTGGTGAAGTTGTGTCTCGGCGGGATGTTGCGGAAGGTCGCCCAGGCGGCGACCGTGTCGCCCAAGGCGGTCCAGACGCCCCCGTGGACGAAGCCGCCCGGGTGCAGGTGGCGCTCGTCGACGACGATCCGCCCGCGCGAGTGCGAGTCCTCGATCTCCAGCGGCTCGATCCCCAGGTCGCCGGGGAAACTGCCGGGCAGGAAGTTCCTGACCGACTCCGGGGTGATCAGGGAACTGGGGTGAGGGGCGTCGTCGGCCATCGACGGCGCGACCCTACCCGAGCGCGGCCTCGGCGACCGCCGGCGCAGCGCTCAACTCGTAGGCGCCGGGCTCGAGCCGGGCGGTGCGACGCCGGTAGGTCCTCCACAGCCAGGGCCACTGGCTCGGATCGTTGCCGTTCTCGTCGACGTACCAGTTAGAGCAGCCGCTGTGCCAGACGGTCTTCGTCAGGGCGGCGCGCAGGTCGCGGTCGAACTCCTCGGCGGCCTCGCGCCGCACCTCGATCCGCCCGGCGCCCCGCGCCTCCATCTCGCGCAGGGCGGCGAGGACGTGGCCGATCCCGCACTCGATCGTGTTGACCACCGAGCCGGTCCCTCCGTTCGTGTTCGGCCCGTAGAGCAGGAACATGTTGGGGAAGCCGGGCACGGTCAGTCCCAGATAGGCGCGCGGAACCTCGCCCCACTCCTCGGCCAGGCTGCGGCCGTCGCCGCCGGCGACCTCCATCGGCGCGACGAAATCGTGGCTGGCGAAGCCGGTGGCGAGGACGATGGCGTCGGCGGGTCGCTCGACCCCGCTCGCGTCGCGGATGCCGCTCGGCGTGATCGCGTCGATCCGCTCGGCGACCAGGTCGACGTTGGCCTCGGCCAGCGCCGGGTACCACTCGTCGGTGAGCATGATCCGCTTGCAACCGACCTCGTCGCTCGGGGTGACCTTGCGGCGCAACTCGGGGTCGGCGATCGCCGAGTCGATCTGGCGCTTGGCGATCGCGCGAAGCAACGGGAGCAGCCAGCGCTGGCTCGTCATCGCCGCCGCGCCGAGCTCTTGGGAGGCGTAGATAGAAGCGCGATCGAGACGCCGCAGCAGGGGGAAGCGCTTGAAGAGGGCGCGCATCCCCGGCGAGTACTCGTAATCCATCTTCGGGAAGGTCCAGCCTGGAGAGCGCTGGTAGACGTCGAGGCGGGCGACCTCCGGCTGGATCGCGGGCACTACCTGGATCCCGCTGCAGCCGGTGCCGATCACCGCCACGCGCTTGCCGGCCAGGTCGACGTCGTGGCGCCACTCGGCGGTGTGGAAAGCCGGGCCGGCAAAGCTCTCCAGGCCGGGGATCGGCGGGGTCTTCGGCACCGAGAGCTGGCCGCAGGCGGTGACGAGGACATCCGCCTCGTGCGAGCCGGCGCTCGTCTCCAGGCGCCAGCGGCCGCCGTCTTCGTCCCAGCGGGCGCTCGTCACCTCGGTCGCGGTCCGGATCCTGTCCAGCACGCCGAAGCGCCGCGCCACGCCCTCGACGTAAGCGCGGATCTCGGATCCCGGCGAGAAGCGCCGTGACCAGCTGTTGGGGGCGAAGGAGAACTCGTAGAGGTGGGAGGGGATGTCGCAGGCGGCGCCCGGATATGTGTTGTGCTGCCAGACGCCGCCGACCCGCTCGCCCTTCTCGAAGACCGTGACGTCCTCGTAGCCGGCGCGTCGCAGCATCACGGCGGCCCCGACGCCACCGAAGCCGCCGCCGACGATCGCGATCGAGCGCCGCCGCGGAGCCGCGCCGTTGCCGCCGCTAGACACCGAAGCCCTCCAACCCATAGTCCCCGAAGGGCTCGTCGCGCTCGCGCACGGCATCCTTGAAACCTGCCTCGGCCGCTCGGCGAACGAAGCCATGCCCTTCCTCGGTGTGGCGGGCGACGCCGTCGAAGAAGGTGCCGAGCAGCTGGGTCTGGTGCAGCCCCTGCGCGTAGAGGGACTGGTTGACGAGCATCTTCATCATCACGAGCTGGTTGATCGGCAGGCGGGCGACGCGCCCCACGAGGCGCTCGAAGCGCTCGTCGAGGTCGGCCACGGGAGGGGCCTCGGTGGCGAGGCCCCACTCCGCGGCTTGGGCGCCGGTCAGTGAGTCGCCGGTGAGCAGCAGCCGCTTGGCCCGCATCGGCCCGACGCGCGCCGCCCAAAGCGCGGTCGTCGGCGATCCCCAGACCCGCGCCGGGGGGTAGCCGATCTTGGCATCCGCGGCGACGATCAGCAGGTCGGAGCAGAGCGCCATGTCGGTGCCGCCGGCGACGCAGTAGCCGTGGACCTTGCAGAGCACGGGCTTCTCGGAGTGGAAGAGGCTCATGAAGCCGCGCACGTTGCGCCACATGAACTGGAAGTCGGTCACCGGGTCCCAGTTCGACTCGGGCGCGTGGTTCGCGGCGATCGTCGCCGGGTCGACGGGCGAGCCGGGCGGCGCCTCGACCCCACCGAGCTCGCTCATGTCTCCCTCGGCCGACGCGACCAGGTCATAGCCGCCGCAGAAGCCCGTGCCGTTGCCGGCGAGGGCGATGGCATGGACATCGGGGTCGAGGTTCGCCCGCTCCACGCACTCGGCGATCTCCGCCGGCATCCGCGCCGTGATCCCGTTACCCCGCTCCGGCCGGTTCAGGGTTATACGCGCGACCCGATCGCTGCTCTCGTAGGTGAGTGTCTCCAGCCGCTCCATGGTTGTGCGGGGCGAGTTACTCGCGGATAGCGAGAGTAACTCGCCCCGCCCGCTCAGTTCATCCGCTCGACGATCATCGCCTTGCCCTGACCTCCGGCTACGCACATGGTCTCGAGGCCAACCGCGTGGTCGTCGGTCTCCATCACGTTGAGCAGGGTGCCCATGATGCGGGCGCCGGTCATGCCGAAGGGGTGACCGAGGGCGATCGCCCCGCCGTGGGTGTTGAGCTTGTCGATCGAAATGTCGCACTCCGCCATGATCGGAATCACCTGGGCGGCGAAGGCCTCGTTCAGCTCGACCGCGCCGACGTCGCCGATCGTCATCCCGGCCCGGTCCAGCACCTTCTTCACGGCGCCGATCGGGGCGACGCCCATGTACTCGGGCTCGTTGCCCCAGGTGGCGGCGGTGACGATGCGGGCGCGCGGGGTCAGGCCCAGCTCCTTGGCCTTGGTGTCGCTCATGATCAGCACCGCGGCGGCGCCGTCGTTGAGCGGGCAGGAGTTGCCGGCGGTGACGCCGCCCCCGCCGAAGGCCTCGGGCAGCTCGGAGAGCTTCTCCAGGGTCGAGGAGGCGCGCGGGCCGTCGTCCTTGGCGACCTCGGTGCCGTCGGGCAGCGTCACCGGGACGATCTCACGGTCGAAGAAGCCGTCCTCCTGGGACTTAACCGCCAGCTCCTGCGAGCGCTGCGCGAACTTGTCCATGTCGGCGCGGCTGACCTCGTAATGGTTGGCGACGTTGACGGCGGTCAGGCCCATCTCGATGTAGGCGTTGGGCTGGCCGTCGTTGCCCTGGAGGTTCTCGCTCTGGTCGTCGGCGCCGGCCGGCTCGGTGCGCTCGTTGTAGCGGCTCACCCACTCCACCCCGGCGGCGATGTAGGCGTCGCCCTCGCCGGCCTTGATCGCGTTGCCCGCGTGGCGGATCGCGTCGAGGCTGGAGGAGCAGTAGCGGGAGACGGTGACGCCGTTGACCGTCTGCGGCAACTTCTCGGAGAGCAGCGAGACGATGCGCCCGATGTTGAAGGCCTGCAGGCCCTGCGGCATGCCGCAGCCGCAGAAGAGGTCCTCGACCAGAGCGGGGTCGACCTCGGGGTTGCGCTCGAGCAGCCGGTCGACGACGAAGGCGCCCATCTCGTCGGGACGGAGCTGGGCGAGGGAGCCCTTGAAGGCGCGGCCGATGGGCGTGCGGATGGTGTCGACGATGACTGCTTCGGGCATCTGGGAGTTCTCCTTGGAAGCTCGGGGACGCGTGCGGCGGCAGAGTATGCCTCAGTCAGCCTGAACGAGACCTGCAGCTGAACATAGCCAGTAACAGACTTGTATTGTCTTTTTTAGACAGAATTTCTCTGCATTGCAATTTTCCAATGTCGTAAAGAGACGTAAAATGGCTTTTTCAGTCTTATAATGACTGCATGCAATCCAGCGCCACAGCAGTCGGATCGCGTCCACCCCGAACTCCCGCGCTGCGGGTGCTCGAAGAGATTGCGCGTCGTCGTCGTCGCACCATCCGCCTCCCCGAGGACCTCGACTGGCTCGCGGGGGTCACGCCGGCTCCCCGACGCCTGCTCAGCCACATGGCCCAACGCGGCCTCCTCTACCGAGTTGGCCAGGACCGCTACGTCGTGGCACCAATCGAAGCGAGCGCCCTGAGCCAGGCGGCGCCGCCGGAGCTGCTGATAGATCTCGCGCTGGGATCCCATCCCTACTACATCGGCTTTCTCAGCGCGCTGATAGCTCACCGGCTGACGGATCTCCACTCGGCGAGCGCCTCCGCGGCGGTTCCGGCGGACGTGCGGCCGCGCGGGCGCACTTCGATCGCCCTGAAGATCGCGCGGCTGAGCCCGCGAGCATGGCCGGCGCCCGACGAGATCGAGCGTTTCCGCGTTCTTGAGGGAACCAAGGAGTTCGCCCACCGCTCAGCCGTGGAGAGGGCCCTGGTCGACGGGCTGCTGCGCCCTGACCTCTGCGCCGGCTTCGAGACGGTTGTCTTGGCCTGGGGTCGAGCGGGGCGTCGCGCCGACGTGTCCTGGGACCGAGTCGCCCAGGCGGCCCGCGGGATCGGCGACGCCACCGCTCGCCGCGCCGCGTTCATGCTCGGCCTGCTCTCCCTGGAGACGATCGTCGAGCGGCATTTCGCCGACCTCGAGGGTCGAGCAGCGAACACGCCGCTGGACCGCAGCAACGGCTTCAACCTGGATCGCTCCGAGATCGAGCGAGACCCGCGCACCGGGATCCTGCTCAACGTGCCGCGACGGCATCTTCGCGGCTGGGTCGAGGCGGGAGCCGACGCGTGATCGAGTACCCGGACGACGACGTAATCGGAAAGGGCTCGCGGCGACACGCGATCCCGGAGACGGTTCTGGTCCGCGACCTGGTCAGGGTCGTGGAGGTGATGAACCTCGAACGACAGGGCTTCTTCGGCAAGGAGAGCGTCCTCGCCGGCTCGATGGCTTTGCGCTGCTTCAAGAGCCCTCGCTTCACGGTCTACGACGCCGACTTCTCAACCACCGAGAACGCCGCGCGCCGTCCCGAGGAGATGCGGCGGATGCTCGCCTACGAAGACGACGACTTGGTGATCGCCCCGGACCCGCTCACCCCGCACGACGCACACGGGACGGCATGGAAGTCCGAACCGATCCGCTTCGACCCGGTCTTCACCAGCCTGGTCCCCAACCGAGACGACCGCAGCTTCAAGGCAGACATTTCCTTCCGCGGCCTGGTCTGCGAAGGGATCGAGTGCGAGTTGCTCGTCCCCTACGAGATGGGGCTCTGGAGCCGGCCGCCGACGGTGTGGATCATGAACCCCCACGAGGTGGTCGCCGAGAAGGTCCTCGGCTGGTGCGTGAATCGGCTGGTGAAGCACTACGCGGACCTCGCCTTCATCGGAGTGGCCTCGAATCCATCCGGCCGCCCGCGGCTGATCGAGCTGGACGGGATGAAGCTGCGAGAGGCGCTGGCGAACAAGCTGGAGGCGATGCGTGGGCTCCAGCCGGCGCGCTACGCCGCCTTCGGCTCGGTCGACGACCTGGTCGACGACCTCGATCGAGCCGCCAACCTCAACCAAGCCCAATGGCAGGCCATCGTCTACCTGCGGGAACACCGCGATCGCTTCAAGCCCGACCTCCTGGAAGGAGCGGTTCGCGAGATTCTCGTTCCGATGCTCCGCGCCCCCGGACGGGCGTAACGCAACCCAGTTTGTGTGAAAACGCACTTTCAAGTGGGTACCGTCCCCCGGCTGCGTTACATTCGGCGCAATCCGACCTCGCGGGCAACCGTGAGACTTGCCGCGAAGCGGCAGCGAAAGGAGGCCCCCTCATGCCCGAGGGCTACTGCGTGAAAGAGCGCAAGAAGGTCGAGATCAAGGACGCCCAACAGGTGACGATGAGAAACGGTCGTCCGGCGATACAAGGCGTGTGCCCCGACTGCGGCACGAAGATCTTCAAGATCGGAAGACTCTAAGCCGGTCCCCTGAAGCTGCCGCCTCCCGGCGCCGGCGGTCGGCCGGCGCCGGGGGCACCGTCCTGCCCTGCGTGATCGATGTCACGCAGTCGGGGTGGCCGCATGGTCGAAGGTGGGTATCTGGCTCTCTGCAGGGACAGACGCACCCAACGACCCATTACGCCCACTCCGACTAACTAAAGTGTCATCTGTGACGCAGTGGCCCCTCGAGCTGATCCTCGCTCGCAACCTGATGTCGGCGCTCTCCACGCCGGCCTTCCTGGTCGACGAGGGCGGGCTTCTCGTCTTCTACAACGAGGCGGCCGGGATTCTGCTCGGCAGGCGATTCGAGGAGCTGGGCACGGTCGGCCCCGAGGAGTGGGGCTCGATGTTCGGCCCCTTCGACGAGAGAGGCGAGCCGATTCCCTACGACGAGCTGCCCCTGGTCGTCGCCGTGCGAGGGGGCCGTCCCGCCCATGCCGAGTTCGAGATTCGCTCCACCGACGGGGCGCTGCACGACGTCGAGGTCTCCGCTTTCCCGATCCTCACCGCCCATGGCTCCCAGGGGGCGATCGCGGTCTTCTGGCCCGCCGCCTCCAGCGGCAACGGGGCGAGAGACTGAGATGAGAGTCGAGCTCTGGGGCACGCGCGGGTCGATTCCCTCCCCGGGGCCGGAGACGATCCGCTACGGCGGCAACACGTCCTGCGTAGGGGTGACGCTGGAGGACGGGTCGCTGCTGGCACTCGACGCCGGCACCGGCATCCGCGGCCTCGGCCTGGCGCTGGCTACCGAGCCCGCGCGCCTGCACATCCTGCTCACCCACCTGCACCTCGATCACATCCAGGGGCTCGTCTTCTTCGCCCCCTGCTTCTGCCCCCGGACCGAGGTCGTCATCTGGGGGCCCGCTTCGCCGGAAGCCTCCCTGCGCGACCGGATCGCCCGCTATATCTCGGCGCCGCTCTCCCCGGTCGAGGTCCGCGAGCTTCCCTGCGACGTCTCCTTCCGCCACTGCCCGGAGACGGAGTGGGAGATCGGCTCGGCGCGGATCCGGGCGGCTTCGGTCGCCCATCGCGGGCCGACGCTCGGCTACCGGATCGACGACGGGGGGCGCTCCCTCGCCTACATCCCCGACCATGAGCCGGCCCTCGGCGCGGACCTCGACGCCCTGGAAGAGGACTGGATCTCCGGCTTCGCGCTGGCCCGCGACGCCTCGATGCTGATCCACGACGGCCAGTACGCCGACGCCGAGTACCCCGAGCACATCGGCTGGGGCCACTCCTCCCTCACCCACGCCCTCTCCTTCGCGCGGCGCGCCGGGGCCGAGCGCACTGTGCTGTTCCATCACGACCCGCTGCACTCCGACGACTTCCTCGACTCCCACCGCACTGAGGCCAAGCGCCGCTGGGCGGAGATGGGCGGCGACCCGGCCGCCATCGAGCTGGGCGTGGAGCGCGCCACGTACGAGCTGCCGGCGCGATCGCCCAGCGCGGCCGCCGCCGGCTGAGGCCGAGCGCTACGCTGCGGCCTGGATGCCCCCGTCGAGCGGGATCGAGGCAGCGGCCGGCCGCTCGGAGCTGATCCGGGAGGCGTTGGACATGGCTCGAAGCGCGCACGCGGGGCAGATCCGAAACGGCAGCGGCGGCATGCCCTACATCGACCACCCGGTCGCCGTCGCCGAGCTGCTCTCCGAGCGAGGCTTCTCCGACGAGGTGCTCGCCGCGGCCCTGCTGCACGATGTCGTCGAGGACGGCGAGATCTCGGCGGCGGAGATTCGCGAGCGCTTCGGCGATCCGGTCGCCAGCCTGGTCGAAGCGCTCACCGACGACGAGTCGATCGACCCCTACGAGCTGCGCAAGGACGAGCACCGCCGGCACGTGGCCGCGGCCGGCCCCGACGCGCTGGCGATCTATGCCGCGGACAAGCTGACCAACGTCAGGGCCCTTCGCGACGCCTACGCGAGTCAGGGCGAAGCGGTCGGCGAGGAGTTCAAGGTCCCCCTCGACGTGAAGCTCGCCGTCTGGGAGGACGACCTGGCGCTGCTCCGCGAGGCCGCGCCGGCTCTGCCGTTCCGCGACGCGTTCGAGCGGGCGCTGGCCGGCCTGCGGGCCGAGCGGACGGACGCCCGGGCTACTTCGCCTTGAGGCGACGCCACAGGGGCAGGACGTACCAGAGCGCCAGGAACATCGCCAGGGCGGCGGCACTGGTCACGACTGTCGCGGCGGTCCCGAACAGAACGTCGGTGATCAGCATGATCGCGCCGGTCATCGCCAGCGCCAGGAAGCCGAGACCGGCGATCGCCAGCCGGTTGGCGAGGAAGACCAGGTGCTGCTTCTGCTGGTAGCGGAAGGTCATCCGGTGATACGCGGATGGGGAGATCAACAGCGCCGCGGAGATCGCCGTGCAGAGCAGCGTCGCGAAGAAAACCTTCTCCTGGAAGGGCGTGATCTCGGTGAAGTTCCGCTGGAACGGCACTGCCAAGAGGAAGGCGAAGAGAACCTGAACGCCGGGCAGCGCAACTCGCAGCTCCTGCAACAGCTCGCCGAGGTTTCGGTCGAGCCGCTGATCTTCGGTCTCCTCACGCCCTGACGGCCTCTCGGGCATGGACCCACGATAAGGCCCGTGCCGCCCAGGCGGCAGAGAGGCCGGCCACCGCCGCGAGCAGGAGCGCCACGCGGGGGTCGTACGCCTGGGCGAGCCAGCCCGCGAGCGGGCCGCCGATCGGCGTCGAGCCGAGGAAGACGACGGAGTAGAGGGCCATCACCCGGCCTCGCATCTCCGGCGCCACCGCGAGTTGGAGGTGGGAGTTGACGCCGGCGGCGAAGGCGACGGCCGAGCCTCCCAGCAGGGCCAGCACGGGAATCTCCAGGGTCAGGCTCGGCATCGAGGCGGCGAGCAGGGCGAGGACGCCAAAGGCGAGCGCGGCGGCGGCGATCGGCCGAGCGCCGGTGCGGCCGCGGGCGCCGGTGAGGAGAGCGCCTGCGACCGAGCCGACGCCCATCGCGCAGACCAGCGCCGCGTAGACAGAGGCGCCGCCGCCGAAGCTGAAGCGGGCGAGCAGCGGCAGGATCACCTGGAAGTTGAAGCCGAAGGTGCCGACCAGCGCCATCAGCCCCAGCGGCACCGCCAGCGACGGCGTCTCGCGCACGTAGCGCAGGGCGGCGCGAATCGCCCCCGGCTCGCGCATTGCGGTGGGGGCTGGGCGGAGCTGCGCCGGGTCCATCAGCCAGAGGGCACCGATCATCGCGGCGAAGGAGGCGGCGTTCACCGCGAAGCAGGGGGCGACGCCGGCGGTCGCGATCAGCACGCCGGCCAGCGCCGGGCCGACGATCCGCGCCGAGTGGACGATGACGCTGTTGAGACTGACCGCGTTGACCACCCGGTCGGGGCCGACCATCTCGATCGCGAAGCTCTGGCGGGTCGGATTGTCTACGGCGTTGACCGCGCCGCGGACGAAGACGAGGGCGAAGACCATCCACGGCGCGACGACGCCGCTCACCGCGAGTGCGAAAAGAGCGAGTGACGGCAGCGCCATCGCCGCCTGCGTCGCCATCAGCAGGCCACGCTTGGGGAAGCGGTCGGCGAGCAGTCCGCCCCAGGCGCCGAACAGCAGCATCGGCAGGAACTGGAGGGCAGTGGTGACGCCGACCGCGACGCCGCTGCCGGTCAGCTCTAGGATCAGCCAGACCTCGGCGACGGTCTGCATCCAGTTCCCCGACAGCGAGACGAGCTGCCCCCAGAAGTACCTGCGGTAGTTGGGTATGGCGAGGGAGTCGAAGGAGCGAGCCAGGGCGGCGCTCACCGCCGCTCGTCCTCCAGAATGCCCTCGAGGATCTCGGCGGCGCACTCCAGCGCCCTCAGGTCGTCCGGCGGCAGGCCCCGCATGCGGCGCGCCAGGTAGGCGTTCTTGCGGCCACGCAACCGGCGCAGCCGCTCGCGACCCTCGCCGCTGACGATCAGCAGCGCGCTGCGCCCGTCGCTTGGATCGGCGGTCCTCTCGATCAGCCCCGCCTCGTGCAGCCGGCGAAGCGTGCGGGTCGCAGTCGGGCGCTTGATCCGCTCGATCTCGGCCAGATCGCTGGGAGTCAGCGGCCCGTGCCGCTCCACCGTGGCCAGCGCGGACGCCGAGGTCGGCGTCAGCTCCCCGGCGGCGCCGGCCGCCTCCTGCCGCAGCCGCCGCGCCGTGCGCACGATCGCCAATCGCAGTCGAGCGGCCGAATCGGTGAGCGTGGTGTCGAGAGTCCGTGTCAATGCTTAGTCTCGCTAATTAGCGTAGCAAACCACTTGGAGGGACCGCGTACGCCAGCCATTTCATGGCGTACGCGTTTCACCGGCGGGGGCTAGGCTTCCGCGTCGCGGCGCTCGGCGATCTTGCGCTCCAGCTCACGCATGATCCCGGGGTCGCGCAGGGTGGTGACGTCGCCGAGCTCTCGGCCTTCGGCGATGTCGCGCAGCAGCCGGCGCATGATCTTGCCGGAGCGAGTCTTCGGCAGGTCGCCGGACCAGACGATCCGCTGCGGGCGCGCCAGTTTGCCGATCTTCTCGGCGACGTGGTCGCGCAGCTCGGTGATCATCTCCCCATCGCCCTCGTGATCGCCCTCCAGGGTGACGAAGGCGCAGATCGCCTGGCCTGTGTCCGCGTCGAACTGGCCGATCGCGGCCGCCTCGGCGACTTTGGGATGGGAGACGATCGCCGACTCGACCTCGGCGGTGGACAGCCGGTGGCCGGAGACGTTGATCACGTCATCGATCCGCCCCAGCACCCAGAAGTAGCCGTCGGCGTCGCGCCGGGCCGCGTCGCCGACCAGGTAGGTCCGCGGCCCGAAGCGGGAGAAGTAGGTTTCGACGAAGCGCTCGTCCTCGCGGTAAAGGGTGCGCAGCATCCCCGGCCAGGGGCGGCGCAAGACGAGCAGGCCCTCTCCTTCGTCGATCGTCTCACCACGCTCGTCGACGACATCCGCGTCGACCCCGGGCAGTGCCAGCGTCGCCGACCCCGGCTTGGTAGCGGTGATCCCCGGCAACGGCGAAATCGCGATGTGGCCGGTCTCCGTCTGCCACCAGGTATCGACGATCGGGCAGCGCTCCCCGCCGATCACCTTGTGGTACCAGAGCCAAGCCTTCGGGTTGATCGGCTCGCCGACGCTGCCGAGCAGACGCAGCGAGGAGAGATCGTGCCTGGCCGGGTGCTCCGGGCCCCACTTCATGCAGGCACGGATCGCCGTCGGCGCCGTGTAGAGGATCGTCGCCCGGTATCGCTCGACGATCTCCCACCAGACGCCGCAGTCGGGATAGTCCGGCGCCCCCTCGTACATGACGCTGGTCGCGCCGTTGGCGAGCGGGCCGTAGACGATGTAGGAGTGGCCGGTGACCCAGCCGACGTCGGCGGCGCACCAGTAGACGTCCTCCTCGGGCTTCAGGTCAAAGACGTAGCGGTGGGTGTAGGCGGCGCCGGCCAGGTAGCCGCCCGTGGTGTGGAGGATCCCCTTCGGCTTCGCGGTCGAGCCGGAGGTGTAGAGGATGTAGAGCGGGTCCTCGGCGCCCATCGGCGCCGGCGGACAGGCCGGGTCGGCGGTGGCCACAGCCTCGTGGAACCAGACGTCGCGGCCCTCGCGCATCTCGCACTCGGCACCCGTGTGGCGGACGACGAAGACGGTTTCGATCGAGCCGGCCCCGGCCATCGCCTCGTCGACCCGCGACTTGATCGGCGCCGTCTTCCCCTTGCGGCGGGCGCCGTCGACGGTGACCAGCGCCCTGGCGTGGGAGAACTCCATCCGCTCTCGCACGGCCTCTGCGGAAAAGCCGCCAAAGACGACGTTGTGGACGGCGCCGATCCGGGCAGTCGCCAGCATGGCGACGACTACCTCGGGGATCATCGGCAGGTAGACCCCGACCACATCGCCCTTCTCGATGCCGTGGTCGCGCAGGGCGTTGGCGAAGCGCTGGGTGGCGGCGAGCAGCTCGGCGTAGGTGACGTCGCGCTCCTCGCCCTCCTCCCCGCGCCAGTGGTAGGCGATGCGGCCGCCGAGACCCGCTTCGACATGGCGGTCCAGGCAGTTGGCGGACGCGTTGAGCTTGCCGTCGGCGAACCACTTGTAAAAAGGCGGGTTGGAGTCGTCGAGCCCCTCGCCCGGCTCCTCGATCCAGTCGAGCAGCTCGGTCGCCTGCCGCAGCCACCACGCCTCCGGGTCGGCGGCGACCTCCTCGTAGACCGCGGGGTCGCTCCAGAGCGCCCGCTCGCGGAACTCGGCGGGCGGCTCGAAGCGCTCGACTTCCAGCAGCGCCTCCAGCTCCTGCTCGAGTCCCGCCCCGCTTCCCTCACTCCCCATTTGGCCTACCGTACCCGCCGACGGGCCGATTCCGTCGTTTATATCGACGTTTTCGGCCCGTCGGCGGGGTTTTTCAGTAGCCGGAGGGGTGGCGCGCTATGAAGCCGGAAGTCGAGCTGGGCGGGGAGGGGTGCCAGCGGGGGCCGGCGCCGCCGGATGTGTCGAAGGCGAGGCCGGCGATCAAGGCCCAGGCGTGACCGGCGTTGCCGTAGACGGTGATCCACTTTCCGGGGCCCGGCTCCCCCCATGTTGAAAGGCCGGTCGAATCGAGCGGGCTGGAGAGGAAGCCGCCGCCATTGAGGGCGAAGCTGACCGCCCCCGAGCAGTCATAGCCGGGGGAGCTGAACGAGCCGTGGCCGCCGCCCCAGATGTATGGGGTGGCGGCGATCGAGTTGGCGGCCTCGATCGTGGC
>Ga0299914_10001225_pt1 | contig 16754 bp, 23 predicted proteins | sample RVTome_10_FD_201361 | JGI IMG/M metagenome (GOLD analysis project Ga0299914, IMG submission 201361) | Soil microbial communities from uranium-contaminated site in the Upper Colorado River Basin, Wyoming, United States - RVT153D57 (version 2) ...
GTGATACGCGGGGCGGAAGACGAGGGAGCCGGTCGCGCCGGTGAGGGTGACGTTGTTGTCGCCCTCGAGGAGCACGGGCCAGCCGAAGCCGGGCTGGATGAGCTCGAAGACGTCGGTGCCGGCCTCGGTGATCGTGTGCGTCCGCCCGTCGAGGACGAGGGTCGAGCTCCCGGCCTCGAGGGAGAGCCCGGGCTCGTCGTCGTCGGCGTTCACGATCGAGCTCGCCGCGCCGGTCCGGTTGAGGGTGAGGATCCAGCGGTCGGTCGTGGCGTCGCCGTCGTTCGTGACGACGTTCGCGCCGGCGGCGAGGGCCTGGACCTCCTCGGGCCCGTAGCCGAAGGGGTCGAGGGCCTCGAAGGTGAGGAGGGCGTCGCCGTGGGTGCTCTTGAGGCTCGAGAGATCGGAGTCGAAGCCTCGGGGGCGCCCGTAGAAGCGGAGGACCTCGTCGCTCGAGGGGAAGCCGGGGAGGCAGAGGTCGAGGGCGACGTCGGCGACGGCGGGGCGCCATGCCCGCTTGAGGGCCTGGTGGGCGGCGAGCATCGCCGAGGGGGTCGCGGCGTCGATGTTGAGGGGGAACGTGAGGATCCGACGGGGGAGGACGTCGTCGCCCCCGACGTCGCCGTCGCGGTCGCCGCGCTCCTGGTCGCCCGAGCGGGGGACGGGGAGGCCGAGCCCGCCGATCGGCCCGGAGAACTCGTAGGGGGTGCCGGCGCCGAAGGTGAGGCCCCGGGCTGCGCCCTGGTAGTGGTCCACGGTCAGGCTCTCCCGTCGTTCCGCGTGGTGAGCTTCCAGCCGGCCTTCGTGAGGATGGCGTCGACGACCTCGTCCGCGGTGGCGTCGGTCGCGGTCGGGACGATGATGTCGCGGAAGAGGCTCGCGGGTTGCGCGCCAGCTGTGCCGGCGGCCTCGGCGATCATGGCGGCGGTGTCGAGGGGGGTCACGACGGCGCCGGCGGGGAGGTCGACGAGCTCGCCGTCGTAGGAGCCCTCGCCGACGATCGCGAGGCCGCGCTCGAGGGCGGTCCCGCCCTCGGCGAGGCGGGGGACGGTCGGGAGGCCGAGGGTGAAGCCTCCGAACTTCGGGCCGGGCCCGGGCGGATCGAATCCGGGGATCTTGAACTCGAGGTCGTTCCATCCGTCGATGACCTTGTTGATCGCCCCGCGGAACGATTCCCAGAGGAAGCCGAAGACGTCGCCGGCGGCGCCTGCCAGTCGGCCGGGGAGGTCGCGGAAGAAGCCGACGATCTTGTCGAGGGCCCCGCTCACGAGGTCGCGGGCGAGGTCCATCCCGGCGCCGAGAAGGCTCCCGATGATCTCGAGGGCGTTCCCGAGGAGGGTCTTCACGAGCTCCCACGCCGCGGAGAAGATCCCGGTGAAGGCGTCCCAGGCGGCCCCCCAGTCGCCGTTGATGAGGGCCACCGCGGTCTCGATGATCCCGGCGACGAGGGCGACCGCGAACTCGACGACGGCCCGGACGTTCTCCCACGCGTTCGCGAGGATCGTGAGGATCGTGTCGCCGAAGTAGCCCCAGTAGATGAGCACGGCGTCGACGAAGCCGGTCACGATGGCCCGGATAACCTCGACGACGTGCCCCACGGCCTCCTGGATGCTGGCCCAGTGTTCGCGGACCCAGGCGACGAGGTTCCCGAACTGCTCGGCCACGTAGCCGGCGAACTCGGTCACGCGGGGGACGACCTCGGCGAGGAGGAAGCGGACCACGGTGTCGACGACGTTCCGGAAGCCCTCGAAGCGTTGGTAGGCGAGCACGAGGCCGGCGACGACGGTCGCGACCGGGGCGACGAGGAGGGCGAAGGCGACGCCGAGCGTGACGAGGATCGGCTTCAAGTTGTCGCGGATGAAGTCGCCGATGCGGAGGATCCAGCCCCCGAGCTCGCGGAAGAAGCCGACGAACTTCCCGCTGTTGCCGAGGGCGTTGTCCATGACCTCGGCGAAGCCCTGGATGCCGTCGTCGCCCCCGAGGAGCGAGAAGGCCCGGGCGACCTTCCCGACGATCTCGACGATCGGGCCCACGACGCGCCCGACCTCGGCGAAGGCCTGCGGCAGGAAGACGCCGATGGCGTCGACGAGCGGCTCGAGCTTCGGGAGGGCGTCCTCGAGGAAGCGGAGGAAGCCGGTCGCGAGGGGTTCCACGCCGAGCATGACCTTGTTCTTGAGCCGGGCGAAGGTCTCGCCGAGCCCGTCGGTCTCGCCGGCGACGCCCATGATCGTGTCGCCCCCGCTCGAGAGGGTGTCGACGAGATCGGAGACCTCGAAGCGGCCCTCCCGGATCGCGGCGGCCATGTCGGGGCCGGCCCGGGCGCCGAAGAGCTCGAGGGCGAGGGCGTTCGCTTCGCTCGAGTCGCCGGCGTTCGCGATCTCGTCGGTCACGCGGGCGAGGGTCTCCTGGGCGGGCTCGCCCTCGCGGGCCATCTTGCCGAGGGCGATCCGGAAGGAGCCCATGACGAGCTCGGCGTTCACGCCCTCCTTCTCGAACTTGCCGAGGAGCGCGGCGCTCTCCTCCATCGAGAAGCCCAGCTGACGGAGCGGGGCGCCGAACTGGACGAGCTTCCCCGAGAGGTCGTTTATCCCGATGCCGGTCGACTGCGACACGCGGAAGAGGTAGTCGAGGGATCCGGCCTGGTCCTCGACGGCGACGCCCCAGTCCCCGAAGAAGCGGGTCTGCTTCTCGATCGTGCTCCCGAGGTCCTCGCCCGTGACGCGGGCGAGGGTGAGCATCTGCGTTGCGAGCGCCTCGAGTTGCGGCCCGCTCTGGCCCGTCCTCGTGTTGAGGTCGGCGATCGCGGTCGAGACCTTCCCGAAGTCATCGGGGACGCCCTTCGCGACGTTCCGGAAGCTCTGCTCGAGGCCGGCGAGGGCCTCGCCGGTGGCGCCCGTACCTATGCGGATCGTGTCGAAGGCGGAGTCGAAGGTCTGGCCGATCTTGAACGCGGCGACCCCGGCGCCGACGGCGGCCGCGCCGAGCCCGACGCCGATCGCTGCGCCGGCGAGCTTCGCCTTCCCGGCGAGCCCGGAGAACATGCCCCCCATCTGCGCCTGCGTCGCCGCGGCCGCGCCCTTGTTGAGCTTCGGGACGAGGTCGACGAAGGCGCGCCCGGCGTCGAGCTCCCCGGCCACCTAGGCCTCCTCGCCGGCGGTGTCGTTCGGCTTCGGCGTGTAGTCGATCACGACCCCTCGGGCTCCCATGAAGGCGGCGAGCTCGGCGCTCGTCGCGGGCTTCTGCTTCTCATCCTGCCCTGCCCCTCGCTTCGGCCGGGGGACTCGGACCTCGGGGACGTTCGGCTTCCCGCGGCCCTTCGGCCGGGGCTGCGCCAGGATGAAGACGCGACGGAAGTCGGCGAGGACCTCGACGGTCGCGGCGAGGAGCTCCTCGGCGTTGCCCCACTGGCCCGGCATCCCCGCGACGGGGGCGCCCAGCTGGCGCGCGGTGCGGCTCTCGAGGGGGAGCCCGTAGGTGAGCTCCTCGAGCCGGCGGAAGGTGAGCGCCTCGGGGCCCCATATGGCGTCGGCGAGGTCGATCCCGTAGTACCGGGTGAAGTCGGCCGCGACGTTGCGCCAGTGTCCTAGGACTGCGACCCCGAGGCTTTCGATTCCGGGAGCGTGACCTCGTAGATGTCGAGGACCTGCTCGAGGAGGAAGGTCACGTCGGGGAGCTCGAGCGGGTCGCCCGAGGCCTTCGCCTTCGCGACGATCTCGTCGTATCGCTCCCCGCCGAGGAGGACCTTCACGGCCTGCGTGACGACGGACCAATCGCCGGCGTTGACCGCGGCGACGATGTCGATGACCTCCGCGGGGAGGTCGTGCGGCAGCGGGTGCTCGTCGCCGAGGAAGATGATCGTGGGCGCCGGGCCCCGCTTCTCGCGTCGCGCCTTGCGGGCGGCGTCGAGGTCGATCCGGCGGGCCTCCGCCGGCGGGGTTGGCTGCGTGGCGTCGCTCACGGGGCGACGGTCGACACGTCGGCGAAGGCCGGGTCGTCGGTCTGGAAACGGAAGACGGCCTGGCCATCCTGGCCGAGGAAGGCGAACGAGATCGGGAGCACGCTCGCCCCGGTGCGGACGATGTTCGTTTCGACGTTCTCGCTCACCATGCCCTTGAGACAGACCAGCCGGTAGTTCTTCTCGCCGTCCTGCCACTCGACGGCGAGGGCCCGCTCGTCGATGTGTGCGGGGTCCGGGGGCGTGTATTCGTAGAGCCCGGAGTCGAGGGCGGTCTCGGTGATCTCGCCCCCGCCGAAGGCCAGCTGGACGTTCCCGCCCTTCCACTCCATGAGGCCGAACCCGAGCGAGCCCTCGCGGCTCTCGATGATCCGGCGAATGTCGTAGAAGCTCTGCCAGGCGCGGACGCTCTGGATGCTCTTCCCGTCGGTCCACGCGACCCCGTCCTCGGTCACGTAGCCCAGGTCGACCCAGTCCTCGGAGAGGGCGGCCGAGATGTCGGCGGGGACGGCGGTGTCGACGGGGGCGGCGTAGATCGAGCCATTCGCCCCGACGACGATCGCATCGGCGTTCTTCACGTTCCGGACCTCCTAGGTCGGGTTGTCGAGGGGCGCGGAGCCCGTTCCCCGATGAGGCTACGCCGCGGCGCCGTGCGCATAGAGGACCACCCCGAAGACGAAGCGGGCGCTGTCGCTGTCGGGGTCGGGGGAGTTGGTGAACGCGAGGTCCTTCCGGACGGCGGTCACCACGGCCCCGGGGTAGGTGCCAGGCATCGCCCGGAGGGCCAGGTCGGCCTGCTGCGCGATGGCGAAGGCGTCGGCCTCGTCGCCGGCGTAGGCCTCAATCTGGAGGCGCCCTCGGATGAGATGTTGCGCGGCCTGCTCGGTCGGGAGCCCGCCGATCCTGCGGATCCGGAGCGCGGCCTGGCCAGCGCGCCATCTGGCCCGGAGCTTCGTCCCGATGGCGTCGGCGTCGACGAGGGCGGTCACCGCGGCGGCGGCCTTGAGCGCGCCGACGGCGAGGACCTCGAAGTCGGGCTCGGCGTGCATCTCGGTCACCTTGTCTCGTCCCCGATCCCGACCCCGCGGATCTCGAGGCCGATGCTCTCGATCGCCCGGCGGAGGGATCCGTCGGGGTTGTGGAGGGATCCGCCGAGCTCGACGAGGGCGGCCTTCCAATCGGTCGCGCCGATGCGCCCGACGTAGCCCTCGGACGTGAGCGCGACGGTCCCGAAGACGGAGTCCCGGAGGTCGCCCTCGGCGACGGGGACCCCGTCGCGGTAGATCGCTGCGCCGGCCTTCGCGAGCTCCTCGAGGACGGCCTTCACGGCGGAGCTCCGGAGAAGCTCCTCCTCGAACTTCGGGTTGGGGACGAAGAAGACGGACACGGTCACCCCTCGAGCACGTAGGCCCGGGCCTCGATGTGGTGGAGCTTCCCGGTGCGCCGGCGGGTGACCTCGTCGGGGAGGCCCTGGACCTGGAAGACGTCGTCGCCGTCGTGGATCTGATCGCGCCCGGTGATGGCGACCTCGGTCCCGTCCTCGCTCGCCGGTGGGAGGAAGTAGATCCACACGATCTCCTGCTGGTCTCGGGCGTTGCCGGTGTCCTCGAGGGAGCTCGCGAGCTCTCGAGCGGCCCGGACGTTCGGGATCGGGACCCCGTCGGCGATGACGTCGTTCCCGCGCCCGTCGGTTCCGGTGACGATCCGGGGGACGATCGTCACGGTCCGGTCGAGGAGCCGGCGGAAGCTCACGGCGTCGGCGCCGCGGTCCCGGCCCGCATCCTCTTCGTGAGGAGGTAGGGCTCGAGGTCGACGAGGTCGGGGGCGTAGAAGCCGACGCCGGCCTGCTCGCCGGCGAGCGTGTAGGAGTAGCGGCCCAGGCTCTCCTGGCGCATCCCCTCGGGGTTCGTGATCGCCCGGCCGGCGAGGCGCAGCACGACGGCCTTCACTTCGTCGGGGACCACCGCGAAGCCGTGGTCGTAGGTGACGGAGTAGAAGCGGCGCCGGCGCACGAAGACGCCCCCGTCGATCCGCTCGAGGACCCCGTGCTCGTCCCAGTCGAAGACGTCGAGGAGGAGAGTCGTCGGGGTGGCGGATCCGGCGTTCTCGACGACGGCGGTCACGTCGGACACGGGCGCCTCGGGGAGGAGCAGGATCCTCGAGCCCTTCCCCGAGAGGCGCACGGTGTCGTCGGTGACGGGGTCGAAGAGGAGCCCGGTCGCTCCCCGGACCTCCCCCGAGGCGAGGCGAAGGTAGAGCTCGCCGTCGGTCTCGTCGACGTCGTCCTGGATGAACGCGGCGAGCTCGGGGACGGTCGCGAGGAGCTCGGGCACGGGCTAGGCCTTCTTCTTCGTGTCGGCGGCGGTGCGCCGGCGCCGGGTGCTCGTGCTCGAGGGGGCCGGGCGCTTCTTGTCGTCGGGCGCCTCGCTCTTCTTGTCCTCGGCGTCGTCCACGTCCTCGCCCTCCTCGTCGGCCTGGTCGTCGTCGTCGCTCGAGCCCTCGGCCGGCGCGCCTTCGCTCGAGCTCTCGCCCTCGGCGGCCTCGGCCTCGGCGGCCTGGCGCGCCTGGTGGGTGGGCCCGCCCTTCTGCAGCGCGCCTTCCGGCGTCGGCTCGGCCGGCGGGGTGCCGGGGTGCGGCGCGCCAGCTGCGCCGGCGGTCTCGCTCGTCACCATGCCCCCGCCCTCGTTCGTGAGGTCGGTCGGCGCCGGGCCCCGCTGCGGGGTCTCGACGTGCTGGCCGAAGACGCCGGCGCGCTTCGCCTGCTCGTCGGTGAGCTTGAGGAAGGCGCCCTCGCGGGCGGGGTTCGGGTATCGCTTCGTGGCCATCGGTGCTCCTCTGGATCGGGTTCGCTGGTCGATCGGGACGACGGTCGTCGGCCCTCCGCACCGCGCGTGCGAGGCCCCACAGACAGGACAACGCGGCGCGGGCATGGAGGGGAAGCGTAGGCCCGAGAGGCGCGGCCCTCGCGGAGCTACTCGGCCTCGGGCTCGGCCTGGCGCTCGGCGCGCCGGGCCCGGGCGGTCGGCCCGTCCTTCACGTCATACGTGCCGGGCGTGCGCTTCGGGGTCTCCTCGGCGGTCGCGGTCTCGGGCTCGCTCGAGCTCGAGGGCGCCGGCGGGGTCGAGGCGGTCGCGGTGCGACGCTCCCGGTCGGTCGAGGTCGGGGTGGGGTCTGCGGTGTCAGTCATGCCCTCGAGGATACGGCCAGACGCGGAAGAGCCCGGGGGATCTCCCCCGGGCTCCTCGTGTGCCGGGGCCCGAAGGCGCCCGCTATGTAGCCGTGTCGGCCTCGAGCGCCTAGGCGGTGAGGTCGATCTCGACGAAGGCCTTCGGCCGGATCACGCCGAACGCGGCGCGCATCTCGGCGAGCACGGCGACGAGGTTCCGGATGAAGAAGTCGGCGTGCGAGTCGCTGACCTGGATCGAGGCCTCTTCACGGTCCCAGAGGACGGCCATCCGCCAATCGGCGACCATGCCGACGCCCTCGGTCATCGCCTCGGACTCGACGCGGGGGAGCCCCCAGAGCGGCGCCGACGGGTTCGAGGACGGGCCCCCGAAGTAGAAGTCGCCGTTGCTGTTCTTGAGGAGGTCGATCCGCTCGTTGTCGTTCGGGTGGAAGACGAAGGCGGTCGGCCGGGCCCGGCCCACGGTCCGGACGAGGGTCCGGGCCTTGCGGGTCGTGGTGAGGAGGTCGGTGTCCCACGCCTGCGCCTGCGTGCCCCCGACGGTGAGGATCCCCTCGAAGTTCTCGCCGGTGTTGTCGCCGGTGAGGACCTGGTCCTCGAGCTCCTCCTCGAGCCCGTAGCGGAGGAACTGGTCGATGAGGGTCCGGATCTGCGCGGCGTCGGAGAGGGCCCGCTTCGTGGCGGGGAGCCAATGGGCGATCGTCTTCACGCTCGCCGTGACCTTCTCGAGGGCGATCCCGCTCTCGGGCTTCACCCCGGAGCCCGCGGGGAGCTCGAGGGCGTCGCCGGTGGCGTTCACGTCGGCGCCGGCGGCGGTGGTCGCCTCGGCGACGGTCGCGGCGTTGTTGGTGAAGCCGGTCACGCGGGCGTACTCGACGGTGTCGGTCCCCGTCGTGCCCCGCGTGATGAGGTCGGTGATCGTGAGCGGACGCTGGAACTGCGCCAGCCCGTCGAGGAGGCCGAGCCACTCCGTGTTCACGAGGGCGCCGGCGCTCGTGTCGGAGACCCCGGTGACGAGGTCCTTCATCCGGAAGTCGACGGCGGGGGAGTTGAGGCCCTTCACGCTGTCGGGGATCCGGCCCTGCGCCGTCGAGAGGCTCGAGAGCCAGCCCTTGAACTCGGGCGCCTCGGTGAACTTCTCGCCGAGGCTCTTCCCCCGGCCGGGGGCGACGTGCTTCGCGTCGCCGGCGGGGGTCCCCAGCACGGAGAGCTCCTCGCGCAGCTTGGCGTCGCCGTCGAGCTCGAGCATCTGCGCGTGCACCGCGCGGGCCTGCTCGACGTAGCCCTTGACCTCGGTCCGCTCTTCGGCGGTGAGGTTGCGGCCTTCGTTCTCGGCCTTGGCCGCGATGTCGCGGCCCTTGGACAGGAGGCCGAGCTTGTCGGCCTCGAGCTCGGTCATGGTCTTCGTCATGTTCCCCTCCGGGGGTCTCAGGGTGTCAGGGTCTCGAGCTCTGCGAGTGCGAGCTCGTCGAGGACCTCGGCGTCGTCGTCGACGTCGTCGGCCTCTTCGCCTGCCCCGGTCCTCGTCCCCGGATCCTCCGGGTTGGCCCCTTCGGGCTCCTCCCCGTTGTCCTCAGACTTGCCGGTGTTCGGCTCGAGCGCGACGGTACCCCGCTTCGCTCCGTGGGTCACGGATGCGAGGCGCCGGCGGGCGAGCGCCTTCGGGGTCACGTCGACGGTGACCTCGATCTCCGCGGCGTCGGCCACGGAGAGGGCGCCGTCCTCGTCGCGCTCGAAGGTGAGCTCGTAGAAGACGCCCTCGCCGATCGGGTCATCCCAGCCCTCGACGAGCACGATCGCCCGGAGCTCGTCGGGGTAGGTCGCCTCCTGGTGGAGCCAGTAGAAGCCCCCGTTGCCGGCGTCGAGCTCGATCGCCCAGTCCCGGCCGGCCTCGTGGATCGCCTCGAGCTCCTCCTCGATCGAGCCCTCGAAGGTCACGGAGACCCGGGCCTTCTCGGTGCCGGCGTCGCGGGCGGCGACGGCCTTCGCGAGGCGGTCGATGAGCTCGGTCTCGCCCAGCTGGTCCCAGTCCTCGCCGAGGGTCTTCGCGAGGAGCCGGGTCGCCGGGTTGGCGCCCTTGAGGGTGGGCCCGACCTCGAGGACGTCGAGGGCGACGAGCTCGTTCGCGCCGTCGCTGCCGCGCTGCTCCTCGAGGACGTCGTACGCGAACGAGAACTCCCGGATGGTGCGCCGGTCGAGGCGCTTCGCGAGGCGGCGGGCGGCGGTCTCGTCGGGGTCCTCGACGTACAGCTGGAACTTCGTCCAGAGGCCCCCGTTCTGCTCGAGGCCGGTCCCGGCGAGGAGCGGGTCGCCGGCGAGGAGCTCGCGCGCCTCGAGGACCTCGCCGACGTGGGCGTCGGGGTTGTCCCACTGGTGCGAGAAGATGACGGGGATCGGGTCGCCCGAGGCCTTCCACCCCTCGAGGGAGTCGGTGAAGGCGCCGGGGAGGATCCGGTCGCCGTGGTAGTCGACGTTCCCGAAGACGGAGACCACGGCGGAGAAGATCCCGGGCCCCTCGTCGGGTAGGGCCTTGAGCCCGAAGGTCTTCGCCGAGATGCGGCCCTTGCGGATGGCGGTCTTCGTGGTGGTCATGGTTTCGGGACCTCCTAGGTCGTGCCGAAGTCGAGCGAGCAGAGACAGCCCGCGGTTTCGTCGACCCCGAGGGCGGGATCGCCGGGGTACTGGCCCCCATTCGAGAAGGCCTCGCCGAGGGGGACGGTCTCGCCGTCGAGGGCCCCGTGGCGGGAGTTGCTCGCGCCCGAGGCGACCCACGTCTTCGTGCGGGCGCCGGCCTGCTGCGCGCCCTCACGTCGGGCCCATTGCCCGATGCTCGTCGCCCTGGTCGTCGCGATCTGCGCGGCCCGGGCGGTGGCGGCCACGGCGAAGAGCTCGCGGGCGGGGTCGAGGAAGTCGCGGCCGAAGGGGTCGTCGAGGTCGTCGGCCTCGAGCGGCAGCCCGAGCTCGTCGAGCTCCTCCTCGAGGGTCTTCCGGCCGGCCTCACCGCGGCGGGGGACCCCGTCCCAGACCTCGGCCAGCTGGTCGAACGTCGCCGCGTTGATCTGCTCGGAGGCGATCCGGGCGTTCTCGGTGAGCCAGGGGAGGGCGAGGGTGTGGTCGTACTCGGCGCCGAGGTCCTCGGCGACGCCGGCGGCGAGCTCCTCGGTCATGCTCGAGGAGAGGGCGAGGAGGTCGCCGGCGAGCTCGTCGACCCAGCGGTCGGAGTCGAAGGCCACGTCGAGCTCGAGGCCGGCGCCGAGCTTCGCGATCACGCTCGAGCTCTGGCGGCCGAAGAAGTTCCCGAGGACCTCGGCGTGCTTCGCCTGCCAGCCGACGAGATAGCTCGGCGGGTTCCCGTCCCGGGCCTTCGCCGGGGGCAGCTGGCGCGCAGCTGCGCCCGTCGCCGGCGGAGCGGAGTCGGACGGCGAGGCCTGGCCCCCGACGAGCACGTTCAAGGGGACCACGAGGTCGTCCCCGCCCTCGACGCGGGGGAGGTTGCGGAGGGCCCGGGCCTCGTTCCGCGTCATCCACGGGGCGCCGGTCGCGGTCTGCATCGCGGCGGCCTGCTCCTCGAAGCGGCCCCGGAGCTTCTCCTCGATATTGAACTCGAGGTAGACGTCGGCGACGTCGGGGAACTCGGGGACCAGCTGGAGCTCGAGCTCCTCGGTGATCCAATCGAGCCAGGGGCCGAGGGTGTCGGCGTAGAGGCTCACGTGCTGCTCTTTGATGTTCGAGAAGTTGGCGTACTCGAGGATGCCGACGAAGACGGGCGGGATGAAGTAGGCGGCCGCGGTCTCCTCTCGGGTGAGCCGGCGGGCGCCGAGGTACTCGGAATCCTTCGCCGAGAAGCCGGCCTCTTGGAACTTCATCCCCTCCTCGAGGATCGGGGTCCCGCCGGCGTCGGGGCCCTGCCCGGTGCGGGCGGCCTTCCAGTCGCTCTCGAATCGCTCGCGGGCGGTGTCGGACCATCGGGGCGCGTTCTCGGGGCGCTCGATCACGCCCGACACGCGGGCGGAGTTGCGCCAGAACTGCTCGCGCCAGATGCCGGCCTCGTGCTCCTCGGCGAGGATCCGGCGGAGGCTCTCGACGGAGGAGAGCCCGCCGCGGGGGTCGGCCGGGTCGTGCCCGTGCATGTAGAGCACGTCGGCGGCGGAGTAGTTGACCTCGCCGCGGTTGCCCTTCACCTTGAACCCATCGGCCCAGAGCCAGGAGTCGCCGGTGGGCTCGATCTTCGGCGGGGGAATCCGGATCCCGTTCAGTCGCCCGCTCGCCTGGTTGCGCATCTTGAGCACGTAGAGGGCGTCGTAGAGGGCGAGGTCCTGGACGAGGGAGTCGATCCAGCGGTGGCGGCTCGTCGGCTTCGGGAGGGCCGGCGTCGGGTTGTGCAGGAAGTCCCGGAGCGGGTGGCCGCGCTCGAGCTCCTCCCGGTTCGTCGCGTCCAGCCGGCGGTAGGCCTTGAGGCCTAGCTGCGCGATGTTCCGGGCGAGGAAGCGGATCACGAGCCGAAGGTTCGGCTGGGTCCGGTAGAGCTCGGCGTAGTCGTGGGCCCGGTCGGAGTAGAGCGAGATCGAGCCCCTCGAGATCGTCGGGCGGAAGCTCTCCCGGTGGATCTCGACGAGGGCGCCCCCCGATTGAACGACGGCCACGGGCTAGACCTCCGGGGTCGGGAAGACCTGGACGAAGTCGACGTTGCCGCGCTCGATGAGCACGTCCCCGTCGACGTGGATCGGCTCGCGCCCGGGCCCCTCGAAGAGGCGGGCGTCCTTGAGCACGAGGAGCGAGGGCGATCGTTCCCAGAGGACCCCGTCGACGGCCTTGTCGGTCTTGAGGTTCACGAGCACGCGAGGGCGGGGCTCGAGCGGGTCCGCGCGACGGCGCTCGAGGAGGGCCCAGGCGACGGCGCCAGCCCCCGCGGCGCCGATGACGAAGGCGAGGAGCGCGGCGAACATGCTCGCGAGGCTACGCCGCGACATTCTCGGGCGAGGGGACCGCGAACGCGAGAGGGCCCCGAGGCCCGGATGGGGGAGACCTCGGGGCCCGGGCCCGGACGGCGGCGGATCCGCCCGGACGAGCTACGGCGTGCTGGTCGTCGTCGTCGAGAAGTCGAGGCCCTCGAGCCCGTCGGCCACCGCGGCGCCGACCGCGCCGACGGTGGCCACGGCGAGGGCGATCACGAAGGCGAGGAGCAGGACCGCGCCGAGCTTGATCCCGTCCTCACGCATCGCGGAGCCCCGGGTGCTTCCGGTCGATGATGAGCCCGAGGACCTTCCGGCCCGCCGGCGTGAGGACCACGTCCCGGTCGCCGTCGTCGTCGACGTGCCAGCGGCCGAGGCCGAGGGCGACGACGTTCGCGTCGCTCGTGTCGGCCTCGAGGAGGAGGGCGAGCTCCTCGGCGTCGTGGTCCGTGAGCTCCTCGTCCTCGGCGGAGAAGTCCCGGTGGAGGTCCTCCTCGGTGACGGTGACGGTCGGGAGGTCCTCGAGCTCCTCGGGGTCGGGGCCGGCGCCGGTCTCGGCGTACAGGTGGGCGAGGGGGTCGGTCATCGCTCGTCGCCTCGCATGATCGCGACGCCCTCGGCGGTGCGGGGGCCCTCCTCCTCGGCGTCGTCCTCGCTGTCGAAGATGGCCACGACCTCGTCGTCTTCCTCGGGCTCGAGGGCGCCGAGCTCGTCGAGGGAGCGGGCGACGGCGTTCGTCACGCCGAGGAGGCGGGCCAGGGTGCGGCGGATCTCGGCCGGCGGGCCGGCGAGCGAAACGTAGGAGCGGTCGCGCTCGTCGTGGTCGTCGAGGCGGAGGACGAGGTTCACCGCGCCGACCTCGTCGACGTAGGCGCGGACGTCGAGGTCCTCGGCCTCGAAGCGGATCTCGGTCGTCGTCATGCTCCCAGGACCTCCTCGAGCTCGATCCCGAGGACGGCGCAGAGCTCGAGGACCTGCTCGCGCTGGATCTCGGCGGTCTCCTCGTGCTCGGCCTCGAGGGCGAGGAGGCGCCGGCGCTCGTCGGCGACGATCTCGACGGTCATCGCGCCGCGGTCGGCGGCCTCGGTGGAGAGCGTGCCGAGCTCGTCAGCGAGCCAGCGGTGTTCGCGGGCTGCGGCCTCGGAGTTGTCGATGCTCTCGAGGAGCCGGCGGATCTGGCGCCTCTGGCCCTGGCGGCGGGCGTTGTCGAGGGTGGCGGTGTCCATGTTCACGCCTCGCCTTCGGGGAGGGTCACGCACGGGGCGAAGTAGAACTCGGTGAGGTAGTCGCCGAGCCGGTAGCTCTCGTCCTCGTCGGGGGCGAAATCGTAGACGTCGGCCTCGACGTCGAGGAGGCTCGAGAACTCGGCGGTCCAGCCGTCGCCGGCGTGGCGGGCGATCCAGCCCCGGCGGAGATCGGCGCATCCTTCGGCGTGAACGTGGAAGGTCGCCTTCGCCTCCTGCGGGAGGTTCGGGCCAACGACGGTGAGTCGCTGCGTGGTGGTCGTGGTGGGCGTTGTGCTGGTCATGTCGTCAGTCTCGCGCCCCGCTCCGCGTGTTTCAAGTCCCCTCTTGAGGAATGGGCCGGGCGGCCTATGCCGAGGCCATCCCCCGCTCCTCGTAGATGCTGACCCCGGAGGTCGCCCGGGTGTAGCCGTCGATCGCCATCGTCACGGCGACGGCGGGGTCGACGTGCCCGGTGCTCTTCGCCCGGTTCGGCTTGATGTTCTTCGCCGCGTCCTGCTCGACGGCGAGGTTCTCGAAGGCGTAGCGGAGGAGCGGGTTCCCGCCGGTCCACAGCCGGCCCTCGGCGATGATCCGCTCGGCCTCCTTCATCGCCGGCGAGATCCCGGCGAAGCCCTGGCCGATCTCCCGGACGCGGAGCCCCCCGTCGGTGAGGTGGTTCACGATCTGCTTCGATCCCCAGCGGTCGAAGCCGACGCGGTCGATCTCGAAGTGATCGGCCAGCGCGAAGGCCTCGAGCTCGATCGCGTCGTAGTCGATGGTCTCGCCGGGCGACGTGAGGAGCCAGCCGTCCTTGATCCACTTCGCGAAGAGCTCCCGATCCCGGGGCGGCCGGTTCCCGAGGCGCTCGAGCGGCGTCCACGCCCGGAGGATGACCTCGAGGACCTCGATCTCGAAGGCCGGGTCGGCCGGGTCGGGAACCCAGCGGGGGACGACGAGGGCGAGGGCCGAGAGGTCGAGGGAGCTCGAGAGGTCGAGGCCGGCGTAGGCGAGGGCGCCGCGCATCCCGCGCCAGTCGGCCGGGAGCGTGAGGTGCCCCCGATCGTAGAGATCGAGGTCGATCCAGCGCGACACGGTCGACGTGCGCACGTTCAGGTGGAGGCGACAGAACGCGAGGCGCTTCCGTTCCGACCTCTGCCCCTTGCGGGCTGCGTCCTCGAGGTACTCGAGGGAGACACTCACCCCGAGCCCCGGGTTGCACGCTTCCCAGACCTCGGGGTCGTCCCAGCGGTCGCGGAGCTCGTCGGGGATCGTGTAGATCACGGCCCACGTGCGGAGCTCCTTCACCTTCCCCGCCGCGATGTCGACGGCGAGGTCGTGCTTCTCGGCGTAGATCGTGCCCTCGACGTCGGCGCCGGCGGTGGTCAGGTGGCAGACGAGCGGCTGGTCCCGGCCGGCGGTGCCGGTCTCGATGGTCTCGATGAGCCGGGCGTCCTTGTGCACGTGGGTCTCGTCGATGATCGCCCCGCTCACGTTCCCGCCCATCTTCTCCTCGGCCTTCGCCGGGTCCCCGGAGATCACGGAGAAGCTCGAGAGGGTCCGCTCGTACACGAGCGCCTTCCCGGTCCGGATCCCGAGCCGGTTCGCGAGCGAGGGCGACGCCGCGGCGATCTGCTCCGCCGGCGTGAAGACGTTCCGGGCCTGCTCGGTCGTCGTCGCCGCGGCGTAGACCTCGGCGCCGGGCTCGAAGCGGCGGCCGGCCTTGAGGTTGCTGTCGGCCATGAGGAGATAGAGCCCGAGGGCGCTCGCGAGCGTGCTCTTCCCGTTCTTCCGGGGGACCTCGAGGAAGAGCTCGCGGAAGTAGCGGGCGCCGTCCTCCTGGCGGAAGCCGAAGACCGGGCCCACGACGTAGAGGACCTGCCAGAGGTCCGGGAGGAGCGGCCGCCGGGCCCAGCGGCCCTTCACGTGCCGGCATCGGCGCGCCGCGAAGAGCAGGAAGCGGGCGACCTCCTCGGGGTCGAAGTAGATCCCATGCCGGCGGCGGAGCTCCCGATTCGGGAACGGCGTCGCGTGAAGCGGCGGGATGCAGCGGTCGAGCTCGGCCTCGAGGTCGGCCCACAGCCCGAGCTCCTCGAGCTTCTCCCGGAGCCCCTCCATCCTGCCGAGATCGGCCCGGACACGGGCCCGGCGCGCCTCGACGTCGAGGAGGTCCCGGCCCCTACGTGCCGAAGAAGGCGTCGTCGTCGTCGACGTCATCGGGGACCTCTCCCGCGCCACGGCCAGCGGCCGGGCGGAGACTGGCCCGAGCCGACGGCGACAGCCCGAACTCCACGCACCACGCCCGGAACTCCCGCGACGCCTGCGCGTAGATCGAGAAGGCCGGGTTCTTCTTCGTCATGCCCCCGTGGGCCCGGTCGACGTCGAGGAGGCTCGGGCGCTTGATCCGCCGGTCCGGGGTCCCGTCCTTCTTCCGGGGCTTGAGCTCCTCGAGCGCGTAGCGGGCGAGCGCGTAGGTCTCACAGGCGAGCTCGAAGCTCGGCCCGTCGAGGATGGCCAGGAGCCCCAGGTGCTCGAGCTCGGGGACGAGCTTGTCCCAGCACTCCCGAGCGTGCGGCGAGAGATAGGCGGGCGCGACCGGGCGGAGCGGGCGGGCCTGGATCTCCTCGGCCTCTCGCTCCTCGAGCTCCTCGGCGGAGAGCTTCGATGCGTTCCCGCGCAGCTGGTGCACGTTCGCCGGGAGGCGCATCGGCCCGGGCTTCTTCGGCATCGGCTCAGGCGCTCCGCCGGCGGCCGGCGATCACGCGCCCCCGCCCTCGGTGCTCGGCCTGGACATGACGCCCCGCCGCGATCGTCGCCGCGGTCTTCCCCGGAGCGAGGACAGGCATCGTCCCGTGATCCTCGTCGGAGCAGACCACGCGCCAGCCCGTCACGCGCCCGACCGGGGCCGGCGAGATCGTCACGGTCACGCCCTCCGGAGCACGAGGCCCGATGTGCAGACCTCGAGGGCGCGCCTCGAGCTTCGCGACGTGCTCGAGCTCCTCGAGCTCCGGAGCCGGCGGCGTCCAGTCGCACGCGTCGCCGTGCTCGCACGTGTGCGGCGACGGCGCGCCCTGGCAAGTGCTCACGATCCCCCGCCCTCCTCGAGCTCGGCGAGCTCCTCGGCCTGCTCCTCCTCGAGCTCCGCCGGCGCCAGCACCGCGGAGTGCCCCGGGTCGGCGTGCTGCCACTCGAAGGCGGCGTCGGCGAACTCGTCCAGCTGGCGCGCCCGCTTCTCGCCGTCCCGGCCATGCCGAGCCCGGTAGAAGAACGCGCCCTTCCGGGCGATGGCCACGGCCTCGGGCTCGTCGGCCCGGAGCTCGAGGGTCGGGATCTCGGCGGTCTCGTCGCTCACGGGGCTCTCCTACGGCGTCGGGTCGGTCTCGAGGGGGAGCCTACGGGGCCCCTCACTTCGTCGTGAGGACTGCCGGCGATGCGCGCCCGAC
>Ga0299914_10001226_pt1 | contig 16751 bp, 16 predicted proteins | sample RVTome_10_FD_201361 | JGI IMG/M metagenome (GOLD analysis project Ga0299914, IMG submission 201361) | Soil microbial communities from uranium-contaminated site in the Upper Colorado River Basin, Wyoming, United States - RVT153D57 (version 2) ...
CACTGCGTCTGCGCAATGTCCCCGGCGAGCTCGCGATAGCGGAAACCCGGCAGGCCCGTTTCCACGGGGCCCGGCTGCCGCTCCGGCTCGCCGGCCGGAAGGTCGCCGTACAGGCGCTCGACGTGGGCGATCGTTTCTTCGGGATCCACGTCACCTACCAGTGACAGAACCGTGGCGGCAGGGCGGTAGAAATTGCGATAGAACGCCAGCAGGCGGTCTCGCGTGAGGCGGCGCAACCCCTCCTCCCGACCGATGCGCCAGCGGCGGATCCTGTGGCGATCGTGCAGCAGCTCGTACATCGTCTCCATCGCGAGCGCCGGCGGATTATCCGCCTTCCGTTTCGCTTCCTGGACGATCACTTCCAGCTCGCGCGCCAGCTCGGCGGCGTCGATGGACGAGTTGCGGTAGGCGTCCGCCTGAATCTCCAGCGCCGGAATGAAGCCTCGCGACGGAACGACCGCGTAGTAGAGCGTGTGGTCGTAGATCGTCGCGGCGTTCAGGTATCCCCCGACCGCCTTCGTCTGCCGCGCAATCTCGCCGACGCCGCGGGTAGGCGTTCCCTTGAAGTACATGTGCTCCAGCACGTGGGCGATGCCGACGACGTCGTCGGTTTCGTCGAAATAACCGGCATCAACGTAGGTGACCATCGCCGCGACCGGGGCGGTGGTGTCGCGACGCACCAGAATGCGCATGCCGTTCGGGAGTACCCGCCGATGGACGGAGGCCGGATCGATCAATGTCATCGCGAGCATCCTCCGCGGGGGCGTGTTGGCCGACGTCCCGTCACGAACTGGCGAACGCCCGGTGCCGCAGCACGAACAGCCCCGCCGCGAAACACGCCAACCCGTAGCCGCCCAGCCACGCGATGTCGCCCCACGGAACACCCTGTCCGCTGACGCCGAGCACCGCGGCGTACACCTCGTCCGTCTTGTGCACCGGCGGAAGCAGATGCAGCAGCCAATACCCCAGTCCGCTGCTGTCGCGCCCGAGATCCCAGCTGACGTTTGCCACCAGAATCACGGTGATTAGAGACAGCCAGTCGAATCGCCAGGCAGCCGAGAGCAGGAAGCCGATGCCACCGTACGCGACGTACATCAGCGCGACCGCCGCGAAGAGGGACGGTTCGAACATCGGCCGCACCACGAGCGCCCAGATGCCCAGCAGCGCGCCCGTGACCACGAGCAGGCCGGCACCGTACACGGCAAACACTGTCGCGTAGTAGGCCAGCGGGCTCACCGGCTTTGAAAAGAGGAAGCGATAGAATGAGAATTTCCGGTCGTTGGCGATGATGCCGTTGGTGGCGAAAAAAGTGCCGAGAAAGGCGAGCGTGCCGAGCAAGGCGCTCATCACGCGCGCCGCGATCTGCTCGGGCAGCTGGCGGAACTGCTCCGGCCCACCCGCCCCCTGCATTGCCAGAAAGCCCACCAGCAGCAGCACGATGAGCGTCGACGGTCCCTGGTTCATCAGGTAGTCGCGGGCGATCCAGGGCGCGTAGCGCGCGAGGCGCGCACGGCGATTGTCCACGGGGGCCGTCATTCTCCCACCGCCTCGCGAAAATGCCGTTCCAGCAGCGAATGCGAGGGGCGCAGGCTGGTGATCAGCGCGCCGCGGTCGATGAGCGCTCTGACGCCGGCGTTGAGCGCGGCGAGGTCGCAGGTGATCTCGAACTCGTGCTCCCCGGCGGCGCGCGCATTGGGAAAGACATCGACCATGGCGCCGTGCTCCCCTGCGAGCGAAATGACGTAGCTGAAGGCGCCGATGGATCCGGCCCCGCTCCCGCGCGGCTCCACCACGCGCTGCAGCCGCCCATGGTCGATGATGGCAACCCGGTCCGCGAGCCGCTGCAGTTCGTCGAGATTGTGCGATGCGATGAAGATGACGCGCCCCGGCCGCCGGAGCGCCTGCACGACGTCGCGAAAGCGCTGCGTCCAGACCGGGTCTAGTCCATGCGTGGGTTCATCCAGGATGATCACTCGCTCCTCGCGCAGCAGCGACTGCGCGAGCCCCAGACGCTGGAGATTGCCCTTGGACAGTTGCTTCACTCGTTTGCCGCGATGTTCGTCGAGTCCCAGCAGGCTGATCACCGCCTCGATTCGCGATGCAAGCTCCGAGGCGCGCACGCCCGCGAGAATGCCATATCGTGTGAGCGTGTGCTCGAGCGTCCAGCGCGGCGGTATCGCGATCAGCTCCGACAGGTAGCCGATGCCATGGCGCTCGACGAACGCGCGCGGGCGCATGCCGGCGATCCGTACCCACCCGTTCGTGGGCTCGAGGTAGCCAAGCAGAAGGGAGATGAGGGTGCTCTTTCCCGCCCCGTTCGGACCCGCGAGCCCGAACACCTCGCTCTCCGCGATTTCGAGCGTGAAGTCGTCGACCGCGCGCACGACGCGACCGAAGAGGGAGCGGTAGGTGTGCCCGACCTGGTGGAACTCTATCAGCGCGGAAGCGGCGCGGGCGCGCCCGGCATCGTCCCCGGCGGCATGCCTGGAGCCACCATCCGCTGTGCGCACGCCGACCAGCTTCCCTGTCCCGCCCGGTTCAACCATCGCATCCCCTCATCGGTGCGGCCGAGCCGAAGCAACGTGCATCCCAGGAATCCCATGGAAGCCTGATCTTCCGGGTTGGCCTGCAGCGCCCGCACGTAGAACCGCCGAGCCAGCTCGTGGTTGCCGGAGGCCAGCAGGTAGGCGCCCATCTCACGAAGGGCAATGTAGTTGTTGGGTTCCGCCTCCACCGCCAGCCTGGCCTCCTGTCCTGCGAGCGTCATGTTGCCCACCTCGCGCGCCATTCGCGACAGATAGACGTGTGGCAGGGCGGTGGAGGGATTGTCCCGCGCCGCGCGGTTGAATTCTCCGACTGCGAGCTCCCGCTGGCCGCGCTGCCAGTAGTCCACGCCGCGTGCGATGGCGGCATCCTCGCCGGGGCGGAACAGCCACCATGCGCCGACCGCGAGCGCGGCGACGACGACCAGACCGACGAGCGGCAGTACCCACGGCTTGCGCTCCGGCGGCAGCGGCACCGGCTGCGGGATGCCGAGCGGGGATTGGCGCAGCCCCTTGGTGGACATCGCCTCGCCGTGGGCGCTGGCGTCCTCACCGGGCTCCGGCGCCATGAGCGACGCCTCGAGCTTCAGGAATCCCTCACGCGCCGCGTTGATATCGGCGTCCGTCGGGTGGTACGCGACATCGTGCGCGCGCTCGCGCGACGCGTGAAACTCCGCGAGCGCATTGGCCTGGTCGAGCGTGATGAGCTGGCGCTGCCGGATCTCACGGATGAGGTTCTGTCCGGCGAGCGGCGTACCGCCAGCCATGGAGCGGAGCGCGGTTTCCACGCCGGCCCAGGCTTCGATCAGGTCGGCGGCGAGCTCCTCCGCGTGACGAGAGCGATCGAGACGGGCGATCGCCGGGCGGGCCGCATCGAGAGCTGAAAGGGCTTGGCGGTTCATGCCCTGAAAGGGAATTGGGACCTGGGGAAGTGGGAAGGGGGGAAATCAACGGCGGGAACTGACTCTGGGAGGGGGAGCGGCACCCCGTGCACTCCCGCTCCCGTCTTCCCATTTCCCGCGGTTGGGGTTTCCCGGTTCCCGGGTCCCCATTCCCCGTTCCCTATCTAACGATCCGCAGCAACCCCGCCCGGGCGCTCGCCAACACGAAGCTCTCGGCATCGTGGCTGGGAAGCTGGATGCCGGTCTGCGTCAGCACGCGCCGCGCCGTGCGCTGCATGTACTCCTCCACCGTGTGCCCCGCTACCTCCGCGTCGGAGTCGCGCATGTTGGTCACGATCTCGTCCCAGGAACCGCGATACGCCATTCCGTCAGACGCCACGACGTGGTGCGGCTCGTCCTCCTTGCGATCCACGAGGCCGGTGAGCAGCGAGCCGAAGAGCTCCAGCTGATTGCGCGCGATCTCGGGGTCGTCGCCGCGCTGCAGCGCGGCGCGGTTCGGCTCCAGCTCGAGCAGCAGCTCGTCGATGTCGTCGAGCCCTTCGTTCAACTCCGACAGCCGGTCGTCCCACGGCTTCAGCTCCGGATCACCCTCGTCGAGCTTGTACACGGCGCGCTTCAGCTCGATGAGCCGCCAGATACCCAGCTCGTCCCAGTGATCCTCCGGGTGCGTGCGCTCGAAGTGGTACAGCGCGCCCTCGAACTCGCCGCGGTCGTACAGCAGGTTGGCGAGGTAGATGCGCGCCTCGTTGTGCTCTCCGTCGAGCTGCAGCGCCTTGCGGAGCGCGGCAATGCTCCCGTCGTCCTCGCCCAGGCGGTGCTTGGCATAGCCGACGCACGCCATCGCCTCGGCGGACTCGCCCTGCTGCTCGACCGCGGCCTCGAAGAAGTGGAGCGCTTCCCCGAAGAGCGTTCGACTGTCGCGCAGCGACGCCTCGCGGAACAGGGAACGGCCGACCTGGAGCACCAGGTCCACGTCATCGGTGTAGCCCAGCTCGAGCACGCGATGGAAGCAGCGGAGCGCGGCATCCTCGAGACCGAACTTGAGCAGCGTCTCGCCGAGCCCCGCGAGTCCGTCTTCGTGCTCCGGCTCCAGGACCAGCGCCTCCTCGAACGCACGGCGAGCCCAGGCGTATTCCTCGCGCGCAAGCCGGGCGTACCCCACCCCAACGTGGAGCTCTACCGAGCTGGGATAGAGCGTGAGTCCTTCGCGAAGTACGGTGAGCGCTTCGTCGTACTGTCCTTCGTTGTACAACTGGTGGGCGCGTTCGTCATACTCCTCAGAACTCAGGAAGGGGGTGGCCATTGCGAACGCCTCCGGCTCTTGAGGTTATGCCTATAGTACCACGATGGAGCGACGAAGTTCAACGCTTGACAAGGGAAACGTGATCGGCGTCACGCGGGCCATGGCGCGGAGCCCCTCGCTTCTCACGTCCCACTCCGTTCAGCGCGCGACAGCGCGACCGCGATCTCCGCAGCGAGGCGCGCGTTCGATTCCAGCAGGCCGAGATTCGTGTCGAGCGACTGCCCCTTCGTTGCGGATGAAACCGCGTCGAGGAGGAAGGGCGTCACAGCGCCGCCGCTTACCCGGTCTTTCGCGGCAAGCGCCAGCGCCGACCGGACGGCAGGCTCGATCACGTCGGCCGGAATTGCGACGTCGTCCGGCGGCGGCTGCACCACGAGCACGGCCTGTGACCGTCCCAGCCCGAAATGGGCGTCCGCGATGTCAGCGATGGTGCCGGCATCGTCGGCCGACGCGGTGAGGCGAATGCCGGAGCCGGCGGAGTAGAATGCCGGGAGCTCGCGCGTCCGGAAACCGACGACGGGGATGCCGAGGGTGTCCAGCCGCTCCCAGGTGGCGCGCACGTCCAGGATCGCCTTGGGTCCGGCGGAAACGACGACCATCGGCGTGCGCGCCAGCTCGAGCAGATCGGCGGATTCGTCGCGCACCCAGGTGTCTATCGAGGCGCCCGGCAGCTCGCGATGCACGCCGCCGATCCCGCCAGTAGCGAAGACGCGCACACCGAGCCGCGACGCGATCGCCAGGGAAGCCGCCACGGTCGTGGCGCCATCCGCTCCTTCGGCGATGGCAATGCCCAGATCGCGCGACGAGACCTTCCGGATTCCCTCGCGATCCAGGAACCGCTGCAGCTCGCCCGCGTCCAGCCCCAAGGTCGCCACGCCGCACACGACGGCTGTAATGGCAGCGACGGCGCCGGCGGCCTCGACCGCAGCGAGCATCCGTCGCACGGCCGTGGCGTTGTGCGGCGCGGGCAGCCCCTGCGCGATTACGGAGCTTTCAAGGGCGACGACAGGTGCGCCGGCGTGGAGAGCTCGGCGAATGTGCGGCAGTACGCGGATGTGGGACCTGGGCGCCGCGGGCACGCCTCCAAACTACGTAGTGGTCGCTCGCGCGAAAGAGCCAGTTTTGCCGATGTTGACCGGCTTCGCGGTCAGGAGCAGGCGCTCGGGTGCCGAGCCGAAATAGCGGATCGGCCAGCAAGTCGTAAGAGTGAGCGTCGCATCGCTGGTGTGAAACAACGCCGGCGTCTCCGCGTCGACCACGCGCTTTGAGATGACGACCCAGCTCGCGGTGCGCGTGCCGGATTCGGTCACGATCGTGTCGCCGACCTGAACGGCGCCCAGACGCGCGAAGTGCCGGTCGCGGTGCGCGGAGATCACCGAGTTGCCGGGCTCGCCGGGGAACGCGCTTCCCGGAAGGTGTCCCGGTCCTGCATTGAGCGAATAGTCGTCCACTCCCTCGATGACGATCTCGTCGAGGCGAAGCCTGGGGATCAGCAGGCGCGCCACCGGGACGCCTCGGGCCACGGGCACCGGGGCCACTCCATCGGTCGTCGCGTAGCGCCGCGCCAGGGCCACCACGGCCACGGCCTGCGCCTCCGTCCAGGCGCGTCGCGCCTCCTGCTGGCGCCAGGCGCCGAGCCCGTACCGACCACCGGCAAACGCCACGCTGGCCGCGCCAAAACAGAACAGGCCGTAGCCCAGCAGGCTGCGCAGCGTCATGGTCAGCCGCGCGGGCGCGTCGTGAGCAGCGCGACTCCGACCGCGAACGCGAAGAGACCAAGAAGCGACAGCGTCGGCAGCTCGCTCGCCGTAGCGGGCGCAACCGCACCGTCAGCGAACGTGGTGATCGGGCGTCCGGGATCGTCCGCGAAAACGGTGTCTCCGACCGCGCTCGGCACGTCGACGCCCGCGGCCGAGTCCACCCAGGCGCGCATGTTCTGCGCGGATTCGCGCGACAGCGAATCGCGCCGCGCCGAATCGGCGGCAGCGATGGCGCGCGGGCTTTCCGATTCCGGGCGGGGCGGCGCGACGTACGTCGTGATCTGCGCCCCCGCGACATCCGCCGCCAGCATCAGCGCGGCGCTCAACAACAGCGTCCTGACCATTCCCTGCTCCGTGTGCAGCTTCACGTTGTAACAGGAAGGCAGGTTGCGGGCCAGCACCGCGCGCGCGCCGAAAAGGATCGACGCCGCCCGCGAGGCCCCGGAACGCTCTAGTCCGCTGCTTCGAACTCCTCTGCTTTCTGCACCAGGACGACGTCCCGCTCGCCGGACGAAGGGTCCCAGAACACGAGGACCTTGATCGTTTCACCGGCGTAGGCATCGAACGACTTGCCTTCGCCCTTGCGCAGCCGGATCTCGTGTCCGTCCTCGAACTTGAGGACGGCCGTCGGATACTCGGTGTTGGTGTAGCGTCGCCGAATCCGGCGTGCCGATGGCGGTTGTACCATCAGGTCACGACGCCCTGCCGGCGCTCGTACTCGCGCCAGCCTTCCCCATCCAGTGCCTCCGCGATCATGGTCATCACGCGGTCCAGTTCCGCGTCCTCCGTGTAGAAGTGTGGCGCAATACGAATGCCGGCGCCCGGGCGGTAGTCCACAAGGACGTCGCGCGCGATGAGATACTGCGAAACCTCGTCAGCGTGCGGCACGTCGATGGCGACGGTCCCGCCGCGTCGGTCCGCCTCGCGCGGCGCGTTGACGGTGTAACCGCGGGCGTCGGCCAGCTCGATCAGCCGCGACGTCTGCCTGACGCTTTTCGCGCGAACGGCTGCGATGCCGGCTCTGCGCAGCAGCTTCGGCCCTTCCGTCGCGGCGTAGAGCGCCGGGATCGCCGGCGTCCCGCCCAGCCAGCGGAAGGCATCGGCGGCGTATTCCATTTCCGGCTCGAATGCGAACGGACGCGCGTGCGCCTGCCAGCCGGTGAGCGCCGGTGCGTACGTGCTTCGAAGGTGCGGAGCCACATATAGGAAGCACCCACCCGGTCCGCCGCACAGCCACTTGAGCACGCCGCCGGTGAGGAAGTCGCAGCCGATGGCGCGCACATCCACGGGCAGCACGCCGACGGCGTGAAACGAATCGAGCGCGACGAGCGCGCCCACCTCCCTGGCTCTGCGGCACACGGCCTCGACGTCCACCACGTGCGCGGATCTGAACAGCACGTGCGAGATCGCCACGAGCCGGGTGCGCTCGTCGATCATCGTGAGCAGACGATCCATGTCCACCCCCAGTCCGTCCGCCGACGGCGGAACGGTCACGATCACCGCGCCGAGCCGAGACGCGAGTCCCTGGTACAGGTACCGCACCGACGGAAAATCGAGCGCCGTCATCACGATGCGATTGCGCGGCTCCGTATAGTCGAGGGCGGTGAGCACAGTCGCCTGCGCCATCGTCACGTTCGGCACCATCACGACCTCGCCGGCCTTTGCGCCGATCAGGGGAGCGATCTCGTCGCCCACCTTCAACGGCATGTCCCACCAGCGCGCGCCCCATGCGCGTACGCCCAGGTGCGACCATTCGTCCACGTACTCGGCGAAACGCTCGGCCACCGCGCGCGGCATCGCGCCCAGGGAGTTCGACACCAGGTAGGTCGTGCGCCCGAGGATGGGGAACTCGGCGCGGAATTTCAGAAGAGGATCGGACGAATCGGTCATGGAGACGTGGACGTTCGACGCGGGAGTTTCGTGAAGATCCACAGCACGATTCCGACCCCCGCCACTGCCGCGCTCACGGCCCATTCGCGTGGCGTGATGGATGTGAGCAGCGCCAGGATAACGAGCGCGGCCAGCGGGGGGCCCATGACGGACCCGGGGATCGATCGCAGCGTCGTCGCATCGTCGTCGCGAATTTCCTTGCGCCGCAACTGCCACGCCGCCGCCGCGCAGCCAAGGTAGACGAACAGGACCGCCAGATTCGCGAGAATCACCAGCGGCTCGAATCCGCTGCTCAGGGCCAGAATCAGGCAGATCGCCGCCTGCGCAATGATGGCGAGCCAGGGAGTCCTGAATCGCGGATGCACCGCCGAAAGCGCACGCGGCAGCAGCCCGTCTCGCGCGAACGCGAACAGTGCGCGCGGCACCGCGAGAATCATCCCGCACAGATAACCGAACGTCGAAAGCACCACGGCAATGCCAAGCATCGCCCCCCCGGCCGGCCCCATGATGGCGGTCGCCGCGTCGGACAGCGGCGCCCCGCTTCCGACGAGTGCCGGACCGACGGCGCCGTAGGACACGATCTGCACCAGCACGTACACGACCGTGACGATCAGCAGCGCGATGAACACCGCGCGGGGAACGGTTCGCGCGGGATCACGCACCTCGCCTCCAGGCACCACGGCGCTCTCGATGCCGGCAAAGACGAAAATCAGGAAAACCGAAGCACGCGTCAGATCTGTGACGGTCGGCGCCTCACCCCACGTCACGTATTCCGGATTCAGCCGGAATAAACCGAGCACGATCAGCAGTCCAAGCGGCAGCAGCTTGGCGATCGTCGACGCGACGTTCAATCGCGCGCCGAATTTCACGCCCAGGACATTGATGATCGTCACCACCGCAATGACGCCGATCAGCACGAGCGCCCGGCCGGGAACCCGGGGGACCCCCGGAACCATTCGGAGCGCGGCGTCCGTGAAAATGGTCGCGACCGCCGCGATGGCGATCGTGGCGCTGACCCACAGGAACCAGCCCACGAGAAACGCCGCGAACCCGCCAAACGCGCGTTCCATGTAGGCATACGGCCCCCCCGTCGCCGCGACACGGCTGCCCGCCTCCGCGAAGCAGATCACGACGAACGTCATCACGAGGGCACACACCGCGTATGCCAGGGGCGCTGCGGCGCCAAGCCGGCCGGTCACTTCCATCGCCCCCGGCACGCGAAAGATGCCGCCGCCGATGGTGATGTTGACGATGCTCGCGGCCAGCCCCAGGGTGCCGAGAGCGCGGACGAACCCCGCCTCTCCCGGCCGACCCGTCACGGCTTCTCCGGCCCCGCGGGACGCCGGAACTCCGCGTCGGCGTTACATGTCGGCATCTTAGGCGCGTCTGCGATCTGGCGGCCGAACTGGAGGACGATCTCGGACAGTTGCACGGCGCCCGAGAGGTCGAGGTCCGGGCGGTACTCGTCCGACGGCTGGTGATAGCGCCTGGACGTCCACTTCAGGTATTCTACCGCCAGACGGCCACCGCGCGTCCCCGGAGCACGACCCTCGATGGCGTCGGACGCCGGGAATCGCAGGTAACCGTCAATCTCCGCCACGGTGATGGGCGTCACCGGCGCCTGCGCCAGGAAGGGAGGAACGCAAAGTGCGACAAGAAGGGCGCGCATAATCAAGAGTATGTCGGGCAATGCCGTTTCACCAATAGCGGGCACCACCACCAATAACGGGCACCACCATGTTCACTCAGCTTCGCCTCATCCCCGTCGCCGTCCTCCTGACCCTGGCCTTGCCGGCACCGGCCGTCGCACAGGACGTCACTGAACCCGCCGTCCAGGTCACCACCGTCGCCATTGACACGACGACGGCAACGACGACATCCGCGGGTCCGCGCCTCGAGCACACGGCGATCGCGGCGCGCGCAACGTCCGAGTCGGTGGACAGCGCGTCGATGCAGAGCCGTCCGACGCGCAGCAGGTCGGTGGCCCTGATGATCGTCGGCGGCGCCGCCATCGTGCTCGGGTCGATCATCGGGGGAGACGCGGGGACCCTGTTCGCCATCGGCGGAGCCGTGGCTCTCCTCTATGGGCTCTACCACTATCTCCAGTAGGGCGTGACCTGACTGGAACTTTCCGCGTCGCTGCGACATAGGATCAAGCAGGGGTCGCTTGGCGGCACGCCATTTGACTCCGCCTTGTCGTGGAGCGAACGGGAGCATGCGCCTGGCGCGTGCTCGTGGAGATCGTATGCCGGCACTGTCCCCATCGGCTGAACCTGGAATGCGAAAGATCGCGCTCGTGCTTGGCGGCGGGGGCATGAAAGGTTTTGCGCACATTGGCGTCCTCAAGGCACTCGAGGAACGCGGGATCCGCCCCGCGCTCATTTCGGGCACGAGCATCGGCGCCATGGTCGCGGCCGCGAGCGTAGCGGGAACGTCGCCCGAGGAGCTGGCCCACAAGGCCGAGGGGCTCAAGCGGCGCGACCTGTTCCGGATCAACCATTTCGGGATGCTGATGGACCGGATGCGATCGCGGTCCATCTATCTCGAGGAACCGCTGCGGGAGCTCTGCAACCAGGTGATTCCGGAGGGGACGTTCGACGAGCTGCAGATGCCGCTGCTCGTGAACACCGTGGACCTGGAACGTGGCACCCCGATCGTCTGGGGACTGCCGGGGCTGCGCGACGTCAGCGTGCGCGACGCCGTGTATGCGTCGTGCGCACTCCCGGGGTTCTTTCCGCCGGGCAAGGTCAACGAGCGCGTCTGCGTGGATGGCGGCGTCATCGACAACCTGCCGACGGCGGTGTCGGCGATCGGGATGGACATGGTCATTGCGGTAGACGTCGGCAGCGCCGATCTCGCGCGCATGCCCGGCATCGCGCAGCAGGGGTTCGCCGCGATCTACATGCGCGCGGCGATGACGATGATGCATTCGCTCCAGCAGTACCCGCTGGAGCAGTGGAGCGGGCCGCCGATGTTGCTCATCCGCCCGAAAGTGGGACGTGACTGGCTCAGTTTCGTGCGCAGCGCGGAGCACATGCGCGAGGGGTACCGCGCCGCCAAGCGGGCGCTCGAGCACTTCGACGCGTATGTCGAGCAGCCGGGCGGGATCTACCCGCGCAAGCGTGTCCAGCTCAACGTCATCCGGGACCGCTGCATCGGCTGCGGCATCTGCGTGGCCGTGGCGCCCACGTACATGGGGCTCGACGCGTCCGGCAAGGCGTTCGCGCGGACGACGGTCGTCGAATGGTCGGCGGCCGACGGCGATTTCGTGCACCAGTGTCCCACACACGCGATCGAGGCAAATCGGCAGGAGCTGGTCACGCCGCCGCGCACGTCGGATTCCGGGGACGACGCACGGACGGAACGGCCGGAGGCGATGGGCGCGGCGTGAGCTGCGCGGTCGGAGGTTTCAGCTCGCCAGCGCTCGGCGCGCAATCTCCACGTATGCGCCGACGGCAGCGCGCAGTTCAGGGACCGCGACGTGCTCATCGTCTCGATGCGCGACGTGGATGGAGCCCGGACCGTACAGGTACGGCGTCCCCCAGGCCGTGAGCTGCGGAATGTCCGTGGCATACGCCGCCACCGACGTCGGAAATCCGTCGAGCGTCCGCAGCCGCACGGCCGGCACCGTGACGCCGAACTCCAGCTCCGCGCGCTCGCCGACCCAGTCGCGCAACAACGTCCGCGCGATCTCCGGCTCGGTGACGAGCCGCGCCATGAGACGCGCTTCGGCGGCGGGTGCCATGACGTTGTCGGCAACGCCGCCGCCTATCACACCGATGTTGATCGTGGTGGGGCCGAGATCCGGATCCGACGGCAGCACGAGCGACTCGAGCTCGGCGAGCAGCCGAACGAGATCGGCCGTGGCGGAGCGCCCGAGATGCGGGTACGCGGAGTGCGCCGCGGTGCCCCGCGTCCGGAGTGTGAATCGCATGGCACCCTTCGTTCCGATGGCCAGCGTGCTCTCGGTCGGCTCGCCGTTGACGAGCACGCGGCTCGTTGTCTGCACGCGGTTGGCGGCCGCGGCGCCATCGTGGGATACCTCCTCGCCGACGACGAACAGCAGCGCCACCGGAACGCCGTCGGCGTGCAGCTGCTCCGCGGCCATGATCATGGCGGCCGCAATGCCCTTCGCGTCGCAGGCGCCGCGTCCCCACAGGCGGTCGCCCTCCAGACGCGGCTGAATGAACGGCGGCACCGTGTCGAGGTGCGTCGAGAACGTGATTTGCGGGCTCTCGCCATGCGTCGCGAGCAGGTCGTCGCGGCCGGGGCTCACCGGAATCCGCCGGACGAGCCAGTCCCCGCCCGAGAGGTAGTTCTCGAGCCAGTCGATCACGGGGCCCTCGCGTCCGCTGGTGGAATCGATTTCCATCAGCCGCGCCGCGAGCGCGACGACGTCGCCATCACGTGGGGTGGGATTCATGTCCGCAGCCTAATCGGAGTGCGGCCAACCGCCCACAGTATAGATTCGAACGTGCCCATCAAAACGACCTGAAATGCCGAGTCAGAACTCCTTCGGCTCCCGCGCTACCCTCACGGTGGACGGGCAGCCGTACACCATTTGTCGCCTCGACGCACTGCGCGCCCTCTCGAAGGGGAACAGCGACCGTCTGCCCTTCAGCCTGAAGATTCTGCTGGAGAACCTGCTGCGAAACGAGGACGGCGCGTTCGTGAAGCGCGAGGACGTCGAAGCGATGGCGACATGGGACGTTTCGGCCCGCCGGCAGCGCGAGATCGCCTTCCGCACGGCGCGCGTGCTCCTTCAGGACTTTACCGGGGTCCCGGCCGTGGTTGACCTCGCGGCCATGCGCGACGCCATCGTCCGGCTGGGCGGCAGGGCGGAGCTGATCAATCCGCTTCAGCCGGTGGACCTCGTGATCGACCACTCGGTGCAGGTGGACGAATACGGCACCGAAGCGGCCTTCCTGCTCAACACAAAGCTCGAGTTCGAGCGGAACAAGGAGCGCTACGTCTTCCTGCGCTGGGGACAGAACGCGCTGAAGAACTTCCGCGCCGTGCCGCCGGGCACCGGCATCTGCCATCAAGTGAATCTCGAGTATCTCGGCAAGACGGTGTTCACGTCCGAGGAGAACGGCGAGCGCTTCGCGTATCCGGATTCGCTGGTCGGAACGGACTCCCACACCACGATGATCAACGGCCTTGGCGTGCTTGGCTGGGGCGTGGGTGGAATCGAAGCCGAGGCGGCGATGCTGGGGCAGCCGGTGTCCATGCTCATTCCCGAAGTGGTCGGCTTGAAGCTCACCGGCAAGCTGCCGCCAGGCTCCACGGCCACCGATCTCGTGCTCACGGTGACGCAACTGCTGCGACAGAAGAAGGTCGTGGGAAAGTTCGTCGAGTTCTTCGGACCGGGTCTGTCGACGCTGCCGCTCGCCGATCGCGCCACGATCGCCAACATGTCGCCCGAATACGGCGCGACCATGGGCTTCTTCCCCTGTGACGCGGAAACGCTCAAGTACCTTCGCCTCACCGGTCGTCCCGAGCACCACGTGACGCTCGTCGAGGCGTACTGCCGCGAGCAGGGACTCTTCCGCACGGACGACACGCCGGATCCCGCCTTCACGGACACGCTGTCGCTCGACCTGGGAACCGTGGAACCATCGCTGGCCGGCCCGAAGCGCCCCCAGGATCGCGTTCCCCTGAAGGATGCGAAGGCGATGTACAACGAAGCGCTGCGCGCCGATCTCGAGAAGATGGGAACGCTCGCCGGCTTGGCGGAGGTGCGCAAAGCCGCGGCGGGAAGCGCCGAGCCGGAGAAGACCGCGGCCGTCATGGTGATGGACGACGAGTCCAATCCCGTGCACCCGGAGGACGGCGTGCACTGCGAGTACAACGGTCACACATTCCGGCTGCGCCACGGCGCCGTCGTGATCGCGGCGATCACGAGCTGCACGAACACCTCCAACCCGAGCGTCATGCTGGGCGCGGGGTTGCTCGCACGAAAGGCGCGCGCGAAGGGGCTGGCAACCAAGCCGTGGGTGAAGACGTCGCTGGCGCCGGGGTCGAAGGTGGTGACCGAGTATCTGCATGCCGCCGGCGTGCAGGAGGACCTCGACGCCCTGGGATTCAACCTGGTGGGGTACGGATGCACCACGTGCATCGGCAACTCCGGGCCGCTCGCCGAACCGATCGCGAAGGCCGTCGAGGAGAACAAGCTCGTGGTCGCCGCCGTGCTGTCGGGCAACCGCAACTTCGAGGGACGCATCAACCCGCTGACGCGGTTCAACTATCTCGCGTCGCCGCCGCTGGTCGTGGCCTACGCGCTCGCCGGGCGCATGGACCTGGACCTGACGCGCGAGCCGCTGGGCATCGGCACCGATGGGCCGGTGTTCCTGCGGGACATCTGGCCCTCGGCGACCGAGGTGCAGGAGGAGATCAACCGGAGCGTCAGGGCTGAGCACTTCAAGCGTCAGTACGCCGACGTCTTTCAGGGCGACGAGCAGTGGCAGTCGGTCGATGTCCCAACGGGAGACACGTACGCATGGGACGCGGCGTCCACCTACGTGAAGAATCCGCCGTACTTCACCGACATGACGATGTCGCCCCCCGGCGTGCAGCCGATCACCGGCGCGCGCTGCCTGGCGCTGCTGGGCGACTCGATCACCACGGACCACATCTCGCCCGCCGGGAGCATCCCGCCGTCGTCACCCGCCGGCCAGTGGCTCATCGAGCAGGGCGTGCAGCGCAGGGACTTCAACTCGTACGGCGCGCGGCGCGGGAATCACGAGGTGATGATGCGGGGCACCTTCGCGAACATCCGGCTGCGCAACGAGATGGTGCCGGGCACCGAAGGCGGGTGGACCGCGCTCGGGAAGGGCGGACAGCCGACGTTCATCTACGACGCCGCGATGCGGTACCAGTCGGCCGGCACGCCGCTGGTGGTAATCGCCGGCAAGGAGTACGGCACCGGCTCGTCGCGCGACTGGGCGGCGAAAGGCACGATCCTGCTCGGCGTGCGCGCGGTGATCGCCGAGTCGTTCGAGCGCATCCACCGGTCCAACCTGGTGGGCATGGGCGTGCTGCCGCTGGAGTTCGTCGACGGAGAGACGCGGCTCACGCTCGGCCTCACCGGCTTCGAGACCTACGACGTCCTCGGTCTCGACACGTCGTTGCGCCCTGGGACACCGTTGAAGGTGCGGGCCACGGCAGATGACGGCGCGACGCGCGAGTTCAAGGTGGTGTGCCGGATCGATACGCCCGAGGAGCTTCGCTACTACGAGAACGGCGGCATTCTTCCGTACGTGCTTCGCCAGCTGGTCGGCGGGGGAGGAGGGCACTGACCTCGTGACACGCGCGCTGGTCCTCGCCGCCGCGCTCGTCCTCGGCGGCTGCCGCTTCTGGTACAAACCGGTTCCGGTCGCGAACGCCGTGGGGGAGGAGGAGACGGTCATCGGCGGCGACACCGTGAACGTCTACCGTGGGGATCGGTTCGAAGTGTACGGGCCCAACACGGAAGCGGTGTACGACGGCTACGAGCAGCTCAGCCGCTCGTACCGCGCGTTCGAGCGCCACTTTGGCCGGCCGGCGCCGCGTCTCGCGGTCCTGATGCTTCCCGACTCGATGATTCCCGTGGACAGCACCCTTTCGAGGTCGTTCCGCGCGCGGGGCTTCACGCTGATTCACTATTCGCGCCCCCCGAGCGTCCGTAGCCGCCCGCGATATCGCGGTATCAACTACGGGGGCGTGCTGTGGCCCATCGCTCCGACGGCCGTGCGCGCCATGCTGGCCCGGTTCGCGGACACGCAGCTCGGCGGCACGGCGTTGCCCGACTCTGTGCTGCTGAATCGCTTTCCGCTGTGGTATCGCGCTGCCGTGGTCCGGGTATTCGGCGACGCCTCGACATACGGCCGCGACATCCAGCACGTGCGCGAGAAGCGTGACGTGCTGATCCCGCTCCGCGACATGCTGCCGCTGGTGCGCACACCGAGGGCCGACTCGCTCATCGATCCGTCGCGCGACGACGAGGACTTCGACGAGTACACGGAGACACTGGCGGCGCAGGCGGGCACGTTCGCGCGGTATCTCCTGGACCGCGAGGGGCCGCAGGTGCTGGAGCGACTCGGCCGCGGGTACGTTGCCGGACGGTCGTTTCAGCAGATGATGGCGGAGTTCCAGTCGGTGCCGTCGAGCATGGACGAACTGGAGCGCCGGTGGATCGCCTGGGTCACCACTCGCGAGTAGGCCGTCAGTCTTCCGCCTGGCGCAGCTGCATCGCGGTTTCGATCTCGAGAACGAGCTCCCGCTCCATTCGGGCGACGTCGAGCGGCTTGAGCATCTCGCGAAGCTCCGGGTCCTCGGCAACCTTGTGGCCGAGACGCGTATAGAGTCCCGCCAC
>Ga0299914_10001227_pt1 | contig 16748 bp, 12 predicted proteins | sample RVTome_10_FD_201361 | JGI IMG/M metagenome (GOLD analysis project Ga0299914, IMG submission 201361) | Soil microbial communities from uranium-contaminated site in the Upper Colorado River Basin, Wyoming, United States - RVT153D57 (version 2) ...
GTCCCGAGCGCGTCGTATAGGCCGCGAGGCCCGCGATCGGGGGGCGCTCGCGCGTCTCCACCGCGACGACCTCCTCGCGCAGGTCGTCGTCGAATCGTCGCAGTGCGGCGAGCGCGTCGGCGTTCGACGTGAGTCCGGCGCGGCGGAGCACTGTGACGAGGACGGCCAGGGCCTGCGGACCGAGCTCGTCGAGGGGTCGGTTGCGATGCTCACGAACTCCGAGATCGACCTGCGCCAACGCGTCGAGCCCGGCAGCGCGGGCGACGTCGATCAGCATCCCGATCTCCACACCCCAGCCTTCCACGAAGGGGATCGTCTCGAGGACGTCGCGCCGACCTGCATACTCCCCCGCCAGTGGTTGGACGACCGTCGTCAGCTCCGGGAACAGCTGCGAGAGCATGGGACGCACGAGGAGCTCGGTGACCCTGCCGCCGCCTGTCGGACTGCCGTGGATGGGACGCCGGTAGAAGCCCTTGGTGAACGCGATTGCCTCGTCGGTGAGTAGAGGGCCGACGAGCCCGGTGACGAAGTGCGGCGAGAAGTTGCGGATGTCCGCGTCGATCCAGCAGACGATCTCACCACTCGACACGTGGAGCGACTTCCACAAGGCGTTGCCCTTGCCGCTGCCGCGCGGGAGATCCGGGAGGACCTCGTCGACCGCCACCACCTTCGCACCGGCGCGGCTCGCAATCGACGCCGTCTCGTCGGTCGAGCCGTCGTCGACGACGATGAGCTCGTCGACGAGTGGGTGTCGCTCCATGAGCTCCTCGCGAACCGCCTCGACGATGACCCCGACGGTCATCGCTTCGTCGTGTGCGGGGAGGCAGACCGAGACGGTGTGCCCACGACGCCGGGACAGCGCGCGCGGGTCGAAATCCGAGGCGTGGAGGCGCTTGACCATCGGCACCGAGTGTAGGAAGCAGGGGACTTCGAGCTGGTGCCGGACCTGCAGATCAGTCCCTGAATCCGCTTTGCTCCGAGGCGCCACAGATGGCATCATTTCTCGAAACACGCGCTCATCAAGAGCGGCTGAGGGACAGGCCCGACGATGCCGCGGCAACCAGTTTCGAACCAGGTGCCAATGCCTGACCGATGAGCAGCCGGCGAGCGGACTCCCCGCTCGGGGCGCTCGAGAGCGCGTCGAGGTCAGCGGCCAAGAGTGGTCGCCGGGAGAGAGGAGCTCGGACGTGGCATACGTCACCGGACTCAGGTGCCGCGAGTGCGGCCGCGCGTACGACGCCGCGCCGATCTACACCTGCGAGTGGTGCTTCGGGCCCTTGGAGGTCGTCTACGACTATGACGCCATCCGGGCGAACATCAACCGGGAGTCGATTGCGTCGGGACCCGACACGATCTGGCGGTACGCCGCGCTGCTCCCGACGGACCGCGGGAATGCGGTCGACCTCGGAGCCGGCTTCACGCCGCTCGTGCGAGCCGATCGCCTCGCTGCGGAGCTCGGCCTCGGTGAGCTCTGGATCAAGAACGACACCGTCAACCCCACGAACTCGTTCAAGGACCGCGTCACGTGCGTCGCGCTCTCCAAGGCGCTCGAATTCGGCTACAAGACGGCAGCGTGCGCGTCGACCGGCAACCTCGCGAACTCGGTCGCCGCGCACGCCGCGCACGCGGGCCTTCGCAGCTTCGTGTTCATTCCCTCCGATCTCGAGCAGGGCAAGGTCGTCACCACGGCGGTGTACGGCGGGAACGTAGTAGCGATCGAGGGGAACTACGACGATGTCAACCGGCTGTGCGCCGAGCTCGCCGGCACCTATGACTGGGCATTCGTCAACGTCAACGTCCGTCCGTACTACGCGGAGGGATCGAAGACGCTCGCCTTCGAGACCGCTGAACAGCTCGGTTGGACTGCTCCTGACCACGTGGTCATCCCCGTGGGGAGCGGCTCGCTCCTCACCAAGATCCGCAAGGGTTTCGACGAGTTGCACACGGTCGGGCTCCTCGACGAGGAGCCGCACGTCCGCATCTCCGGGGCTCAGGCGGACGGGTGCTCGCCGGTGGCAAGCGCGTGGATCGACGGTTCCGACACGATCAGGCCCGTGAAACCCGACACGATCGCCAAGTCGATCGCCATCGGCAATCCGGCTGACGGGTACTTCGCGCTCGACGCCGTCCGCCAGAGCGACGGCGGTCTCGCCTCGGTGAGCGATGAGGAGGTCGTCGAGGGCATCAGGCTGCTCGCCCGCACGGAGGGAATCTTCGCCGAGACCGCGGCCGGAGTGACCATCGCTTGCCTCCGCAAGCTCACGGAGCAAGGTGTCGTCCGAAGTGACGAACGGGTCGTGGCATACGTCACCGGCCACGGCCTCAAGACCCTCGAGGCGGTGCGCGAGCACGGTCACCCGACCGCGACGATCGCCCCCGATCTCGACGCGTTCCACGAGGCCTTCGATCCCGAGGACCTCGAATCGACCAAGGAGTCATGACCGTGCCCGTACAGGTCCGGATCCCCACGCAGCTTCGCGAGCTCACCGGCGGGGCATCGGAGGTGACCGTGGATGGATCGACCGTCACCGAGGTGCTCAAGGCGCTGGAGGCCGCGCATCCCGGGTTCGGTGAGCGGCTGTACGACGACGCCGGGCAGCTGCGCCGATTCGTGAACGTGTTCCTCGCGGACGAGGACATCCGCTTCCTCGACGGTCTCGACACGGCGGTGACCGACGGTCAGACGATCAGCATCGTCCCCGCCGTCGCCGGCGGCTGAGAGCGCCCGCCGAGAGACGGGCAGGCTCGGGGCCATGCGGCCCGTCGCCGCAGGCGACAGGAGCGAGAGTTGAGAGCGCCCGCCGAGAGGCGGGCAGGCTCGGGGCCAGGCGCTCCGAGCATCAGCTCGGCGACACGAACATCAGCGCTGCGATCTCGGTCGGGACGGTCGTCTCGCCGGCGTCGGTCTCGACGACGATCCCGTCGGGTCCCGACTTCGTCATGGTCGCGGGGGAGCCGGGGATCAGGCGTGCGTCGGCGATGAGCGCCAACGCGTCGTCGTCGAGCTCCAGCTTCTCGCTGATGCGCGTTACCGTGAACGGACCGGGAGCGACCGTCGCGAGGTCGACCGCCTTCGAACCCCCCTTCCGGCGATGTGATCCCGGGATCGGGTTGCCGTGCGGGCAGGTCGCTGGGTCACCGAGCAGCTCGACGAGCTTCTCCTCGACCTCGGCCGAGATCGCGTGCTCCCAGCGGTCCGCCTCGCGGTGCACCTTCTGCCATTCCAGGCCGATGACATCCGTGAGGAGCCGTTCCGCCAAGCGGTGACGCCGCACGATCGACGTCGCGAGCTCGCGACCCTTGCTCGTCAGGCGGAGGCTCCGGTCGGCGAGGAGCTCGGCGAACCCTTGATCGACGAGGCGGTTGACCTGTTCGGACACCGCGGCCGCGGAGAGGCCGAGCCGCTCGACGATACGAGCGCGGATCGGCGTGACACCCTCCTCCTCGATCTCGAGGATCGTCTCGAGGTAGTGCTCGGTTGCGTCGTGGAGCTCGGCCACTCGTCCTCCGAGGTCGTGCTCGAGTCAGGTGAGGATACCCTGAGCAGGATGCACGATCGTCGCGAGCCGGACGACGGGATCGACCGCTTGGTCGTCGAGTGCCGAGATCTCGCGAAGGCGTTCGGCGCCCGACGCGCAGTGGACGGTGTCGACTTCGAGGTCCGCCGCGGCGAGCTCCTGGCCCTCCTCGGCCCCAGCGGCTGCGGCAAGACCACGATGCTTCGCCTGGTCGCGGGGTTCGAGCGGCCGGACGCGGGCGAGGTCGTCCTCGACGGTCGAGTCGTCGCGGGCCGAGGTGAGTTCGTTGCCCCGGAGCGCCGTCGGGTCGGCTTCGTCTTCCAGGACTATGCCCTTTTCCCCCACCTCACCGTGGCCGACAACATCGCGTACGGTCTTGGTCCCCGTTCCCGGCTCCTCCGGCGGCGCCGCCCCGAGGCGGTCGACCGCATGCTCGAGCTCGTCGGCCTCACCGATTGGGCCGACCGCCATCCGCATGAGCTCTCGGGTGGGATGCAGCAACGCGTCGCGATCGCTCGTGCGCTCGCACCCGAGCCAACGATCGTGCTGCTCGACGAGCCCTTCTCGAACCTCGATGCGACCCTTCGCGCCCACGTGCGCGACGAGGTCCGGGCGATATTGGTCGCGGCGCGTGCCACCACCCTGTTCGTGACGCACGATCAGGAGGAGGCGTTGAGCCTCGCGGATCGGGTTGCCGTCATGGACGCAGGTCGTGTGCACCAGGTCGCAACGCCGAGCGAGCTCTATGCGCGCCCGAAGGACCGATTCGTGGCGACCTTCGTGGGTGACGCGGAGCTCCTGCACGCCGAGGTCGAGCAGGGCGCGACGAGCGTCGCGACGTCGGTCGGCGTGGTCCGCCTGGCGGAGCCCGCGGTGGCGACGGGGGCGCTCGACCTCGCGATCCGCCCGGAGCAGGTGCGGCTGTCGCGCGACGGGTCCGGCGTCGGGGTGGTATCCGGGCGCACCTACTACGGGCACGACCAGCTGCTCGAGGTCGCGCTCGCGGATGGGGCGTTCCTGCGTGCCCGGCTGGGGCCGGCACAGGCGTTCCGCGTCGGGGAGCGGGTCTCTCCCTCGGTCGTGGGCACGGTGATGGCCTATCGCCCCGATGAGCTTAGGTAAGGGTAACTTTACATACCTCCCGGCGCTGTGCCACCATCCCCCGGCATGGTGCAACGACTGATCCCCGCGGTTCTGGTGGTCTGCCTGGCGGCGAGCGGCATCGGCGCCTGCTCGACGGACGGCGGCGAGGCGCTGACGGTGTACTCGGGCCGCAACGAGGAGCTGATCGGGCCGATCCTGGAGCGCTTCGCGGAGGACTCCGGCATCGACGTCGACGTGCGCTACGGCGACTCCGCGGATCTCGCCCTCCTGATCGACCAGGAGGGGGACCGCACGCCTGCGGACGTGTTCATCTCGCAGAGCCCCGGTGCGGCCGGGTTCCTTGCAGCCGACGGTCGACTCGCGGTGCTCGGCGACGACGTGGTCGACGCCGTACCCGCCGAGTACCGCGGTCCCGACGGTGAATGGGTTGGGCTCACAGGTCGGGCGCGCGTGCTCGTCTACAACACCGATGCGATCAGCGAGTCGGAGCTCCCGGACTCGGTCCTCGACGTCACGGCCGAGGAGTACCGCGGACGCATCGGGGTGGCACCGGCGAACGGCTCCTTTCAAGACTTCGTGAGCGTGCTTCGAGACGAGGTGGGCGACGACGGCGCGCTCGAGTGGCTCGAAGGTCTCGTTGCCATCGACGCGCAGACCTACGCCAACAACACGGCCATCGTCGAAGCAGTCGGGCGCGGCGAGATCGATATCGGACTCGTCAACCACTACTACAACGAACGCGTACTCGACGAGGATCCCGATGCCTCGAGCGCGAACCATTTCTTCGTCGAGGGCGACATCGGCAGCACGGTCCTCGTGACCACTGGGGCGATCGTGGAGGGCACCGACGTTCGCGACCAGGCCGACGAGTTGCTCGAGTTCCTCGTCTCGCCCACGGCTCAGGAGTACTTCGCGGAAGAGACGCTCGAGTATCCGCTGGCATTCGACGTCGAGCCAGTCACGGCACTCCCGCCACTCGAGACGATCACCGCGCCACCGGTCGACCTCGCCGCGCTCGGTCGAGATCTCGAAGCGACGAAGCTGCTCATCGAGCAGAGCGGCCTCGAACAGCAATAGTCGTGACGTTGATCGCGGCACCCCTGAGCGCGATCGGTCGGCGGTGGCTCGCGCTGGTCGGATCAGCCGTCGCCGCCCTCTTCGGGGTGCCGCTCGCCTACCTCGTCTGGCGGAACGTGGGCGCAGACCCGCTCTCGGCGGTCACGGACGATCTCACACTCGCCGCGCTCCGACGAACATTGTTGCTCGCCGCCGCCGTGTCGGGCGCGTGCGCGATCGCCGGTACCGCGCTCGCGTGGCTGGTCGCGCGCACCGACCTCCCGGGGCGCCGATTCTGGCGAGTCGCCCTCGTCTTGCCTCTCGTCATCCCGTCGTTCGTCGGCGCGCTCGCCCTCGTCGCCGCGTTCTCGACCGGCGGGCTGCTCGACGAGCTCTTGGGCATCTCGACACGTCTCCGCGGGTTCTGGGCGTCCTTCGCCGTCCTCACCCTGTTGAGCTATCCGTACGTATACCTCCCGGTCCTGGCTCGGCTCGCAAGCCTGCCGGCGTCACTCGAGGAGAGCGCGCGATCGCTCGGGCGTGGGCCGCGCTCGACCTTCACGAGCATCGTGCTCCCACAGACGAGCGGAGCGATCGCAGGCGGAACGTTGCTCGTCTGCCTGTACGTGATCAGCGAGTTCGGCGCGGTGTCGATCCTGCGCTACGAGACGCTTGCCGTACGAATCTACGCGTCGCGGCTGTTCGCGCAGTCCGCGTCGCTCGCGCAGGGCCTGCTGCTCGCCGTGCTCGCACTGCTCGTGATCGCTGCCGAACGCTCCGTCGGGCGCCGCCGTCGTCAGACCGAAGCCGTCGCAGCCGGGAGTCGAGGAAGGCGCACCGCGCTCGGTCGCTGGATGCTGCCATCGCTCGCGCTGGTCGTCGGTGTCGTCGCACTCGCACTCGTCGCGCCCCTCGTGGCGCTGGGTCGATGGGCATGGCGTGGCTACTTCGGTGCGCAGATCGGCGGCCCACCTCTCGAGCTCGGCGAGCTCGCGCAGCCGACCTACAACACGACGCGCGCCGCTGTGATCGCGGCCGTCGTCGCCGTCGCCGTCGTCCTCCCGATCGCATACTTGTTGCGGGAGCGATCACGGATCGGCGGCCTGCTCAGTACCGTCGTCGTCGCAGGGTTCGCGTTGCCCGGTCTCGTCATCGCACTCGCGCTCGCCTCGTGGGTGCTGCGCACGCCCATCGTGGACGGGCTCTACCAGAGCTTCGCGCTCTTGATCTACGCCTACGTGATCCACTTCGGCGCGCAGGCGTTGCGTTCGGCTGACGTCGCGGTCGCAGGTGTGCCGCGCCGTCTCGACGACGCTGCCCGCTCCCTCGGGGCCCGTCGGATCCGGCGATTCGCATCGATCGACCTGCCGCTCGTGCTTCCCGGCCTCGCTGCCGGCGCGGGGCTCGTGCTGCTGTCGACCATGAAGGAGCTCCCGGCGACCTTGCTCCTGGCTCCGACCGGGTTCCGCACGCTCGCGACCGAGATCTGGACGGCGACCGAGAACGGATATCTCGCTCGCGCGGGCGCCACCGCGATCGTGCTCGTCGCGCTGTCCGCGGTGTTGACCTGGCTACTGACGATCCGACGTATGGACGCGCTCCGATGATCTCATCGCATCGGAGGCTCGTCGTCGCGATGATCGGCGTCGGCGTCGGCGTGGCGCTCTGGGTCGCGCCCGGCGCGGGCGCGCGTGCCACGTACGGGGCGCGGACCACCGCCGACGAGCCGCAGTACCTCATGACGGCGTTGAGCTTGGCGGAGGACCGCAGCCTCGACGTCAGCGACGAGCGCGCGCAGGGTCGGTATCGCACGTTCCACGAGGTCGGGCTGCCCATCCAGGAGGCGGTGCGCGACGACGGGAGTCGGATCAGCCCCCACGATCCTCTGCTCCCGGCACTGCTCGCCGTCCCGGTCGCCGTCGCGGGCTGGGTCGGCGCGAAGCTCGCGCTCGCTGCGATGGCCGGCGTGCTCGCCGCCCTCATCGTCTGGGTGGCGGTGCGACGATTCGACGTCCCGGTGGCTGTTGCCGCCGTCACGGTCTTGGCGTTCTCGGCGGCCGCTCCGCTCGCCGTCTACGGGACGCAGGTCTACCCGGAGCTTCCGGCCGCGATCGCCGTCACCGCTGCGATCGCCGCGCTGACCGGTCCGATGCGACGCGGTGGAACGTCGACGTTGCTCATCGCCGCGGCCGCGCTGCCATGGCTCTCGATCAAGTACGCGCCGATCGCGGCAGCGCTCGTCGCGCTTGGGCTCGTCCAGCTCGTTCGCGGCGGCGACCTGCGACTGGCAGCCGCCCTGGCCGTCGGGTCGACGGTCGGCGGGTTGGTCTTCGCCGTTGCGCATGTCGCCTGGTACGGAGGGCTCACGCCGTACGCCGCCGGTGCGCACTTCTCCGCCGGTGAGCTCTCGGTCGTCGGATCCCCCGACTATCTCGGCCGTGCCCGGCGCCTCGTCGGGCTGCTCGTCGATCGTGAGTTTGGCCTCGTCGCATGGGCTCCGGCATTTCTCGTCGTCGTTCCCGCTCTCGGCGCGCTCGCACGGCGACGTCCCTCGGGGGCGCTTGCGCTCGCGCTCCCTCTCGCGGTGGGTTGGACCACTGCAGCCTTCGTCGCGCTGACGATGCACGGCTGGTGGTGGCCGGGGCGACAGGTCGTCGTCGTCGTGCCGTGCGCCGTGCTCGCGGTCGCATGGTGGTCCGGCACCGTCGCGGCGGCTCGACCGTGGGTGGCGGCGGCCGGGGTCCTCGGGGCGCTCACGTTCTCGTGGGTCGTGGTCGAGGCGATCTCCGGGCGGCTCACGCTCGTGGTCGACTTCGAGTCGACGACCGCGTTCTGGCATCGGGCTGTGCGCCCGTTGCTTCCTGATGGGCGGACGACGCCCGAGGGAACCACCATCCTGCAAACGGCGTGGTTCGTGGCGATCGCCGCGCTCGCCGTGGCGGGGTGGAGCACCGTTGCACCCGACCGGGCGCGACGACCGACCGCGCTCGCGGCCGACCATGGAGGTACATGAGTGAAAAGCAAACTGATCCTTGTCGGGATCACGATCGCGGCAGCGGCTGCCTTCGGTGCATGCAGCGACGACGACGGTGGCGAGGTCCGCTCGGTCGACGGGTCTGAGTCCGCGTCGGGCTCGGCGTCCGCCAGTGGTTCCGGGTCCGCGAGCGGCTCCGCGTCCGGGAGTGCCGTTGCCGAGTGCGTTCCGGTCGGCGACCGAAGCGAGGCCGACACGGTCGTGAACGTCTCGCTCGACGAGTGGGCGATCGACGTCGAGACCTCGTCGGCACCCGCCGGCATGGTGGCATTCGCCGCCGAGAACATCGGTGAGGAACCCCACGAGCTCGTGATCGTCAAGGGCGTGGCCGCGGGCGAGCTGCCGCTCGACGACGACGGTGTGCTCGACGAGGACGCGTTGCCCGAGGGAGCTCTCGTGGGCGAGATCGAGGTGTTCCCCGCGGGGGAGACCTGCGACGGCACGTTCGAGCTCGAGGCGGGCGACTACACGCTCGTCTGCAACATCAGCGAGACCGAGGAGAGTGGCGAGCTGGAGAGCCACCTCCACGAGGGCATGGTGACGACCTTCACGGTGACCTGAGGCGGTCCGGGGTGGTCCGGCGGTCGGATCGGACGCCGGCCACCCCGGTGTGGCCCGTCAGGGTGGACTTGCACCGCCGGGGCGAGACTGCCAACATGTGTTAGCACTCGTCGAGCACGAGTGCTAACAGCCCGACGGGGTGACCCGAGGGCACAGACAACGACAGAGACCGTTCCCCGACCACCACCTCCCAGGGGGTTCGACGCGATGCCCAAGCAGATCGCCTACGCAGAGTCCGCCCGACGTGCACTGGAAGCCGGCATGAACAAGCTGGCCGACGCGGTCCGAGTCACACTCGGCCCCAAGGGTCGCAACGTCGTCCTCGAGAAGAAGTGGGGTGCCCCCACGATCACCAACGACGGTGTCTCCATCGCCAAGGAGGTCGATCTCGAGGATCCATACGAGAAGATCGGCGCCGAGCTGGTGAAGGAGGTCGCCAAGAAGACCGACGACGTCGCGGGCGACGGCACCACCACCGCGACCGTGCTCGCATGGGCGATGGTGCGCGAGGGTCTGCGAAACGTCGCCGCCGGCGCCAACCCGATGAGCCTGAAGCGAGGCATCGAGCAGGCGGTCGACACCGCAGTGGATTCGATCAGGTCCTCGTCGAAGAAGGTCGAGACCGACCCGGCGCAGATCGCCAACGTCGCGGCCATCTCCGCTGCGGATCAAGAGATCGGCCAGATGATCGCCGAGGCGCTCGAGAAGGTCGGTACCGACGGCGTGATCACCGTCGAGGAGAGCCAGACCTTCGGCATGGAGCTCGACCTCGTCGAAGGAATGCGCTTCGACAAGGGTTTCATCTCCCCGTACTTCGTCACCGACCCGGATCGCATGGAAGCCGTCCTCGACGACGCCTACCTGCTGTTCGTCTCGTCCAAGATCTCGGCGGTCAAGGACCTGTTGCCGGTGCTCGAGAAGGTGATGCAGGGCGGGAAGTCGCTCGTCATCATCGCCGAGGACGTCGAGGGTGAGGCTCTCGCCACGCTCGTCGTCAACAAGATCCGCGGCACCTTCAAGTCGGTTGCGGTGAAGGCGCCCGGCTTCGGCGAGCGCCGCAAGGCGATGCTCGAGGACATGGCGATCCTCACGGGCGGCCAGGTGATCGCCGAGGAAGTCGGACTCAAGCTCGAGACCGTCGACCTGGCGCTGCTCGGTCAGGCCCGCAAGGTCGTGGTGACCAAGGACGAGACGACCATCGTGGAGGGTTCCGGCGCCAAGTCGGATGTCCAGGGTCGCATCAAGCAGATCCGTTCCGAGATCGACAACACCGACTCCGACTACGACCGCGAGAAGCTCCAGGAGCGCCTCGCCAAGCTGTCGGGTGGCGTCGCGATCATCAAGGTGGGTGCTGCCACCGAGGTCGAGCTGAAGGAGAAGAAGCACCGCATCGAGGACGCCGTGCAGACGACGAAGGCGGCGGTCGAGGAGGGTGTGGTGCCCGGCGGCGGCGTCGCGCTGCTTCGTGCCCAGGCGAAGGTCGAGGATCTCGCCAAGTCGCTCACCGGCGACGAGACGACCGGGGCACGGCTGGTCGGGCGTGCGCTCGAGGAGCCGCTGAAGCAGATCGCGCTCAACGCGGGCATGGAGGGCGGCGTCATCGTCGAGAAGGTGCGCTCCCTGACCGGAGCGAAGGGCCTCAACGCGGCAACGGGTGAGTACGAGGATCTCATCAAGGCCGGTGTCATCGACGCCGCCAAGGTGACCCGTTCCGCGCTCCAGAACGCGGCGTCGATCGCGGCCCTGTTCCTCACGACCGAAGCAGTGGTCGCCGACATGCCCGAGGAGAAGGGCGCCCCCGCGATGCCGGGCGCCGACGGCATGGGCGGCATGGGCGGCATGGACTTCTAGCGCTGCTCGTTTCCGCAACCGCTGAGCCACACATCGTGTGGTCGTCAGCCGACAGAATCCTGAGCGAGGGCGCCCATCGGGCGCCCTCGTCGCGTGGGCCTGCGACCGATCCGACCGATACGCTCGCAGTCATGGACGCCGTGACGCCCTCGGACGGGTGGGGCGTGCTCCACCTCTGCTACCGGGTGGATCGCGCGCGAGCCGAGCGCGAGCCCGAGAGCGCCAAGCGCGTCGTCGATGCCGTGTCGTCGCTCGAGGCCGATGGTCACCAGGCGCTGGTGTTCGCGGTGCTCGGCCACAAGGCAGATCTCGGAGTGATGGCGCTCGGTCCCGACCTCGCACGGCTCCATGCGTTCCAGCACGAGCTCCTCGCGGCGCCGCTGGAGGCCACCTTCTCGTACGTCTCGCTCACCGAACGGTCGGAGTACACGTCCACCATCGACGACGAGCGCGTCCGCATCGAGCACGAGGAGGGCATCACCGACCCGGCCGAGGTCGAGACCCGCCTCGCTGCGTGGCGCGAGCGGATGGAGCACTATCTCGAGCAGCGGCTCCACCCGCGGCTGCCGCGCAAGGCGGTCCTCTCCTTCTATCCGATGTCCAAGCGACGCGCCGGGGACGCCAACTGGTACGCGTTGGATCTTGACGTCCGCAAGGAGCTCATGGTCGGGCACGCTCGCGTCGGGCGACGGTACGCAGGACGCGTGCTCCAGCTCATCACAGGCTCGACAGGACTCGACGACTGGGAGTGGGGAGTGACGCTGCTCGCGGACGATCCGGCGGTCCTGAAGGAGATCGTGTACGAGATGCGTTTCGACGAGGTGTCGGCGCGTTACGCCGAGTTCGGCCCGTTCCTCACGGGGCTCGTGCTCTCGCCCGACGAGGCGCTCCACCGAGTGGGACTCGCTCCGTGAGCGGCGCCCGCCTCTTCGTCTCCTTTCCCGAGGAGATCGTCGACCGTCCCTTGCTCTACGAGATCGTGAAGAAGTTCGACGTCGTGCCGAACGTCCGACGCGCGAACGTCGAGGAGCGCACGGGATGGTTGATCCTCGAGCTCCACGGCGATCAGGATCGGCTCGACGCAGCGATCTCGTACTTGGAGGATTCCGGCTGCACGGTGAATCGTATGGAAGGCGATGTCCTCGAGGGCTGACGAGCGGCACGACGACGACGTGCCGCGCTTGGCAGACATCGGGGCAGCGATCGCCTCCGCCGTCGAGGAGCTCGCCGTCGACTACCTCGTCCGACGAGCTGCCGACGTCGTCGACGCATGGGGTCTCGTCGCCGGCGAGGACCGACCGGATCTCGACGCGAGGATCCTTCGGGCGTCGGTCGAGGCCAGGAACCGGGTGACCGCGGAGCTCCGCGTCCTGCTGGGCGAGCCGGCCGCCGCGCAGGGGGCGACGCCGCTCGAAGTCGTCCGGGGCCTGCCGCGGGAGGTCACACGCGTCCTCGCCGCCAGCGGCATCCCCGCGGTCGTGCGTGACCCGTTCGACGAGCGTGCGTGGCCCGACGATCGCTACGAGTTGGTGCCGCGGTCGTTGGCCGATCTGGGCGACAGCCGGCTCGCTCCGCTCCACCTCGCATGGGGCGTCGCGAAGGCGAAGGCTTTGCGCGAGAGGACCTAAGAGCTCGAATCGGCCGAATCGGAAGACTCCTGCTTGCGCCGACCCTCATCCTCGGCTTCTATTACTCCCGGTGGTTGGGCCAGCACGCAGAGTGTTGGATACACCCAGAGCGGGGTCCCGCGTGGCAAAGGAGCGGCAGGCCGAGGAGCAGCTCGCCGAGCTGTGGTTCGACGCGCTCGCATCGGCGTCGACCATCGGGGTGTTCCGCACCGAGTTCGGGCGCGGGCTCGTCTGGGTGAACGACCGGTACCTGGAGATCATCGGTCGGTCGCGCACGGACGTCGTCGGCGAGTCGTGGACCCACGTGGTCCACCCGGACGATCTTCCCGCCTTCGCGGATCTCGTGGCCCGCGCGCGTCACGACCCGCAACCCCTCCGGCACGAGTTTCGCATTCGGCGTCCCGGCGGCACGACACGCTGGGTGAGGATCCGCGCGGCGCCCGTGAGCGACGACCGCGAGGTCATCGGCTACGCGGGCGTGCTCGAGGATCTCTCGGATGTCGTCGCGACCGCCCGAGAGGCTGCTCGCCTCGCTGCTGCATGCCAGACGACCTCCGACCTCATCGCGATCACAGACGCGTCCGGACTGGTGCGCTATCTCAACCCGGCCGGCCGCACGGTGCTCGGGCTCGATCCTCACCGCGCGCTCGAGCTCTCGACCACCGATCTCTACACGCCGTCGTCGTTCGCTCGCGTGCAGACCGAGATGCTCTCCGGCCTGATCCGCGAGAGCCGTTGGAGCGGCGAGCTGGCGCTCCGTGCTCGTGACGGCGCGTCGGTACCGGTCTCACTCGTTGCCACCCTCGAACGAGGTGACGGCGATGACGGCGACCATGTCGTGGTGGTTGCTCGCGACATCCGTGCCGAGCGGGCGCTCGTCGCCGAGGCGAGCCGAAGCGACGCGCAGTTCCGGCTCCTTGCCGAGGCGTCCCCGTTCGGCATCGTCGAGATCGACGAGCACGGCCGCATCGCGTACGTGAACGAGCGGTACTGCGAGCTCGTCGGAAGAACCGCGAACGACGTCCGTGAGTTGCTCGCGGACGGATCGCTCATCCACCCGCACGACCGCCAGACCACGATCGAGGCCATCGCATCGGCCTTCCTCGAGCAGCGCCCGCTCGGGAGTGTCGAACACCGACTCGCCCGATCGGACGGCACGGTCATCTGGGCGCGTGCCCGTACGACCCCGATCATGACGGACGACGGGCGGTTCCACGGCTACGTCGCGACTGTCGAGGACATCTCCGCGGAGGTGACGGAACGACGAGGAATCGATCGACTGCTGCAGATGTTCGATGCCACGCCCGACTACGCGTCGATCGTCGATGGCGAGGGCCATGTCCTGTTCATGAACCCAGCCGCCAGGGAGCTGTTCGGTTTGGGATGCGACGCCGACATCGAGGGTCTCGACTACCGGAGCTGTTACACGCGGCGCTCGCTCGAGCTCATCGAAGGCGAGGGGGCGCCCGCGCTCGAGGAACGGGGCGTGTGGACGGGTGAGGTCGACCTCGTCGCGGCCGATGGGCGCGAAGTTCCCGTGTCCCAGACGACGGTCACCAGTCGCGCCGACGACGGCAGCGTCTGGTATGCGTCGATCTCCCGTGACATCAGCGAGCTGAAGCAGGCTGAAGCCCAGATCGCCAAGAGCGAGGCATGGTTCAGGACGCTGCTCCAGCACCTGACCGACTTCGTCGTCGTGCAGGCTGCCGACGGACACGTGCTGTACATGAGCCCTTCCATCGAGCGCGTCCTCGGCTACAGCCGCTCCGAGCTCTTGGCGGCCGACCGGGACCAATGGGAAGCGATCCATCCCGACGACCTCGCGGCGGTGAGGGAGGCAGATCGTCGGGCCCGTTCCGAGCCGGCGGGGACGGCGAGCGTCGAGTACCGGGTCCGTCACAAGGACGGAAGCTGGCGTTGGCTCGACGTGACCGTACAGAACCTTCTCGACGACCTCTCGGTCAGAGGCGTGGTGATCAACGGTACGGATATCACGGAGGAGCGAAACGCGAGGGAGGCGCAAGCACGGAGCGAAGCAGCCCTGCGTGCCGTCGTGCTCCAGTCGCCGCTCGCGATCTACGCAATCGACCAGGACGGCACGACGCGCCTGTGGAATCGCGCAGCCGAGGAAATGTTCGGCTACGCGGCCGACGACGTGGTCGGACACATGCTGCCAATCGTCCGTCCCGACGAAGTCGAACGATTCGCCGAGTTCCGAGATCGTGTGATCGACGGTGAGGTCGTACGGGGCCTCGAGCTCGAACGCGAGCGCCAGGATGGCTCGCCGATCTCGGTAAGCCTCTCGGCCGCCCCGGTGCGCGACGCAACCGGAGAGGTCGCGACGGTGATGGGAGTGTTCGCGGACGTCACCGATCGCAAGCGTGCCGAGGAAGCCCTGCGCAGGAGCGAGGAGCGTTTCCGCGCTCTGGTGACGCACGCCTCCGATCTCGTGCTCGTCTTCGATCGGGACGGCACCCTGTCGTACGCGAGCCCATCGGCGTTGAGCTTCTCGGGCTTTGGGATCGACGTGCCTCTGAACGATCGTCTGGAGGCAGTCCATCCCGATGATCTGGAGCGCGTTCGGGCCACCTTGGAGTCGGTCCTCGAGAACGGTGGAACGTCCGGGCTCTTCGAGGCGCGGGTTCGGGACCACAGCGGCGAACTCCGATGGTTGGAGATCGTGGCGACGAACCTCCTCGACGACCCCGCGGTCCAGGGCATCGTTCTGAACGCCCGCGACGTCAGCGAAGGTGCCGAGGCTGCCGCGGCGCTCCGAGAGGTCAACGAGGCGCTTCGGCAGTCGAACGAAGCCCTCAGCGCCGTGATCGACAACTCACCAGTGGCGATCTACTCCTTCGACCCTGATGGCGTGATCGAGTTCTGGAACCCTGCCTGCGAGGCGATTTTCGGGTTCAGCGCCGACGAAGCCGTCGGTCGGCCCTCCCCGGTCATTCGCGACGTGGATCTCGGCGATGCCGCGGCGGTTCGACACCGCGTGATGAACGGAGAGGTCGTCCAACCGGTCGAGGCCCGCCAACTCCACAAGGACGGCCGCGTTCTCGATGTGATGTTCGCTGCCGCTCCGATGCGCGGCGACGGCGGTGAGGTCGTGTCGGTGCTCGCTCTCTCGAGCGACGTCACGAGCGAGAAAGAGCACGAGCGTGCGCTGCTCGAGAACGAGGCGCGATTCCGGGCACTCGCCGAGCACGCTTCCGTCATCATCACGATCCTCGAGGTCGACGGGACGATTCGCTACACGAGCGCCTCGGTCGGCCGGATCCTCGGCCATCAGGAGGGAGCGAACGAAGGGATCAACGTGTTCGAGCACGTGCATCCCGACGATCGCGACGTCACCCGCGAGCTCTTCGACGGCCTCATCGCCGATCCCGACCGCACCCGGATGGTGCGCGTCCGGGTCCGGCACGCAGACGGCTCATGGCGGGACCTCGAAGCCGTCGGCAACAACCTGGTCAGCGACCCCGCGGTCGGGGGTGTGTTGATCACGGCGCGCGATGTCACGGAGCAGATGGAAGCGGAACGGGCGTTGCGTGCCAGTGAGGAGCGGTTCCGCGCCCTGGTGCAGAACCTGTCCGACATCGTGACGATCGTCGACGACGACGGCTCCGTCCGTTGGACGAGTCCCGCGGTTGGGCGGGTGCTCGGGTACTCGAGCGAGGAGGCGATACGTCCAGGCCCGTTCGGGATCGTCCATCCCGACGATCGGGAGCAGGTTGTCCGGATCGTCGCGCAGCAGCTCCGGGAGCCCGGGCCGCACGAGCCATTCACCTTCCGGTTGCGACATGCCGACGGGTCCTGGCGTCAGTTCGAGTCCGTGATCGATGACCTGCGCGACAACCCGGCTATCGGTGGGCTCGTGATCACGAGTCGCGATGCCACCGAGAGCAAGGAATCCGAGGAGCGGCTCGCGGCGAGCGAAGCACGCTACCGCAGCATCGTCGAGGATCAGACCGAGCTGATCTGCCGCTACGACCGAAC
>Ga0299914_10001228_pt1 | contig 16744 bp, 14 predicted proteins | sample RVTome_10_FD_201361 | JGI IMG/M metagenome (GOLD analysis project Ga0299914, IMG submission 201361) | Soil microbial communities from uranium-contaminated site in the Upper Colorado River Basin, Wyoming, United States - RVT153D57 (version 2) ...
ACCCAGATCCCGATCACCCCCAACTCGGGGTAACGGCGCCTGAAGTGAGCCACGCCGTCCCGGAGTTGTCTGTGCTGGTCTTCGTCGGCGATCGGATTGCCCGCGCAATCGTGATGCGCAACCAGAGCAAGCTGGGTCGGGCTATGAGCACGGATCGCCGATTCGAGGTCCGTGATGATCGAGGTGGTCGCCGGGTCGTATGAAGCAGTGAGGTACTTGACCATGCCGGCGCGGGTCACGGTGTCGAGATATGTGACATCGAATTCCTGAAGCAAAAAGTCGTTGATGGGGCGCTGGATCCGTCCGTCTATGCAGCTCAGTGCAACTGCGAAGGTCATGCCCCGACTCTAACTGCCCACGTGTCCAGGTCGGGCAGGGTGCTTTCGGGGTTTTCCCTCATAGGAATTGTCACACCCCTTCTGCATGATTGGATGATGGAACTCGTGATGAACCTCGTGGCCGGCTTTGCTGGATTTGTTTTCACAGTGATCGGGATCTATTCGGTGGTAACGATCTGGTCCGACGACCTGCCGTGATGCCGGCGGAGGAAGTCAGCGGTGTTCCGGCCCTGGCCTCCGCGGGTTTGTCGGCAATGCCGGCTTGGTTACATCGGCGGTGGCTGCCTGGAGAACCCGTATCGCCTCGTCGCCGGACATAGTGATGGACACACCGTGTCCACCGCCGCCGATCGAGATTGTGTTGCCGCTGAGTCTCGTGTCAGCGAAGACGGGTAATGCCCGCGTCGCTCCGAACGGTGTGATTGTTCCTCGCTTGTACCCGGTGACGGCAAGAGCGGATTCTTCGTCAGGGAGAGAGAGGCGGTTCACGCCCAGGGTCTTCCTCAGCTTGGTCCAGTCGATGACCCGATCTCCAGGCACCAGGACGAAGACGTGCTCGTCATCGGATACCCTCACGACCATCGTCTTGACAACTGCGGACTCAGCCACTCCGCGCTCTGCGGCGGCCTCCTGCAGGGACCGGACCGGGCCATGTCGGACAACCTGATAGTCGATCCCTTTCAGGCGAGGATCTTCAAGGGCCGGAGTTGCATCGTGCATGGCCCGAACCGTAGTCAGGCCCAGGCAGAGCCCCGTCCGTCGATGCCTGAGGGGAATCGGCGGTCCAGCGTGCTGAGGTAGCTGCTGACGATTCTGTTGAGCTCACCCGTCTCGATGAGGAAGGCGTCGTGACCTTGTGTCGCGTGCAGAGTGCGGTACGTCCCATGGGGGAGCGCATCGGCCAAGCCTTTGACGTCGGAGGTGGGGTAGAGGGCATCGCTGGAGATGCCGACGGCGAGTATCGGCGTGTCAATCGAAGCCAACTCGCGGTCACGTGCCAGGTCGTGGGAGTCCATTGCGTTCATGAGAGTGACATAGCTGTTGGCGTCGAAACGGTCTACTAGCTTTTCTCCCTGGTAGCGGAGGTAGTCCTGGACTGCGTAGCCTGAATCTCCTAGTTCTCTCCCGAACCGGGAGTCGAAGTTCTCTGGAGACCGGTATGAGATCATCGCGATCATTCGTGCGATTGCCAGCCCTTTCTCCGGTCCTGCAGCGCTGGTGATCGCTGCCCGCTGCGCGTCGGACAGTGCGATGTTCCAGGCCGATTGCGTGGTCCCGACCCCGATCGAGACGGCCGTGCCAACCCGGTCGGGATGGAGCGCGGCCCATTCCTGGGCTTGCATCCCGCCCATGGACCCCCCGATTGCATAGCTCACCCGGGCCACCCCGAGTTGATCGAGTAAGCCTTTCTGAGCGGCGACAAGGTCCCTGATCGTTATCGCAGGGAATTCATCGCCGTAAGGTTCACCGGTCGCAGGGTTGAGCGATGTCGGCCCCGTCGTTCCATAGCATCCCCCCAGCACATTGGTCGCGATCACATAGCTCCGCTCGGGGTCGAGGATGGCGCCCGGTTTGAAGAGGCCAGCCCACCAGTCGTCAGCGTCGGCATTCCCGGTGAGCGCATGGCAGACCACAACCGCTTCGCCTGCCGGCTCACCCCAGGACCGGTACGCCACAGTGACGTCGGGAAGAACCCCGCCGCCCTCGAGCGGCAGGGGTTCTTCCAGCGTCACGTACTGCGTAGCCTTTGAGATCAAGCCGCGCTCTCCTGGGACGTCGCCTTGGTGAAGGCCTGGTCCAGGTCTTCCTTGATGTCATCGATGTGCTCTATGCCAACCGAGATCCTTACCTGGTCTTTACGCACTCCTGCCGCGAGCTGCTCGTCGTCGCTCAGCTGCTGGTGGGTGGTGGATGCCGGATGGATGATGAGGGTCTTGGCGTCACCGACGTTCGCCAGATGCGAGGCCAGTTGCACCGAATCGATGAACCGCGCTCCTGCCTCGGCCCCACCGCGGATGCCGAACGTGAGCACAGCCCCGAACCCGTTGCGGAGTATCTCCTTCGCCTTCTCGTGATATGGATGTGACTCGAGCCCCGGGTAGTCAACCCACGCCACTGCATCGTGACCCTCGAGCCAACGGGCCAGTTCGAGAGTGTTGTCAAGATGGCGCTGGACCCGCAGGCTGAGTGTCTCCAGTCCCTGGAGGAGCAGGAAGGCGTTGAACGGGCTCAGCGCCGCGCCAAGGTCCCGCAGGCCTTCCACTCTCGCCCTGATGGCAAAGGCGATGTTTCCAAAGGGTCCGTCGACGCCGAAGACATCCGAGAACACAAGCCCGTGGTAACCGGGGGCGGGCTCGGTGAAGGTGCGGAAACGCGGACTCGACCAATCGAAGTTCCCCGAGTCCACGATGACCCCGCCGATCGAGGTTCCATGGCCACCGATCCACTTGGTAGCCGAAGCCACGATGATGTCTGCACCGAGCTCGATGGGACGAGCAACGTAGCCAGCGGCCCCGAAAGTGTTGTCCACGATGACCGGGACCCCGTGCTTGTGGGCTACCTCTGCGATCGCCGGAATGTCGGGAATGTTGAATCGGGGGTTGCCGATTGTCTCCAGATAAACCCCGCGGGTCCTGTCATCGATCAGACTCTCGAACTCGGCAGGGTCGTCGCCATCGACAAAGCGGACTTCGATCCCGAGACGTTTCAGGCTGACTTTGAACTGGTTGTATGTCCCCCCGTAGAGGTAGCTGGTCGACACGATGTTGTCCCCGGACTCAGCCAGGGTCGTGATCGTGGTCAACTGTGCCGCCTGACCGCTGGCAGTCGCCACCGCAGCTACTCCGCCTTCGAGGGCGGCGATGCGCTTCTCGAACACGTCAGTGGTCGGATTCATGATCCTCGTGTATATGTTTCCGAACTCTTCGAGCCCGAACAGGCGTGCGCCATGGGCGGCGTCGTCAAAGGTGTAGCTGGTTGTTTGGTAGATGGGGACCGCTCGGGCGTTGGTGCCCGGGGCCGGGTCCTGGCCCGCATGGACCTGAAGGGTCTCGAATCGATAATTGGCTGACATCGGCTTTCTCCTGGTCGGGGATTGCCCGGCACCAGCCTCAAATCTAAAAGATCCGCAACCGAATGCCGGTGCGGATCCTCTGATTACTTGGTAATGGTGTTCGTTACGTCAGTATCCCGCACGGCTTGTCGTACAAGCCATGCACATCATTCGGGAGACATTGCAAAGTTCCATTGGCGGTGAAATCTACGGCATGAACACCGATCTATCAAGTCCCCGGGAGAACAATCTCCAGGAACACCAGTCTTTCGCCGGTCTTTACCGACCGTTGCATACCGTAGGACATGTGAGGAAACTGACGACCCTGCTCCTGATCCTGGGAGCCTGCACAAATGCATCGGAGCCCCCGCCCACCGACCAGGTCACCGCCCCGTCTTCTGTCGTCTCGGACGCGGGTTCCTCCGACTTCGGAGATCCGCCGGTCGTCCCCGAAGGCCCTTTGGATCCCGCTATCGACAACGAGATAGGCGGATTGATCGTGTCGGTCGAACAAGAAGGATTCGACAGCGAAGCTCTCGACGAGATCGGCGCCGGCAGGGACGCCCGGGTCGCCTGGTTTCTCGCCGACCTTCTCCGTTTCTACCAGGGCGGAAGTACCGGATCACACATTTCGCGGGTGTTCCGTGACCTCACCGGTGCGACTCTCGACACGTCGACCAGCCCTGCGTTTGTCGATGCTTTCAATCGTCTGATCGCTTGGGATCTCCCGGCGTGGGAGGGGTACGAGACGAGAAAAGGAGAGCTGTACACGATCCTCGAACCCGGCTGGCAGCCATTCTTCGACGAGAACGTGTCTATCGATTGGAGGTGGGTCACCTGGGGCGGGGTGCTGATCGACGATCGACCGCTTGGCGAGCCCAATCCTTGCGTCCGGGGGTGCATCCCTGCTCTCGATGATCCGCCGACTGTCCCGGCTGAAGAGGCGACGTGGCTTGCCGACAGCGACATCGTGTTTGGAGTGGTCCATAACGGGGAGGCCCTGGCGATGCCCCGCAACCAGATGGAAGTCCACGAAATGCTGAATCTGAGCTTGGGTGGTGACCGTCTCGGAATCCCATACTGCACCCTGTGTGGATCGGCTCAGGCGTATCTGACCGAGTCAGTTCCCCCTGAGTTCTCGACGGTGATTCTGCGCACCTCCGGTCTGCTGTCCCGGTCGAACAAGGTCATGTATGACCTCGTCACCAAGTCGGTCTTCGACACGTTCACAGGCGAAGCTCGCTCCGGACCTTTGGCTATTGCAGACGTGGTGCTCCCTCAGGTAACTGTCGTCACATCGGCTTGGGGCGACTGGGTGGAAGACCACCCGACCACCCGGGTCGTTGCCGAGGACGGAGGCCTGGGCAGGACCTATGCGCCCAACCCTCTGGGCGACCGTGACGCCGAAGGACCGATATTCCCGGTTGGCCCGGTAGACCCCCGCCTCGACGTGCATGCCAAGGTGGTCGGCGTGATCACTTCTGATGGGACGCCAATCGCCTTTCCGGTCGCCTCCGCAGCGACGGCCCTGGACCGTGGCGACCCTGTAGCCCTCGAAGGTCATGAAGTGGTTTCTGACGGGGGCGGGTGGCGTGTGGTCGGACCCGACGGGGAGGTTGTTGCCCATGAGTCCTTCTGGTTCGCCTGGAGTCAATTCCACCCCGAGACGCTCCTCTGGGCAGATGACTGAGCCAGAATGAAAAAATGGAAAGACCGAAGACACCGCCCGCCGCTGGCGAACTGGAGTCCCTGGAATCATTTCTGGATTTTCAACGGGCCACGATGGTCCAGAAGGCGGAGGGCATCACCGACGAACAGCTTCCTCCGTTCCGGTCGAGCCGTCAACATTGAGCCTTTCCGGCCTCATCAAACATCTGGCCCTTGTTGAGGAGAGCTGGTTCCAGTCCGTGTTCGCTGGAGGTGAGCTCGGCGAACCATGGGCGAGTGCGCCCTTCGACGAAGATGATGACTGGGAGTTCAATTCGGCCTCAGCTGACCGCATCTCAGACCTGATTGCGATGTACGAGGCGGCATGTGAGAAGAGCCGGCAAATCGTGGCCGGTGCAGACTCTCTTGATCAGCTCTCGGCGAAAGACACCCGTCACGGCAAAGTCAGCCTGCGCTGGATACTCCTCCATATGATCGAGGAGACGGCAAGACACGCTGGCCACGCCGACCTGATCCGAGAGCGGATCGACGGCACGACCGGAATCTGAATCCGTGATCTGTCCTCCCGCTTGCTTGCGGGCGGAAGAAGGAGGGGGAGTTCCCTCGCGGGCTGGGAGCTTGAGCTCCGTTGGTGGGTACGGTCCACCCTCCCCGGCTCCTTCGTCGCCGGTTCTCCCTCCGCAAGCGGAGGGAGAGTTGCGTGTTGCGGTTGTCGCGTTTTAGCTGTCCTCCCGCTTGCGGGAGGAAGGTTCCTGCGCCCGACGTAGGAGGGCGGAGGTAGGAGGGAGAGATCCCCGCGCGCTGGGAGCTTGAGCAGCGTTGGTGGGTACGGTCCACCATCCCCGGCTCCTTCGTCGCCGCTACTCCCTCCGTAAACGGAGGGAGAGTCGCCGGGTTGAGGAAGTACCTGCCGGTCAGTCGTCTATGAAAATCACACCGGAGTAGGGGACCTCCAGGTCGGAAGCGATCTGGATCAGGATTTCGGTTGCCTCCTGAGAAGTCAGGCCCTTGATGACGACGTCCCAGCCATCGGCTGATACGTCGGCGAGCTCAGCCGAACTCTGCTTGGTGAAGCCCTCGAATCCGTTCTCGGCGAGCAGGGCGAGGGCATCATCGGCCTCCTGTTCGGTTACGAGGTTACGAACCACGACGACACGAGTTGCCGCCTCCTCCTCAGTGTCGGCGTCGGACGTGTCGGCAGGAGAAGACGGGGCGGTCGACGTCGTGGTCAAAGCCTCACTCGACGAGGTCGACTCGCCGCCACACGAGATGACTGCCACCAGCAGAATCCCCAGCCCGAGTATGTGCCAGATCTTCACGGCACTGCTCGGGCTCGAATTTCGGCGTCCGACGGTGGCCTCATCAGTTCGCACAGATGATCTCGAATGTGCCCGACACCGGGCCGTCGCCATTACTGGAGACGAAGGTCGCAGTTCCGTGGGCATAATTCCCATCGATGGTGAGACTGTCGACACGACTCCCCTCATGGGTCAGAGGCGATGCGAACCACTCGGTCTCACTGGAAATGGTTATTGCTGTTGGGTCTTCGGCCTCACCGAAACCCTCGATGGCGAGGGCAAAGGTCGCTCCCTGGGTGAAGCCCTCCATACCCGGCACCTCCATCGGTTCGCCATTCTCGTCTACCCGGGTAAGGAAGGCCCTGATGAACGACCCGGCGAAGTCGGGATCGCACGTGCCATTCTCACCCTGCCTGTATAAGAAGGTCTCGTCCCCGACGATGATGGTTGCTTCGCTGACATCGACCTCACGTGCGTCGCCGGACTCGGCGTTGCCCGCGGCGGTCGCATCCGTTGGCTCCTGACTGCCATCACCTGAACCCGGAGCGACGGTCGTCGACACCTCAGGCGCGTCCGGCCCGGCTGTCGGCGACGCGCCCTCGTCCGATCCGCCACATGCTGCCAGAGCCAGCGCTGTCGCCAACAGAAGGGTTCTCAATCGCATATTCGGACTCATCTCTGGATTACTCCCATCTATTCAGGCTCGCCCCGCTTGGCTTTTCGCATCAGATCAGGTCTGGTCCCGGCTGACGTTCAGGTCAGCCCGGACAGGTCGAATCTGTCGGAGGCTTCTAAACGCACGCTTAACGCCTATGGGGGGCTTCGGCATGAGAACTCGCACGCGTTCAGCTTGCGTTAAGAGGGCCTCGCCATCCTGGGGATGTTCGCCAGGAAGGATGGAGATCATGCGTGCCGGACCTAAACGAAGGACCCGGGGGTGGGGCTTGTGGGGATCACTAGCAGCGGTTGCTGTGTTGTTGGCAGCGTGTGGCGGCGGGGCGGAGTCCGATCCAATGCCGGAAACGACGGATCTCGAGAGTGTGACAACTGGTGAGGATCAGGCACAGACCACCGTTCCGACCACGACTCCTACTTCGCCTGATCCCGAGGACAACCCGGATCCGGGGGAGGGAGCCGAAGGGGAGTTCTGCCAGATGATGGCCGCTGAGAATCTGCAGTCCTACGACGTCTTCGACCCGGCGACGGTCGAGACCTACTTCACCGAGAATTTGGAGTTCCTGTCAGGCTTGGATGGTCGGGTCCCCGGGGAGATTGCTGACGACTTCGAGGTCGTCCATCGAAACGCCGTCGAATTGGCCGCGTTGGTTGCGGAGTACAACTACGAAATCATGGCGGTTCCCGAGGAGCAGCTGGCGGCTATGGCCTCCGATGAGGTCTTGGAGGCGTCGACACGGATCGGGGACTTCTGCGGACTCGATCTGGGATGACGGCCCGATTCTGGCTGTCGCCGTGGTCAGATCGAATCGAGAAACGCCTCTAGGCATCGACGGTCGGGAACGTTTAGTCGGCGTTAAGAGGGATCCGTAAGTGTCCAGGGGCAGTGTCGCATCGAAGGACAGACGTATATGTGCGGTCGGTGGCGTGTCTCGTCGTCCTGGCCATGATCGCTGCAGCCTGCACCCAGACCGACGCCGATACCACGACCACCGTCGTCCCGAACTCGCTCGAGGCCGACACCACCACAACCGTCGTCCGGAACTCGCCCGAGGCGAAGGCGATGATCGACGCCGCCCTGGGCGGCACCCAGGCGGTGCAGGACTTCGCCATCTATCTCGATTTGGTGCTGATGCCCGAGGACGGCGGCCTCGAAAGCTTCTACGACGACGTGCGGGACCAGGCGATGGCGGGCGCCGGGGCACCGGTCGAACTTGTCGATGGGAACACCCTCGCCCCGGTCGACTCTCTCAGAGGAGCCGTGACCGACACCGATGGAGTCGTGCTTCCTACGATCGCCCTCGACTTCGCTCTCTTGGAAGCTTCCCCTGCTCTCGTCGAAGAAACCCATCAGACCCTTAGCGAAGTGTTTGAAACCGCAGGTGAGCCCGGGTTGATCGAGGCGTTTCCACCGGGGAGTGGCGGGGCGCGATTGTTGGTGCAGATCGCCACCGCCAACTACACCCAGAGGCGGACTCACGTCGGCCCAGGCGACCTAGCGGCGATCGACCTGAGCTTCGTCGATTCCATCAGCCCGGGCGATCGGATTGCTTCAGTCCACCTGTTCGGACAGACCCTCCCCGGTGATCCCGCCACCGAAGCCGGAATGTCTGCTCTGGAACTGTTCACCTACCGTTGGAACCTGGGTCTGGTTGTGATGCTTGGTGATGATTCGGGAGTCACCATCGTCGTCGACGACAGCGTGACCGTCGCGGCGGGCTCCACAGCCGGTGTTGAGTCGGAGAATCGCCTCGTCTCAGCGGATGCCGGGAAGACTTCGCGTGCCCTGTATGACACTGGCCAGCCACTTCCGCTCCATCCCGTCGATCACCAGGAGGCAAACATAATCCAAGTAGTGGCGGAGACGGGTAACAGCTCGCCGTCAGAGGATGGACCGGAGGCCTGGGGAAAGCTTGTCCGGGCGCTTCTGAAGCCCGCTGCCTTGTTGAACGCAGCAATCGAGGGCGCTCAGTATGGTGAGGAGGTTGTTCGCCTGATGATGGCCGATGCATTGAGCGACCGTGCTACGGGACGCCCTGCCTACCCACTACCTGATGGGAAGTCATGCTTGAAGTTGGTTTCTGTGGAGGAGGAACATCGCTGGTATGTTGGGTCCCGTATCGACCCGTCGGGCCCTGAAGCAACCGAAGATGACTTGGCAACCGGCTTTGATATGCATGGGACAGACAGCCTTTGTAAACCCCTAGGTCCTGCGGACCCGGAATCGATAGTTGCTTCGTCAGGTTTGTTGTATGGCCAAGCGGCCTGCCGTGTCGAGGCGTCGAAGCTCAAAGAGAGGAACGACCCCTTAGCCCTTGCCGGAATCAATCTTTCGGACCTCGAGACCATTTGCGAACCTATCGTCACCCTGCCTCGGCCAGACCCCGACCTGCCTCGGACTGCCGGCATGTTCGGGGATGTGCACTTCACCACGTTCGATCAGTTGATAATCCAGAATCAGGCGGCGGGTGAGTTTCTCGTCTTTGACAATGAGTTGGCAACAGTTCAGATTCGGACCGAGCCGTGGAAGGACTCGGAGACGGTTTCGGTGGCAACGGCGGTGGCTGCACGGATCGGGGATCACACGGTGTCGATCCACCTCGACCCCGAGACCCGTGTTGGAGAGACCTACATCGAGAGTGAACTGGCTGCGACCGACCGTGGAGAATCCGTTGCTATCGGTGGTGCCGCCCTGTCGTGGTCGGGATTTGGTTGGTTGGTGGTGTGGCCTGACGGCACCGAACTCAAGGTATTCCCCGACACGACCGGATTGGTCGTGTTTGTGACCTCGGAGTCGCGTTCGGTCGGGATGTTTGGTGGTGATGGTGATGGGGTCGAGGAGAACGACCGGGTGACCCGGTCGGGTGTCGTGATGTCGCCGGATCGGTCGCCGACGTTTTGGGAGGAGCACTACGACGTGTATGTCGATTCGTGGCGGATCACCCAGGAGGAGTCGTTGTTCTACTACGGGCCCGGGGAGAGCACCCAGTCGTACACGATCGAAGGATTCCCCGCCTCTTACTGGGAGGTCTCCGACCTCGAAGGGACTGTTCGGGATGAAGCCGAGGAAGCGTGCATCGACGGTGGGATCACTAGGGAGGACATCCTGGAGGCTTGCATCCTCGATGTCGCCCTCACCGGTGACCCGGCGTTCGTCTATTCCGCTTACCTGGTGGAGGCCTCGATCCCAGCACTAGTTTCGCCCCTTGGTGGGAGTAGTGCCGGGCCCTCGTTACCCGGTACCGAGGACATGTTGGTGGTCGGAGACTTCACCTTTGAGTTCGACGCCGAACACCGGTTCATCGAGGGGACTCAGGACCCGGTTTGTCGGTTCGATGACCGATTCTCGCTCTTCGCTCGAACCCGGTTCACTGCGGAGGACGGCGCGGAAATCCAATTCCAATTCGAGTACTGGCCGGCCGCCGCCACCGCCAACGGTCAGGAGGCGCTCTACATGTTTACCCGCAACGACGGGGACTTCGTCGTCTGGGCCGTGGTCAATCCCACAGCCGTGTCCACCCCCGGTGCATCCCTGCTCGCTGGTTCGATCGAGTCGGTTTCGCGAGTTGACGACACCATGACGATCACCGGGACCGCCTACCTCAATGAGGATCCCCTCTTCTATCACACCTACGAAGCACTTCCCGCCGGTACGCAATTTGAACCGTTCACCGTCCGGGTCACTTGCCACCCGAGCTGATCGGCACCTTTGGGACGGAGAGGAGAGGTGCGGCATTGTGCCGTCGAGCGCGTTTGGCGTGCGTTAAGTGGCGATTCGTACCTTTGCCATGAAGATGACCAGGAGCCGTCCAGGAACTTGGCCAACGCGCACCATGAGAGGAAATCGTTATGCGTCGAATCGGTCTAGTTGCCGCAGCCGCGGCAATGGCACTTCTGTTCACGGCTTGTGGAGGGGAGTCCGGCGCCGAGGAAGGCGGCACAACCACCTCGATGGCCGATTCGGGCGTCACGACGGCGGCCGCGGCCACCGATACGACCGAGCCCACGACCCCCACGACCGCTGGCGGGGACGAATCCGGCTCCGGCGATTCGTCAGGTCTGCCGGAAATGAGCGGTGGGAGCGCCACGCTTACGCTTGGAGGTGAAACTGAGGAATTCGACTGGTTCGTCTGCTTCTCCGGGGACGCTGTGGCAGTGGTGGAAGAGGATGAAGACATCACCTTCATAGCTATAGGTAGGCGAGGAGGGTCATTCCCGTCCCAGGAGGGCGTCGAAGCACAGATTGTTGTCGCTCGGATAGATAGCCCTGTAGGCCTCAACGACACGATCCTGTACACACGCATTGGGGGCGACGGCGCCGAGACCAATTGGCAGGGTGGCGGTTTCGACGCCGCACAAATCGAGGGGGATCGGGTCACGTTCGAGGGTGAACTGAGCCCGATCATCGACAACCAGCCGAGTGACGAGGCGTCCGAAATGGGGGCGCTGGATGCCACCTGCAGCCCGAATAGCATCGGTTCCTAGCGGGTAGGGGGCATCCGTCCGAACTTGTAGTAGATCCTGTCAAAGTGACTGATCAGCCTCACCGGCGATGACGCTCAACTTCGCCACCAGTTCGTCGACAATCGTCGAGGTGGCAACGGGATCGTAGGCCTCAACCTCACCGGAAGCGACCAAGGCTGCGTCGGCCTGTTGCCGGTAGAACGGCGCCACCGCGTTGAGCCGGTCATGGGAGGCGTAGCCAACGCGGAGGTATGCCTCGTTGCAATGATCGAGAAACCTGAGGAGCAACAGCCACTCCTGATGGGCTGCCAATACCGGGACAGCTCCATAGGCCGTCAAGGGAAACACTATCCCGTGCCGCCCCGGCACCAACTGCAGAGCCTCCAGGGTGACTCGAGCCGCCTTGGCAGGATTTCCCCAGCGTCCTTCCACCAGACCGGTCTGAACCAGGGCACCGGCCATGATCCGCCGGTCGTTGGCTCGATCCGCAATTGCCAACGCCATTTTCAGATGATGACGGGCGCCCTCTTCGTCATCGTCATGCCAGGCAGCGAGAGAGAGGTAGCGGTGCGCCGCTGATGCGATCTTGGGATAGGCGGCGGTCTCGGGAGCATCGAGGACTCCGGTGAGGACTCTTCGCGCTCGCTCCACGTCCCCGGTGCTCGACGGGAAGATCCCGATATTCACCCGGCAGCGCGCAGCAGCCGTCCCATCGCCCAGCGCTTCATACAGGTCGATGGCTCGCTCGAACAGCTCGATGCCTTCCTCGGTGTTGCCCTGGTTGGCACGGATCGAGCCGATCCATTGCAACGCTTTGGCTTGTGCTCTCCGATCTCCGAGTCGCTCACTCAGAGCAAGCACCTCGGACTGATAGCGCTCCCGTTCTGCGGAGTTGGCTGCAGACATGGCAAACGGCAGGATTGAACTCAACGCTGCGAGCCGATGCCCGTCGTCCATTTCGTGGGCGAGACACTCCTCCAGCCAGCGGAGCCCCTCCCTGTCGAGATAGCAGCTGAACCACCACTCCTGGAGCGCACCGGCGATCACCGCGGCATCCTGGGGTCTGCCGATGTCGAGCAGGTGTCGCATCGCCAAGCGATAGTCGGCGATGCTCCGGTCCACCTCGGCAAATGCGGCAGCCTCCCGCTCGGTCCCGTTGGCATCTGCTATCTCGGTAGCCCGGGACGCAAACCAACGGGCGTGTTGGTCACCCATCATGCGTAGCTGCTCCCTGCCAAGTCGGTCCCGGCCGAAGTCACGCAAAGGCTCCAGCATCCGATATCGAACACCTCCGGAGGAACGCTCAGGAACGAGAAGGGACGCTTCGACCAGAGTGACCACAGTGCCGATGGTCTCCTCATGAGTTATCTCACCAGCGCAAACCGCCCGAAAGTCCCCGATGGAGAAGGCAGCGGCAAACACCGAAGCCGCGTAAAAGGCGTCCTGGTGAGTCGAGTCGAGCAGGGCGACGCTCCACGCGATCGCGTCGGCCACCGAAGCGTGATGCGGGGGCTCAGACGCGGTTGAACTCTCCGACGGGGTTTGGAGCCGAAAAGTGGCCACAGTGGCGAGGTCGAGCGAGGGAACCCAGCGCGCTACCAGCTCCAGAGCGAGCGGAACCCCTCCGGTCTTGCGGCAGACTTCGACTAGCTCGCTGGGATCGAAGGACTCGACAGCGATATCGGGGGCGGCGGCGGCAACTCGGTCCACGAAAAGGTTCAATGCGGGTGATTCCCACATCCGATCGACCGAGCCGGGCACGTCGAGCTCCCGCAGCGGCCATACCACCTCGTCGGCCACGCCCAGCCGGGTCCGGCTGGTGGCCAGGACCCGAAGCGCCCCGCCATGAGCCCTCGAGGAGAGGAACTGTCGGACACTGGTCAGGAGGTGCTCGCAATTGTCGAGTATCAGCAACGCGGGTCGGGAAGCGAGACCCTCGTAGAGGAGATCGAGATCCTCGACACTGTCGGTCACCCCCATCGCCGCAGCAACGGTTCCCAAGGTGTCGGCGTCCGTCCGAGCCCCGGCCAGACGAGCAAGCCATACGCCGCCAGGGAATCTTTCCATGCACCGAGCGGCGACCTCTGTGGCAAGACGTGTCTTTCCGATCCCCGGTGCTCCGGTGATGGTGACCAGGTGCTTCCGATGCAATAGGTCAAGAACACCCCCCAGGTCTTCCTCCCGCCCGATGAAACTGGAGTCGTGAGTCGGCAGGTTGTTTGCGATTGACCTTGCGGCCTCTCTCATCAACTCTGGGTCTTGGAGGAGCACCTTTTCTTCCATCTCCCGTAGCCTGGGGCCAGGCTCCAATCCCAGTTCCTCTCCCAGAAGTGTTCTTGCCTCTTGGTATGCATTGAGGGCATCGACCTGGCGTCCGGCCAGGTAGTAGGCCTGGATCAACTCTTCCCACATCGGCTCGTTGAACGGGTTCTCACCAACGATCGCTCGCAGGTGAGCGATCGATTCAGAAACTCTTCCCTGCAGCGTCAAGGCCCGGGCAAGTGTGGCGTTGGCCACGGTCGACAATTCCGTGAGCCGGACCCGCTCCGCGCGGGCTGCGTCGACCTCGTCGAGTTCTTGGTAGGGGCGGCCCCGCCACATGCTGATAGCGCGGCTGGAAAAGTCCGATGCCTCCTGGAACTGCCCGTTGTCCAGTTTCGCGGATGCTTCTGCCACCAGGTCCGTGAACTCCTGGATGTCGAACTCGTTGCCGGATAACCCGATCAAGTACCCGCTGGAACTCGAGTCGATCACGTCGGGAATCCGTCGTCTTATCGAGGAAAGATGGACGTGGAGGGTGCTTCGAGCGGTGCTGGGGGGTGCCTCTCCCCACATGCGGTCGATGAGGGTTTCGGTGGTGACCCACGTTTCAGGATCGAGGAGAAGGCATGCCAGAACCCGTCGCTGCGCCGGCCGGAGTAGCACCGCTTCTCCGTCTGCCCGCACCGTAAGCGGCCCAAGAGCCTCGAACCTCAGCGAAACCTCCCAATTGTCGCCCGGGAAGGCTACCCGTCGGGGTCGCGGCGCGCCTCGCGCGGGTCGCTTCGGTCAGAGCCACCGGGGTCGGTCAGGCTGGCGAGATACTCCGTCATCCCGGGCACCGCGATGAGAGCTCGTCTGTAGTATTTATCGACGGCACTCATGGCGTCGGTGCGGGCCTCTGCGATCCTGAGGGCAGACGCTGTCCGCCCAGTCGTGTTTATCGCCTCGCGCAGCTGTAGCAGGGTATCGACCACCTCGGTCTCGGAGCGAGGTTCGAGGGCCGCGATTGCTGACATGATCAGTTGGTCGACCTGGGTCACCATTCCGCCCAATTCGAATCCAGCTGCAGCTTCTTTGGTCTCATGGAGATTCCGCAGTGACACCGCGACTTGATAGAGCGCAGTGGTAGGCCCGTCGAATATCTCCCGGATGAGGGCCGCTTCGGTGTATCGGCCGGTGAGCCGGAAGATGTTGTACATACGCCGGGCAGCTCTTCCGTAGTTCGGTCGGGTGACGGTGAACTCGTAGACCTCCTCGGTCAGCCGGTCGACATAGTCAGAGACCGAGTCGGCTCCTATCTCGTCGACGAAGCGGGAGAACAGGGGAATGGTGTCGCCGTCGGGGTACACCTCCTGGAAGTAGGGGTCGAGAAACCCATCGAGTGGTGTGACGGCACCGTCCGGAGATTCCCAGGTGGCTTCGAGGATATTGCAGGCATCGACCATCTTGCCGCTTCCGGGGTCGGCAACAATCCAGGTCATTTCGATCCACCCGGGGTCGTCGGACGCATCGGCCCAGGTCATGATTTTCGAGTTTCCTTCGAGCGTCGAGAAGTCGATCATCCCCTTCGCCACTTGATCTCCCGTCCATGAGATCGGCGATCCCGCGCGGTTCTCCTTGTCCTCGACCCGGGCTGTGATCGGCCACGTTCCGAACTTGACGTTCCGGAGCAAGTAGCCCGGCCCGCGGAGGGTTGAGATTGCCTTGTCGCGAAGCACAACTCCGAGAAGGTTGGTCGCAGCCCTCCGGTCTTCCGCGCGGAGATGCACCCTCTCGAAAAAGGCGAATTGCGTGTCTTCGCTTGATCGTTTCGTTCTAGCCCCTGCAGAACGGGTGAAAGCGGTGATCACATCGGGTGGGCGTTCTTCGACGGCGACTATGGCGGCGATGTGACCGAGCGACCCCTCCAGCGGATCTCGATGGGTCGTCGATGGGCCATCGCTCACTTACTTTTCCTCCCGGTGTGGAGCGAAAGTAGGCCAACCTGCTTAACGACCTCCAAACGTTTCCCGGCCGGAGGATGCGGCCCGTTTGGCGTGACGGCCGCGTCGGGTCGGCGAGGGCTTCAGCCCTTGCCGGACTTGCGGCGCTCGGGCTCGGAGAGGTAACGCTTTCGAATCCGGACCGCGTCGGGGGTCACCTCAACCAGTTCGTCGTCGTCGATCCATTCGATCGATATCTCCAGAGTCATCCTCCGTGCCGGTTTCAGCTTTATTGCCTCATCTGAGCCAGCGGCGCGGATATTGGTCAGCTGCTTTCCCTTTGCCGGGTTTGCCAGCATCTCGTCGGGTCGGGAGTTCTCGCCGATCACCATCCCTGCATAGACAGGCGACCCGGGTTCGATAAAAAGCTCACCGCGCTTCTGCAGGTTGTCGAGGGCGAAGCCTGTAGCCGTCCCGGAACGGTCAGAAATCATTGCGCCACCGATTCGTCCGGGCATTTCCCCTGCCCATGGCATCCAACCATCGCTTTGCTGGTTGACGAGGGCTGTGCCTCTCGTCGCTGTCATCAACTCCGATCTGAAGCCGATCAGGCCTCGGGCCGGTGCCGAGAAGGTGACAATGGTCCGTCCCCTGTCTCCGGGGCGCATATCAGCGACCTGGCCTTTGCGCGGCGCCGCCGCCTGGGTGACGGCCCCAACATACTCATCGGGTGCGTCGACGATGGCCAGCTCTCTCGGCTCGTGCTTTTTTCCGTCGACCTCCCGGGTGATTACCTCGGGCCGGCTGACCTGGAGCTCGAACCCCTCCCGTCGCATCGACTCGATGAGCACCGCCAGCTGAAGCTCGCCGCGTCCAGCAACCTCCATCACGTCAGGGCTGGACGTATCCGCCATCCGGATCGAGACATTGCCCAGCACTTCACGTTCCAGCCTTGCCTTGATCTGACGGGAAGTGAGAAGATTTCCAGACAGGCCGGCCATGGGGGAGGTATTGACTCCGAAAGTCATCCGGAGCACCGGCTCGTCGACGATGAGGCGGGTCAAA
>Ga0299914_10001229_pt1 | contig 16734 bp, 12 predicted proteins | sample RVTome_10_FD_201361 | JGI IMG/M metagenome (GOLD analysis project Ga0299914, IMG submission 201361) | Soil microbial communities from uranium-contaminated site in the Upper Colorado River Basin, Wyoming, United States - RVT153D57 (version 2) ...
TAGAGCCTATCCGAAAAGTAGTTGAGTTTTGTTGAGTTATAAGCAAACTGCATTTAATCGTAAAAGCTAAGCTGCACTGCACTCCTCTGGTATGTATTGATATCAGAGTTTACAGGAGTTGATTTCTCGTACTGCATACCTGATGTTATATGGGATGCATTGCAAACCTGCCTGGCGACGAATGAAAGGAAAAAGAGACAAATTTGGAGAACCAGGCACCATTTTCTCCCCTGACACAAGATTTGTTTTCTCTGATACGTCATTTCCATATAGTACATGTGGACTGGTTCAGACTGCTTCCGGTTCTGGATCAGGAGTAATGATCGGACCACGTCATATGATGACTGCAAGTCATGTGATAAACTGGGGTTCTGATGGTTCAGCTGGTTGGGTTAAGTTCATACCTCTTAACTTTGATACAAGTGAACCGTTTGGATCTGCATTTTCGACACAAGTTTATTGGTGGCAGCAAGTAAACGGCTCTGATGGCATTAATTCAAACGAGGCAGCCTTTGACTACGTGGTCTGTACCTTGGATCGACGGCTAGGTGACATCACTGGGTGGATGGGGGCTAGTAGCTATTCACCAGATTGGAATGGTGGTGCGTATTGGGCTCATATTGGTTATCCGGGCGATTTAGGTGGAGGGGTGAGGCCGGTGTTTCATGGAGATGGCATTATGGATAGCACTATATCGGAGTCAACATCAGGGCGTAGTTCGTTCCGGATAATGCATAAAAACGATTATTGGTTTGGGCAGTCAGGTGGACCAGCCTATGGATGGTGGGATGGTGAGGCTTGGCCACGAGCTGTGGCGGTTTACAGTGCAGGTAATTGGGGTGCGGAAGGTGGACCAAACGCAAATGGTGGTGGCGATCCTCTCCCAGAACTAATCAATTTCGCGCGTGCGGCTGAGCCATAGATAAGCCATTGTAACAGAATAAATTATCATTTTCAGAAAGGGGACCCGAAAATCGGCGGCTAAATGCAATTGAAATCGGGACAGTTGTTGGTGGATTTATCATTCGATCTACTGCAATTGATAATCTACTTTCACAGTATCAAAAGGATCTTGAAGTTATTGTGAACTCGTTTAGGCTAATGGGAACTAGCTGACAGCGAACCCTCTACTGGTTCGGAGCGAGCATATGAATGCATGGGTCAAGATTCACAATCTTATGGGATATCATTTTCTGGATTAGAGCATACCTTAATGTACCTAGTCATGTTCGGCGATAAATCGCTAACGTAGTTACGATCTGACAATTTCATATTCGTTAATTTTTCGACACCGAAAGAATCACTTAAAGCAAATCTAACTATATCTTTTCGTGAATAATGCACCCGTCATTCAATTCTTGACGTGCAGTTATCTCGCATTACCATCTGACGAAATATGTCAATGCCATGCCCAAAACCACTATTTACATTTTCGACCAAATTGAGTAATAAATATAAGCTTGAATAAGACATCCCATTTATTACGCAATGCAATTTTTCGCGTCGCTAGTACTACGTTAGTTGCGAGACATTTTCGTCTATTTTACACATGAATCATCGATTAGAGGACTGTCATCTGGTGATCATGTCGTTTGGCTCGATCCAAACCACGGTCCAAACCACGGTAGATCGCCTATAATGTGGGTACTGTTTTCTAACAAGATTACAATCGAAAGAATAGCAAAGTATTTCAAAATTTGAACTGAAGCGTTTAGCTATCACTGACTGATGCATATTATAAAAACCTAATATACAAGGCAAACCAGAATAGTTTGAAATGCCATTTACTTTGCTTAAAGGTAAATTTGTTCCAAATGCAGGAACACCTGATGGGGATTCCATAAGATTTAGAGCAAACGATCCTATCTATTGGTTAAAGCTAAAAGGCAGAAGAGTCAACATAAATTTTGATAATCGGACAGTCCAGACCAGATTTGAGGCAATCGACGCTATTGAAAAGGGCGCCACAAAGCCTCTCTCTGTTGAGGCGAAGAATAGCTTATTTTCATTAATTGATTATGATGAAAACACCAATCAGGAACCTCCAGGCTATGTACTTGCTAGAATGGTTGATCCACATGGAAGACCTATCTGTTTTGCCTTCAGTGGTAACGTCGATAGTAAAGACGGATCTGACATTATTCTCGATCAGGCAATGGTCCGTAATTCGGTTAATTACAAACAAATGGCTGCTGGCTTTGGCTATCCGTTATATTATGATACACTGTTTGCAGATTTAAGAGAGGCCTTCAATGAAGCTCTAAGCTCCGCCAAGCAATCATCAAAAGGTTACTGGCCTACCGACGCTACGATGAATGGAGTTACCGTTAGTGATGCTTCCAAACTTCCCACAATTGCTCCAATTTGGCCGAAGCTATGGCGTAGACTAGACGAATATTTTAATGGCCATCAGAATCTAGGTGACTTTCTAGCCTGGTTGGAAGCCAAGGGTGAGCGAGTAGATATACTCTCAACAATGGAGAGAAAAGGCCTTGACGATATAGTTAAGGTTCAGGGTAACGAAGTTAGCTTGACTGAAAGCCCTGAGAACCTGCGAGTAGTAAGTATTGCTGGTCCTACCGCACGCCTTTTCGAAGACCCGTTGAAAATTACACAGCGTTTGCCTCCTTGATATTCCAAACCTCGTAAACCACAGAATGTACTATAACGTCTAACGGTCCTCCCACGAATTGTCTACCTTCCTAGTGCCAAAAAGTCCTCTACACTTCTCGGGGGGGGTAGAGATAGGCAGGATATTAGTAACCATAGCAATGTCGAAGATGTAATAGAAGTAGTACCCAATTATGATTCAGGACCACACGATCAAAACAACGATAGACAGTTTGGAAGCAGATTAGGAGTTCCTCGAAACATCTTTCTAAGAATGCATATTCAGAATTTTCTAATGCATTCGTAAATGAGATGAATGAGTCTGGAGACTGAATTCACTCTACTTCGTGTTAGTGATCCGAAAAGGGGTTGAGGAAAATAGAATTATTCCAGGAGTAATAAGCCACCTTGATCTTCCACAGGTTACTTTAGGTACCTCGTTGTTGTACATATGTTGATAAAGTACATTTTTGGCACACAAGCAGTTTCCTGTGATAATCCTTCTTGTGTTACATTAGGGGGTAAAACTTATGTATTACATTTCTGCATAGCAAGGTATGTTGAAGACTAACACAATATTGAAACTATTTGAGTCGTCGAGGTTGCAAAGGAGGAAACCTCTATGAAGGTTATGGTACTCTTGGGCAAAGATAAGCGCAATCTCCTTCAATTCGTAAAAGACAACAGTAACAATATAATAGCTGATTATGGTCAATCCGTGTTAGTTGATGTCGACGATCGTAACAGGCAACAAATTATATCACAGGGCCTCAAAATTAGGGAAATCAAGGATGCTTCAGATTTAGAAGTCAGTGGATATAAAATTAATACTTCACGACCTGAAGCGAGGCTAGCGGGGAATAATATTTCTGACTTATCAACAAAGGATGGGCGTGGGCATTATATTCTGCAGTTAGTAGGCCCAATGCATAATGAGTGGAAACGTAAACTAGACGAAGTAGGAGTAACCATCTATCAACAGATAACAGACAGTAATCACTATCTTATTGGAGTAGATAATAAAAATTTGAATCAGCTCAATGATCAGACTTTCATACAATCCATTCTCCCGTATTATCCAGAATTAAAAATTTCGCCATCACTGGTTTCTACAAAAATTCAGTCTCGTATGAGTAAAAGTTTCACTGATAATCCAGCTATCGAATCTACAATAAGTCCCTCTAAGGGATTATCAGGGCCTGTACAGGGCGAGGCGATGAAATCTACTACTGGCAAGATTAGGGATGGAGATGCAAGAAGCAGTTTACGAAAAGAAGAAGGAGACCTAGATGTTATATTATTTGATTCTTCTTTTCATCAACAATTTAAAGAATTTCTCACTAATATGGGGGTGACGGTAGTTAGCGCTGAAGATAATCGCTTTATAATTTCTGCTAGTGTTGAAGATATTGAAAACACTGACAAACTTCAGAAAATAATAGATTTGCCCTATGTTAGAAGGATCGATCCATATGCTCCAAACCGTTCTTATAATGAAGTGGCAGAAGAATTATCAAAAGTTAGTATAATTAGAAATAACGATCATCTTCTGGGCAATGGCCAAGTAATTGCTGTCACTGACACAGGCATAGATACCGGTAAAAATGATCAAACAATGTCGGCTGATTTCAGAGAAAGAATAGTGGCAATTCATGCAAGAGGAAGACCAAATGATGCAAGTGACCTGAATGGACATGGTACTCATGTAGCAGGATCTGTTCTGGGCGGTGGTTCGCGTTCAAATGGTAGAGTTAGAGGAATGGCACCAAATGCTAAATTGATTTTTCAATCAACGGAGGATTCTGAAGGTCGTCTAACTGGATTACCTGATATTCTGGAGAAGCTTTATATGCAAGCCATGGAAGACGGAGCGACAATTTTCACGAATTCATGGGGAAACTCATGTCATCCTGTATTTGGGTGTCTAACTAGTGGACAATATACTGAAGATTCAAAGTCCACTGATAATTTTATGTTTAAACATAGAGACTTGCTTGTACTCTTTGCTGCAGGTAATGATGGAGATAGACCAAACAATCGAGATAAAATAATTTCTCCGCCAGGTACCGCTAAAAATGTAATCACTGTAGGAGCTAGCGAGAGCTTACGATCGTTACCAAGTGGAATTATCAAAACTGATATTATTAATCCTAACACTGGTCAACCTATCACATTAGAAAAAATTAATGAAGAGGCAGATAACAAAAGTAATATTGCGAATTTCAGCAGTATTGGGCCGGTGCTACATGATCGTCAAAAACCAGATGTGGTCGCTCCCGGTACATGGATTCTTTCTACCAGATCATCTGTTTGTGTTGAGGATTGGTTTACTGGAGATAGGCACTCTCATGATAAAGCGGTCGGTTATGGATTACCCAACGGACCTATTCTAGGACATGGGGACAAAATGTGTCCTTCGCCCACCAATTTTGACTCGGCATTTTCGAAGGAATATATGTATTCAAGTGGGACTAGTATGGCAACACCTATTACTGCTGGTGCTTGTGCGCTTATACGTGAATTTTTAGTTAATAATGGCAATAAACCATCAGCTGCTTTAATTAAAGCGCTACTAATCAATGGGACAGTAAGTTTAGGACAGCCTCCTAGTCTGCAAGGATGGGGCCTGATAAACCTTGAAGAGGCACTTGCACCTTTAATAAAGTTTGATGATTCTATAGATAACGCCTTAGCTACTGGAGAACTTAATGGGTATTCTGTTACTGTGAATTCCGTGTCGAATCCTGTGGCCATCACATTAGTATGGCGAGATCCTCCAGGTGATACAATTCAAAACAAGCTTCATTTACGATTAATCAGTACTGACTCGGGACAAGTATTTACCTCAGAGGACGAGAACAACATTCGTAATAATGTTCAAAAAATATCAATACCAACTCCTTCAACTGATAAATACGAAATTGAGATCGAAGGAGTCAACATCACCAAGGGAATTCCCGAGTTATCTCAGGCAGTTAGACAAGATTACGCACTAGTAGTATCAAATTGTAAAGAACTTAAATTGATAGCTTAGAATTAAAGTAGGTTATCCTTACCCTGAATTTAGAGGCATTTGCTATTTGCTATTTCTGAAAGTCCTAATTTCTTCACGGATGTTATGTGAATGTGTGATTTAAGCACTGAACGATGACTCCACTTTTTGAGTTAGTCAAGAGTGGAACTATAATAGACTTAATCCCTGTACCAGTCACATCTTCTTGTCCTTAGCGCGAAGGCAAATTTCTAGGGCAGGACTAACATCATCATCTGCAGAAACTTTTCTGGCCTAGAATGCCTAGTGAATCAGGAGCTTCTAATTCACCGTATTTCTACCTGTATTTCGAGCTTATTCTTTAGCCGTTGGCTCTCGGTGTGGTTCAGGTTGAAGACACAGTCCCAGGTTCTGGTCTCTCACGCTTCATAGGTTCTGGTCCCTCACGCTTCATAGGTTCTGGTCCCTCACGCTTCATAGGTTCTGGTCCCTTATCCTTCACAGGTTCGGGTCCTGGTCCCTTATCCTTCACAGGTTCTGGTCCTGGTCCTGGTCCCTTATCCTCAGTCTTCGTCTCTGTTGCAGCTTTGTTTCCAAAGTAAAATCCGATGATAGTAGTCACAGCACCTGCCAAGACTGTAGCAACAGTTTTAATAATTTCAGTTAGGCTAGTATTTAGAGTGATTTGTGCATTATTATTATTTTCGAGTATTTCCATTATCTGGCTAGATGTATTGGGGGAGATACCTTCCGTTTTCATCTGACTTGCGAGTTTGGACATTGAATTTATCGTATCAGGTAAAGGAGTAAGAATAGATGAAGTCACCATTCCCAAGAGACCTAGAGTGATGGAACCTATTAACAATATGATACCAAAGGTCATAAGTGCTCTGTACAAACCAGACATAGGGGCGGGAGTCCCCCTAAACGGCTGTCCTTGGCCAGTCTGTGCTTTCGCATACCTGTAGGAATGGTACTGGTCGATGATCACTGGGAGTATCAGAACTATGGCAATTATCGTGATCAAATAATAAGGTATCCCTAAATATGGGATTTGCTTGCTGGCGGTTTCCTGAGCTAGACCGTTGGCCACAAGTAAGGAAAATAATGCAAATATCAAAATAATTCCTATCATAACACCGTATGCTGCACGGACCATAGATTCCAGTACATGCTATTTCTTATAAAGATGTTGGAGTCTAGTCGCGGCGGCCTCAGGGGCTAATCTGCGACATGGACTTATCAATTTGGAGTTCTTTGTCTGCACCCAAGGAGGGTGCAATGAGGGAATCGTTCTTCCCATGAAGATCGTCAATTTAAAGTGGATGAGTCAGGGGTTGAAATACACTAGGGTACGAAATCCGTCAGCACTAGACGAAATGCTAATCTGACTCACAAGATTGGTATTATATGTTCTAAATAATTCTGTTTGATGGTAGTAGGCATTAATGGCAGCGAAATTGTTTGTCCTTACATCGTAGGAAAAATCAGTTCCGTTCAGCGCTGTAGGCGGCGCTATTCCTGGAAATTCTATATCTCGAATGACTACGAAGATTCCCCTTAGATCCTGGGTTCCACCTGATGGGAAATCAAGATCGTTAAGTGTAAGATTATCACGATGAGGGTTAAGTATTGTATTTCCCTTATTAGATGTAATAGTGAGGTCACCTGTTTTTACGATAGGATCCCTTCTGAACACTAAGCCGTTTACGCCAAGTGTCATAGGCACAATATATAATATTAAATTTGTTTTTAACTCAATTAAAACTAACCAAACCATTTCGTCACGTGAGCCCAAAGGATACTTAAAGATAATCTCCGCAACTACTAAGCCCGACCATTCTGTATTTGGTCAGATACAGGGGGTATTTTTATGAAGGCAGGTCCATGAGCTTCTAATGAAATTTTTTCTTTCATCTGTTTTTCATCGGGTGGATCGGCGCTTCCAGCGTAGCGTTTTGTTGAATCATATTTGTAAATGAAAAGTCGCCCGTTTAGCGGTTCTAGAATGAGTTTCTTTCGTGGACCTTCACTCTTTTTAACCCGAAACTTCATTCTTTTGCTGATACCCAAGGCGTTGAGTATAAATGAAGTGTTATCCTCTTGTTGACGTGCAGTTAATCGTTTGCTTTTTGAACTAGCAACGAGGCTGCTTCGTTTCTTGTAGCGTTCAATAATTGATTTGCTCGGCAATGTTCCTTCGAGCTCATCTTCGGTGTTAATGGTAGCTCCTACAACCCTGTAAGGGTTCTGTTTTATTTTCACTGAGAGTCCCTTCCTCCATACTGGCACATTCTTATAGGTCTGATAGTAGCTTATAGTAGTGGAATCAAATAGCTGCTTTTCTTCATTTAATTGATACTCAATGCCCTGCTCCCTAGGTTCGAGGAATGACACTTTCTTTTGTATGCTCTTGAGTTGTTCTTTGGGAATTTGAAGGCTATCGGAAATCGTTTGAAGATATTCGATCCCTGATAGACTATGTGTTTTTTCATTGCTTAAGAAAAATTCTTGGCTGTGACGAATATGACGGACTTTCCTGTTCCCATCTGTGGTAACGTGGGCTTTGAGATTCTGATCATATGTTGTAACCATAATCTAAGATTGTAGCAGAATAGTGGTATTTAAAGAAATTATTAATTTAAGTGATCATAGAATATTCTATTTCTCACCTGACCACAGATTATTGTTGTTTGCTTTTAGCTCCTTGTTCCTGTGCTATTACAGTGAATTAATCTTCCTGCTCTCGCAAAACATAAAGGGTAATGGCTAAATGCTACGAATATTAACACGTCCTAGTCGGATCCCCTGGAAGCTCATATACTATTATATGCTGGGCGCTTGAAGACACAGTATGTTCCCTAGCTACGTTGGATTCAATTTTTCTCCCGGCCGAGGATTCTACGTCAATGTGAACAAATAAAGTAACATATACATCATGGGAGTTATATTTCACATTGGCAGCCTTGGTGGTTCAGCTTAACATGGCTGGTACTAATGTGAGGAAAACAAAATAGATTAATAAAAACATTTGCTAGTGATACGAGGTGACCATAACCAACGCCACGGTTCGACGATGATTACATCGTCTCAGTATTAATTTTTGGAATTTCATTACAAAAATTGTAATTAGGAATTGTAAAAACCAAAGGGTAGAGCAACACCCAACTAGTGAATATCCTTATAAGCGACATGTTAGAATTTAGCGTATCGGGTTTTGTGCGGACTAATTCATATAGCTAATACAAACAAATATCCTTGGAACATCATGTGTTATTTAAGAGCAGTAGGCTCCGAGAAAACACTGCACGGTTCAGGTGTATTAATCGATCCTAATACCATCTTGACTGTAGCCCACAATCTTTTTGACAAGAAAAATGTTTCCATATTCGGTCATTTCGAAGCACCTGGCTTTTCAGTCTTCCCTGGAGGAGTACAAAGCGGAATCAGTAGCATTTCTGTCACTTCAGAATCATTTAGGTACGATAGTGCCGGCCGGTGGAAGGCAAGCGTCCAGTCTCAGAATGAGCCTGACCGTGAATCTGACTACGCTGCAATTATCCTTCCAAACAACCCACTAGGAGACTCAGCAAGATATTTTAGCTTGTCGTTTAATGCTAGCGAGTCAAATATTCTTAAAAATACCGTTCAGGTAGCTGGGTTTCCTAAGCATAAGTCAGGACAACTTTGGTTCGAGTCCGCGAATGTTGAGAGTTTGGATGATAATTTTATTTATCAAAGATTCGGAGACACAGTAGAAGGTATGAGCGGCTGCCCATATTACAACTCTGACGTGGAGCTTATTGATCACTTAATTGGAATCCATATTGGAGGAATAAGGAATGAACCTGGAAGAGATGTAGTTAGACGAATCACGGTTGATATGGCTCTAGATCTTCAGAGTTGGTTAAACCAATAATAATTTCAGTCTCATATCAATTTCTTTCTGCTTAGATTCGAAATGTAACCTGAGATAGGAATTATGCCGTTTCTCATTCTAAAACTCGCTATTTCTCCATTGACCAACCGTGATCAGTGCTCCTGCGATACTGCGAAGTTTGGTGATCATTTGAAGGTTTGAATTGGATGAAGTGGCTGGTTCTTTACCTTTCACAATGACAACTGTGGTACGCCTGTCACGTTAAAGTATCTAAGATACGTCAGCACTGTAAAGTACTACTTTATCGGCATCTATGATAGACTGAAGTTCCACATGCCAAGAACTGTTAAAACATTTTCTAAACCTGAATGGTCTAACTCGTTTCAAATAAAAGTGAGATCCACTATATTAGCAGTTGGCCAAAATCCCGATTCAAAAAACCAAGACCAAAACTCTTTTGTCTACATTGGAAACACCAGAATGTCATCAATAGAGTTGGTAAGCCTTTAAAAAATACCCAAGACGAAATTGGAATCTTACGTGAACGGTTCTTCATTAAACCATTAACCCAATCAACAGTCGATTTTTGAACACGTCTGCGACATCTAGATCGTTCCATAACAATCTATTTTGTGCAGATCTATCTTTCATCTCTACAGAACCATCCTATATCAAAATATAAGATCAAATATACTCACATTAAGACTCCGTAATTGAGATATGAAATTTATTCAGGATTAAGTAGAATAATTCTTCCTAGTATACGTGTTACACAATGCATAAAGGCGGACATAGTAATTTCATTTTATGCATAGAATTGCAGCTGCCTCGTGTTACATTCTATTTGTTTTTGCACTAATATTTTCATTAAATGGACAGTTCTACGTAAAGGCTCAAAATCAGGGTACATTAACAGTTAACAAGATTAATGCAGTATCTGATACTGGCTCAAGCGGAACAGAAATAGTCGTTACCGTTAATGGGCAGGAAATGTTTCGAGAGCCTGCAAGCACGGGCCCTCACATCTTTTTTTTCACTGGGTCTTTTGTGGTGACCGAAGAGCCCCGCCCCATAACGGGGCCAATAACGTCGGGGGATTGTAATGACACCTTAGATGCAAACGAACAGCTTAACTGTAATCTCACCAATGTAGCAGGTTCAACAGGTGATATAGTATCTGGTGAGTCTGGTGAAACTACGAACACAGAGACCGGACAGCCCGGCCGGAGCGCCCAAATAGATAGCGAGAGTGCCGTAACGGTTAATTTGCAAAAAGATCCGCCATTTCAGACATGCTTCGGAAGGGTTCAAGCTAAGTCTGGTGGTGATGGGTCAGACGTTATATTAGCGCCATCCAGTGCGGAGTATACTATTGAGGGAACAACTTCTATAAAGAAACTGAATGATTTACTCGGTCCAGATGGGCGAGTTACAATCAAGATATCATCTGATCTCGTTAAAAACGATGGAATTACCCTTGGTTATGCATTCCCGCTTTATACTGGAACAATCATAACTGAGAAATCTGAGAATCAAGTGGAGCCAAAAGCAGTGAATGAGATTAAATTTCAAGTTAATAAAATAAACACAAAATGTAATTACATCAATCTCATCAAGACCGTTGACCCTTTAACCCCCGAGGGTGATCTTACTCCTTTGGGGAATTTAGGGGTAAATAATCTAGCGGACACAAAGGACAATAAAAGGCCGCCCGAGCCCAATCAAAATGATCTATTGCTCGGGGGCGCACAATTACTACGAGGTACCGCGGATATTTCCACAGTTTCAAACTTGGTCCTTAATCCCCCATTCGATCAATGCAGACAGGGTCCGAATCCGGATGCTCAAGATAAGGCAAACATAGCTCAATATATTATCCAAGGAACGATTGACAGGCAACAGTTAAGATCATTAGGAGATGTGGATAACAATCAGATTTTGTCGATCAGAATGACTGCAGATTTGGTTGTGCAAAATGACGACAAAGCAAAAATAGTTAACAATAATAATCCTTATGTTAGCACTAAATGGGTAATTGATCCTGATACTAGTGACACAGCCATTATAGACTACAATACACTAGGAGTGTCCACGGAGTGTACAGGAGTGGGCTTCGATAACATGCCACAAGTGAACTAATAGCTACAAATCACTAGAGCGACATACAATTTAACTTGGTGATGTATTAGCCAACATTACCTCGCTGGGTTCATCTATGTTAGTTTGAAGAGATAAGTCCCGTTTAAGTAACATGTTGATTACATCGAATTGCAGAAATGGGTATGCCTATAGAAAGAACTTGGTATCTATCTTGCAAAATCTAAAAAGTAAGGATTAATCGGGCATGAGAAGAAAATTTTGAACCAGTGAAAGATCCGTAGACGAAGAATTTGTCGCAGTATTAAATTATTTTTGATAATCAATTGGTTAGTGTTTTTACCGCCATCTTGCATTTCTTACGAGTCCACATTTGACAATTATTGCAGGCAGAAATTGTTAAGTCATGGAGGGTTTGCATCATGCCAACTTCGCAGCCAGTCAATCTAAACAAGTTCATCTATTCAAAATTATTATACCAGCCTTTGTTGCAGATATAAGGATGAAAATAAGATCGGTGAAATGCACTCCGATTGAAATCGATACTGACAAGAAACAAATTCTTGTAGAGGTAGAAGAGAGCAAACGAAATATTCTATATGACGTTGATGACAAACTTCTCCAAAGCAAGTCCCTTGTAGACCTGAGGATGTATCTAGGAAAACTAGTAATTCTAACCCTGTTTGACAATAAAATTGGAGAAATGAACGAGCCGCCAAAACCAAAGAAGTCTTAATATAGGCAGCGTTATAAATGTGCTAAAATTGTAAGGTAGCCCACCCAAGATATTTGACAAAGTTAGATAACTAGTCCGCCTTATTGCTCAATTTTCTGATCTTATTTTGTTGCGCGCCAGCAAAGAGAGTTATGGTGATTATGTATGTTGTTCGGTAAGGACATCAACTTATGCGAAATTGTCCAATAGCGGATATCTATTCAGGTTAATAATGTTCATAGTTCATGATCTTGCTCGAATTTGTGAGTTATATGATTGTGAGCAAGTCTCATACTTCGACGGTCAGATGTTTGCGACATCCTATATACAATGATTCAAGTACCTTGCAAGTAGAAGGTCACGATATAAGCGAGTTAACTCTTGGTAATCACTGAAAAAATGCTTACTTGCACCTGTTGCTTACTACCTACAATACACTTTTAGGCCAGATTTCAAAATATTTCATGACTGAATTTCACAGAATTTATTCTTGCACTAAAATCAACTGCAAACTAGAGCACATAATGAATTGGTTGGTTTTTATTTGTAGATATGCACAACAGAGACCCTGGATAAGCGAAAGATCGTTAAGTGAGGAGAGCCACATATTTCCAGATAGCGCTTATAAGCTTCAATCACGAACATACAGATTACTTATTTTATGTGTAATAGTACGGAGACAATTTTACCGTCCGCATATATATATTTGCTACAATCTCATCTTGTAGATCATTGGGAATTCGGGAGGTAGGATCAACTAAGTGGGTTAGTATACCGTTGATTATGTTGATTGTTTTTTCTGCATTAAATACTGTACTCCCTTCACTGGCGATGCCACCCAACCAGTTCCCTAAATGGATGGAGGATGAAGTAGTAGAACCACATAAAGAACCACATAATTTTCTTATTTGGGATCTCAAGTTTCCTTATGGAATTGCGAGTGGGGATGTTACTGACCACAGCGCTATCTTGTGGACTAGCGTAAATCAAGAGGCCGTCATTAGGGTAGAAGTTTCGACCGATCCTGACTTTAGTAACGTGATTTATGTTAAAGATGTTCACACAGATGCACAAGATGATTATACAGGAAAAGTCTTGGTAACCGGCCTTCAACCCGATGAGACTTATTTCTACAGATGGAGCCAGGCCTCCACTTTTAGCGAGATAGGTAGTTTTACCACAGCACCTCACCCTTCCACTGTTTCTACTTATCGGGGAAACGTAAGCTTTATCTGGACTGGTAATTCAGATGCTAGCAAGCTAAATGGTACTTTGCTGTTTGGGGACGGGAATCTGCTAAACGCAGAGAAAAATACGAATGGAAAAGCACCTGACTTCTTTGTATCTTTGGGGGACGTTATTTACGATAACGCTCCTGCGACGCGCCAATCACCCGATGCTGAATCTTTAGACGACTACAGACAAATGTATAAGGATTCTCGTCAGGTAAGGAATCTACATGATCTTCTTAAATCTACATCACTCTTTGCGGTGTGGGATGATCATGGTGCAAAAGACCGATGGAGTGGACAACCGGGAACTCCTGAACTTTATGAAATTAGAACAAAGGCATTCTATGAATATATGCCTTCCGAACGTAGTGCTATAGCAACAGAAAAAAGTGAATGCATAGGTCCCCCCAAATTTGGCTTGTCGCACTGGGGTAGCAATATCGATTTGATATTTCTAGATACTCATTCATGTAGAAGCCCAAGCATTGAGAATGTCTGTCATAAAGAGCCTGCTCCCACGTTCACAGAGATCATTAGGCGATATAGCGAACGCTTAACTACAACTTCGTCTCCAGTTGGATGTATGGACGCAATAAATGATCCCGAACGTACTTTGCTCGGCGTTACACAGAAAGCATTATTGAAGAAATCGCTTCTCGATTCCACTGCAAAATTTAAATTCGTAATTACTCCAGTCCCTATACAGCAGGGGTATGAACCGTCATATGATGGTTGGGAGGACTATGGAGCTGAACGCAGAGAAGTTCTTAATTTTATTAAGGATAATCAAATAAAGAACGTTATATTCTTGAGTAACAGTAAGAATTTAAGTATGATTAATGAAGTGAATATCGATCGCTTCACTAATAGCACACCTATTGCATACGAATTTGTCACGAGTTCTTTAACTTCAGTAACGGATCAACAGTGGATAGAAGGTACTATGAAAGTCAGTTTACCAACAAGTCATCATACTGTAGCCGGAATTGAGTGTCTTCCTTCAAATCGATATACTTATGGTTCGGTCGAAATAGATGATTCAAATGAAATTGCCCAGGTATCACTTAAAGACCAAGATGGAAACATAGTTCATGATTCAAAAGATTCTTCAATTCCCTGTACAAAATCTTTCCTAACGCCACTAGAGAGAAATACACCTCCATCTCCGGATTTAGATTCAGAAATACGTCAATTAGCTGATGGAGCCCCTTCAAGCGGTCTGGTGTCTGTACCGTTACCGCTTCCAAATATACTTACAATCAAGTGAGGGCTTTTATAGTGAACAGGCAAAAAAAATTTCTGTTCAAGGGAATCAAGAATTAGCAGGATCCTTTGTCTATTTTACATTGTGTATATACTTCAATAGTGTTTCACCGGCCTTTGAAGATTTGGAGTTTAGAGTACTAAAGAGTTCCTTGATGACAACTGTTGCCTTCCGCTGGATGACTTATTTTACAGCTTCAACATCAGGGAAAGCAGCGATTGCTTGTGTTCCTCAAATTGCAGTATCATTACAAATTTTAACTGATTCAAGTGTATTTCATACATCTAGCTTCTATCGCTATTGTTCATATCAATCGATCGGCAGAATCGATCGGCGGACCTCATTCGTGAACTTGTAATGAATATGGGCCTGCATAAACAGGTTAAGATATCTCCCACTGATGGAAATGACGTGTTCTTCTCCAACGAATGGAACATAGTTTAAGTTGCTATTTGTAACCTTAGATAATCTATCGATTTACTCGTTGAAATTGGATTATTTACTCATCTTCATTATTCCACTGTGATCCTTTTGATTGAAGGATTCTTACTCATCCTTTTCCATAGTGCATCTGTTCGCGTAAAACCTGGAAATACCCACCATCTATCATGATATTTATCAAAATTTCCTTGGCAGTCATTTAGATCGTTGGTTCCAATAACAATTGATTTCAAATGACGGACTCTCCTTCTTAGCCCGCATTGTAAGTTGTTTTGAATAATGTCCTGATTCGATCTAAGATCTTACAACAAGTATCTTGGAGATAGAAACAAAATACGTAAATTACATGTATAAAATTTTTATAAATCGAGGCTAGTACTCTCAAATATCCTTGGAAGCTGCGTTATACTCAATTGAAGTGTTGGATTTAGAAACCGGAAATAGTCAAGATGAAGTGAGACATGCTAATGAAGGGTATGAATTGATATGTCAGATGTTAGAGTTGCCCTATTACCTGTTATCGTAATCACGGCTACGCTAATTGCCATTATTGGGCCCCATGAAGTCAATTCAATACTAATTAGATCAATGAAGGGTATCCCAATTGAGTTTGATACTCAAAAGAAGCAGGTTCTAATAGAAGCGAGCGACAGCAAAAGGAACATTATTTATGACGTTAATGTAACAATGTTACTAAAGAACCAGACGATCTTGTCAGAGTATAATTTTACTAACCTTTTAGTCGATAATTACACTAGACTCTTGGGAAAGCCAGTAACCGCAATACTATTTGACAACAAGATTGTACAGTTGACCGGCGAACCACCGCAATTAAAAAAGGAAAACGTACCTAAGAAATCAGAATCCCAAGATGCAAACATAACAAATGCAAACATAACAAATGCAAACATAACAAATGCAAACATAACAAATGCAAACATAACAAATGCAAACATAACAAATGCAAACATAATAAATTCGAGCATGCCAAATTCAAGAATAGTGTCAAAGGAACCAAACGAATTGGTACCAGATCAACCAGAAGACCAACAACAAGGCTCAGCTGATGCCCAATCTGCGGTAACAGAACCTGAGGATGCAGTATTGAATTCCCGGCATCTGTAGGTGAAGGTGGATGGATTGTAGAATTCTACCCGTAGCGCGAGGGAGGGGGCTTTGTACAGTATGACGAGAAACAGACACTTAATGCTATGCATCGTTCACATTACCGGACCATGTTACCATAAACGAGTAGCGTTATAATGAGCCAGTATTTGAGGTTAGCACCGCCATAACACATGTTGAATAACGCTGACTAAAGAATAATTACTGCTCGGGCTGGAACTGTTCCAATTCCATAATGATATTTGTTATTATATCGCTATCGGGAAATAAACTGCCTAGCTTCTTATAATTTACTTTCTCTGCTTTTACCATGAATTTAAACGAGTCTGCCTCACCCGATCTTAATCGAATCTCTCTGATTAATTCGATAGAGCGAGA
>Ga0299914_10001232_pt1 | contig 16716 bp, 17 predicted proteins | sample RVTome_10_FD_201361 | JGI IMG/M metagenome (GOLD analysis project Ga0299914, IMG submission 201361) | Soil microbial communities from uranium-contaminated site in the Upper Colorado River Basin, Wyoming, United States - RVT153D57 (version 2) ...
ATCTTGGCCACCTCTATGCTACTGACCTATATAGCACAAAGGAGTGGGAAAGTTTTGCACCTGCTGATTTTCCAGATAATCCAAGCAAATATTCGCCGTTTCCATATAATCAAAGTGCTTTGACAGTATTAAGAATGGATGGCACCCAGCTGGAATTTCCTTCCGATAGTTTTGATATTGTATTTTCCTTTTCCTCGATTGAGCACTTTGGCGGAGAAGACTATTCTGGAGCGCTTAAAAGTCTAAAAGAAATGGAAAGAGTGCTCAAGCCCGGAGGCATTGCCATAGTGACGACTGAATATATAATTAACAACAAGAACCCACCTGATCTCACTAATCAATTTTATAACGAGCGTACAATCTATTCACATCTAATTGACAAACTAGATGTAATGAAGCTTGTAGAACCATTAGATTTAACAATATCTCAAAAAACATTAGATAAAGGCATTATTGAGGCATCTAATGCTGTGGACTGGGATACAAGCAGAATAGATGATGACTTTAAGCAAACTAACCCTTACGTAGTCATCAAGCTTGGTAACATGTTAGTGACATCAATAATGCTTGTTTTTCAAAAATGAACTGCACCAGCCATCTTTCAGATACATCACCTTGTTTATCTTTACGTTGTTTTGCTGTGATTGTCTATCGTATGCTGTCTGAGTTCTTCTCTAGATGTGAAGGAATTGTTACATATTTCACATGAAACGCTAGCAGATACATCAGGAGTTGATTCCTAAGACTCACTTTTGATAGAGACTTTCGTACCATCTCCTCTATAAGAATCACCATGTATCTCTTTTTCATTTGGCAACCATAGCGAACATAATGCATGAGGAGCTATAACCCCTGATGAGCGCCCCAGTATATCCATACCTTCATCTGTTACAATAGCGCAATAGTGGGGTTTGACAAAATATTCACAGTTATAGCAGAAGTACCGTTTATGATGATCAGAGTCTTTAAAGTGTTCTACTTCCACATAGCGTGCAGCAATCTTCGGTAGCTTTTTTGTTGGGTTGCTTCCTGTGGTATAATTCTGAGTACTTGAAACTCTCAGATTCTCTTGACACGGGGTTATATGAGACGACAAATCACAAGAGTAGCAAGGATGCTATCTACTTTTAGAGATACATCGAAATAATATGAGAGAATAGATCCAATGGCAGAATAAGAAGAATAATAGAGGTATATCACTCCGTACAAGAATAAGCAGTGACTAGCGATACATTAGGAAAAATTGCAGGATACCTTTCAATCTAGTAATAGTTTTAGTTGTACTTGACCAGGGATTGTGTTACTCGCATCAATAGCGAATAACAAGACAAATCGATAAATAATATAAGCAGTGCTTAGGTTTCGGGTTCTCTCCAATCCTGTACCCTACTCTTTACCTTTCAAATATAGAGAAGAGCTGCAGCCAGAGTTTTCAATAAAAATACCCAATTACTTATATAGACTCTACCAATCTTTGTTTGCTTTGCATGAGAATTAAATGGCTTCAAATTTACGAAAACTGCCATTTCTGTTAATGTTGCCTGTTCCATACGTTAAGTTGTTGTTGTTGTTGTCTCATCATCATTACTGGTAATCTTATTATTATTACCATTGTATATTTCTAAGGCTCTTGCTATTTTCTTTCCGCCGTCGGTTTTTTTCAAAAGAAAGTTTAGTTCCTCGATCCCAAGTGAATGTTCTTCCCTTGAGCCATCTGCATTTTCGAATCGTAATATTAATTCGTTTTTCATAGGGCTTTTTTCCTTTAATTTCCTTATAATTGGCGAATAGTACTTGGCAGTAATTTCTAAAAATATAGTTACCAAGTTTGGATCGTATGCTATGATATTGCTGTTGCCTAGGCTTATAGAACTTTTATTTGCGTCTACTACCAGAGCATCTTTATCATCAACTCTGATTGAAGATAACTTGCTGTATAATGCTAATTGGGATGGTTCGTGATGTAGTATGAGCTCAATCTTATCAAGAACAGCTCTGCCAAGAAGTAGTATCTCTGGAATATCAGTAGCTTCAGCTATGTCTTTGATTCCCAATATGTCTTGTACTTTTCCTTGCTCGCTTGAAGTATAATCTATTCTTGGCAGTTTATTATACTCGAGATAATGTGTTCTAGGCTTTGCAGAAGTGCTGGCAGCATTTATAGTAGTAGCAGTACTATAATCGCGGTTTAGTTCTGATATTCTATATTTGATCTGTATCAGATTATCATCTGATTTGGAGGGGTTATCTACAAGCACTACCAAAAGATTCTCTTTGCCATCAGTGTTTGCCGAGTAAACATAGTAGTCTTCAACATTTACAAACTTTGGTGCTCTCTGACTCTTCAACTCTTTGTCAAGTCCTGGCAAAAAATCAAGGGATTTTTTCAGCTTTTTGATTATTGGGGTCTTCAAGCCCACAGGTATCATTATATCCTTCAAACCAAAATCGGATACCTTTCTTCTTTGGTTCCAAAATTCAATTTCTGTGCTTCTGATTGAGAGAGAATAGGAGATAGATGAGGTGTTCTCAGATAAACTGGAATTATTTGAGGGTAATGTGTTTATCAGCAAAATATTGTAGTGTTTACTGTCCCCAAAGGTGTCATCAATAGATATCTTCAATCCCTTTTGAAGATTGGATGTCATAAGGTAAGGTAATTTTTCATAACCCTTTGAAATCAATTCATTCAAAGGTTCTAATGCACTACTCAAAGACCCTTCAATTCTTGAATAAATGTATCTCCGATAACTATCAGACTGTTTGAGAAACACTTCCCTAGAATGAACAAAGTTACTTCTCAGCGTACTACTTGCTATGACAAATGGATCAGCTTCGTTTGGAATGGCATATCGTTCTCTTAATGGCTCATTATATCTGAGACCAAAATTGCCAAAGATATCTCCGAGGGCGCCAATTAATTGATCTATCTTGGAGACTATTTCAGATTCCAAAGACTCTGCGTTAGCGAGTACCGACCTGAGATGTTCAAAGTCATTGTGCGCTTGGAAGATTATATCCGAAAGACTAGAAAAATCCTTGAGTTGAGATAAGAAATCTATGTTTTGCTCTAATGGAGTATAATCAGCGTAAAGATACCTTCCTCCTTTTCGAAAGTTATTGCCTTTGCCTTCTCCTGTTTTCATGTTATTGTTTTGCTATCAAGTAGGGATATCCATTTCAAGGATATAAATCAAATATTGAAATAAAGAATTAGTGACGACAGATCACTTGTCGATGAGAATTGATATATAATGCCTCAGCAATAAGCTCACCGTTTGATGAATAGTGATAACATCATGAGTTCAAATTCCACCTAAATCCTACTTTCTCCTATTTTATATCCCTACCAACTCTTCTCTGATCTCGAAAGCAACCTTTTTCCTGTAAATGATCTGATATCTTCTGAAAATCAACCCTTTCACTGGGTCATATCCTACCTCAATTATCTTCCTAAATGTTTCAAGATGCGAATTAGCGATTATCGTTCCAATGCCTAATTGTTTCTGTCTTATCTGGCGTGCTATCTTTCCAGGTAGATTGCAGACAAAAATCTTACTGTGTGCACTTATGAGCACCCTGCCCGCATCATTCAGTAATACAGACCTTCTAGAAATTGTCTTTTCATTTTCTCTTTGTTCTACTATAGTGACCCTTACTATAGAGCCTGTCAGTACACTCAGAACTTGCTCTATGGTACCTGTTTCTGCCAGCAGAGTCTTTTGAGCCAGTCCAAGCTTGATCCCAGATCTTCTTTCAAGTTCAAAAATGTTTTGCAGCATGAAGCTTCCAAAGTCACCTTTTTTCAGAACTGCACCTGCCACAGTATGGTTGTTAGGAAATAAGTGTTATGAAAAGATTATCCTATACGCAAGCATAGAGAGGGCAAATGTTATTGTGCCAATACTGATGGCCTTGAGGCCATTCTCAAGCCTCCCGGCCCGAGCAGAGTTGCCATTTCTCTGCTTTAACAGTTTGTAGGGTCTAGACATCCTGATCTCTGCATAGCTGGCAAATCCTGTCAAGCCTGCCACCGTTAATGCGAGGAGGCTGATCGAATCTGTCTGTATGATATATCCCGCTAACAGTGGCAAAGATCCCCACGACACTGAGAACCAAAAGTCATTGTGAAATAGGCCGCCCCATATCTCATAGTTGTACGCAAACAAAAAGAACCCTTCGAGTACTGCAATGACTGCTAGGAGTGGAACAAAAAATACAATGTAATGGAGTCCGATTGCATAGGCAGCTGTAAGTGTTGCTATCATGATCGTAAACATCTGCGCTTTAGTAAAGTAGATACCCCACGGTTTGGTTTTTTTTGACCCAAGGCTGTCCGCCACGTGAGCGGAAATTCCTAGTGCAAGTGTATAAATCAACGCAATCGCACCGACCCTATCCCATGCTATCTCGCTAGCAAGCATTGAGCCAATAATGGCAAATGAAACACACATTCCAGTGTAGGGCAGAAACAGCAAGCCAACAAAGACGCGAAATCTCGTAGGGCCAAACTTGGGCACGAACCATTCATTTATGCGCGTCGGCTTCTCTGCACTCATGGCTTTTGAGCAGAGACCATAGCAGAGGTGCCGGCGGTGTAGCATCTGCAATTGACGTTCTGAAATTTATCATTCTTAAGTGCAGATATTGTCTGATTAACCCAGTCTGATTTTTTTATGACATCATCCAGCTGCCCAAAAACAACCTTCCATGGAATAACAAGCCTTCCTGCTAGTCTGAGCAATTCAAAATATACATTCCATAGGTTGAGTATGAGCCCTCTAGGATAAGTAAAATCATGAAATACTACAATACCACCTGGCCTGAGCACTCTCCAGCATTCGTCAACTACCTTTTGGACGTCGACGTATTTGGCGAGATAGGAGGATACCATTGCATCAAAGGATTCATCCCTGTAGGGCAGGACTTCGGCTGTGCCCTGTGCTATGGGCGCCTTCAGCTTACGCTTCAAGGTGAGGAGGTATTCAAAGGTGAGGTCAATTCCTGTCACGCTTTTGCCTCTCTCTGCTAGCATTGACGATAGGATGCCGGTTCCGCAGGCAAGCTCCAGAATCTGGCTACGGTTGGTGACTGCCCTTATTATTTCATGTTTCCAAGCAATGTCCTGTCCAAACGTCGCCAGCCGCAAGATTAGGTCATAGCTATCGGAGTTGGCACGAGTAAAGAAGCGCATTGTCTGAGCATGACCCTCGTGAACTAGCATTATCAGTGCTATTACAGTCCCACTTACTTTTATGTATTGAAAAGTAAATCAATGCCTTTGAGCCAATAGAACTTTGCTTGTATTTTGTAAACTGGCAGCGGGAGGTGTCACTCGAGGAGCGAAATGGCCAGAAGGTCGTGGTGAAGAGAAACAAGCCCACAAAACAGTTTCACGAGTTTCTCATAATCTACGCTTACTCGCTTATTTCGCTGCTGCTTTTCCACCCGTCTACTCCACTTACATTTAGCGAAATTATTAGAAATGAAGGTTGCGAGATGAGAAAGAACTTAAGGAAGATCGGGATATCTACGCCAATGCTGCTTTCTATGTGTGATGCAGGCCTAATAGAGGAATATATTGAGGGTGGAGACATCTACCGGGCACTTGCTTCTGGTGGCGACGTTGTGCTTGCATACGAGGCAGGGTGCATTACAGGCAAACTCCATCAGGCTGGCTATACCTTCGTAGACAACAAGGCACAAAACTACCTTGCTAGGGGGGAGTCTGTCATAAGAACTGACTTAGGCTTTATGAAAAAAACTAATTCACACTATTCAAAAAGCATGGACATAGGGTCGTTCCTTGCAAGTGTAATGGACTTGGACAGGTACGGTGAAATCGCCAAGTCGTTTCATGACGGCTACAGGTCAGAGGCAGACAGCAAGTTCTCATATCTCTCAATAGTCATCCGGAATGTTCTGTCAACTGGTTTTTCATCAAGCAGCAAGACAACACTCAGGAACATGCTGCTAGACTCCAGGAGCTTGATCGGTCTTTAGATTGGCGGAAGCTCTGCTTTCTTGTCAAAGCCGCCTGAGCCAAACTTGCAGTAAAAGCACTGGTCAGACTGCATGTAGGTTAGCTTTTGTATTGATATTGCCCCCAGCTTGACCGCCACCTTTGTCATGAGGCGGTACTTGAGAGGCATAGATGGTATCACTTCTTTGAAATAAACTTTATAGTGGTCAGGACAGAACTTAAGCGTCACCTGAGCCTTCTGGCGGAATTCTGGCGAGGTTTCTTTGTTATTTTCGCTCATTGTCTTAGCTACATTAATCTGTTCTCTAATGTATTCATGCTTGGGACATGGGCAGTCCTTTCCGCCTGGATGCTTATAGGCAGGAGTATTTTTCCAGTCAAAGCCTGGAAAATTCTTTTCAAAATCATCCATCGCTAGCATACACTACGTATTCTACTCTTATAAAGATGTAGGACAATCTCTAGTTGTATAGGGGTTAGTAATGCTAAAATGAATGCTAATTACGTTTATACGGAGCCTCAAAATGACAAAAAATATATTTTTGTTGTTATAACACTCCGTAAGCGACGTGGTACTAGACAGTGACAGTGGCGGCAGTGCTATATTGACAGCAACAGCCACAAATAGCAATTCTGGCGACGACGACTTAGATCCTAACCGCAAAACTTTGCTGGAATTTAAGAGGGCTGTGCAAGAAGAGCAAAAGACAGGTGACAAGAGGATAGAAGAGATAAACGGCAAGCTTGATAGCATAAAGAAACAGATAGATGAAGAGAGAACCCAGCTTGACGATTTTCGCACCAAGTTAAAGCAGGTCAACGAGGAAAAAGACATCGAATATCCACAGTTTGTAGAGCTACGAGAGAGCCTTATGGAGGCCAAGAACCAGATGAAGAACCTAGATGACAAAGTTGGCCCTATGGCAGCTAAGTTGAGAAAGGAGCGGAGCGACATGCACAACCTTCAGAAAGCACTTGAGCAGATAGAAAGAGACATCCAGACTAAGAAACTTTCCAAGGACGAAGAGCGCAAACTTGTTGCCCGGACCAAGGAAATTGCGACCAAGCTGCACACGCTGAAAGTGATTCATAAGAGAGAAGATCAGTATCGAACCATTTCGGCACAGTATGACCAGCTAAAGGATCAGGTCAAAAGGATTTTTAAGCTAAAAGAGGAGTACGGTACCAAAATTGGCAAGCTAAAGGAAAGCCTCGACAACCTGATAAACCTCCGGGAAGGCCTTTATGAGGAGCGTAGACAGGTAATTCACACAGTGAGAGAAGCTGCTGCCAAGCTGGAAATGATTGACACTCAACTGAACGCTATTGCTTTCAAAAAGTCGCGCATGCAAGCTGCAGAATATCGTCATAAGAGGCAGAAGGAGACGGGGGACAGGCGAGCAGCAAGGCAGGAAGCAATACAAGAGCGCACAAAGCGGGACAAGGAGTACCAGGAGCGCCGTAACGCCTTGAAAGAAGAGGCGGTCAAAAAGATGACCACTGGTAAAAAACTTACATTTGACGAAATGAAGTTAATATTTGGCGATGCAGGCTCGGACTGAGATACGTTTTTGTGATAGACACTTGTAAGCTGTCCTTGGAGATGGCAGATAGAATCGAGTACAGTGGCAAGGTCTACGTCTATAGTAGTGGTATGCCAGCAGGCCAAATTCAACTCACAAAAGAAAAGCTGAGCGAATATGGCGTGAATGAAAACGATATTGAAGTTATCCAAGTTCCAGAGGGCGTCCCCGAAGGGTCTGTAATGGTGACAGTTTGGCCCCATTATTTGTCGGTTGCAAGGGTCAAGCGAGTGCGCGAGGGCTCAATCTATGCGCCCCAGCTGTTTAACATCCAGCTATGAGATCTAAAACATTAAATCTTCTGTAAACCCATTCTAGTAGGATGCTGACATTCTTTTGTAAGCGTAATCGCCACGGCGACTGTCCCGGCGATTGGCCAGTAGGCAGGGTATGCGGGCCCGATCACGATTGCTCGTTTGACGTGGAGAGGGTCATATGCCAGTGCTCGTGCCATAAGGGAAATTGATTTTGTTAAGCTTTGTCTACAAGAAAGGTACTAAAAAAGAAGAATATTAAACGAAAAAGGCAGTAATTATTATTGTATCACAAGAGGACTCATATGGTAGTGCACCTCAATATGAGAGTCTGCTCGCTCGCTTTAATGCAAATTTTCTTGCTGATCGGCACTTAAATCCTGTGTTATTATTGCAGGCTATTATTATAACATCGATATAACGCAACCTTTAATTGAGCTTGTACACTTTTCCGCTTTGGAATAAGGCAATCAAATGCTAGGTTTCTCTTCATTTATGTCTCAGCTTAACGGCTTGTTTGGAGGAGAAGAGTTAAATCCTAGTAGCCCATGGATGTGGGTTTCCATTATGTCACTTGCCATAATCCCATTTTTCATGATGTATGCCCAAAAGCTCCAATCTCGCGTGATTCTAGGAGAAATATCAAAGTCGCTTGCCAAGTTAAAAACGATGAGGGAACTTGCGAGGAAGGAAGCGATCGACTACATCAAGACTGCGATAAAGATGTCTTCTACTACATTAAGCGATCCAGCAGTCGGAGTTGACAGGTTCCTAGAATATTTTACAATCCTGCCTGTTGACCTTGACCCAAATGGGCTGGTGCGCAAGCTGGACCACGTCATGCGAACTCGAGACGATAGGGTCCGCGCAGAGATCAAGAAATTGTGTTTAGGTGCAGGCGACAAAGAGATTTCAAAGATAGAAAACATCCTGGAGGCTGCAACTGCTCTGAACCTGATCTACAAAGTTGTAAGGCACTATTATCTAATGGGCAAGCGCACCACGAGTATGTTCATTCTTGTCCAGCTCCAAATGGTTATGCCTCTCCTGCTTGAAGAAGCTGAAGCACTACAGAAGGCCATAAGCGCGTTCAAACGCGGCCAGCCAATAGGCGATGGCATAGGACCTATGATTGTTGGTAAAATGATGTTTGGAAAGGAAAAGAAGAATGCAGCAAAGGAAACAATATACAGCGAGGATGAGTACAAGGGCAGAAAGCTATATCTTCTTAAAGCTGAAGGGCCTGCGGGAACCGTTGGAAGGCCAGGGGAAGCTATATCCCGTCTTGTAGGCGACATGGGGATCAAGATAGATACAGTCATTATGATAGATGCAGCGCTCAAGCTTGAAGGCGAAAAGACTGGCGACGTAGCAGAAGGGATTGGCGCTGCTATCGGCGGCATAGGTGTGGAAAAGTATCAAGTAGAAGAAGTGGCAACCCGGTTTAGCATCCCTATATATGCAGTCATCGTCAAGCAGTCCGTGCAGGATGCAATCACGATCATGCGCAAGGAAATAGCGGATGCATTTGAAAAGGTGACAAACACCGTTTATTCAGTTATTGAAGACAGGACATCTGAGGGCCAGTCAGTCATGGTAATAGGCATTGGAAACACAATAGGAGTCGGACAATAATTGTAATGCTGTTTGGCAAGAAGAAAGAAATCACGCCAGAAATATACTCCGAAGACACCTGTCAATCGTGCAGCGAAAAAACCAAGCGCCACTATGAAGAAGGAGATTATGTCTATGGCTCTGGCTTGCAATGCAAGAAGTGTATGTCTTCCAAAACAGTGGTGACTGCAATCTATGGTGAGTATCCAGAAGAAGACAAGAGAACTAGAGCGTGATAATGTTCACACTTGATTCTGTAGGAATTAAAGTATGCTCTGCTTGAACCACTATTTTGCTGTGACCTTCAACAAGTATAGGGTATGCATGCACGTTCTTTTTCCTGACCAACACATCTGTAAGTCTACGTAGATCCTTTTCATCATACTTGTTAGTAAGCCATCGCAGTGCAAATGGGAGTGTTTTGTAGCGACTCCAGATGAGTTCTAAAAGATCGTCTGCTTCCTTGTTCTTCACCGGCTTGCGCGAGGTTACCCCAAATATGTTTTTCGTCTTGCCTTCGTAAACAACCCCTTGACCATCTCTTGTCGTGATAAATGGCTCAATGGCATACGCTTCATTTGTCAAAAGAGAAAATGAAGACCCTCTAGTCCAGATGTTGGGTATGGACTTGCCGGCATGAATCGTGTATTGCTGAAGTGAGTGGCCGCTTAGATTCTGTATTGGCTTAAAGCCAAACTTTGTTATCGTAGATTCTATGACTCTTCCTATGTCGCTTGCCTTAGTGTTGACCCTTGCAATTCTTACTGCCTCGCTAAGCGCCATTTCGGCCGTATTGATAAGCGCTTCATATTTTGGGTCATAGCAGACTGTGACAGCTGTGTCAGCTATATATCCATCGATGTGGACGCCAATATCTATCTTAAGCACGTCGCCTTCCTTTACCAAGGTAGCATCATTTGGCTCTGCGGTATAGTGCGCGGCTGTCTCATTGAGGCTTGTGTTAACCGGGAATGCTGGCTCAGCATTTAGACCGCGGATCTGCGCCTCAACTGATTCACAGATCTCAAAAAGCGTCAATCCTACGTGGTATTTTTTGCGTGCGGTCTCCCTCACCGCTGCTGCTATCTTGCCGGCCTGTAGATAGCATCCAAGATTCATCTTGTTCTGATTTTGTATTGCCGTTCCTATATAGAGATTGTGCGGCTGACTGACTGCAAAATGACCGCTCATCATTACGTTACCTGATGCGCCTTCCATACATGTCATGAGCCAGTAGAAAATTGTTTGTGCTATGCTGTGGACAATACCACGGACGGATAAGAGCATAATGAAGCGTTAATAGAGGTGAGGAAAGTTTTCGTAAACAGGATAGAAAATCGAAGTACTCTAGGCGAAATTCAACTCTCCAAGTCAGCGTAGCTAAATATGCCTTCGCGCATTAAGATCCGATTTAACAATTTGGCCCCTAACGAGATAGGAGAGAGAGCCACATACATATATGCTGACTAATAATTAGTACTACTTTTAGTTAGTCACGTTCTGCCATCTTGTGCATTTCATTATAATGTTGCATATATTCGCGCTCGGTTGAAAAGACAATATTGCATTTGCTGCACATCACTGGCTCACCATCCTCTTCATTGTCAGGCATGACAAAGTTTTACCTTTCAGCGAGATATATAACAGTTCAACCAAAGCCGTCTGTTCCATAGACTTTGACTAGGGCATCAAGCTCTAGCGTTGTTATAGGGAGCTGTTGACTTGTTTCCCAAAAGTCAAACTCAGGCGACATCAAGTAACCCTTTTGCAATTGCATGTGGCCAAGGCCAAGCACATGGCCTATTTCATGCACGGCGGAGTTCCTAAAGGCATATGAGGGCAGGTTTATTTCCGTCTCGCCGTCGCCATGTAGTACAAGTGGCGAAAGATAGATTCGCAAATCAAGGTTGTTGTCCCTGCCGCTTCCATCCTTGAATGTCAGAGATGTATATGCACCTGTCTGAGCAGGATAATCTGGAAAATCGCTGTATTTGTCATAAATGTATATCTTGATGTCACATGATTCAAGCTCTGCCTCCGATTTGACAAATATTGCAGTGATGTTCCACTCTTCTTGGTTGCCAGTGTATTCCTGCAGTGCTTGCCGCCACATTTGCACTGACAGCTTTGTCCACGCATAGTATGCATTGTCAACACCGTCTTCCCTGTATACGCAGCTCTCTATGTCGTCTTTATCCCAGCTCTGCCTTATCATAGGAACAAATGTCTCTGTAAAGTCAGTCTGCTCAGAATAATACTTTGCAGCCAGTCCTAGCGGAAAATTAAAAGCAATTAGAAGAAACACTACTATCAGTGCAAGAAGCGACAGTTTCTTGCACATTTTTTCAGGCGACTACTTTATCGTCCTTGTCCAGTGTAGCAATGTTGAATGCTTGCTCTATTGTTGACACAAATATCACGCCGTCTCCGTGCTCGCCCGTCCTTGCAGACTCGATGACTGCCTGCACCACTTTGTCTAGCTGCTCATCTGGAAGCACTATCTCAAACTTAACTCTGGGTAGCAGATCGTATGCGACTGGCTGCCCTCTCCATTGCAAGTGGAGTTCTCGCTGCTTGCTCCATCCTGACACTGTAGAAATTGTCATGCCGCCAATTTTCATCTGTCTGAGCTTTTCTTTCACAATAGGCATACTTTCAGACCTGATGATGGCTTCTATTTTCTTCATCTACCTAGCATTGAACAAGATGTGCCATAAATGGTTATTGTTCTATGGTTATTCTTATTAAAAATGCTTTATAAATTGCTATAATAGAGGTAAGCCATTTGAATAACAAGAAATTCGTTCTTGATACCAGCATCATCATCGATGGCGAAATAACAAAGATGCTTGAAGCAGGTAGCATAGAGGAAGAGAGCGACATCATTATCCCTCTGGCAGTTCTAGATGAGCTCCAGTCGCAGGCATCTACCAATAAAGAGCACGGCTTTGTGGGGCTGGAAGAGATAAAGAAAATGAGAGAGCTCTGTACCGCAAAAAACATCAGCCTCCGGTTTGTGGGTCAGCGGCCTGACCTTGATGACATCAGGCTTGCAAAGCATGGCAGGATAGATGCAATAATCAAAGATGTTGCGATGCATGAATCTGCCACGCTCATCACAGCTGACTATGTGCAGGCGCTGGTCGCAGAGGCGCAGGGCATCGAGGCAATGCACATACGGACACCGACCAAGACGACTGACCTAGAATTTGAAAAATACTTTGACGAGACGACAATGAGCGTCCACCTAAAGGAAAGAACATTTCCGATGGCAAAGAGGGGAAAGCCGGGTAATTTTCAGCTTGTCAAAATAAGCCAAGAAAAGAGCACATATCATCAGCTGTCAAACATAATCAAGGAAGTATCTGAAGCAAGCAGGGTTACAGGCGCAGGCTCTGTAGAAATAAGCAGGAGTGGTGCCACCGTCCTTCAGTTTGGCAACTTCAGGATTGCAATAACAAGGCCGCCGTTTTCTGATGGACTGGAAGTGACAATAGTCAGACCAATCATTCGACTTGAACTTGAAGATTACAATGCAAGCAACAAATTGATGGAGCGGCTTTCCGGCAAGGCGGAGGGGATAGTAATAGCTGGTCCGCCGGGGTCCGGTAAGAGTACGCTTGCAAGCAGTCTCGCTCAATTCTATACCAGAGGAGGAAAGATAGTCAAGACCTTTGAATCACCACGTGACCTACAGGTGCCTGATGAAGTGACGCAGTATGGTCCCCTTGAGGGCAGCTTTGAAAAAGCAGTGGACATTTTGCTCTTAGTGAGGCCCGACTACACCATTTTTGATGAAGTGAGAAGGGCACAGGACTTTGAAGTGTTTGCAGATATGAGGCTTGCTGGCGTGGGTATGGTCGGTGTAGTGCACGCAAGTAGCCCGCTTGACGCAATCCAGCGCTTCATGGGCCGAGTCGAGCTTGGCATGGTTCCTCATATCTTGGACACAATAATCTTTGTGCGGGATGGCAGCATAAAGAAGGTCTACGAATTGACCCTGACTGTCAAGGTGCCAAGCGGCATGACTGAGGCTGACCTTGCAAGGCCTTTAGTTGAAGTACGCGACTTTGAGTCAGGTGTAATAGAATACGAAATCTACACATATGGAGATGAAAACGTCGTAGTGCCCGTGTCGAAGCTGGCCAAGGGCGGACAGACAGAAAGCGGTGTTCGCAAGCTGGCGCAGTCCAAAATAATGGACATTGTGCGCAGGTTTGATCCAAGCGCCGAAGTAAATGTTATTTCAGATAATAAGGTACAGGTAAGAGTCAGCAAGGAAGCGGCACCTAGGGTAATAGGCAAAGGCGGCTCTACCGTTTCCGAGTTGGAGGAAATGCTGGGGGTCAAGATAGACGTTGAAGCCAAGATTCCTACTCTAGGCAAAGAGATCGAGTTTGAGTTAAGCGAAATGGGCTCATCCATCAATATTCTAGTCGATGATAATGTTATCGGTCGTACAGTCGATGTGTATGTTGAAGACGAATTCATTTTGAGCAGCCAGGTAGGCAAGAAAGCTAGAGTAAAGATAGACAAGCGTAGCGAATCTGGAAAGAAGATCCTCAATGCAATAGTTGCAGGACAAGAAGAAGAAATCAAGGTATTAACTAGCAGACACTAGTCAATACCTTTGATCCCCTGGCTCTTGACAAGCCTGATGAATTCTTCAAGTTTCTTGAGAGTCTCGGGATGCAGATGGTGCTCAATACCCTCGGCGTCTCGGTTGGCGATGTCTTCGTCCACTCCTATCATCTTGAGAAAGTCAGCCAGAATACCATGCCTGTCATGCATGTTCTTTGCAACAGCCACTCCGGATTCTGTGAGGCTTATACCTCGGTATCTCTCGTAGTTTAAATGGCCGCTCTCGTTTAGCCTTTGAAGCATTTTGGTTACGCTGGGTGAGCTGACGTTGAGGTAGTCTGAGATATCGACTGTAGTAGCATAGCCCTTCTGGGTTATCAACTCATAAATGACTTCAAGATAGTCCTCCATGCGGGTCGTCCTGCCAATCTTTTGAGCGTTGTGGGCATCACGAATGAACTCGAGGCGATTTCCGCCGCCGCCACCAGCACCGCCCGTTATATCGTTGGCCTTGTACTTGAATTTCCTTGTCAATTGTGCATTATCTCCGCGACTTATATAACAATAAATACCATAACACTGTTAAAAAATCTTGCAGCGTATTGAACTCCGTTATATCAACTTCACAGCTCCACGCCATGATGGAAGACAGAAACCTTCTCATAATAGATACCAGGCCTTTCTCAAGCTATATCCAGTCTCACATACCAAGCGCAGTCAACATTGACCTCATACAATTTCACTGGATCGATACCTCAAAGTCTGGCATCGTACAGTTTAACAGGCAAAGCAGACTTTTACTCTCAAACATTGGAGTTTCAAAAGACAAGTTTGTTGTGTTCTATGATGACGTCTCAGGCATATCCGCCGCAAGAGGCGTCTGGCTCTTACTGTATTTTTCTCATAAGAAAGGGGCAATGCTAGATGGAGGACTCAACAAGTGGAAGGCAGAAGGGTACAATACGGAAACTAAGACTAACCCATTTGTGCATTCAAATTTCAATGGAGAACCAAACCCCAAGGTTCTTGCCGACTTTGCCCAGATAAACTCAGCTATTAAGAGAAAAAAAAAGTCATTCATAATTGATGCTCGCTCAAAAGACGAGTACGATGGCTCTGCGATCAGGGCAGCTCATGCAGGTCACATTCCTACTGCAATCAACATTGACTGGAAGGATAACCTAGACTGTGGTGGTGGTAGTGGTAGTGGTAGTGGTGATAGTGGTGAGATTTTCAAGAGTCATGGTAAGCTGGAGCAGATGTATAGTAACATTCCAAAGAATGCCGAAGTGATAGTATACTGCCAAGGGGGCTATCGCGCCGCAAATAGTTTCGTCGCTCTCAAGATGCTTGGATACAAGAATGTGCGAATGTATCTTGGCTCTTGGGGTGAGTGGGGCAACAGATTAGACCTGCCAGTAGAAAAAAAGCAGCAGCCTAGCCGTAAATGAAATCCGAGCTCACTCTAAGCAATTTCTTGTTACTTAGAAAATGGCAGCTGGTCAGGCCGTATTTTTGCGCCAGTTTGAGCACAAGGAGCTGTATAAAAAATGTGGCTTGTAGCAGCAATTCAATTCCTGTGTTTTTGAATCTGACATGCACTGAAGAAAACCCTTCTTCATTCAGTCTTTTGCTTAACTTCCTGTTGTTGTCATCATTATCTCCTAAAACTATTGCTTGATCGGTCTCTTTAATACTGAATAGTGGAGAATGGCAAAACTCTTCAACAGGATAGACCATGGCACTTGCGCCAAATACTTCGTTAAACTTGAGCGCGCCATACATGGCAATTGCATGCAGCTGGCCATTGCCAAGTATGAAATAGTTACTACTACTAGTACGACTTTTGTTATCAATTTTGCTGATTACTTGCTCAGCCTGCGTTTCAGCGCGGTTGTATATCTTTCTAAGATCCGATGGTAGTCGTAGCTGTATGGTAAGCGAGATACATTTGATCATACTGGCTACAAAGCTGATAGTTCCAGCAGTAATGATACCTGTATTTCTATATTTCAGCTCGATTGTTTGATCGCATGATTTGGCCAGTTTACTTGAGGGTCTTGCGGTAAGAGCAGTAGTTTTACTGACTCCATGTTTCTTGGCTATTTTGGCTGCAAGAATATTGGCCAGGGTATTGCCTGAAATAGAAACGATAAACAAATTGCGTCTCTCCACCAATAAAGGATTGTTGATTATATCAATAGGGTAGCAGCAAATCGCGTGGCTACCAGAAAAATATTGTGCCGCAAGTCCGGCAACGTAGGAATCGCCTGAGCCAACAAACAAGGAGTCTCTGACCCAAGGCGATGATAGGTTAAGGTTGTGCAAGTCTTGAACTTGGTATTCTATCTCTGCTTGCATAGCCTCTATGGCATTCATGTCATCAAACAATAGATAAAATGGTCTTTAAAAGTTTGAAAGGTTACTTGTTATTTTTTTTCTTCTTCCTCTAATTTTCCTTGCTCTTCAATCACAATCATAGTTAGTGTCGAACGCACTTTATCTATTCGCCTAACATGCCAAGTTATTGTTTCTCTTAGTTTATCCATAGAATCTGAGCTTATTCTAGCAATTATGTCATAAACTCCATATACACCTGATACTTCAACGGCTTCTGGCAATTTTCTTATTTCTCGAATTATTTCTTCTTCAGAACCCAAGTCGCAATTGATAAGGACGTATGCTGTGGGCATATGGATAT
>Ga0299914_10001233_pt1 | contig 16700 bp, 13 predicted proteins | sample RVTome_10_FD_201361 | JGI IMG/M metagenome (GOLD analysis project Ga0299914, IMG submission 201361) | Soil microbial communities from uranium-contaminated site in the Upper Colorado River Basin, Wyoming, United States - RVT153D57 (version 2) ...
CTGTTCCCCAACGAGTCCTATTGCACCGCTGAGCGCCGCCGTGGTTGCGTGCGTCCCGCTCCCGGCGCGCTTCGCGGTGGTGAATCTTCGGTGCCGGGTGGACCTGGTCTTCGACCAGGCTGTGCTGGCCTCCCCGTGGGGCACGCGGTGGTCCCATCTGCAGGAGCTGAATGGTGGGACGCGCCGACTGAAACCTGTCTCCCCCGTTGACGGGCGGACCCGAGATCCGCGCAAGCAAACTTGCGTCATCGCACTGCAAACACCAGCACAGGCCCATCCGCGCCCCGGAACGACGCCAGGTGCGCCATCCCGTCCCGCACCGTCAGCGCATCGAGAATCGCCACTCGTCCGGCGGTCGGGTACGCGCCGAGATGCACGACGAGGTATTGCGCCCCTTCGGCACGCAGGCGGGCCACCGCCTGTTCCGCCGGAAAATCGCGCATCGCTTTCGCGCGGTTGAGGTACGACCGCGGGTAGAAGCCACTGTACCCATTGAGGATGGGGTGCCAGTGGAACGTCGAGAGGTAGCTGTAGCGCGGATCCTCGCCCGGCAGCGCCCTTGGCAGCGGCATCGGCACCTCGACGACCACCCCGCGCGGCTGCTGCGCCAGCCAGGCATGGAGTGGCGGCGGCTCGTTCGGATATGGAACGAGATCCAGCGGCTGCACGCGATACTCGCCGAGCAGCATGACGACGACGAGGGCGGCCAGCAGACGTCTGGCGCGGGGCCCGCGTGCCGCCGACAAGAACGCCAGCCCGTACGCTGCCAGCACTGCAACGAAAAACAGCACGAACAGACCTGCCCGGGCCATCGCGCGCAGCCCCTGAAACGCGGGCACGTGCTCGCGCAGAAAGGGGAAGCTGTAGCCCGAGAACCCGAGCGACAGTTCGAACGCGGCCGCCAGGCCGACCAGGTACGCCACGCGCGTCGTCGCCGCCGGCCGCAGCGTGAGCCCGACGAATGCGAGCAGCAGCGCCAGCGCGCCCGGGAACAGCCGGCGTTCCGGCCGGCTGCGACCGCCGAAGGCGTCGCCCCACACGACGTTCTCTGGTGTGGCGCTGAGATAGCTCGACGGCCGCGCGCTGAAGCGATGGATCTCGTGGTGCCCCCTATCGCCCACGCGCTGCTTCGTCTCCAGATACGGAACGGCATACGCGCCGCAGATCACGGCGGCGAGAACCACTCCGGCGGGAAGGGCCCGAAATGCGGCTCGGCGAGCCGCTGGGTTCCTTCGCGCGCCCACGAGGAGCACCAGGCCGATGGGCGGGAGCAGCACGGCCAGCAGGAGGCCATAGTAGATGCACGAGAGCATCTGGAGCCCGATGAAGGCGCCCGTCAGCGCGCCGTACCCCACGGCGCCGGTCCGCACCGTGCGATGCAGGGCCCAGAACGCCCACGGGATCCAGACCGCCCACTGCAGCTCCATGTGCATGTAGTGATCGAACCGGTACGGCGCAAAGGCGAAGATGACGCCGCTGGCGAAGGCACCGGCCCGGCTCCCGGTGAGCTCTCGCGCGAGGACGTAAATGCCCACAGCCGAACCGGCGATAGCCGCCCAGAGCACGAGGTTGTGCACGAGAACCGGAGGGAGCCCTACCCAGAACAGCGGCGCGGCGATCAGTCCTTCGACGAGAATGGCGTCGGAAAGCGTCAGGGTGAGCGGCTCGGGGTGAAAGATGTTCCCGTGAAACAGCTGGATCGGCTGGGTGACCAGGGCGTGCGCGATCCAGCGGAGGCGCCAGAGATTGAAATAGATATCCTGGTGTCCCGGGGCGTGCGTGGACAGCACCGTCACGTGCGGCCACGTCATGATGGCGGTAAGCGCGACGAATGCGAGCGCCACCCCGGGGATCTCGAACCGGCGAGAGACGACCATCGATATCAGAGGTCGATGCCGATCATCTGCGTCGCCCGCAGCGCGTTTCGGGAGGGCGCCAGCCCGGGTCTCGGTTTGTCATCGAACTGCATCACCCCATTCTCGTCGACCCTCTCGGTAAACGTGCACGAGACGAGCCGCCGATTTCAGGGGCTCCTCGCCCGCAAGGTGTCGACCGGCGGCAGCCTCGATCAGCTGAGCTGCAGGACGGTTCCGTCGGGGTCGCGAAAGTAGACCCGGTTGCTGCCCGACGGCGAAACGGGGTCGAGCCCGTGGTCGCGGAGCACTCCCATGCGCTCGGCGAGGCTGCGGTGCTGCGATGAATGGAACGCGATGTGGTCCACGCCCGGTTGCGTCACCTGGTAGCCGGTGCTCACGGCGCCACGCGCAAACAGCGCCACCCACTGGCTGCCGACGTCGAGGAACACGGAGTTGGACGACCGGCTGCGGATGCGTCCGCCAAGGTGATCGCGGTAGAAGGCGGTCGAGCGCGCCAGGTCGGAGACGCGCAGCGCTATGTGGTCGACGCCGCTCACGGGAATCGGCGCGACCTGCCCCGGTGGCGCGGACATCCTCGGAACCGCCCCTGCCGCCGCGGCCGGCGTGGCGCAGAGCGCCGCGAGTCCGGCAATCAGCTGCCGCCGTGAAATAGAACCGCGCTCGAAACAGCACACCAGACGTTCGACTTCAGGTGCCATGTTCCCTCCGCTGAACCCCGCGGATCCCTGCCGATCCGCGACATTGCCAGTATGTCCCGCTGTGCCATATCCAGAGGGTCCAGCCGATCGCGCTGGTCTCGTCCGGCTCGGCGTGGACCTGCCCGACATCTCGGGCCCTGGAACGGTGTGCGTGCTGCGGACCGCTATCCGTCGAAGCGCCGGCTCGTCAGCGAGTTCCGCCCTGCCCCGGCAACGCGACGAGCCCTGACCAGCCTGCGCCGAGGCCGCGGCGGTCCGCCCGGGCGATTTCGAGCGAAGGCGGAAGGGCTAGTCGAATGCAATCAGGCCGAGGCTTCCATCACGGCAAAGCCGTGGCGTCGGCCTCCTGACGCCTATCCTGTTGAGCGGCAGCGCCTTGAACTGGGGAGTCTCCCGGGGCCTCGACTCGCCCCGGGAGACCCGTCATCGCCGCTACTTTGCCGGCGGGCAGGTCGTATCCACGTGCTTCAACGACTTCACGTTCAGGCGCATGTCTGGCCTCTCCTGCGTCGCTGGAGTCGGTGGCGTGGCGGCCTGGCCCTCTTTCGGCGGTGCGAGCACCCCGGTCACGGCGACCGTGTGGCCGACGTGTTGCTCGAGTTTCGCGGCGTCAGTGCCGATGAGCTGGAGGGCTTCGCCTGTCTTGATGCCCGTCGTGCCGACCATCTCGCCAGGTTGCTTGGCCGGCTTCTCCGCGATCCCGATGTTCGTCAGCTTGAACGTGTCCGCCTGGTCGCCAGTGGCGAGGCACCCCGTCAGGGTCACCGTCTTCTGGTCCGCCTTCTCGGTTGGAGGCTGGGGCATCTGCGCCGCCACACCCACGAGGAACGCACAAACTACAATCCACGATGTTGCCGCGAGGGTCCGTTTCATCAGATTGCCTCCTGTCGTGTCAACGTGTTCGAATCCGGGGTGTCCTGCAGTCGCCGTCCACGAACCAGGGCAGCTTGTCAGGAGGCTCTGTGCAGAAACCGCGCCGGACGGCCAGTCAGCGGTCGATTTTCTCGTATCGGATTGAGCGAATTGAAGAAGCGGCGCCGCAGCGCGGAGGAGCCGATCTCGAGTCTGTGCCGTCTGCCGCTACGCAGCCCCTTTGCGGCTGACATTTCTTCCCTGGCAGTTCGATGCGTACGCCTCGTGTCCGATCCTCTCGAGCTTGTAACGGGCCAGCCGCTTCCGGAGCGGCCGAAGCTGGTGCGCGCCTGATGGCTACAATGCCGAGTGACGGATTCCCGCCGATTTCGCTCGCCGCCGCATCACGGCCCATCGATTCGCGTCGAATGCCGAAGCGGACCGGCACGATGCCGAGTTCTGGCGCCAGATGCCGTCGCACGAACGCGTGCTGCTGACCTGGCGGCTGTCGGTCGAGCAATGGGAGCTGCTCGGACGAGCGCCCGAACTCGGAGGCCCGCGCTTCGGGGAGCTCACCTGGCCGCCGAGTCCAGATTCCAGCGCGGTATCATGCGGCAATTCCCGAGAATGGCAGCGTCGACCCCTTCGCGGTACCCCCGTACGTCCTCCTCTCGCGGGCTCAGACCGAGCAGCACCTGCTGCGCGAGCGTCCTGTCGAGCGATGCGCATCTCAACTCAACCACTTGCAACTATAATGGAGCCTGATATAGTTGCCAGCGTTAGAGATAGTGCGATGAGCGATCCCAAGATCGATTCACTGCTGCCGCTTCCAACAGCGGTGTTCCACATTCTCATCGCCCTCGCCGATCGAGACCGCCACGGCTACTCCATCATGCAGGACGTGGCCGCAAGGACGGGCGGCGCGGTGCAGTTGAGCGCCGGCACGCTCTACAGTTCCATCCGCCGGATGCTCGAGCAGGGTTTGATTGAGGAACTGACCAAGAGTCCGGACCCCTCCAGCACCGACGAGCGGAGGCGCTATTACCGGCTCGCGCGATTCGGACGGCGCGTCGCCGCCGCTGAAGTGGCGCGGCTCAATGCGCTCGTGCAACAGGCACGAGCGACGGGACTGGTGCCCGGCGCATGAGACGCGCGAAGGCGGTCTACCGCACCTTGCTGTACGGCTATCCCGCGCCGTTTCGGCATGAGTACGGTCAACAGATGTGCCTGATGTTTGCCGAGCAACTGAGCGAAGCCCGGCGAACGCGCGCCTGGCGGAACGAAACGGCGTTGTGGCTACACGCCGCGCGGGATCTCTTTACGGTCGCCCCCAGGGAGCACTGGCACGTGATCAGTCAGGACTTGCGCTACGCACTTCGCACGATGGCGGTCAAGCCGGCATTCACCACGGTCGCCATTCTGTCGCTGGCGGTCGGCATTGGCGCCAACACCGCGATCTTCAGCGTGTGGAACGGCGTGTTGTATGCGCCGCTACCCGGCGTCCACAGGCCAGAGGGTCTGGTATTAGTGACGGACCCAGGCGCCTCCGGCATGCTCCGGGGCCGCATGAGCGGCGCCCGGCGCTGGCTCAGTTACGCGGAGTTCGAGCGATTGCGAGATCACGCGACTGGCTTCTCCGGGCTAATGGCGTCGCAGAGCCGGCTGAACACGTGGCAGGTCCGCGTCGATGGTGGCGAGCCGGAGGAGACGAGCGGACGCCTGGTGTCGGGTGGATTCTTTGCGGTGCTCGGCGTCCATCCAGCCATCGGTCGTCTGTTTACGACGACTGAGGATCGCGGGGAACCGGCCTTCGCCGTCGTCAGTCATGCCTACTGGCAGCGACGCTTCGATGGCCGTCCGGACGTCCTTGGCAAGACGCTGATCGTCCGGGACACGCCCGTCTCCATTATTGGTGTCACGCCGGCCGGCTTCGCCGGCGAAACCAGCGGTCAACAGCCCGACCTGTGGCTGCCGCTGCGGCTGCAGCCTCGCGTGCTGCCGGGCGGCGACTGGCTCCACGAGAAGCTGCCCGACCTAGTGATGTGGCTGCACGCATTCGGGCGCCTGAAGCCTGGCATCACCTACGCGCAAGCCGAGGCGCAGGCCAACGCTGTCTTTCGAGCAGGCCTGGGGTCGTTCTACGGTACGGAGCGACAGGATGAGGTTCTCGATCAGCGGCTTCGCCTGCAACCAGGTGCGCGCGGCGCCTCCGCGTCCCGCGACGAGTTGTCCTCGTCGCTGACGATGCTCCTCGCCTCAGCCGGTCTGCTGCTGCTCATCACGTGTGCGAATCTGGCCAATCTGCTGCTCGCCCGCGGCGCGGCGCGCCACCCGGAGATCGCAGTCCGCGTGGCCTTGGGCGCGAACCGTCAGCGCCTGCTGCGCCAGCTCGTGACCGAGAGTCTGGCGCTGGCCACCATGGGAGGGATCGCCGCGATCGCCATCGCCTACGGAATGCACGGGGCGCTCGTGCGCATGCTGCAGGAAGCGGAGCCCCGCTTTTCCATGGGTTTTGCCTTCACTCTGCCCGTGTTGGTGTTTGTCCTCGCGGCTACGCTGATGGCCGCTCTGGTGTTCGGCGCACTTCCCGCCTGGCACGTGACCAGGATTGACCCAGGCTCACGTCTCAAGGACAGCAGCCGCGGTACCATTGGTTCCGCCAGCGAGCTGCGCTCAGGCCGATGGCTGGTCGGTGCGCAGCTGGCCCTGTCTTTACCGTTGCTGGTGGGCGCCGGTCTGCTGGTGCGGACCGTCGACAACCTGCAGCGCCCGCACCTGGGCTTCGATGCCGAGCGGCTGCTCCTGGCGCGGGTCGATCTGGGCGCGATCGTGCAGGACACCGCCCGCCGCGACCGCGTGCTCCGTGAGCTGCTCGGGCGCATTCAACGGATTCCGGGCGTCGAGGCGGCGAGCTTCTCCCAGCTCGGTTTGTTCAGCGGAGGGTTGTCCACGGCCGGGATCGAGGTATCGGGAAGCGCGCCGACAGCCACGGGTGGTCGCGATTCCGCGCTGGATCGCGTGGGCGCCGACTACTTCACGACATTGCGAATTCCCATCCTGCGGGGACGTGACATCTCCGAGAGCGATCGTGCCGACACGCACAGGGTGTGCATCGTCAACGAAATGTTTGTCCGGGAGCACTTCGGCGGACGGGATCCGCTTGGCATGCGCGTCACGACGGTTGATGACGGCGTCCGCACGACTTATGAAGTCGTGGGTGTCGTTGGCGATGCTCGCACGCAAAGCGTGCGGGACGATGTCGAGCCGCGGTTCTTCGTGCCGGCCGAGCAGCGGCCATCTTCCGGGACCAGCCGTACGTTCCTGATTCGCACAGCATCCAGGGCAGGTAGCGTAATACCAGCCGTCCGCGACGCGATGGACGGCGTGGATGCCCGGTTGTCAAGTTCGGATCTCGACCCCGCGTCCATCGAGGAGCACATGGCGCCCTTGACCGCGGATGAGCGCACCATTGCGCGGTTGGCTGTGGTATTCGGGACGGTCGCGCTCACGCTCGCGGCCATCGGCCTGTACGGCGTGCTCTCCTATGGCATCACCCGGCGTTCGAGTGAGATTGCGATCCGTATGGCCTTGGGAGCCCATTCTCGCGGCATCATTGCGATGATCCTGCGCGAGACCGCTGGACTTCTTGTCGCCGGGTTGCTGGTGGGCAGCGCCTTGGCCTATGTCGGGTCACGCATGATCGCGAGTCGGCTGTACGGTGTTGCCCCTCAGGATCCGCTCACGTTGACGTTGGCGACCGGCGTGCTGCTCTTCGTCGCCCTCATCGCGACGTACCTGCCGGCGCGCCGCGCGTCGAGGGTGGACCCCATGACGGCCCTGCACCAAGTGTGAACGCGTTAGCCTCGTTCCCGCGCCTTCTGAGATAGGTCTCGATCAACGTCGCAGTCTTCGGGAACAGTCGACCCAGACACGAAAGAGGGCGCGATCAGGCCACGCATCGGAGCGCCTCGAGCCGTCTGAGCCATTCGTCAATGCGATGCCAACTTGTGCATGTCAGGGTCACCGTACAGATCCTCTGCAAACGCCGTGGTGTTTTGTAGTGATCCCGATCTCTTCGACATCGCTCCCGACATTCCGCGATCCGAATCTCCGTCGGACGCCCGTTTCTTCGCCGGAGCGGCGGTGGGGGCGCGGCATTCGATCTGGGGGGCGTCGGCAGCGGGAAACTCGATCCGGGCTCGACGTCGACGAGCTCTGGCCCGTGCTGCCTGCGCTCGTCTGCGCGCCGGGCGGGCTGTTGTCCGTCGTCTACGTCGTCCTGGACGGCGCGGCTCCGGCTCGCCGAGGTCGCGCTCGACGGCGCGGTGTTCGCGGCGGTCGACCGCCGACGCAGGCGCGCGATGCCGCGCATTGGGTTGCGACAACGGTCCGGCGCACGTGGATACCGGCCGTGATTCTCGTGCTGGTCGCGGCCGGCTGCGGGCCGCATTCGAGCGTATCGCAGCCGGCCCGGAGTCGATTGGCGGTGTCGTGCGCGCGCTCACGCGCGAGCGCTGACCCGTGGTACGGTCTACCTCGTGAAGCTCGTGCCGCAATCGGCTCTCGGGCGACGTGACAGGATCAGCGTGCCTGGGCTCACCGACAGCGACGCGGTCGGCAGCAGGGGCCGCAGCCGCAAAGGCCATTGCACCTCGGCTGGTCCCAACGAGCAACGTTGCCGCATTTGTCACGGTGCCGCTCCCGTTCTATCGAGGATCACATGTCCATCTCACCTGTTGCCGGCGGCGTGCTCGCGGCCATCGGGCACACGCCGGTTGTTCAACTGAAGCGCCTCGCGCCGGCCGGCGCGGCGGACGTCTTCGTCAAGCTCGAATACTTCAACCCCACCGGCTCCTACAAGGATCGCATGGCCCTCGCGATGATCGAAGGCGCCGAGGCGCGCGGCGCCCTGCGGCCCGGGATGCGCGTCGTCGAATACACCGGCGGCAGCACGGGCTCGTCGCTGGCGATGGTCTGCGCGGTCAAGGGCTACCGGTTCGAGCCGCTGTCGTCCGATGCGTTCGCGCGGGAGAAGATCCGGACGATGGAGGCGTTCGGGGCGGCCGTGGAGATCCTGCCGAGCGACGGGGGGAGAGTGACGCCTGCGCTGTTCGACCGCTTCAAGGCGCGCATCGCCGAGATCACGGACGAGCCCGGCACGTTCTGGACCGACCAGTTCCACAACGCCGACGCGTTGAACGGCTACAGGCCGATCGGGATCGAGTTGATCGAACAGCTCGGATCCGTGGACGCTTTCTGTGGCGCGGTCGGCACGGCCGGCATGCTGGTCGGCGTGTCACGCGCGCTGAAGGAGCGGGGCAGCCGGGCGCGCATCGTGGCGCTCGAGCCCGCAACCTCGCCGGTGTTGACCGCCGGCCACGGCGGCCCGCATCGCGTCGAGGGCACGGCTCCAGGGTTCGTCCCGCCGCACCTCACGCGTGCCGACTACGACGAGGCGCGCGCGATCGACGAGGACGCGGGGCGCGAGATGGCACGCCGCCTGGCCAGGGAAGAGGGCATTTTCGCCGGCATCTCGACGGGCCTGAACGTGGCCGCCGCGCTGCAGCTGGCCATTGAGCTCGGTCCCGGCGCGCGCGTGGCCACGGTGGCGGTGGACACGGGACTGAAATATCTGGCGGGCGACCTGTTCGGCTGAGCACGACACACATTGACGCCATGACGACCCGACGCCGCGCTGTCGTTGTCCTCGCCGCTGTCGCGGCGGCCGTTCTGATCGGACGTGCGCAGCCCGCGGCGCCGGCGAACGTCATCGTCATCACCATCGATGGGCTTCGCTGGCAGGAGTTCTTCCGCGGGGCCGATCGCGCCTACTTCGAAAGAGACGACAGGGGATCGGGCGGCGAACCGGAGCGGCGATTCTGGCGCGACTCGCCGGAGGACCGTCGCACGACGCTGATGCCCTTCATCTGGAATACGCTGGCGCGGCAGGGCCAGATCTTCGGGGATGACACTGCCGGCAGCACGGCGCGGCTGACCAACGGCCTGTTCTTCTCGTATCCGGGATACAACGAGATGTTCGCCGGGTTGGCCGATCCACGCGTGGACAGCAACGCCAGGATTCCCAATCCCAATCTCACCGTGCTCGAGTGGTTGAACCGCCGGCCAGGGTTCGAGGAACGCGTCGCCGCCTTCGGCGCCTGGGACGTCCTGCCGTCGATTCTGAACGTCGATCGGAGCGGTCTCCGCGTCGGCTCCGGCTGGAATGTGACTCCCGATCCCGTCACCGAGCGCGAGCGCGCGATCAATCAGCTGGCCACCGACCTGCCCCGCTTCTGGAACTACGGTCCGGTCGACGCGCCGGTGGTCTACGCCGCACTCGAGCACCTCCGCACCCGGACGCCTCGCGTGCTGTACGTGATGCTGGGCGAGGGAGACGAGTGGGCACATCGAGGTCGGTACGACCTCTACCTGGATGCGACGCACCGCGCCGACCGGTTCGTCGAGCGGATCTGGACGACAGCGCAGTCGATGCCCGAGTACGCCGGCCGCACGTCATTGCTGGTGACCACGGACCACGGACGCGGCTCCACAACGACAGACTGGATGAACCACGGCCGCGAGGTCGAGGCTGCGGAGCGCACGTGGATCGCGCTGTTGGGGCCGGGCGCGCCGCCACTCGGTATCCGGCCCGACGTTCACGTGAAGACGTCCCAGGTCGCCGCGACCATCGCATGGCTCGTCGGCGAGGATTTCACAGCCGCCGTTCCGGCGGCGGCACCGCCCCTGCCGCTGCAGCCCTCGCGGTGAGAGAACCGAAACGACAGCGGGACGGCGGCGGAGAGGGAGAGAACGGACGTCGAGGGTGGATTCTCCCAGGGTATTATGCGGCGATACGCGAATGGCAGCGACCAACCGTTTCGGGGAACTCTGTGCGAGTACCAACCTTCGCCCTTCTGGCTATGGCGGGCCTTTCATCATAGATAGACGAGTCTGAAGCCTCGCCCTCGCGGGGCTCCTGGGATCCCGATTGTGCGCAAAACCGCCGCCGGCCTCGCGCTCGGTCTCGGCGCCGCCGCCGTGGTGCTGGCGCTCGCCTCCACCGGATGGCTCGATAAGGTCGAGCTGCGGACGTACGACTGGCGCATGCGGACCGCCGCGGCCCTGAGCGCCGGATCCAGCCCTGACCCCGGGCGAGGCGAAGCGTCCGGCGACGACGGCATCGCGCTCGTCGAGATCAACGACGCCTCGATCGACGAACTGGCGCCGCTCGTCGGGCGCTGGCCGTGGCCCCGCGCGCTCATGGGCCTCCTCGTCGATTACCTCCGTCGGGGCAATCCCAAGGGCATCGCGCTCGATATCGGCTTCTGGGAACCGGAGCGCGAGGCGACGTATCCGTTCCTGGGCGAGGCGATGACGAGCGAGGCATCCGACCGCGCGCTCGCCGGCGCCGTGCGCCGCGCGGGCAACGTCGTCCTGCTCGCCAACGCGGTCCATCCGGGGTTCGAGGATCGCGCCGTCGAACCCACGGCCTGGAACGCGCCGCCGTACCGTCTGGGTCCCCTCATCGAGCCGCGGCCCGTCATCCAGCTTCCCTACGAGCCGCTCGCCTCGTCGGCCTCGGGGTTCGGGCACAACTTCCTGGCACTCGACCCCGACGGCGTGGCGCGGCGCATGGTCCCGTTCGTCCGCCATGGCGGGCGCTACCTGCCCGCGCTCGGCGTTGCCGCGGCGCTCGCGGCGGGCGGGTACGGGCCCGACGAGGTCGTGCTCGAAGACGACGGCATCAGGATTCGGGATCGCGTGATTCCGCTGGAGCCCCTGGAAGTGCGAACACCGGACGGCGGGCGCCGCATCCAGCACGCGATGTGGATCAACTATGGCGCGGGCGCGCATGCGGGCAACGTCCTGCGGCCGTATCGCGCTTACGAAGTCCGCGACCTCCTGCGGTCCGAAGGGCAGATCCTGTCGGGCGGCACGCCCGACGTGAATCCCGCGCTGTTCGAAGGCAAGATCGTGTTCGTGGGCCTGACGGCCTCGGGTCTCTTGGATGTCTTCCAGACCCCCCTCGGCGAAGGGACGCTCCCAGGGATCCAGCTCCACGCGAGCGTGGCCGACAGCATCCTCTCGGGCAGGCTCCTGCGGTCCGCGCCCCGCTGGACCGCGCCTGCGGCGGTGCTGGCGCTGGCCATCCTGACGGGCCTCATGTCCGCCGCGCTGCCCTTCGCCTGGGCCGCCGCGGGCGCGCTCGGCCTGGCCGCCGCGTGGGTCGCCGGGGCGCTCCATGCCTTTACCGGCGGCCTGTCGCTGGCGGTGGCGTCGCCGGTCCTGGGGGTGGCACTGTCGCTCTTCGGCGGCACGGCGTACCGCTACTTCGTCGAGGACGCCGAAAAGCGGAAAGTCAGCCGCCTCTTCGGCCGATACGTCTCCCGGGACGTCTACCAGCAGCTCATGGCCAGCCCTGGGCTTGCGGAGCTGGGAGGGCGGCGGCGCGAGATGTCGGTGCTGTTCTCCGACATCCGCGGCTTCACGAGCATTACGGAGCGGGGCGATCCCGACGAGCTCGTGCTCCAGTTGAACGAGTACTTCACCCGGATGGTGGAGACCGTCTTCCGGCGCGGCGGCACGGTCGACAAGTTCGTCGGCGACATGGTGATGGCGCTCTTCGGCGCGCCGGTGCACGATCCGGCGCACGCCGAACATGCCGTGGCGGCGGCGGTGGACATGGTGGCCGGCCTCGCCGAGCTGAACGCGCAGTGGGCGGCGGAAGGGCGGCCGACGCTCGACATCGGCATCGGTATCAACTCCGGGGAGATGATCGCCGGCAACATCGGATCCTCGTCGATCATGAGCTACACGGTGATCGGCGACAATGTGAACCTGGCGTCCCGGCTCGAATCGCTGAACAAGGAGTACGGCACCCGGATTATCATCAGCGATGCCACCAGGCTCCGGCTCGAGACCGCCTACGAGACCCGCCCCCTGGGGGGGGTCGTCGTGAAGGGAAAAACGCGCGCCGTGGATATTTTCGAAGTGCGTGTCCCGTCACCGCTTCCCCCGGCGGGCGCCCTGGCTGGAACAGCCGTCGAGGAAGGAACCTCATGAAGAAGATTGCACTCGCGCTCGGTCTGCTCCTGGTCGCCAGCCCCGCCTCCGCGCAGTTCGGGCGGCTGAACGACGCGCTCAAGACGGCCCAGAAGGTCAAGAAGCTGAGCGACATCAAGGTATCCGCCGAGGAGGAACGCCAGATCGGCCAGGAGGTGAGCGACCGGATCGTCGAGGATTTCGGCGTCTATCAGGATCAGAAGGTCACGAAGTACGTAGCGCTCCTCGGGACGGTGCTCGCGCAGGCCAGCTCGAGGCCGGACCTCGACTGGGAGTTCGTCGTGCTCGACACCGAGGGCGTGAACGCGTTCGCCGCGCCGGGCGGCATCATTCACGTCACCAAGGGCCTGCTCGGGCTGATGAAGAACGAGGCGGAGCTGGCCGGGGTGCTGGGGCACGAGGTCGTTCACGTGACCGAGAAGCACACCGTCAATGCCATCACGAAGAGCAACGCCATCAGCTTCACGTCCGACGAGGTGAGCGCGTCTGGCGGAATGACGCAGACCCTGCTCACGAAGGTCGCCGAAGCGGCGTACACGTCCATCCTCGACAACAAGTTCAGCCGCGACGACGAGAACGAGTCGGACGCGAAGGGCGTCGAGCTGTCCAACAAGGTGGGCTACGCCCCGGCAGGGCTCAGCGACGCGCTGACCAGGCTGATCGAGCGGAACACGGGCCGCGGCGAGCCGAGCGGGATGTTCGCCTCGCATCCGCTCGTCAAGGACCGCATCGGGCGGATCGCGAAGACGATCAAGAGCCGGAGGCTCACCGCGACGGCGACCGTGGCGGAGCGCTACGCGGGCCACATCACGTTCGACGCACAGCCCGTGAGCGAGATCACGCTGGTGGCGGCCGGCTCCCGGGGCCTCGCCGGCGGGGAGGAGAAGGACGCGGAGAAGAAGGACGATTCAGCCAAGAGCGGGTCCGGCTCCTCGAAGGGCGGCGGCCTGCTCAGCTCCCTCACCGGGGGCGGGAAGCAGGCGCAGCAGACGCAGACCGTGGCCTCGGCTGGCGCGCGAGGGGTCAACCCGGACCGCGACGCGGTCGGCGGCCCGAACAAGTCGCGCGTGAAGATCAGCCTCGGGCCGGCCGAGATCGCCGAGTTCCGGAAGGGCATCGCCTAGGCACCGACGGCCGCAGCCCGATCCCCCGGGTCCATGGCGCACTCTCCCGACCACTTGTTGATGGGCGTGGCGGTCCTGGCCGCCACGCTCTTCATCCACAACTTCACGCGCAACCGCCTCGTCCGGCACAAGCTCCGGCTCTCGCTCCTCTTCGTCGGCGCCTACATCCTCGTCAACGTCGTCGTGCCCCTGAACGGGGAGCTGGGCGCCACGCCGGACCTGCCCGAGGAGCTGGACCGCCAGCTTCGATCGCTCGAGCAGCTCGCCCTGGCGGCGGCGGTGATCAACCTCCTCGTCGTCAGCCTGATCAACCCGCTGCGCGTGGACCGCGTTCCGGACGCGTTCCCGTCGATTCTGCAGGATGCGATCGTCCTCGGCACCCTGGTGCTCGTCGCGACGTTCGTCTTCGAGGACCGGCTCCTCACGACGTCCGCGGTCGGCGCCGTCGTCGTGGGCTTCGCGCTCCAGGACACGCTGGGCAACGCCTTCGCCGGGCTCGCGATCCAGAGCGAGAAGCCGTTCCGGGTGGGGCACTGGATCAAGGTGGGCGAGTTCGAGGGACGCGTCGCCGAGGTCACCTGGCGCGCGACCAAGCTGCGCACCAAGACGGGCAATTTCATCGTCGTGCCCAACAACCAGGTTTCGCAGGAATCCATCATCAACTTCTCCGAGCCCGCCGTGCCGACGCGGCTGGAGCTGGACATCGGCGCCAGCTACGCGAGCACGCCGGGCGAGGTGAAGACGGCGATCATGGAGGCGTTCGCGCAGGTCCCGCGCGTGCTCAGGGCCCCGGCGCCGGACGTGCTCCTCCAGTCGTTCGACGATTCGGGGATCACGTACCGCGCGCGGTTCTGGGTGGACGACTTCGAGTGGGACGACGAGGCGCGCGACGAGGTGCGGACGGCGATCTTCTATGCGTTCGGCCGGTGCGGGATTGAGATCCCGTTCCACATCGAGGTCGGCTACGAACGCGAATGGCCGGAGCCGGATCCCGCGACGAAGCAGCAGCAGCGCGAGGAGAGCCTCGCACGCGTCGATCTCTTCTCGAGGCTGTCCGGGGATCAGCGGCGCGATATCGCCGGTGCGACCGCGATCCGCCGGTTCGGCAACGGCGAAGCCATCGTGCGCCAGGGCGAGGCGGGCGACTCGATGTTCGTCGTATGTTCGGGAACGGTGGCCGTGCTGGTCGACCCGGGGCCGCGCGAGGTCGCGACGATCGAGGCCGGCGGCTACTTCGGGGAGATGTCGGTCCTCAGCGGCGAGCCCCGCTCGGCGACTGTCGTCGCACGCGGCGACGCGTCGGTGCTCGAGCTGGACGCGTCGGTGTTCCGGGCGCTCGCCGCCGCCGACCCGCAGGCCGTGGAGGACATCGGCATGGCGGCGGTCACCCGCCGCATCGAGCTGGATCAGGCGCGCGAGGCAGCCGCCAGCGCCGCCGTGGCGGCGGTGCCGGCGACCTTCCTGTCGAGAATGCGCAACTTTCTGAGATTCGGGCGTAAGTAAGTCCCGGCCCGCAGGCGCGCGTCAGCGCCGCCAGGACGCCTCACGATATCCGCGGTCGTACCCGTCCCTGAACGCCCGGCGGTACTCGTCCGCATACCGCGCCTTGGGGCCGTACTCGCGCTTGTAGTCGTGGTCGCCCGAGCGGTACCACTTGTGGCGCGCGGGATCGTACCGATCGCGATCGCGCGCGTCCTCGCGGCCTTTCGCGTAGCCATCGCGCAGGCCGTTCGAGTGCGCCGGGCTGTAGCCGTACCCGCGGTCGCCCGGATAGCCATTGGCCCCCGGGGCACGGTTGGGATAAGTCGGATACGTCGCGGGCGGGCGCCGCGGCACCGCGCGCCCGTTCGGATAGCGGCCATATCCGTAGCCCGGCGCGTGTCGTCGATATCCGTCGGCGTATCCCGCTTCGAACCCGGCCCTGAACATCTGCCGGTAACGTCCGCGATCGCCGTACGAGCGGTGATAGCCCTTGTCGGCGCTGCGCCACCTGCCCTCGTCTCGGAAATCGAACGGGTCGCGCCGGCGGCCGTCCTTCTCGCCTTCCTTCAGGCCTTCCCGGTAGCCGTTGTCGTACGCCACCCGGCCGGCCTGGTAGTAGGGCTGGCGGGCCTGGTCCCTGTACGACGGGCGGGTGATATCGAGCGGGCCGAGCTGCGCGCTGGCCGGCGCCGCGAACGCGAACGCCGCCACGCCGAAGGCCGGCACGAGCAGATAGCGGGTCATGGGCATCCCTCCAGGTCTTGCCAGGGGGAAGGGCAAGAACCGCGCCGGGCGCAGATGTCCCGGAAAGCGCCGCGAATGCAGGGCTATACGGACGCGCAGTCGTGCGGAGGGGACAGTTACTGCGACCAGACGAGGACACGGTCGCCGCCCGGCGTGGCGTGATCGACGATGAGCGCCGGGCCGAGCCGCTCGAGATCCTCGACCGTGAGCTTCAGGTCCTCGAGGTCCATGCGCTGGCCGTTGAGGTCGATCCTCGTGTTGCCCGCCCTGAACCGGAGCAGCCAGAAGGGGACCTGCACGGCGACGATCCGGCCCTCGCCGCGGCGGGCGTCGGGTTCGAACGCGAGCACGTGGAGCGTGCGCGGCCGCTCGACGTGCCCTTCCACGGGCACGTCGGGGTTCAGGCGCACCAGCCGCCCGCGGGCGTCCAGCTCGATGACCGGCTTCCGGCCCTCGAATCGCGCCCTGATCTCGTCGAACTCCCGCGAGGCCGTCGCGGGCGATGCCGCTCGCGTGTCGAAGTGCTGCGAGAAGAAGTACAGGCCCACGGCGGCCATGGCCACCACGCCGAGGATCCCCAGCACCACGATGCCGGCGACGATCCAGATCCACGTTCGCGTCTTACCGGCCATCGGCCTTCCTCAGCATCTGCTTCGCCGCGTCCACGCACGCGGGATCGTTCCCCTCTTCGCACAGGCTTCGTGCGCGGCGGGCCTCGGTGGCGGCGGTGGAGCGGTCGTTCCTCTGGAGCGCGAGCCGGGCGAGCTCCACGCGCGCGCGCCCGTGCACCCAGGTCTGCGCCGCGGGCGCGGTCGCCAGGGCGAGATCGCGCTCGGCGGCCTCCCCGCGTCCGAGCCCGA
>Ga0299914_10001234_pt1 | contig 16694 bp, 12 predicted proteins | sample RVTome_10_FD_201361 | JGI IMG/M metagenome (GOLD analysis project Ga0299914, IMG submission 201361) | Soil microbial communities from uranium-contaminated site in the Upper Colorado River Basin, Wyoming, United States - RVT153D57 (version 2) ...
CTCAAGCTCGTGACCGTCCTCGTCGCCGACGTGGCTGGCTCGGCCGCGCGGACGGAGGCGCGGCACCCGGAGGACGTTCGCGCCCTGATGACGGACTACGTCGGGGCGATGGCGGACGAGATCCGCTCCGAGGGCGGCACGATCGAGACGTACGTCGGCGACGCGATCATGGCTGTCTTCGGCGTCCCGACCGTGCGCGAGGACGACGCCGTGCGCGCCGTGCGCGCCGCGTGTCGAATGGTCGAGCGCCTCCAGGCTTGGAACGCCGAGCACGACGAAACTCACGCGCTCGAGATCCGCATCGGTGTCAGCACGGGCGAGGTGCTTGCGTCCGCGCCGGGCGACGACCTGCACGTCACCGGCGACGCCGTCAACGTCGCCGCGCACCTCCAGCAGGCGGCAGAGCCGGGCACGATCGCGATCGCCGACCGCACGGCCCGTCTCGTCCGCGCCCGCTTCGAGCTCCGAGCGATCGACGAGCCCTCGGCGGCCTGGCTCGTCGAGGGGCTTCGCGAGGAGGACGAGCGGCGTGGGGAGCCCGTGATCGCGGCGCCGCTCGTCGGCCGCGACGACGAGCTCGCCTCCCTGCGAACGACCTTCGACCGCGCCCGCCGGGAGCGCAGGCCGGCGCTCGTCACGGTCGTGGGCGACGCCGGAGTCGGCAAGAGCAGGCTCGTGCGCGAGTTCCTCGCGCCGCTCGAGGGCGAGGCTACCGTGCTCGTCGGCCGCTGCCTGCCGAGCGGGCGAGGCGTCACCCTCTGGCCTCTGGCCGAGATGCTCAAGGCCGAAGCGGGCGTACTCGACACCGACCCGGCGGACGAGGCGGCCGCGAAGATCGCGCGGCTCGTCGAGGCGAAGGTCGAGCCGGGGCTCGCCGGCGACCCGTCGCGCACCGCGCCGGCCCTGGCCTCGACCCTCGGGCTGCGTCCGTCCGACGACCCGCTCGGGTCACTCGACCCGCGTGAGCTCTACCGGGACCTGATCGAGGCGTGGCGAGCCCTGCTCGGCTCGTTCGGGCGTCAGGCTCCCCTCGTCGCCGTCGTCGAGGACCTCCACTGGGCCGACCCGACGCTGCTCGACGTCGTCGAGGAGCTCGCCGAGCGAGTCGACGGCCCGATCGTCTTCCTCTGCACGGCCCGTCCCGACCTCCTCCGCTCGCGCTCCGACTGGGGCGGAGGGCGCTGGAGCTTCAGCTCACTGCCTCTCGACCCGCTGAGCGCCGACGACAGCGCCCGGCTGGTCTCGTTCTTCCCCGGCGCCGACGAGCTGCCCGCCGGGGTGCGAAGCATGATCCTGGAGCGCTCCGGCGGGAACCCGTTCTTCCTCGAGGAGCTCGTCCGGCGCCTGATCGACGACGGGCTGCTCGTCCGCGAGGGCGACCGCTGGCACGCCGGCGCCGGGATTGCCGGAGTCGAGCTCCCGGACAACGTGCAGGCGGTCATCCTCGCCCGGCTCGACCTGCTGGCGCAGGACGAGCGGCGGGCCGCGCAGCGCGCCGCGGTCGTCGGGCGGGTCTTCTGGGACGGCGCGCTCGCCCGCCTCGTCCGGGTCGACGATCTCGACGCGGCCCTACGGACACTTCGCCGGCGCGAGTTCGTGCTCGAGCGGCTCTCGTCCTCGCTTCCCGGCCAGAGGGAGTACGCGTTCAAGCACGCCCTCATCCGCGACGTGGCCTACACGAGCCTGCCGCGGGCCGAGCGCGGGCGTGCGCACGCGGAGACGGCCGAGTGGATCGAGGAGACGAGCGGCGAGCGGGCCGGCGAGCTGGCGGAGCAGCTCGCGAGCCACTACGAGGCCGCGTTCTCGCTCTTGGGCGAGGACGAGCTGCGGCGGAAGGCGCGCACGTACCTTCTTGCCGGGGCCGCGAGCGCGCACCGCCGCTTCGCCGTCGAGCAGGGCGACCGCCTCGCCCGGCGGGCCGTCGAGCTCTCCGAGGGCAGCCCGGAGCGGGTCGAGGCGCTCGAGGCGCTCGGCGACCTCTACTACCTCGCCTTCCTGGGCGACGCCGCCTGGCGCACGTACTGCGAAGCGCTCGAGGAAGTCCCGGACGGGGGCCTCGTGTTCGCGCGCCTTGCGGGGAAGGCCACGCTGTTCTCCGCGCGCTTCATCGGATCCATGGACGACCTTCCTGACGTCGAGACGGTGGGTCGCGTCATCGAGCGGGGCCTGCTCGCGGCGCCGGCGCCCGGCCCGGAGCGCACGCTGCTTCTCATCAACCGGGGCTTCCTCGTCGCGCAGCGCGGGGGCGCCCCTGACGACGCGGCCGCCGGAGCCGCCCGCGAAGCGGCAGCCGCCGCAGAAGCGCTCGACGGCGCGGACCTGCTCTCGGCCGCGCTCGACCTCGTGCAGATCCACGAGGAGCAGACCGGGCGTCGCGGCGACGCGTACCGCACCTCGCTCAAACGTCTCGAGCTCGTCCCTCGCCTGACCGACGTCAAGGAAATCGGTGACTCGTACGCGGGGGCGGCGAGGTCGGCGCTCCTCGTCGGCTCCTACCGCGAGGCGGAGGCGCACGCGAGCGCGTGCATCGAGCGCGCCCGCGGCATCGACTCCGGTTCGTACATCCACGGGCTCACCTGGCGCGTCGCGGGTCGGTTCGCCCTCGGTGACTGGGAGGGTGCGCTCGCCGACCAGGCGGAGCTCGAGCGAGTCGCAGCGCTCGCCCCGCGGGAGCTGCCGCCTGCCTTCGCAATGGGCTCGTACACGCGGGCCGCTCTCTGCCACGAGCTCCGCGGCGAGCACGCCGACGCCGATCGGTACATCGGGCTGGGGCTCCGCTACGTCAAGCTGGGCGGGCCGAGGCGCGCGCGCGGCCGCTCCATTCACGTCTCTCCGCTCGCGCTCGCGCTCGCACGGCGTGGGCGCTTCGACGAGGCGGTCGCTCTCATCCCGGTAGTGCTCCGGAGCTGGAGCGCCGCCCTGACGTTGGAAGCGCTGTGCGAGATTGCAGCCGCGCGTGAGCGCTGGGACGACGCGGCCCCGCTGGTCGCCGCGGCGCGGGAGGAGGCCGAGGCCGGAGAGCAGCTCGCCCTGCCCCTCTTCGCCGACCGGCTCGAAGGCCGGGCAGCGGCCGCGCGCGGCGACGTGCCCGCCGCGGCGGAGCTCCTGGGCCGCTCCGCCGAGGGCTTCGCGGCGCTCGCGGCCCGCTGGGAGGAAGCGGTCTCACGGCTCCTGCTGGCCGAGACCGTTGCCGGTACCGACGGGCGAGCCGCTGAGCGGGAGCTCAGGGCGGCGCTGCCGGTCTTCGAGCGGCTCGGCTCCGTCCAGGAGGCCGAACGAGCCCGCGCGTCGCTCGAGGAGATCGCGGTCGCGCCGGGCTGAGCCCAGGTAGGTCGATGATTGGAGGCCGCGACGTTCAGCTGCGCCGTCGGCTGCTGATGCGAGCCCGCAAGCCCGATCCGGAGAGGAGCTGCTTCCCCAGGATGTAACCCGAGGCGGCGCCGACACCGGCCCCGGGCCAGGTGGAGGCTCCACAGACGTAGAGCCGATCGATGGGAGTTCGGTACCGTGACCAGCCGGGAAACGGGCGGAGGAAGAAGAACTGCATCGGGTGGTGCGTGCCGCCGCTGAGGTCACCCCCTACGAGGTTCGGGTTGTCCGCTTCGAGATCTGGCGGTGAGAGGACGTGGCGCTTCCGAACGAGCGTCGAGATGCCGGGCGCGTACGACTCGAGGATGTCGAGGATGCGATCGGCGTACGGCTCCTTCGCCTCGTCCCAGTCGGTTGCCTCGATCTCCCCGGCCGCGTCGCCGCGGATCGTTCCGGGCACGAAACGCACCATCAGCCAGAGGACGTGCTTCCCCTGCGGCGCCCTCGTCGGATCGGCGACCGTCGGCTGCCCCACGACGATCGTCGGCGCGGCCGGCAGGAGTCCCGCGGCCGCCTGCGAGTAGGCGAGCGTCATGTCCTCGAGATACCCGGCGACGTGAACGTAGCCGAACGTGCCGAGGTCCTGGGCCGGCCACGGCGGCAGGTCGTCCATGGCTAGGTGGATCATGAGCGTTCCCGGGGCGTGGCGATAGCGAGGGACTTTTCGTCTGAACGACGCGGGAAGAGCTTCCGCCGGCACGAGTTCGCCGAAAAGAGGCCGAGGCCCGACGTTGGAGACGACGGCCCGGCTCGCATGGAACTGGCGCCCGTCGGCGAGCCTGGCGCCCACTGCCCGACCATCCGCCACCGTGATCCTCTCCACCGGCGAACCGGTCACCAACCTGGCACCGAGTGACGAGAGGAGCGACACGAGGGAATCGACCATGGTTCGGGCGCCGCCTGCGCCGATCACCTGGCCGTTCGCCGCCGAGGAGAACGACTCGAGGAACGGGAACATTGCGCCGCCCGGCACGTCCGGAGGAAAGTCGATGTGCATCCCCCAGGTCGCACAGAGGGCCTGCAGCTCCCTGCTCTCGAACTGCTCCTCCGTGAACTCCCGGGTCGACTGGAATGCAAGCCGTGCGAGCTCGAGCGGCCAATCGCGCCCGAGCGCCCTCTGTCCGTGCCATACCGCCCGCGCTGCGGCGGCAGAGGGGAGGGGCGCCCCCAGGATGCTGAAGATGTGCGGCGCGATTCGGTCGAAACGCTCCGCGAGCCTCTTCCAGGCCTCCGCATCGGCCTTCGAGATCCGTCCGATCGAGTCGATGGTCTCGGCCATGTCCGTCGACACTCCGACCGAGGCTCCGTCGGGGAAGATGGACGAGAACGGCCTCGAGCTGTGCGCGAAGGCCAGGCCGTGGTCGCGGAGTCGTTCCCCGAACTCCGCGTGGAACGCGGAGCCGGCGAACAGGTTCAGGTTGGTGGCGTAGAGATCGTGCTTGAAGCCGGGCTCCGTCACCTCGGCCGTGCGAACGGCGCCGCCCGGCTCGTCGTTGCGCTCGACGACGATCACGTCCCAACCTGCCTCGGCCAGCATGACGCCAGTCGCAAGCCCGTTGTGGCCGGCGCCGACGACGAGTGCATCACACGCTTCGGTCACCGTTCATCTCCCACGCCGAGGGCCGGTCCGAGCGCCGCCGAATCGTGTACCGCCATCCGTGTCCAGCCTACGGGACGGCCGCCCCTGCAGGTAGCAAGCGGAGGGCGAGGGATTCGAACCCGCGATCCGCCTAACGACGGATAACGGCTTTCGAGACCGCCTAGAATTACTATTTGCGGGGCTTTTAGTTCCGGTTCGCCAGTGGGTTCGCCAACCAGAGGCGAGCGAGAAGGGTGTGCGGGATTGTGACGGCAGATTACTGTGAGATAGTGGTCAACCTCGACCGCATTTCAGATGACGACGAGGGCCTCCTCTTCCGAGGAAGTGGGTCGATGAACTACCCCGAGGGGGAGCTGCAGTACATCTGGGATGGGCGCGGAACCGTGGGAGCAAGCGCAGAGTGCGCCATCACCCGCGGCGAGGTTCGTTTGCAGCCAAGGAAGGCGATCAGGACGTCCCTGGGCTGGCCCGCATTCGTCCTACCCCGAGAGGAGGTTCGCGGAGTCGAGAGGATGCTCTTCGGCCGCTACCGATTCCGGCGCGACAGCGAAGTCTTGGACGGCGCGTGTTTTCGGCCGATCGGGTCGAAGGACGCTTTCCTCGCCGCCTTGCGTCAGGTGGGAATCCCGATCAAAGACCGCCCGCTGAGCGACAAGCTCGCGTTCGAGTTCCGCAGGGACTGGAACCAAATGCGCTGGGGAGGGCGGCTGCGCCGACGCGATTGGGAACAGCAGCGGCGGGAAGGCGCATCAGAGTAGAGCGCGGCGTGGTTTGCGGGCCGAGCTGGAGGAGGGGAGTGCCCCGCTCCCGGAACCGGTGGAGCGGGGCATTCGGGAACAGAACCGGCTTTGGTTACAGCCCCCACCACCCGCCGCCCAGGGTCGGGGAGGACACCTATGCTCACCTGACTGGCCCGTGGTGCCTCTGGCAGAAAGGCTGGTAAGCGAGCCTCCGAGTTCTGTTTCGGCGAGGCTTGTGGACGCTGTGCTTTAAGACCTTCAAGTCTCGAAGTCCCGGCACCGATGGGACCTATGTGACGCGTCGCTCTGTTCAAATAGTCCGCGTCATCAATGTGATCGCGTTGGTGCTCGCCATCGCGGTGCTCGTGATCGTCGGCGTGCTCTTCGGGTGGCGTATCGCCGTGGCCGTGGTCGCGTTCTACGCGCTGTGGGCGCTCCGAATGCACACGGCACCTCGCGAGCCGGGACGGCTCCGTAGCACCATGGAGTTCATTGTGTTCGCGCTGATCGGGATGGCGCTCGGCGCCTTTGCCTTCGGAGCACTCGGCGGCATCCTCGGATTTGCGGTCGGCTTCACTTTGCGGCTCGCTGAGGTACCAGTCACCGGCGTCTTTTGGTCGCGAAAGAGACGGGACGCGGATGGGCCACATCCTGGGTAGGGCGACCCTGGCCGCGTGGTCTACTCGCCTGGAAGAGCTCACTCCGCCAGCGTCTGGAGTTGCGGTGCCCACGGATGATCAGCCCGGCCAAGCGCCGCCCGCCCGGGGTGCGTTCGGGCGGACCCGGTCTGCTTGCCGGAAGCCTGCCGGTGCGTCCGTGCGCGCCGAGACGAGAGCGTGCCCCGCTAGGTGATGCGGGCGTAGCTCCACGGGGAGGTGCTGCCGAGGTGGTCGGAGTCGCCGGCGAAGGTTGCCTTGATGCGGATGTTGCCGCGGGCGCGGACGCGGACGATGACGTAGGCGGCACCCGTCGATTGGATTCCGAAGCGGCCGGTGTCGAAGGTGCGCCAGCGGCGGCCGATCTGGCGCTGGGCGACGAACTTGAGGTAGTGGCCGGCGTGGTTGGGGGTGACCCGGCCGGTGAGCCTGGGGAACTTGCCGAGGCGGTAGAGGCGGTACTTGCCCGACTTGCGGTAGAAGCCCGTGAAGGTCACCTTGGTGAGCGCGCGGACCTTGACGAGGCGGTTCGGGCTCGTCGAGCCGTCGTAGGTCGCGTCGCCGGCGAACTCGGCCGAGAAGGTGGTCTTTCCCTTCATCGTGACGGTGCGCGACACCTTGCCCAGGCTGCCGACGGTGCCCGTGCCGATCGCCGTTCTGGGGCCGAGCTCCGTATCGGCGTAGAAGGTCACGGGTCGGCCGGCGGTTGCGCCGGAGAGCGTTGCGGTCAGGGTGACCTTCTGGTTGAAGTTGACGGTCGAGCGGGAGACGGCCAGCCCGAGGGTCGTCTGCAGCCGCGCGACGGTCGGCGTGTCGAGGACGCGGAACTGGAGGTTCTCGCCGGTGCCGATCTCGGTGATCGCGAAGAGCGTGCTCGAGTCGGGCGTGAACTGGAGGCTCCACGGGACAACCTCAGGGTCTTCGCCGAAGTCCCATGTTCGGACGGGGACGAGCTGGCCGGCCGGGTAGACGGCGAGGTCGTCGGCGTCGGTGAGGACGTCGGTCGCGCCGGCCGCGATGAAGGCCGCGTCGTTGGTGACCGCGGTGGCCTGCGGCCGGTCGACGGTCGGGTAGCTCGTGTCGAGGGTGAGGTCGGCGAGGTGGAGTACCTGGATGGCGTCGAGCGTCTGGCCGGCGAGCAGGAGCCTCGACCCGTCCTGCGTGACGCGAAGGTCGTTGAGGCGGCCCATGTCGCCAGGCTCGGTGACGCTGCGAAGAAGCGTCGGCGTCGTGGTCGAGACGTCGTGGACGTAGATCGTCGGGATGCTCGTCCCCATGTTCCCGGAGACGAGCACGTTCGGGTCCGCAGGGTTCGTCGCGAACAGCGGGCAGTTCGCCGGGAAGCCGCTCGCGTAGTCGGCGACGTCGGTTCCGTCGAGATCGATCGACCCCGTACCCCCGCCGAGGCCGCAGTTGTGCCCGAACCAGAGACGGCCGCCCGCGAGAGCGAGCATGGACGGCTTCACCAGCGGCGCAACCGAGATGCGGCCGGTCTCGGTCAGCGTCGTCGTGCTGATCGAGCTGATCGCATCGGCGTTGCGAAGCGCGACGTAGAGGGTGTCGGTCGCCGGGTCGACGACCATCCCGGAGGCGCCCTCCTGACTGGTGATCGAGCCGACGATCGTGCCGTCGAAGTCGAGTACCGTCACCGTGTCGGTGACCGGGTGGCCGCTGGCGAAGACGTGCCCGTGCTCGGCGTCGACCGCCATGCCCCACAGCCCCTCGAGCGGAAGCTCGGTCGTCGAATCGGCCGCAGCCGTCGCCGGCAGCGCAAGCGAGGCGAAAGCGACGGCGGCGAGAAGCCTCAGACCCCTGGGCGTCCTACCCATCCCTCGCACTCTCGAGAGAAGGCAGCAGGCTTGCATCCCCCGGGCGAGGGTGTCTCGGCGGGCATGAGCGAGCCCGGACGCGAAGCTCGACGACCTCGTCAGCTACCGGGTGGCTACTCGGCCGCGCGGCCGCGACCAGGCTGCACACTCGTCCCGCGCTGTCCGAGAACGAGAGCCGCCCGGCAGACTGATGCCGACAGTAGCTTCCCTGCTCGGTGAGCTCTGCGACTATCCGTCGCGGCACGGCTGGGCACGAGTAGGAGGTTCGGAGTCTGAGCGGGCGACGCAGACGCCTGGGAATGGGCCTGATGTTCTACCCGCGCGGCGGTTCGGCGCAGGTTGCCCGGTATCTCTCCCTGGCGCTGGTGGAGTCCGGCTGGAAGGTTGTGCTTGCCTCGGGGTCGCTCGGCTCGCCCGGGGAGCGGACGCACGCCGCCACCTTCTTCGAGGGGCTCGACGTGGAGGCCGCCGACTACACGCCCGCTCTCGAGCGCTTCGCGCGCCGTGAGGATCAGCTCGTCGGGCCGGTTCCCTTCCACGGCTCCTTCGAGGAGCGCGAGGGAGCGCCGGATCCGGTCTTCACCGCTCTGGGCCCGGAGCAGATGGAGGCTCAGGTGACGGCATGGGAGGACGTGCTCGAGCGTGCAGGCTTCGGCCGCGTCGACGTCCTTCACCTCCATCACCTGACGCCGATGCACGACGCCGTCGCTCGGCTTTGGCCCGAACGCGCGCTCGTCACCCATCTGCACGGCACCGACCTGAAGATGCTCGATCGCGTCGCGCGCCTCGATGCGGTGGCTGCCACGCTGGGCACGAGCCTCGACCGGCTCGCGGGCACCGCCGAGCCGGGTGAGGTGCCGTCCGGGTGCAGACTGTCGGAAGCGGAACGCGAATTGCTGCGTCAGACGAATCTGAGCCGGTACCGCTACGGAAAGGACTGGGCCGCTCGCCTCGAAGCGTCTGCCCGCCGCAGCCGGCGCATCATCTGCGTTTCGCCCCACGAGGAGTCCGAGGCCGTGCGTCTCCTGGGCGTCCCGGACGACCTGATCGAGGTGATCCCGAACGGCGTCGATACGGATCGCTTCGAGCGCTCGGCGCTCACGCGCGACGAGCGTCTCGATCTCCTGCGCCACTGGCTCGTCGACGACCCCCAGGGCTGGGACGAGTCGGGGATCCCCGGGAGCATCCGCTACCCGCCGGAGGCGTTGGCTGCGTTCAGGAGTCGCGGCGGCGAGCTGCTGCCGCTGCTCATGTTCGTCGGGCGCTACCTCGGCTTCAAGCGCGTCCCGCTCCTCGTGCGAGCCTACGCTCGGGCGCGGCCACGCCTCGAGGCCGCGGTCCCGCTCTTGATCTGGGGCGGATCGCCCGGAGAGTGGGAGGGCGAGCACCCGTACACGGTCGCGAAGGAGCTGGCCGTGGACGGCGTCTTCTTCAGCGGTTGGCGCGGGCACGAGGAGCTCCCGCTGGGGCTGTCGTGTGCCGACGTCTTCGTCGGCCCTTCGGTCGACGAGCCCTTCGGGCAGGTGCTCCTCGAGGCGATGTCGTGCGGTCTGCCGGTGATCACGACCGCCACCGGCGGACCGCTCTCCTTCGTCAACACCGTCCCCGGGAAGCCGAACGGCTGGCTCGTCGAGCCGGACGACGTCGACGCCCTCGCCGACGCGCTCATCGAAGCGGTCAACGACGGCACGGCCAGGAAGGCGCGGGCCGACCATGCCAGGCAGCAGATTCGCGGCGCCTTCTCCTGGCGAGCGCTGGCAGGGCGCTTCGACGCTCTCTACACCGACGTGCTCGAGCGCGGTTCGTAGGCCCGCCGAGGAGCCCGGCGGCATCGGGTCCTCTCGTGAGGATCTACAGCAGGATCCTGGCGATGAAGTCGGGCGTGGCTCCGGCGGCGATCAGGGCTGCGGCCTCGTGCCAATCCGCGTCGGATTGCGCCATCTCATCCGCGTTCTCGAAGCCGAGACGCGCAAACTGGAGCGCGCGCCACTGAATCGTCAGGTCATCGCGACTCTCGCCCGTGACTGCCTCGGCGGCAGGCTGAAGACGGACACCCATGCAGGCAGTCTACGACCGAACGGGGTGCCCGATCCGCCCGGGGCCGTCGGCCGCAGGCTGGAGGGTCTCGCCGCCCGGGCACCAGGGTCATGAGGGCACCCGCGGCTCAGGCGCGGGCGAGTCCTGCCAGGACGCTCGCATGAGCGCAACCGTTTCCGAACAGGGAGGCGACCGCGACGAGCGAGCTCACGGTGCGCATCATCACCACCCGGCCCGCCCGGTAGCGGCGGGAAGCGATCGCGGCGCAGAGGTTGCGGCGGCCGGCTTCCCATGCACGGCGGCGAGCCCTGCCGCCAGCGCGGATAGCGCGGCGTCCAGCCGAGCTCCCGCTTGGCCCTGGCGTTCGACGCGCCGCGCGACTCGGTCGCCATCACCACCGGCACCTCGCCCGCGAGCAGCCGGGCAAGCAGGCGCGGGAAACGCCGGGGCGGCTTGGCCCCGATGATCCTCGCGACTCCGGCAGCCACTCGCGGGTGGGCGAGGGCTCGTCGTCGACGACGTTGTAGATGGCGGGGCCGTCGTGCTCGAGCGCGAGCACGGTCGCCGCGGCCGCATCGTCGAGGTGGATGAACGACCAGACGCCGCCGCCGTCGCCGACGATCGGGAACTTGCGCGCACCCACGGCCTCGACCATCCCGTCGTCGGGGTCGCCGTAGAAGATGCCGTAGCGGAGCGCGATCCCGCCCTCGCCGGTGACGGCCCTGTCGAGACGGGCCATGGCCGCGAGGGACTCGCGCGCGGCCCCGGGCGGTTCCGGGTCGAGCGGATCGTCCTCGCTCTTGACCGGGCCGCCCTCGCGGGCGTAGCGGTGGTTCGCGTTGCTCTGGGCGACGAACTTGCCGACGCCGACCTCGCGTGCGGCCGCGAGCAGGTTGTCCGTGCCCTCGGAGCGGAGCCGGTTCGTCTGGGCGAAGATGCGATCGAAGTGCTTGAAGTCGGGGTCGCCGATGCCGCCGAGCGCGGTCGCCTGGTGCACGATCGCGTCCGGCTGGGCGGCGGCAACCGCCTCGTGAACCGCCCGGGCATCGAGCGCGTCGAGCACGACCGGCTCGGCTCCGAGCCTGCGCAACCGCTCTGCCTTGCCCGGTGAGCGGGCGGTGCCGACCACGTCGTGGCCTCGCTCGCTCAGCTGGGGGACGAGCCGGCTGCCGATCACGCCGCTCGCACCTACGACGAAGACTCTGATCGTGTCTCCTTCCCTCGTCATATCTGCGTGCGTTTGCGTGTCTACCTCTCTGACGCGGCGCGACGGAGGAACGTGACCGCTCGGCCCGATCAGTCGTGGAGCACGGCGAGGTCGAGCTCCCGCAGCCGCGCCGGGTCGGCGAGGATGTCGATCTCGACGATCCTCCCGCCCTCGATCGTCAAGCCCAAGACCGAGTAGGGCTGCCCGACAGACCCTGGTGCAGGCTTCCGGATCCGCGCGTCCGCCGACTTCTGCCCAAGCCCTATGCTTGTTCACGATGGACGGCCTCCGAAAGCTGTGCGTAATCGTCGAGGAGGTGCGAGCCGAGTCGGGCCGCCCGGTCGACCCGCCGGTGCTCGTCGCGGCGGCCGGGGCGGTCGTCTCGAACCCGCTCACGGGACGCTACGTCGAGGATCTCGCCGCCGTGGCGGACGCCTATTGTGAGCCGCTCGGCCGGCTCCTGACCGAGCGTGCGCTCGCCGCCCTGGGCGCGGCGGACGTCGAGGGCTACGGAAAGGGCGCGCTCGTCGGCCTTGGAGGCGAGGTCGAGCACGGATCGGCCATCATCCACAACCTGCGCTTCGGCAACCTCGTGCGGGAGCCCGTCGGCGGCAGCTCCCTGCTCCCGTCCGCGGAGAAGCGCGGCCCGGCCGGAGCCGGACTCGACCTGGCGCTCAAGCACAAGGACGACCACACCGTCCGCTCCCATCACCAGACGTTCGAGGTGCGAATACCGGACGCCCCGCGCGACGACGAGATCGTCGTCTGGGTCGCTCTCGCCTCGTCGGGGCGCCCGCTCGCCCGGCTGCCGGTGTTCGGCAGCGAGCTCGCCTCGGGGTCCGTCTGATCCGTGTCGCGGGTTGCGTTCATCGGGCTCGGGACGATGGGCCTGCCGATGGCGCGGAACCTCGTCGCGGCCGGATACGAGCTGGTCGCCGTCGACGTCGATCCGGGCCGGGCGACGCTCCTCGGCGCGCCGGTCGCGGCCACGCCGACCGAGGCCGCCGAAACATGCGGCGTCGCTCTCCTCTCCCTGCCCTCGCCCGCGGCGGTCGAGGACGTCGTCCTCGGATCCGCCGGTCTCCTGGCGGGAGCGCGGCCTGGATTCGCCGTCGTGGACATGTCGACCGGCCCACCCGCCCTCGCGCGCAGGCTCGCTGCCGAGCTGGGCCGGCTGGGCGTCGACTCCCTCGACGCGCCGGTCAGCGGGGGGCCTCGTGGGGCCGAAGCCGGCTCGCTCACCGTCATGGTCGGGGGGAGCCGAGAGGTTTTCGCGGCGCGTCGGCCGCTCCTCGAGGCGCTGGGCAGCCTCGTCGTTCACGTCGGGCCAGCCGGCGCCGGCCAAGCCGCGAAGCTCTGCAACAACCTGATCGCAGGGGCGACGATGGTCGCAATCGCCGAGGCCTGTGCGGTCGCCGAGCGGGAGGGCATCGACCCCGCCGTCCTCTACCGGCTTCTGACCAGCTCGATGGGCGACTCGCGCGTCCTGCGCACGCGCTTTCCGGTGAAGGGGATCTCGCCGGACCATCCGGCGTCGAGAGACTATGAGCCGCTCTTCGCGCTTGACCTCATGGCGAAGGACCTCGACCTCGCGCTCGAGCTTGCGGGCGCTCGCAGCGTGGAGGCGCCTGTGGCAACTGCGAGCCGCGACCGCTACCGAGCGGCGCAGGAGCGGGGAGCCGGGGCGCTCGACTACTCGGCCGTGTACGCGGCACTGCGCCCGTGAGCGCGCCTTCCCCGCCGTGACGGCGCGGCGGGCCGTGTCGGGGCTGGTCCTCGGCGCGGTCGTGCTCCTCGCCCTCGCGGCGGCCTATGACGCGCTCCGCGGGGGAACCGCGTCGCCGACGGGCCTCGACCCGACCGAGGAATCGCAGCTCATCGGAGGTGAGCTGCCGGCGCCGGGCGAGCTCCCGGGCACGCTGGTCTTTGCCAGCCAGGACAGTTGCCGTCCGCGGACGCTCAGCCTCGCGACCATGACACTCGGAGTGGGAGGCCCGTCTCTCGAATGCGGCCTCTGGGTCCCTCCCCGCGGACCGCTTGCGGCGGTCTCGCTCGCGCCGGCTCTCGGGTTCCGCGGTAGCCGCGCGGCGCTCCTGCGCCTCGGCGATCCGCCCGACGTCGTGCGGGCGATCGGGATCGTGCGCGGCGATCCCTCCTGGTCTGAGGACGGACGCCGGCTCGCTTGGTGCACGGCCGCGAGCGGCACGGTCGTGCTCGACCTGGACACAGGAGTGCGCGCGCGGCTTGCGGGATGCCGTCCGACGATCGCACCCGACGGCACGGTGCTGACCCGGCCCACGCGCCTCCTCACCTCGACGCTTCTGCGGGACGGCAGGGTGTTTCTTCGCGAGGAGGAGCTCGCACGGCCGTTCCCGCCGCGCAGCGAGGGCCCGCTCGACGTCGTCGGCTACGACCTTCGGTCGGACGGACTGCTCGCGGTGGTGACCGTCCGCTTCGAGCCGGGCCGGAGACCGCGTCGGCTCCTCCAGCTGTGGCGCGACAAGCGGCTCGAGGGTGCGATCCTGCTGCCCGAGTTGAATCTGCCCGCGGGCGCAGGTCGCCTGGGCGACCGGGTCGAGTTCGACCCGACGGGTCGCGAGCTTGCCGTCGCCTTCCCCGGAGCCGGCAAGGAGATGATCCTTGTCGACATGGGGACCGGCGCCGTCGTGCTGCCGCCGACGAGCCAGCACGGTTTCGCCTGGTCGCGCGACGGACGGTGGTTCGCGCTTTCGACCGGGGAGGAGATCCGCGTATTCGGCCCCGACCGGCGCGACCCCGTCTACGTCCTTCCGGTCGGCGCCGCCGCGCTCGCCTGGCGCTAAGAACTCGTTTCGGAATGATGGTTCGTCGTCGGGGTGCGATGGTCGTTCCGAGACAAGGACGCAGGGAGCGCGCATACCGAAGCGGTATGGGCGCGACCGAGGACGCAGCTCTCGGGGCGAGCAGCGCGGCCCCGGCGGCACAAGGCTTCATTTTTGAGACGAGTTCTAAGGAGTCGTCGCCGCGGCAGCGAACACGAGGTTGCGCGGGAGCGCGATGCGGAACTGGGCGAGGAGGGGCCGTGCCTCCTCGGCCGCGAAGAACGCGTACTCGGGGAAGGAACCGGCCTCGCGCTCGGCCGCCGTCGCGACGGCCGCGACGAGCCGTGCACCTTCCGGCGTGCCGAAGAAGCTGCCGATTCCGGCCCACGACTCCGCGAGGACGCCGTCCGCGGCGAGCGCCTTGTAGAGGCTCGGCACGTGCTCGGTGCCGTAGACCTTCCTGATCTCGGCATAGAGCGGGTCCTCGTCGCGCTGCTCCGGAACGGGGGTCGGCGGGAGCGGCGCCGGAGGGGGCAGGCTTTGGGCCGGCGGCTTTCGGAGCGGCAGCAGGCCGTCGAGGCTGAGACCGAGCGACGTGACGATAAGAAGGAGGCTCGGGAGGTCCGCCGCGAAGGGGGCAGCCGCCTCCCGGACGGCCGGGGAGGGGCGATATGCGAGTCGCGGCCGGGCCAGCCCCGCGAGGCGAGACGCAGCGGCGGCGGCCCGCGGGTCGTCGTAGAGCGCCCGGGCCTGGAGCCAGGCGGCCACGAGCGCCGCCGGCTCTCGCGCCAGGGCCTTGAAGATCGCCGGGACGAAGGGCATGCGGGCCCGGACGTCCGCAAACACCGACAGGACGAGGCCGCCGGCCTCCTCCTCGTGAAGGAGATCGTACCTCAAGATTGCATACTGTATGCTGCTTCACGTGGTGGGTGGCCAGATGCTCGTCGGCCCGCTTCCGGCCCCGCAGAGCGCAAGCGCAGCGGCAGGCGAGGTCATCCGCGAGGCGATCGTCGACGGCCGGCTCCCGCCGGGGAGGCGGCTGAAGGAAGAGGAACTGGCGCGGGAGCTCGGGATGAGCCGGACGCCGGTACGCGAGGCGCTCCTCATGCTCGAAAGCGAGGGACTGGTCGAGTCGATCCCGCGGCGCGGCGCCACGGTGCGCTCGTACGCGGTCGGCGACCTCGACGACGTCTATCAGCTCCGGGCGCTCCTCGAGGGATACGCGGCGAGGCGTGCGGCCACGCGCATCTCCCCGGACGACGTTGCCCGACTGGAGGAGAGCTGCGATCGCTTCGATCGCCTCCGGGCCGAGGACGACTTGCTCGACCTCGTGAAGGAGAATCTGCGCTTCCACAGCGTCATCCACGAGGCGGCCGCGAGCGACCGGCTCGCGGCGCTGATCCGCAAGGTGATCGAGATCCCGCTCGTCTACAAGTCGTTCTACTGGTACTCGCCGGAGCAGAAGCTCATCTCCCAGCACTACCACCGCCAGCTGACGCGTGCGCTGCGGCTCGGGGACGGAGAGCGCGCCGAGCTGATCATGAAGGAGCACGTGCTCGAGGCGCGGGACTTCCTGCTCGCCGAGCTCGGCCCGGGAGACGAGCCGGCATGAGCGAGCTCTCGTCCCCGCCCGCCGCGCGAGGCCGCCGGGAGACGTCCGGGCCCGGCCCGCTCGCCGGGATCCGGGTCCTGGAGCTCGGCATGCTTCTCGCCGGGCCGTTCACGGGCCGCCTCCTCGGCGACATGGGCGCCGAGATCATCAAGGTCGAGCCGCCGGGCAAGCCGGATCCGCTGCGCGAGTGGGGCAAGGCGCGGTACAAGGGCCGCTCGCTCTGGTGGGGCGTCCAGTCTCGCAACAAGAAGTGCGTGACGCTCGACCTGCGCACCGAGAAGGGCCAGGAGCTCCTGCTCGAGCTCGCACGGCAGAGCGACGTGGTCGTCGAGAACTTCCGGCCGGGGACGCTCGAGAAGTGGAATCTCGGCTGGGACGAGCTGCAGGAGGCGAATCCCGGGCTCGTCCTCTGCCGCGTGTCCGGCTACGGGCAGACGGGGCCCTACGCCCCCCGGGCCGGCTTCGCCTCGGTCGCGGAGGCCATGGGCGGCCTTCGGTACCTGAACGGGTTTCCCGGCGAGCCTCCGCCCAGGGTGCACCTCTCGCTGGGCGACTCGCTGGCGGGAATGTTCGCGGCGCAGGGCATCCTGGCCGCCCTCTACCGCCGGGACGCGCTCGGCGGCGGGCGCGGCCAGGTGGTCGACGTCTCGCTGCTCGAGTCGTGCTTCGCGCTCCTCGAGAGCACCGTTCCCGAGTACGACCGCCTCGGCATCGTCCGCGGGCCGGGAGGGACCGGGCTCAAGGGGGTCGCTCCCTCGAACATCTTCCTGGCGCGGGACGGCAAGTGGATGGTGATCGCGGCGAACGCCGACAATGTTTTTCGGCGGCTCTGCGCGGCGATGG
>Ga0299914_10001235_pt1 | contig 16692 bp, 17 predicted proteins | sample RVTome_10_FD_201361 | JGI IMG/M metagenome (GOLD analysis project Ga0299914, IMG submission 201361) | Soil microbial communities from uranium-contaminated site in the Upper Colorado River Basin, Wyoming, United States - RVT153D57 (version 2) ...
TACCATTCTTTGAAGAATCTGTTAAAACAATAAACATCTCTCGACCGGCTGATATTGCTGCTTCAGAGATATACAACAGATACAAAGAATTAGTAGAATCGCAACAATTATCAAATCAGACTGGAATGTAAAATCTTTCTTTCTAACTCTCTTTCTCTTCCAACTTTGCCACGCCTTTTCAATTGATGAAAATTGAGGCAACTAGTTCTTGTGACTTCCATATATCTCTGCCTTCTTCAACAACAGGTGGCGTTGTATCAGATGGTGAGTTTTGTCCGACAATTGCTAAAGAACAGCTCAATTTAATGCAGTAATTCATCGTAGTAAGGGGGTGGAACCCACGACCGCATCAATGCCAAGTGTTGAGAGAGGAACTTGTCCAATTCCCACCCGGTCCGTCATTAGTAATTCGGCACTTTCTGATGCGACTATTATAACAGAAGAGGAGGACTGACATTTTAGCAGCAAGTGAACTTACTATGAAACCATCTGTTGTCTTAGCTCTGACAGATTTTACCATGATCAGCTAAGTTATCAGAACTAATAAATCAAAACTATAAGAGCATCCTAAGAGGAATGACCCGGAAATGGATCAATCCACTAGTAGCAATACCAGCGGCGATAGTAGTGGTGTAAATGCACAAGTACTTCATGCAGTTGTCGAAAGCATAAAGAATCAGCCAGAAATGGCTAAAGTCACTTTTGAGGTGCAAACACAATGGCAGAACGGTGATGGATTTAAAATTAGATCGACTGGCAAGAATTTTCAAATAGGAGGTCAGACTGTCGAGAGAGAGGAAGCCTTCACACTAGGAAGTGATTTTCCAGACGTACTTGGAGGTATGAGCAGAGGTCCAACCGTCTGTGAAATGTGTATGGCTAGCATCGGTTCCTGCATCTCTCAGACAATCATAGCTTATGCAACCATGATGGGTGTTCAACTAGATAGCATAAGAATCGAAACAGAAGGTGATGTGGATATCAGAGGATTCACGGGGGTATCGGAGAAGGTAAGACCAGGCGCTCAAGAATTTCGAATGAATATTCATTTGGATAGTAAGACTGCTTCCAAGGAGCAGCTAGAAACGTTGTATGAATTGGGAAAGAAGTTCTCTCCAGCCATTGATACACTGACACATGGAACGACAATTAAGACGACATACAATAGATAGAATCGGCAATCCCAAATGTATAACAGATTTTTGTCGAAGATTTTTTATCTCTAATTCACGACAATTCCGACAACTGCGTAAACTAAGCTCAATTTAATACCGTAGTTCCCTCATAGTAAGAAATGGACCGAGTGGGAGTGGAACCCACGACCTCAGTAATACCACGGGATTGAGACATTCCAGTAGACTTGGTACCCTAATTCCTTTTATACAGCTATTTTTGATACTCATCTCATTCTGGAGCCTGCACCAGTTCAATGCCCAATAATCTCAAGAACATCGAAATAGGTGGACGGCAGTTGCATTACGTAGAGCAAGGAGAAGGTCAGCCACCAGTTATCCTTATTCATGGCGGACTCGATGATTATCGATGTTGGCAGTTTCAGATAGATTCTTTTTCAAAAAAATATCGTACTATCTCCTACAGTAGAAGATTTGCTTATCCCAACAAATGGATTGGCAATGTTGTCATAGATAATACCATTGAAGATAATGCTAAAGATTTGGCTGAGCTTATAAGAAAACTAGATCTTGCACCAGCCCACTTGGTGGGTGCTTCATATGGCGCCTTTATTACGTTGTACTGTGCATCAAAGAATCCAGAATTAGCTAAGACAATGGTACTTAATGAACCTCCAATCATGGGATTCCTTGCAAGGAGCCATCGGAAAGAGGATATGGAATTGCTTCAGGGTGTTAAAGCTCGTGTCCAAAGCCCTACTAAGGACGCATTCAAAAGAGGAGATTTTAAAAAAGCAGTGCAAACTTTCATAGATGGAGTCATGGAAATAGAGAACTTTTTTGAACAGCTTCCTGAGGAAGGCAAGCAATACCTAATGGACAATGCAAAAAGCCTCGAAGGAGAATTTGAACCTGTACTGCCCTCGTCCTTTAGCGTTGAAGATGTCAAGCAGATAACAACAATTCCCACACTTATAGTAAAGGGAGAACTCAGTCCTAAGTGGCTGCTTAGAATAGCAGATATACTTTCTGACAATATGCCAAATACAGCGCAGATTGTTATCCCTAATGTAAGTCACGACAATGTCAAGTTCAGCAAGATCTTTAGCTCAAAAGTAATGCAATTTTTCGCAAGGCATGATTAGTTACAGTAAAAAACAGTTATCGTGCCGCAAAGAGAGATAATAGCAACTATCACTATAACTACGGCTGGGTGCAAAGGAAGAATGTTGCTGATGCTGGGCTACTGCAGTGCATAGATAGGGTTTTTGTCCGACAATAACCGAAAACCAGCGTGATTTAATACCGTAATTCCCTCGTAGAAAAAGGTGGACTGGGTTGGAGTGGAACCTACGACCTTAGCCAGACTTGTAAGGCAGCTCTCCACCTGCAATCTAAAAGGTAGCTATTGAAAGAGAATTTAACTACTGTCCAAATCCCACCCGGTCCATGTTTCAAACAGGGAGGATGAAGACGAGAAATATAGGTGGACATCGCTAAACTGGGTTTGGCATATGACAAATAGGCTTTTAGCTATGGGTGTGCCTCCTGGTGCTGGAGGCGTTGTTGTCACAGCTGCTGCCCCGCCAGATAGCAGTAAAAGGGCAAAAAAATACAGGAAGGTACTTGATCTCTGGAGCCTGGGCATATCAATAAAACCATTTAACTATGACTGATTGAATTGCAGGCTTGCTTAAAATAACATTTTGGCTAATGATTTTTATCTAATTGTTGTCTGAACAAGAAAAGCATCAACAGCAGGAAATAGTAGCAGCAGATGAGTCTCCTAGAAAGAAGAATGGAAAGAGGAAGGCTCTGATAATAGGCATCAGCAAGTATGATCATAATAATAAATTTCAAGATTTGGAGTTTTGCGAAAATGATGCTAATGAAGTTTACAACATTTTGAAGGATCAAGGGTACGATATACCTGCAAATGCAATGTTAGTGGGAAGAGAAGAATGGAGCAAAATGAGAGACGAAATAATCAAGTTCTTTACGGACAGAACACTGAAGCCAGAAGATACGTTATTCTTCTATTTTTCTGGTCACGGATATCTTGATAGGGATACAGGACGCACGTATCTTTCAACATCTGAAATACATCCAGAACGTCCACAAAGCAGAGGGATTCCATTTGATGAATTGACTACTTATCTCAATCTTTCTTGCTCTGAGAGAATCATAGCAGTTCTCGATTGTTGTTACAGCGGCGCATTGGAGGTACATAGTGAAGGAAAAGAAGCGGAAGACGAATATATGAAAGCAGAAAAAGGTGAGGAAATTGCATCCCTAGCTAATACTAACATGGCAAGAACAGTTGAGCGCCTTATTAAATCAGAGCAGGGAAAATGCGTTTTAGCTTCCTCACTTGAGGAACAAAGATCATTTGGAATGAAGGATCAGCCCTATAGTCTATTTACCTATTTCTTGATTCAAGGTCTAAAAGGAGCTAATGGTGAATCTGTTGATATAAACGGGTACGTTACACCAGAACTATTAGGTAGCTATGTAAACAAGAAGATACTTGAGCTCGATACCATTAAACAAAAACCAATAAGAAAAATAGATACTACAAGTCAAATCATTCTTGCTTACTATCCAGATTTGGCAAACAGACAACAACAGCAGCAAGCCTCTCAAAAGGATTATCTTTTGCAGTTACTCAAGGAAGGAAAAATAGACGAATTTAATGAATTCCGCAGAAAGAATAATTATTCAAGACTTGATTTCTACAATGTAGATCTTGGTGGTAGAGATCTTTCTTACGCAGATTTGGGAAACTCAGACTTAAACTTAGCAAACCTAAGAGAAGCTAAATTACAGCACACGATATTTGTAGAAGCAAGTCTTATTGCAGCACAGCTTTCAAAGGCTGATCTTTCAAGTACTAAGCTATCAAAGTCTAGACTTTTAAAGGCTGACCTTGCATTTGCTAACCTTTCAAAGGCTAAGATATCAAGGGCTATCCTTACATTTGCTAACCTTTCAGCGGCTAACCTTTCAGCGGCTAACCTTTCATTTGCTAGCCTTTTGTGTGCTGACCTTTCATTTGCTTACCTTAAAGGTGCTAAGCTTTCATTTGCTAACCTTTCAGCGGCTAACCTTTCAAATGCTGATCTTTTAGAGGCGGACCTTTCAGCGGCTAACCTTTCATTTGCTAGCCTTTTGTGTGCTGACCTTTCATTTGCTTACCTTAAAGGTGCTAAGCTTTCATTTGCTAACCTTTCAGCGGCTAACCTTTCAAATGCTGATCTTTTAGAGGCTGACCTTTCAGCGGCTAACCTTTCATTTGCTAGCCTTTCAAATGCTAATCTTTCAAAGGTCAAGCTTTCAAAGGCTAACCTATCAGAGGCTAACCTTTCAAATGCCTACCTTTCAAATGCTAAGCTATCAAAAGCCAATCTCTCAAAAACTAATCTCTCAAATGCCTACCTTTCAAATGCTGATCTTTTAGAGGCTAAGCTATCAAAAGCCAATCTCTCAAATGCTGACCTTTCAAATGCTAAGCTATCAAAAGCCAATCTCTCAAATGCTGACCTTTCAAATGCTAAGCTATCAAAAGCCAATCTCTCAAATGCTAAGCTATCATTTGCTAGACTATCAAATGCTGATCTTTTAGAGGCTGACCTTTCAAATGCTAAGCTTTTGAGGGTTAATCTTTCAAATGCCAATCTCTCAAATGCGGATCTTTTGGAGGCTAACCTTACAGGTGCTAACCTTACAGGTGCTAAGCTTTTAGAGGCTAATCTTTCAAATACCAATCTTACAGGTGCTGACCTTACAGGTGCTAACCTTACAGGTGCTAACCTTACAGGTGCTAAGCTTTTAGAGGCTAATCTTTCAAATACCAATCTTACAGGTGCTGACCTTACAGGTGCTAACCTTACAGGTGCGGATCTAACATCTTCAATAATAATAGGAGTAGAATTCAATGAAGATTATCTGGAATGTAAAAATGCTAATTTTGATGGTGCTACCATTATTGATAATGAAATCTTGTCGAGGCATTTCCATAACAGCAACAGCAAGAATGTACCGCCTGCTGTTAAAGATAAAAATGAACTAATAAGCAAACTAGTAGAGAGAGGATTTGATAGAGGAGGAATTGATTTGTATTTTTTGCCACATTCTTATTTGCCAGGCTCGTCTAGATAATAGAGCATACAAGTAGTTTTGGCTGATCAATAGAATGTTTGAGATAATGCCGTAGTTAACCAGATTGATAAAAGAAATGGAGTGGGTGGGAGTGGAACTCACTACTTCAGCTCATCGGCAGCATTCTTAGGCTGCTGTCTACCCTCTATTCTTTATTACCTATCTAAAGGGCAGCAGCTATGGAAAGAGAGATGTACAACCAAATCCCACCCGGTCCATTTTTTACCAGTCTAGTGAACTACTGCAGCAAAATGAGCACGTTTTCTAGTGGTTGTCGTACAAAACTCAGCCGCAATGCCTGGGGCAAGTTTGATATAAAGAAGTTTTATTTGATGAGAGGTTATTATTTGACATCCCGCGACATTATGCGTCGGCTTGCTCTTATTGTACCTAGCCTATCAGGCTCTGTTTAATACTACATACATCTATTCGGCTCTACTGTTTCGAACAACCGAGTAGATGCATTTCATAGGTCGAACAGATGATGTGATGGTCAAGGCATACGGCTTAAAAAAGGAATACTCACAAAAAATAAGCCTATTTGATTTCTAAGTTCAAGAAAATAAAGAAAAATAATCCATAGCTGACTGGGTGGGTGAGTCTAGAATGAACTTAGTATAAAACCCTCTAGTGGTTTACCTTGTTTTCTTTTTTGAAGAATAAGAAGAAGAATAATCAATCCGTCCCCTTATCTAGCTTCTCAGTGTTCCTCATTATTGCAACGTGTAATGTCATCACTATTATTATTGGTGCTATCAGTATGACAACGATGAAATCGTCTCTTATTTTGCTAGCAATACTTGTTGCATCAATAATTGGAGCAAGCATCTTTTCAATTAGTATTCTATCGTCAATAAGCCCGCCTGCTCACTCCACTTTTCTGGGAGAAAATTCAAAGATAGCATTTAGCAGCGACAGAGATGGCAACAGCCTAGCAATCTATGTCATGAATGCAGCTGATAGAAGTGGACAGACAAGGTTGACTTACAATCCTGTGGATCATGATAAGGATAGAGATTCTAGGTGGTCGCCTGACGGCAAGAAGATAGCCTTTGCTTCCAGCTTCAGAGATGTTAACGGTCATGATCTCAAAGGTGAAATCTATGTCATGAATGCAGATGGAACTAATATTACAAGGCTGACTAATAACATTGATTTTGATAGATCCCCTAGCTGGTCGCCAGATGGTGAAAAGATAGCTTTTACTAGCGACAGAGATGGCAACACTGAAATCTATGTCATGAATGCAGCTGATGGAAGTGGACAGACAAACATAAGTAACAGTCCTGCTCGGGAATATTATCCTAGCTGGTCGCCAGATGGTGAAAAGATAGCTTTTACTAGCGACAGAGATGGCAACACTGAAATCTATGTCATGAATGCAGCTGATGGAACTAATACTACAAGGCTGACTTACAATCCTGCTTTAGATGAGCAATCTAGCTGGTCGCCAGATGGTGAAAAGATAGCTTTTACTAGCGACAGAGATGGCAACACTGAAATCTATGTCATGAATGCAGCTGATGGAACTAATACTACAAGGCTGACTTACATTAGCGCTATTGATGACGAACCTAGCTGGTCGCCAGATGGTGAAAAGATAGCTTTTGTGAGTTTGAGAGATCAGATATCAACTGAAATCTATGTCATGAATGCAGCTGATGGAAGTGATGTGACAAGGCTGACTTACAATCCTACTACAGACAGTCACCCGGACTGGGCGCCTACGCCGCCTCCTCTACCACCATCTGAACCAATCCAGACATTCCTAACACTTCATACAAGAGATGTTCCATGGGGCAAAGATGTGATTGTAACAGGTAAATTAGTAGTCCATGCACCTAATAACGCAGAAGGAGGAGAAGGAATTGGAGGCAAGACTATCACATTTGATGGTACAGGTGCTGACAACCTACCAGATAATATAGTTACAAACGCTGATGGTACTTTTAGAGCAAAAGGTGCATCACCAGCTGCTGTTGCCACTGGCTGGGAGGTCCAGGCACATTTTGCCGGCGATTCTAGCCACGTAGCATCAAATGTCAACGCAAAGATATACAATACAGTCAAGCACAATGTAACACTCAGTGTCTCGGCGGCAAAGAAGAATGTGCCATGGTCAAACTCAACAACATTTAGAGCAACACTAATAGACACTTCACTTGATGGGGTACCAATATCAGGGAAAAGTATTCACTTTGATGGTACTGGAGTTATAGGGGGAGTATCTTTCGGCAATACTACAGATAGCTCGGGTAAAGCCAACGCTACTAGTATTTCACCAAATACTGTAGCATCAGGCTGGACATACCAGGCACATTTTGCCGGTGACGAACTATATGTGAACAAGGATAGTGCTATCAAAACATACAATACTACAAAGCATGCTACCTCTCTAAGTCTAGTTGTCTCTCCATCCAGCGCAGCACCGTCATCGAGTAGTGATGAGACTTACAAAGTCTATGGCTTTCTCAACGATCGTGCTGCCTCAAGGGCTCCACTAAGCTCAAAGACAATAATAATATCTACAGCTGACTCAACGATAGCAATTACTAGCAATACCACTACTGATGCAACTGGAAAGTACATCTTAGAAGGGTTGAAAGTACCAGCTAGTCCAGGAATATACGATATACAGGCACATTTTGCCGGTGACAGCCTGTACAGCTCAAAAGATTCCCCTAGAAGGTCACTGACAGTTACTACAGCTCCATAGTCTACTACTGCTACTGCTACTACCACTGAACACTCATCAAATAGCTCGTCGGAATCATCATCACAATCATCACCTAGGCCTATATTCAATACACGATTCCATAGAAGAAGCCACATAAGGAAAAAATGAGTGATGTAAGTCAAAGAATGAATGGGAACAAGTGGTTTTTGTCCGACAACTGCCTAGAACAAGCTTGATTTAATGCCGTAATTATCTAGATGGATAAAAATAGAGCGGGTGGGAGTTGAACCCACGACTTTAGCCTGCTTCTTTCTTAAGCCACGTCCCACCTATATCTATCTAAAAGCAGCAGATATGGAAGAAGAATTCACTGTTCAAATCCCATCCGCTCCATTCTTTTTCTTTTTGTATACTTCGCAGCCCTGTACCTTCAAGCAAGATTTTGAGAGAGCTAGCCGATGAATGGATAATACAGTCAAAGTATGATTTATCTGCTAACTTCTTCTTTGTTGTCCTCGCCTTGATTACTATATGCCGTCTTGTAATCTTGGTAATAGACTTCTTTGAGGATTTCTGCCAATGCCTCAAGTTCCTCTTTGTCATTAAGCTCATTCTGTCGCCAGGGCTCTATGCCCAATGACTTCAGTTCATTTTGCCAATAGTCTTTCTTGTCTGGATGTTCTTTTTTCAGGGCTTCAGCTATAGGTGTCATAAAGGCTAACAATGTCTTATGCAGCAGGGAAATTTAAGAAAATTAGAAAACATAGCTGGATATAAAATTCATATGAGAATAAGTTAGTCCTCTATTCAGAGTTTTCATATGAAGGCAGCAATACGATAGTTAAATTCGAAATGACTTGTTTGAACAAGATCTGTAAAGATGAGTAATCACTTCATTTATATAATAAAATAACTATGCATCTCTGATGTGTCCATAAAATGGACCCAGATGACCTAAAAGCAATATGGATTTGTCATGAATGCAGAAAGGCATTTGTTTTTCATAGTGATATTGACCACCGTAAGGGTTTAACTGGGCACAATGAAATGAATTATGAAGTGTTTTAATTGCTATTCCGAATTCCATCCAACGCTCTCCAAACCAATATGCCCGAACTGTGGATTTTGTTATTATTGCAGAGATTTCACCTGTTTGCATCATGATAAGTACTGAATGATATTCATTGTTCTAGTATCTGCGGTTGTTCATCAACAACCGCAGATGGGCTTCATGGATAGACTAATTCATTACGGTCTGCTGTGGTTGTCTCTTCTATTTTCAAATTAACGTATCCAAGCCCTACTACTGATGTAAGGTGAACTTAGCTCAACTTCTGGGTCTTGTTTTGCTTCTTCTTCGAGGAACTCCACCAAGCGTGTGTAGTGGAGCAGAAATTCCCTACCCTTTTCTGTTGTCCTATATACTACTCCATCGGAAGATGCATCCTGTACGATCAGCCTCTTTCCGATTAAGTCTCCAAGATAGAGATACACCTGCTCGTAGCTGAGGTTCGCTCTGTACATTATGTGAGTCTTTTTTATTCCAGATGTGGCAAGCGCCAGTACGTCGCCCATTATCTGGATTTTTCCCCTGTTGTTTTTGCGTTCAGACGTAGTCATCATTTCTATGCACTCCATAGACAATGCAGGATAGATTAGGGGCATGGTGAAACAGGTGTTTCAGGCTTCTCCGTTCCACCTATTTTTGTCTTGTATTTGCTATGCAGAAACCTTAACGGGTTTGGTGGTAATAAGAGAATGCGTGATTATTATTTGATGTATCCAAGTGAATGCTAGGGTTTTTGTCCGACAATAAACGAAAATAAGCTCAATTCAATGCCGTAGTTCCCTCGCAGAAAGAAATGGACTGGGGGAGGGAGTGGAACCCACGACCTCAGCAACAGCGGATCTATCCAATGGCAGCCATTGATGGAGAGATTACCGTTTCGAATCCCACCCGGTTCTTTTAAGAACAGAGACAGATGATATGCCAGTAACTCTAGAGAGTTTGTCAGATCACCTCTCTCTTCCTCTCTTTTTCACTACCACTCTGTAAAAATTGGATCTCTTTTACCTTTGCGTTCTTCTTCCCGCTGCATTAATACAAAAGCCGCTTCAGCTTCCTTAACGTCTCCAGTACTCTTAAACCTCGACCACATAATACTAAGTGTAAAGCCCACCGACCAGTTTCGCAGCCTTGCTAGCTCAAGAGCTTCTTCATAGATTACTCGTTCTAGAGGCTGCTTCTTTGTCATATATATTTCCTCATCATCAGCTCTTTCTCTACGTGTTCGAGTCTATTTACCAGTGCTAGAAGCTGTGCTTTAGTAGTCATAAATTCTTTTGATAAGTCAAAATCTGGCTGCTGCTCTGTTGTTGTGTTTGTACTTGTGGTTGCTGTTGATGCTGCTAAATTTGTCCAACAATTATTATTCAAAAACAAGCCTGATTTAATACCGTAGTTCCCTCGCAGAAAGAAATGGACTGGGGGAGGGAGTGGAACCCACTACCTTAGCAATAGCAGAGCTATCTAAGATGCTCTTTTTACCAATAACTATTGTCCCTTTACAGAAAGATTCGACACGTCAGATATAGCACATGATTATCCTTTGAGGAAGAAGCAGAATCAGCAATCGCAGCAGCAACCACCACAAGAACAACAACAGCCATCCCAACAAGAGGTGAACCTTAGCAGGGTCCTCATATCAGAGGCTCAAATAGCAACACTGACGGAGATGGTTTCAGTTATTTCGCAATAGATTGACAACCGCACTATCAAGATACAACAGTTGTCGTCAAAGAAAATTGACAGCTATCAAAATAAGAAAAATGAGGGGTAAGAAGAAGAGGAGAAGGAGGAATAACAGAGTGAGAGCGAGAAACGATGAAAAAGATATGGTGATACAACTCGAAGTGGAAGAAGTGCAACAGGTGGTAGGAACTAGCTTCACGACTGAAAAGGAGCATGACGAATTCATGAAGGAATACGAACGCAGGATAAAGGAAAAAGCTCAAGAGAACAGCATTACTGACATGAAGGAAGCTGACCGGAGATATGGGGTGGAGGTAGTGGACGAAATATATTACAAGAATATCTGTAGCTCGCCAAAGCTTACGAGAGGGTGAAGAAGAAACATTCCCCCTACATCGTGATTGTGGACCAACTTTAAAGATGGTTGGTTAGTAGTTGTTGTGATTATTCTTCTTTCTTTTCTTTCAGACTATGTGTTACTGTTATGCAGATACTGTTCTAATTTTCTTTAGCATGCTCGCTATAAGCGCTAGGATACGGCATTGGCATTGTTGCTGAGGGTTTTGTCTGACAATTGTTAAAATCGAGTTCAAAACATTGTCGTAGTTCTATAACGGGAAGAAATGGACCGGGTGGGAGTTGAACCCACGACCTCAGCACCTTAGCAGATTTCTAGTTAGCTGTTCTTTATTACCTCATATCTAAAGGAAAAGCTATTTAAAGAGAAAAACTGTTCAAATCACACCCGTTCCATTTTGCATTCGCCATAGCCCATACGGAAGCGAAGTTTTGAGAATATTGAATTGGTTATTTCAATTTCTCCCCACTATACAGATTACTTCGTTATCTAAGTTCACTCTGCCATGAGAATCAGCATACTGCCAAACTGCTTCGGTAATTGAGTTCCATACCCTGTTCTTCACTTCGTCAGTATATTTTGCGAGCATATCGTTAATGGGTGCATTAGTCTGTTGGTGAGCCCTCGTGTAACTCTTAGGTGAATCAAATTCAAATGTTGTTTGAAAGGTGTCAATTTTAATGTCATTGAATCCTGCTTGGCTAAACAATTGTTTCAAAGTCTCTACGTCTGCCAAGGCAAAAGGACTCGGTGCTCCAGGCGGAGGGGCAGGAATATTCAGCTCTTTCCTTACGGTAGCGAAAGCCAAATCAGACAGGGGGACCTTGGAAGGAGCAGACCATACAGCCGCAGAAAGCCTGCCGTTTGTAATCAACATCTGTCTAATCCTAACTAATGCTGCGGGAAGGTTTGGAAAGAACATGAGACCAAACCTTGAAAGAATCGCATCAAATTTTGCTGTCTGGTCTGGCAAATCCAATTTCACTCCATCACTTTCTCTGAACTCAATTATGCCATTCAAACCAAGCGATGCAGCTCTTGTCTTTGCAATTGCCAGCATTTGAGGGGAGATGTCTGTGGCAACAACTTTGCCATTTGGCTTGACTCTCCTAGCTGCAGTAACCGCCGGCTCTCCTATCCCTGTAGCAATATCCAACACCCTGTCACCAGGCTTGATTTCAGCTAATTCTACAATTTTGTCGCTGACTTTTTGAGCTCCACGTTCGATGGTCTCCCACCAAGTCTGCCAGCCTGCGGCAGCATTATCCCACATTTGGCGTTGTTGAGCCTTAAATTCATCAGGGTTAAACGCTGGTCTAATGTTGCTCACATCAACATATATACTTGTGAGCATTGTTGCTGTGCCTAGCTCTTTAACTTTTCCAAATATTGAAAGTATCACAAAAATAACATCATCAATTCAAATCGGATTATTCCTGACTCCTCTTTGTTTCCCCGCATTACTACAAATACAAGCATCCTGGTTCTGGAGCAACTCAAGCTAGAGAATAATTGCGAGGTTACATCCAAACAAATATGTCAAGAAGTGCCTCATAGAGGCTGCTGTTTCTTTATGCGCTTAATGCCAATTTTTCATATGTTCTGCGTGGGTAGATAAGTATGCTCCTGGCTTGAAATAATGGTCATAGAAGCTGAGATCCAGGTGGTGCGCTTGCAAATATATGAAGGCAATAGTACAAACTATCTTTATTTCTCGGTGATGATATGATTGGCGCAAAGTAAAAAGATTATCTCAGGATGGAAAATACCAATAGTCAAGGATGCAATCCTAGTCGTCCTATTTCACATTATAATAACTGGGGTACATGGAATTGCACATCAGCAAGCGGGAGTTAGCATTTCCGATTTTCAATCTGTTTATGTCTTTTTGGTTACCGTTGCTGCACCTATTACAGCAGTTATAATGCTACTATTCTTGAACAAACAAAAGATCCAAAGAGGTGGCGCATGGCTACTGCTTGTGTCGATGTTAGGCTCGCTGCTGTTTGGTCTTGTCTACCATATACTGCTTCCCAGTTCAGATAACATCTTTATGGTAATGCAAAACTCCTCACTGGACAGTGTAGTCTTTACATCGACTGCCATACTTCTTGTAATAGTCGATGGTGCAGGCACATGGGTTGGAGTGAGAGCAACTCGTATGGTGGCTAAATTTATGCCTTAGTGAAGACTATAACAGCCAGTGCTGCGTTGAGCATGGGCATATAGACTGCGGAGAGCGAGAGGTTTTGTCAGACAACTATCTAGAACAAGCATGAATCAATGTCGTAGTCTACTAGATTGATAAAAATGGACCGGGTGGGAGTGGAAGCCTTTTTGAATTAACTACAGCTGCCTGATTTTAGATAGTGATAGCTTCTGAGCTGAGGTCGTGGGTTCAACTCCCACCGGTCCACTTTGGACGCTTCATAACCTTATACCGTCAAGCAAATTTGAGAAAGCTAGCCATGGCAGTAAGACCTATTACGCCACAGACGTAGTATTGAAGTTCTAAGATGCACAACCAGTGCTATAGGTAGTTACTTGCTTTAGAAACACGGTTTATTCTCTCTCCTACTATCTCTAACAGTTAGTTCTAATATTTGATATTTCCTTGTCCCTAACAACCCCCAGACATAGGTTGACTGATATCGGACCGGGTTCGGGGTAGCCGTAACCAACTTAACCCATGCATTACATGCCATTTGCAATCTAGATATTCTGCCAGAATATACGCATAGGTTTACGTAGTTCATAACAAATAGTATGTCTGCAAATGACATCTATGAAGAACTCGGATTTTGTCATTGCAGTTTGATTATTTCGTCCCATGTCCCCGTTAATGAGAACATGAAGAATTTATCATGTTTATCCGATTCAAATTGTAGTATGTCTCCAGCTGCTATCTGAGTCTTGAATAATTTGTTTAGGAATTGCATGAAGCTAGGTCCGGCAACTATGCTCTTTGCTTCATGCTCAACGGGTTCATTGTAGTATTTCTTTAAAGTATCAGCCAATCCAATATCGCTGAGCTCTTCTACTAAAGTTGGTAGTTCCACAAAAGTTGAGTTTCTTTTGTAGACTCTAATTGTAGCCAATGAAAATATACATCCTCCTCATCTTTAACATATCCTGACGACGATATATAGCCATGCCTATTACTCTGCACCCCGATGCAAAGAACCTTAAGGCTGATGTGCTTGAGTAATAATGTCAGAACAACAAATTGATAAAAGTATGTAAATCATGCGGCAAAGAATTTCAAAACCTTACCGAGGGTGTATTATATTCAAGCTCTGCCATAGGCGTTTTGGAGTTTTGCTCAGATGAGTGTTCCAAGAATTACCTTAATTCAGTTATGAAGTGAAAGAATGCGCAAGAACTTTGTACCATGTCGCTGTTATGCATCATACCCAAATAGTACGCGCTACTAACATGCAATCATGGGAAAGATAAAGAAAAGGAAGAAAAGCTCAACTAAAAAGAGCATGAATGCAAAATCAAGTTACCGAAGAAGGTCAGCTTAGAATATTTGCATGTTTTAGATGTTGTCAACAATTACACATCTTTTGAACTTACAGGTTCTTCTCTTCTTCTGTCAATTTATCTATCGGCTCACCAAAACATCAATTAGTAGTAGTACCTTCACTATTGCCGCTACGGCTACTATCACTGCTAATAACAGCCCCTGTTGTTGTTTCTTCCGCAGTATTATTGCCTATGTTGCTGCTACTGCTGCCGTCGGGTGTAGTTAAAGTCAAGTTACTCTGTATATTCTCTAATTCATTTAAAGCTAAATTTAAGTTCCTAAATACACCTCGAGTATCGTTATTCTGCATTGCTATGTATGCTTGTTCTGTATGCGTTATTGCCTGTGCGGTCAATTGATTTATTGCTGTTACACTTATTGCGCCGGTGCTGCTAGTACTATTATCACTCGTTGTCGCTTCCGTAGTTGTTGCTCCTGTTGTTGTGCCTGATGTTGCAGTATACCCAAAAATGAATTCAACCCTTTCTGGACCGAATTGGACTACTATCCGGTAATTACCGCTTGTTACCATTGGTTCTTCATAGTCGGGCTTTCCTTCATTGTCACCTGCTACAAAGCTGTGAGTGAACTGCGTGAACTCGTTGGCTGCTGTTACCCTAACATAAACTAACTCAACAGTCTTGCCTTCTGGGTCTATTACATGTATCAAAGCCTCAGAATAAGGACCTCGCACTTCAATAGAGCCACTAACTGTAATTATATCGCCAACTGTAAAGCTGTCACCATTTAATGTGGCTGTCAATCCTCCATCGGTCTCTACTTGAGGCTCGCCTTGCTGTGCGCTTCCTGTCTCAATGTTTGCAGAAAAAAGAAGGGCAGCAGCAATTGCTGATAGGCTTATCACCTTTATTGCAAGTGCAAATAATCGTGACGATGACGTTTCCATAATTTCCAGAACAAAGACAAGTTCTGGAACAAAATAATGCTATACGTTAATTATTCTCTAAGAATTTTCATCTAGTAATGGGTCCTTCCCACGACCTCAGCTCGCTGTAATGACAGCTGTATTCCTTATCCAAAGAGACGGCTATGGAAAGATAACAATTGTTCAAATCCCACCCGCTCCACTCTTTTTCTTTTTGCACCATTACATACAATACTACTTTGAGCATTTCAACCTCTCTGTAACCAAGCTTTCTGTGTCTTCTATGTGCATTGCTTCTTCCTTTTGTTTTGTTTTACTTGCAAAAGATGTTCCAATTTATCTGCATCTCTAGGTGCATTCTCAAGAGTCTTTATTTCTAATTCTAGATGTCTCTTCATGACCGGGTTCATTACTCCAAAGTCTCCTTGACTGTTTATCCTTAACATTCTTTGACTTGTTTCAATCATTTTCTTTATGGATACTTCTGTTGAATGGTGGAGTGAAAAGAACAAACCGATGGGGACGTGATAATGACGAAATGTAATGATAGTTAAAAGCAGCCAAGCACAGGAAGGGGACTGGTAGGAGATAAAGACTGCTCCATGATAATTTGCAGCAAGGATCACTTTTTAAGTTACAAGCGGTTATAAACTCTCGAGAATAATAACAATGAGCCAAGAAGAACCACCACTTGATATCGTTATAAACGGAGTAATAGGTTGGGATGAACGCTCGATTACCACCAATCAACCCATGCAGCCTGAAATAGGGAATCTTTCCAAAGGAAAAACATATTTTCCAAAAGTTTCGCGTGCAACTTTAAAGCGCACTGGCAGAGGAGAGAATTATCTCACAAATATCAAAATAGGAAACATTCGTCAAAGCCACGGGTCGAGAACCACCACTTATGAATACGAAAAGACTGCACCATGACTGACTTGCACTAACAAAACTATGTTGTTGTCAAGAGAGGTATATACTAGCCTCAAGCCTTTTCCTAGTTTCTGCTTCTGCTCACCAAATACACTACAACCTTTAGTATCTCAATCTCCGTAACTAACCTTTGTGTATCTTCAATGTACATTGCTTCTTCCTTTTGTCTTCGCTTTGCTTTCAAAAGTCGCTCCAGCTTTTCTGCATCTCTTCAAGCTTTTTCAAGCGTCTTAATCTGTAACGCTAAGTTTCTCTTTTGAGGAGGG
>Ga0299914_10001236_pt1 | contig 16688 bp, 17 predicted proteins | sample RVTome_10_FD_201361 | JGI IMG/M metagenome (GOLD analysis project Ga0299914, IMG submission 201361) | Soil microbial communities from uranium-contaminated site in the Upper Colorado River Basin, Wyoming, United States - RVT153D57 (version 2) ...
ACCCGGCGCCGTTCACGATCCAGGAGGAAGACTTCGCCAGCCTGAAAGCCGAGTACGGCACGGAGCCCATTCTCGTGCGCAACGACTTCTCGTTCGATATCCAGTTTCTCCAGCAGGTGTTTGCGGAGAATCAGCAGAAGACGTCACCATGACCATCCGGGGCCGGTAGCGGCAGGCCAGCGCAAGCGCCGTTTCCTCCCCCAGGCAATCGACGAAGGAGTCAGCCGGTGCTTCGACGCCCGTTACCGCAGCCAGCCTGCGCGATCCTCATCGCGTTCATCTCGTGCCTCGTCACCCTGCCCTGCAGCGCTGCCCCCGCCGGAGAGGGCGATGCCCACACGCGCACGCTTTACCTCATACGTCACGGCGCCTACGCGCACGACGCCGACGCGGACCCCAGGCTCGGCCCCGGCATCTCCCCGCTTGGTGTCGCTCAGGCGCGGCTGGTGGCGGCCCGACTGGTCACGGTTCCCGTCCGGTTCGATTCGCTCGCCTCGAGCACCATGAACCGCGCGATCGACACCGCGGTGGTTATCCACCAGATGTTCCCGAATCTGCCCATGACGCGGACCCCACTGATCGAGGAGTGCACGCCCCCTACCTCGCGCACGGCGGGGCACCCCTCCGGGGAAGAACAATCGGCCTGCGTGAGGCGCCTCGACGCCGCCTACGAAGACATGTTCACGCCCGCCAGGCAGGCGGAAGTGCACGACATCGTCGTCGCCCATGCGAACGTCATCCGCTACCTGGTCACGAAGGCGCTGGGTGTCGATACACGCGCGTGGATCGGCATGTCGCTGGCGCACGCGAGCCTCACGATCGTGCGCATACAGCCGGACGGCAAGGCCAGGGTCCTGGCCGTCGGCGACATCGGCCACGTGCCGCCCAATCTGCAGAGCTGGGGCGGCGGGTCCGACCCGGAGCTCGTCGTGCCCGGCGGCTGGGCCCCGCACCCCGAGGGAACGGCCAGCACGTCAGGGGGCGGCGATTCCGCGCCCGGGTCATTGCCCCACCAGGCAGGTGCACAGCAGTAATGCTCCGTGTACCCGCGATGCACTTTTCGAACGCAGGCGAGCATCAGGTAGAACGCCTTCATCAGGGCTTTTGCGGCGCCAGCTAGTCGCCAGCCGCGAACGCTCACGGCGCGATGGTTCCGTCGCCGGCTAGAACACCGACCGCACCACCCATTCCCCGAGCGTGCCGATCGCCGACATCATCAGCGAGCCCAGTAGTGCCCAGCCGAAGCTGTCGATCGTGAGGTGGTCCGTCAGCCTGTCAGTGAGTACGAGCAGGATCGCATTGATGATCCAACGGGTGATGAAGGCAAGGAGCCAGGCGAGCCCCAGTGTCACGACCGTGAACACGGCGAAGAACAGCCAGCCGAGCAGAAAGTTCAGGACGCCGAAAATCGCGGCGACGAGCAATGCGCTCTTGACGCCCTTGACGTGGAATCCGGGCAGCACCGCATCCGTCACCCAGACGGCGAACGACAGGACCAGCCAGGACAGGATGATGCTCACGTGCTTCTCCAGTGCGGTCTTGTTCAGCCGGAGATAGCGCGCAAGTTACTGACTCGGCTTCCCGGGGGCAACCTTATACATCTCCGATAAGAAGCCGGATTCGGGGTCCCCGCGAGGGGTCCCGTTTCATTTCGTCCAGTTGACACCGGACCCTTGCCATCGCCGATGATGGCCGCCTGAGCGCCTCGACGGCGGTTGCGTTCCTTGCGCCGGGGGGCGGGGAGGGAAAACGGGAGCTGCCAAATGCCGATACTGTCCCGATGCCTGTTGTTCGGATTGCTGGTCCCGGCCTGCTCGGGCGCGCTGGCCGCGCCACCGAAGTTCGAGGCGTCGGGCGTCGCCGGCTATCGGATCGGCGGCGAGTTCGACGTAGACGGCAGCCAGGATGGCGGGCTGGAGGAAGCCGAGTTCGACGACGGCCGCAGCTGGGGCGTGGGCCTGGCCCTCTACCGCGACCGCGGCTCGTTCTACGAGCTGCTCTATTCCAGGCAATCGACGGACCTGGACCGGAACGAGCCCGCTCTCGCCGGGGTGGACATCACGACCGAGTACTACCAGTTCGGCGGCACGCTGCTGTTGGAGCCGCAGCGATCGCTGATACCCTGGTTCTCGCTGACCATCGGGCTGACCCGCTTCGAGGCCGACGGGTTCGGGTCCGAGACGGAGTTCTCCGGCAGCGTCGGCGGCGGGGTGCGAATTCCGCTGGGGGAGCGGGCAGCGGTCATCCTTGGCGCGAGGGGCTACGGCACGCTTTTGGACTCGGACAGCGGCCTGTTCTGCCGCAGCATCGACGGCGACGCCACGTGCTTGCTGCGAAGCAGCGGCGATCTGATGCTCCAGGGGGAGGCCATGGCCGGCATCGCAGTCCGCTTCTGATCCGGGCTCGAGCGGGACAGTTACCCCATCTCCATCGCCACCTTCACGTCGATGTCGGAACGGCACGTGTGGAATGGTCGTTGGTGCCCCGGACAGGATTCGAACCTGTGACCTACCGCTTAGGAGGCGGTCATTTGCGCAGATAAGTCGTTGTCTTACCAGGCGCTCCCCGGCCGGAAACTAGCGGTGCACCGGCTGTGCACCTACTTTCGGCAATGAAAAGGGCGGGCCACCGCAGCGACCCGCCCCATACTGCTCGCCCCCCGGCGCCAGCGGGGGTGAGTATCCGTCAGGATGTGCGGCGGCGCTCAGGCTGAAAGGGCTGCACGTTTAGGCTTACATTGCACGCGGCGAGCAGCTGGCGTATGACCGTGAACGAGGACTCTGTGTCTGGCTTCAGGGTCTTGTACACGGTCACCCGGTGGATGCCCGCCCGCCTCGCAACCCGCTGCACGCCCTGAGCCTTGACCACATCGGCCAGCGCCGTCTTGAGCACGATCTCGTCGCCATCGACCAGCGCTTCATTCAGATAGGCGGCAGCGTACGCAGGGTCTTTCAGGTCCTCGTACAGTTCGTCCTTAATCTTCAATGCTCTGCTGGTTGCCATGTTTATTTCCGCGTTCGTTGTCTGTAGTCCTTCAATCTTTCCCGCGCCTTCTCCATTTCCCTGTCTTGGTCGCCTTTGCCGGATCCGCCGAGGAGCAGGACGATCCGCCCGTCAATCTCCGTGAAGTAGATGCGGAGTCCTACCCTGAACCTCAACTCGTGCAGTCCACCTCGCAGGTTCTTCCGGTCACCGAAGTGATCAGCTTCCTCGATGGCCCGAAGTCGGCGCTGTACAGCACGTCGCTCTACACCCTCTAGGCCCTCGAACCATTCCTGATACGGACAGCGCCCGTTGTTGGTCTCGAAGGCCTCTAGTCTCACGCAGCTAGGATACCGAGAGTGTAGCCCATAGGCAACCTTAGCAAAGGGTTGTCACACGTGTGGCAACAAGACGAAAGTGGGGCGGGTTGTCGGAATCATTTGAAATTATTGGACTTATTCCTCCGGGACTAGCCGCAGCCAACCTCCTATGGTTCCGGCCCGAATCGCAGTCGGTCGCAACGCGGCAACTGGCGCCTGGGAGCCTGGGACGGCGCGGCGGGCACCCTCTCCCATACCCCGGGCCGGATCTCGCGCCAGGCGGCCCCACAGTGACCACAGGACCATAGGCCGCGCTCCACTTCGCGAGGCTTGCACTCCTCGCCGAACAGGTCTGCGCCGGTTGCGATGCATGAGCCGGAGAGCATCGCCGAATCATGACGAAAGCCCGGCAAAAGGCCGCGAGGCTCCGTTTCCGGTCGTTCTGCTGACAAACTGCGCAATAGCAATCGGCCTTCTGCCACTGGGGCTCTAAGAACAACCGAAAAACAGGAGCGCGCGCTAATGCACGGCAGTCCGTTTCGCAGCATCCGTTCCGAGGATGCCCAAGGCCATATCGTTCTGATCCCTTACGGTGACGTTAAGCCCGCTTGGGGAACTATTGCGGTCAACAGTCTAGACGACTACAAGCACCCGCATGGTGTCATCTTCACAAATCCCGATGAGAGAATTGGGCCATTCAGGTTCCATGGCAGCGGCATGCTGAAGTTAGCCGATTCGCTCCAGGAGGTGACCGAGCACGTGACCATCATTCCCGACCTTTCCGCCTGCAGTTTCGGGCCGCCGCTCAATCATCGAGTTCCGGGGATGCTGGCTGTTGTGGAGGGCGACTACTTCCTTTACGTCCGTTCAGTTGAAGATAAAACGCAAAGCCGGTGGCTGAAACTGGCCGACGGCACCATGGGAAGCCTGGGTAACGCGACTCCGCTGTATTGCGCTAAATGGAGGGCTGAGCTGCGGGGTCCGTGTTGGCGCGAGGCAGAAAAGATTTTCTGGGCGGATCTCCGTCCCTCGGCGGACGTAGTGCTCAACATCTCCCGAGAGCCTGTCGAGCCCCACTGACCCCGACGATGCGGCGAGGGCAGCGAAGGGGCGGGTCGACCGCTGCCGACCCGCCCCCGTTCGGCGATAGCGGCTTAGGCAGCCGTAGCGGCCTCGTCTGCGACCGCAGCGCGGTCCCTCTCGATCCGCGCCTCGATTGCCTCGCGATAGGACTGCGCCATCTCCGCGCGCTGCTCCTCTGAGAACTCCGCCATGTAGGACCGCCGCATCGCCTCCGTGACCATCTCGTCTACGTAGGCGTTGTGGCGCCGCTGCTCCGCTTCGTCGCGTAGCCTCTGCATCTCGGGAGCGTCCATCTCGTTGGCCGCGTCCAGGAGCGACCGGTGCCAGTGCAGGAGGTTGTGCGCGGCTTCTACGGTCTCGGCATCGAGCGCCTTGATACGGCCGCCAGATTCCAGGACCAGCATCGCAGCGTCGAGCATCCGCCGCGCCTCGTCGCGCAGTTCTCGCGGCTCGCTGGCGATTGAGATAGCGACGCGGAATCCGAGCGGCAGTGTGACCTCGGAAGCGGATTCGCAGGTCGAGCGGTTATCATCTTGCGTAGGCATGACCATCTCCCGTGTAGTTGGTTGTGCTTAGGGCGTGGTTGGTGTCACCAACATCGACCGCGCCCGCTTCACTTCCTACGCCACTTTTCCAACACGCGCAAGTAGCCATATTCACGGCGCTGTAGCGCGTTGTAGCGTGGCGCGCGACGGCGCGCACGGCGCTTTACGAACGCGTCTCAAGACTTACAAATTGCTCTCTCCGCGGCACCACGCGCATGGCTCCTGGCCCTCGGCTCGGGGATTGCCGCTGTTGATCTTGCCGCAGTCGGGGCACTTCCATAGTCCGCCGGGCAGCGCCCGTTCCTCGCCCGAGAGTCCTCGTGCTTCCCGACCCTCGACGATCCTCTTCAAGTTCGCCCAGAACGTGCCCAGGACGCTCACTTCGCGCATGAGCCTTCGACGCTCGGCGGGTTCGCTCTGTGTCTGCGCCTTCGCATGGTTGTGGTCCACCGTCTGCACGAGACGGCCAAGGTGCGGTGTTTTGATCTTCGGGATAGCTGGCACGTTGCCCGTCGCGGCCGCGACTTCGTGAGCGAATCCAAGCCGCACCGCTGTCTCCGCCTCGAGCGCCCGATCCGACTCCATTAGTTTTCGGATCTCCGGCTCGCTGAGCCCGCTTCGCTCATACACGCTCACGCAGTCCTCCTCAGCCGCCGCAAACATCTTTGCGGACTCGGCGATCTGCCGCGGGTTGCCGAGCGCACAGCCCCACACACAATGCGGCCAGAAGAACCCATCGGCAGCCAGCGCTCTCGCGGATCCGCTCCAGATCGTCGTCTGTGAAGTCCGGGTAAGCGGAAGCATCGAAGGGGGTCATGGCTGCCCGCCTCCAAGCATGGCAGCCAGCACTTCGCCGATGGCGTCGCGCTGCGCCTTGCCGCCGATCTGCGTGTAATGCCTGAGGGTCGTGGCGGCATCAGCGTGGCCGAGCTGTGCGGCAACGATGGCCGCGCCGACACCGGCGTCCTGGGCGAAGCTGGCGAGGCTGCGCCTCAGGTCGTGCGTTGTCATGCCCGTAATGCCGGCGCGCTCGCAGACGGCAAGCCACGCTTTGCGGTAAGTCTCCATGTGGCCGCTGGCACTGTCGCCAGGGAACACGTAGGGGCCGCTGGCGGTGCGCTGGCGGGTCGCCAGCACCTCCACTACCTGCGGGGCCAGGATCACGACCTGTGCCTCGCCGGGCTTCGTGCTCGGGATCGCCCAGACGCCGCCGGACAGATCGAGTTCTGCCCACCGCATCGCCTTCACGTTGCCGGCGCGCTGGCCGGTGTAGAGGCACACGCGGAAGAAGTCGCGCATTGCAGGCGTGGCCGCATCGAGCGCCGTGAAGAACGCCGCCAGCTCGTCCACCTTGAGCCGGCGCCTGCGGCGGGTGCCCCTCTCCGAATGCTTCGCAAGGCCCGCGGTGGGGTTCGGGCCATCGTAATCCATCTCCCGCCGCGCCCATGAGTACAGCGCGCGTAAGCGGGTCAGCGCACGATTGGCCGTGCTCGGGCTCGTCGCCTTCGTCACCTCGCGGAACCACGCGCGAACCTCGGCCTTGTGGAGCCCGTCAAGGCGTCGCCGCTCCCATCGGGACAGGTAGCACCGCCATTCGCTGTCGCGTGTCCTGGGCGACCGCACGCGCCGGTTGGCGCAGTAATCCGCATACACCTTGCAGAGCGTGAGCGCCATTCGCTCGTCCTCGCGCTGTGCCCGCTTCTGCTCAGTTGGCCTGGTGCCCGCGGCCACTTTCGAGGCGGCCGCCTTGGCGAGCGTCCACGCCTTGGCCGGCGTCACGCTCACCTTGGCGTCGGGGGACTGACGGTACACGCCCAGCGTCTCGCGGACGGTGCGGCCGCCGTGCTTGCCGATCCAGAACCAGACCGAGCGCCCGGACGGGAACAAGCGCAGTCCGAGCCCCGGCCTGCTCTGGTCGTAGTAGATGGCCCGCCCCTCGGCCGGCGGTTCCAAGGCCTCGATCTTGGCCTGAGTAAAGCGAATTCGGTTGCTCATTGGCGGCTCTCCTTGCCGCGGTGCACAGGCCGCGGTGCACCGAATGTGCACCTAATTAGCCCAATTCCGCAAAAGCGCGCCCTAACGGGTCCAATTGCAGCAAACCGTGTTTTCTTCGTCTAATCAGCCGCTTGTACCGTAAGTCCTTGGTGCCCCGGACAGGATTCGAACCTGTGACCTACCGCTTAGGAGGCGGTCGCTCTATCCCCTGAGCTACCGGGGCCGAGGGCGAGGCGCCGTATTGTGCCATCCGCTCGACGGCCGACCAAACCAACGCTCGGAGCGTCAGTCGGTGCGAGCCGCCGCGAACCGGTCGCGGTACGCCGATGGTGCGACGCCGAGCCGGCGCAGGAACACGCGGCGCAGCGTTTCGGCCGTGCCGAACCCGCAGCGCTCGGCGATCTGGTCCACGCCCAGCCGCGAATCCTCCAGCAGCCGCCGCGCCTCGTCGACGCGCGCGCGCTCCACGAGCTTCGCCGGCGTCGTGCCGACTTCGCGCACGAACGCGCGTGCGAAATTGCGCGGGCTCATGGCGCATTGACCGGCCAGCGCCTCGACCGACAGGTCCTGATCCAGATGGGCAAGCAGCCACGTTTTCAACGCCTCGAAGCGGGCCGGCCCGATCGTTTCCTGTGCCGCAAGATGCGCGCTGTACTGCGACTGGCCGCCAGGGCGCTTCAGGAAGAGCACGAGCTGCCGCGCGGCCATGAGCGCAGCATCGCGCCCCCAGTCTTCCTCCACCATGGCCAGCGCCATGTCCATGCCGGCCGTCACGCCAGCGGACGTCCACAGGCGCTCGTCGCGAACGAAGATGGCATCGGGCTCCAGGCTTGCTGTTGGCGCAAGCGCGGCCAGGCGGTCCATCCATCCCCAGTGCGTGGTGGCGTGCCGTCCGTCCAGCAGGCCGGCCGCTGCGAGCACGAGCGATCCGGTGCACACCGCGCCGTAGCGCCGCGCCGCTGGCGCGCGCCGACGGAGAAACGCGAGCAGCTCGACGTCGTCCTGTGCCGCCGGCGTGCCGATGCCGCCGGCCACCAGCAGCGTGTCTACGCTGCCAAGGTCTCGATAGCTGCAGCTTGCGACGATGTCGAAGCCGGATGAGCAACGCACCGGACCCGGCTCGCGCGCGGCCACGACGGCGTGGTACGCATGCCCGCGCGTCGCACCCTGCTCGCGCAGCAGACGCGAGACCCGCCCGAAAACCTCGAGCGGTCCGGTCACGTCGAGGATCTGGAAATCCTCGTACGCAATGATGGCGACGCGGCGCACGCCGTTTCGGTCAGCCTTCGGCACTTCTCCCCGCCTTCCAGCCCTCGCCCGTGTACTCCAAGTAATCCGCGGTACGCTGCGCGATGCTGGCACCGAAATAGCGCTCCACGACACGCAGCGCAAGGTCGATGCCCGAGGTCAGCCCGCCGGCGCTCGCCAGGCGACCGTTGTCGACGAAGCGCATGTTTCGCTCCAGGCGTACCGCCGGAAACTCCTGCGCGAAGCGGTCGTAGTAGTCGTGATGCGTCGTCGCCGGAAGCCCGTCCAGCAGTCCGGTGCGCGCAAGCTGGAACGCGCCAGTGCAGACCGACATGGTGACGGCGGAACCCGGCGCCGCCGCAACAATCCAGTCGAGCAGTGGCTCGCTCGACTTCAGCGCCGGAATGACGATGACGTCCGGGTCGGGCGCCGAATCCACGGTGTAGTCGGGGATGATCTGCAGCCCGCCGGTCGCGCGCACCGGTCTCGCGTTGGCGGCGACGGTGTACAGCTCGAACGGCATGGTATGGCCGGCGTGATCGTCGCCGCCGAGCATCACGTCCTGGAACACCTCCCAGGGGCCGGCGAAATCGATGACGGTGGCTTGCTCGGCAATCGCCACACCTACGCGGATGCGCCGGTCGCGTGGCGGCTTCAGCGGCCCGCCGTTGGCCAGCGCCTTCAGACCGCCAGACGCCCTGCTCACCGCCGGAACGCTCAGCGCTACCAGCCCCGCGAGCGACCCGCTCATGAAATGCCTCCGGTCCATCGTTGCCTCCTCCCGAAATTGCCGCGACCCATGCGTCGCTCGTGACAGGCTGTACCCGCGTCTCGCTGGCAGCAATGACATTGACCGGACAGATCCTGCCACAACGCGGACGGCTTCACAGGCGCCGCCATGAGGTTGGTTCAGGTGGCGACGCCGCGACGGAACCCTGCGATCGGCAGGCCGGCGCTTGCGCAACGGCAGCACGATTCAGCGATATGTACCGGTGTATTGACGACCCGCGGTGCCGGGGTGCAGTTTGACCTGGGGCGGAAGGCTCATTCGCCCGCACATTCCGGAAGTGTCGATGAATCCATCATGGACGATCCAACGCTTCGAAGGTCGCGGCATCGGCCTCGGGCGTGTCGTGCTGTGGTTGGCAGTCTCCCTTGCAGCCACACCTGCATTCGCCCATACGCCCCATGATCCGGTGACGCAGCTCGTGTTTTCTCCCGCGTTCGAGGAGGACGGGATCGCGCTGGTAGTGAGCCACCACGAGCTCAAGGTGACTCGCGACTACGGCGTGGCATGGAGGCGCGTCCTGGCGGGACTCGGCGGCGGCCGCCCCTACACGGGTCTCGCGTGGCTGACCGGCGCGGCGGGGAACCCCGTCCTTGCGATCGCGCGCGGGGCAGATGGCTTGTTTCTCAGCCGGGATCGCGGACGCAGTGTCTACGGCCCGATCTGGCCGGCGCAGCTGGACTCCGTCGACCTGCTGGCCGCGGGCGATGCGAACAGCGGCCTGCTGCTTGCGCTGGATTCCGGAGGCCACGCAGCCCTGTCGACGGATGCGGGAAGATCGTGGTCGCCGACAGCGTCACCAGGGGAGTCTCCCGGCGCCGCCGCGCTCGCGCGCTTCATCGAAGACGACGGCGCGGAAGTCGTGCTGACCGCCGTTGCATCCTCAGGCGGACGACTCCAGGTATCCGCCGGCGGCGCCACGACCCGATTGACGCTGCGGGCCGAGGTGACGGCAATCAGGGTGGTTGCTGACGAAAGCGCACGCCGGCTCCTGCTGGGTACGGCCAGTGGAGAAATCCTGCTGGCGCGCCTCGAGTGCGGCGATGCCATCGTGTGCGAACCCATCGATCTGCTCTTCCGCCTCGACCCCGCCGGTCCGGTGGTCGACCTGCCCGCGCCGGAGTCGCCGAATGACCCCTGGCTGGCAGGATTTGCCGACGGCACCGTCTGCCGCATCGAGAAGCTGAACGGTCGCTCGGCGGCCTGCCGATCCGTCGCGCGTGAACTCCAGGCGGACAGGCAGGGCGTACCGCAGCTCTATCGCCTTGCTCCACTCGACGCCGCATCGGCCCTGTGTGCGGGGACCTTCGCGGGCCTGCAGTGCGCGCGCTGGGACGCTGATTCCTGGCTGGATCTGGAGACGATCAGGCCTCACGACATCACGGATGTCGCGATCTCCCCGGCCGCCCTGGGAGGCTTCGGGCTCGGCGTGTCCACCTTCAATGCGGGTGGTTTCGTGCTCGTCGGCAGGGAATGGGCGCGACTGCCATCAGGCGCGCCGACGGATCACTTCTGGTCACTGAGCTGGCCCGCCCCGCCCTGTCCGGGCCCCGTCTTCGTCAGCAATGACGGCCTGTACTCCGTGGATGCGGCCGGTGCGTGGCATCAATCTTCGCCGCCAGGGCGTGACGTGGAGCGGCGCACGCTGGAAAGCGGCGTACACGCCGCCACCACCAAGCCCTTTGGGTTGATAGTAGTGGGCAGCCGGACTACGGATGGCTGCCGGCTGCTGCTCGGCACGCGTTACATTGGCGTGTGGACGGCCGAGCTGACGGACGTGCGTTCGCGCTGGCGGTGGCGCCGCGGTGCGGGATTGCCTGTCGGCCGGGTTACCGATATCGCCATCGGCGATCGGCTTTACGCTTCGATCCTTGGCGGCAGTGTCTTTGCCAGCACCGATGCGGGCCGGACCTGGGCGCCGCTGCACGGCCGGCGCGCTCGCGAGCCGGGGCTGCTGCCACTCGGCGCCTTCAAGGGCTACCCGATCACGGCGACCTCGCGCGGCGGCGAGCCGCTGCTCCTGCAGGGCACACCCACCGGGCTGTATGAGTGGAGTCCGAGCCGAGACTGGCACGGGCCCGTTCCGATCAGCGGATGGCCCGGGTATATCGACGAAGTCGCGGGGACCGACGCCGGCTCCGACGGCCCCGTGCTCCTGGTCGCCGTACGTGGCCAGGGGCTCTACCGGGCGGTCGGCAGCGACGCATTCGAACGAGTGCTGAGCCCACAGCACGGCACGCGCTGGGTACGATTTGCGCCGGGATTCCCTGCGGACCCGCGCGTCGTTGCCGCAGGCCCGGAAGCCGTCGCGATCTCGTTCGACGCCGGCCGAACCTGGGAGAGTGTGCCTGTCCCTCGCGCTGCGACTCGCGGCAAGGGGCTGCGCGACGGTCTGCTGCGAGCGGGTCTTCCGGCATCGACCAGCACGCGCGGGAGTCCGAGACAGGAAGAAATGGTGGAGCCGATCGGAATCGAACCGACGACCTCCTGGGTGCGATCCAGGCGCTCTCCCAACTGAGCTACGGCCCCACTGAAGGCCGCGCATTCTATGGCAAGGCCGTCGTACCTGTCCAACGCGCTGGAGGGGTGGCGGACACGAGTGTATTCTGCCCGCCGGTCATCAACTTGCCGGCGCTAGCCATGGAAATAAGGGTCCGCGACGCAGAGCCGACCGACTGGGCGGTCATCGCCGAGTTCAACCAGCGGCTGGCCGAGGAAAGCGAGGACAAGAGCCTGCCGTGGGAGACGCTCGTCAGCGGCGTGCGCGCGGTGCTCGGCGACGCCGGCCGCGGCCGCTACTTCGTCGCCGAAATCGGCGGCCGTATTGCCGGTCAGACGATGATTACCTACGAGTGGAGCGACTGGCGCAACGCCTGGATCTGGTGGATCCAGAGCGTCTACGTGCACCCCGACTTCCGCGGCGGCGGGGTATTCTCGCGGCTGTATCGCCACATCGAGTCTGCAAGGGGGGCCGCGGACGACGTTTGCGGCCTGCGACTGTACGTACTGGAGACCAACTCGCGCGCCCGCGCCATTTACGCCCGGCTCGGCATGCGGCCGACGGGCTACGAGGTGCTGGAGTCGCGTTTCGACCAAGGGGACTGACCATGCTGCAAGCCGGCGACCGAGCTCCCGAATTCTCCCTTCCGGACCAGGACGGACGAACGGTGACGCTCGCCTCCCTGCTGCAGAACGGGCCGCTCGTGCTGTATTTCTATCCGGCCGATTTCACGCCCGGCTGCACAAAGGAAGCGTGCAGCATTCGCGACATCCACGGCGAAATGGCGGCAGCCGGATTGCAGGTCGTCGGCATCAGCCCGCAGGACTCGGAAAGCCATGCGCGCTTCCGCGAGCGCCACGAGCTGCCGTTCCCCCTGCTCGCCGACCCGGCCAAGGAGGCGGTGAAGGCCTACGGCGTCGACGGTCCGCTGGGCATGGGCGTGCGCCGGGGGACCTTTCTCATCAGCGAGGACGGCGTAATCCGCGGCACGCTGCTCGCCGATCTGCGCATCGGCCGTCACGAGGACTTCATCCGCCAGGCCATGGCCGCGCAGGGCGCGCCGCGTCGGCCCGGCAGCTAGCTTCAGAGCACGGCGCGAAGGGCGCCGGCAGCGGCGATCAGCCCCAGCGTCGGCAACAGTCCGAGCCTGAAGCGCGTCAGCAGCACCAGTGCCGCCGCCGCCATCGCGAGTGCAACCCAGTCCAGGGTCGACACGTCCGGCACGAGCCACCGCACCGGCCCGGTGTGCAGCTCGTCGACGCGACCGAACAATGCGTGCAGGGCGAACCACAACGACAGGTTCATGAGCGCGCCCACCACCGCGGCACCCACGCCGGCCAGGGCGCTCGCGAGCCGCGGACGGCCGAGCAGCCGATCCACCCACGGCGCGCCGAGGAAGATCCACAGGAAGCACGGCGCGAACGTTACCCAGGTCGTGACCACCGAGCCCAGCACGGCAGCCAGCATCGGGCCGAAGGGCTCGGGGGCGCGCCAGGCCGCGAGAAAGCCGACGAACTGCACGACCTGGATGAGCGGCCCCGGCGTCGTCTCCGCGAGGCCGAGCCCGTCCAGCATTTCACGCGGCGACAGCCACTGGTGCGCCTCGACCGCGTGCTGGGCGACGTAGGCCAGCACGGCGTAGGCGCCGCCGAAGCTGACGACCGCCACCTGGCTGAAGAAAGTCCCCAGGCGCACGAGCACGTGCGTCTCGCCCAGCCACAGCGCCAGCGCGACCAGGGGCGCCAGCCAGATCACGAGCCATGCGGCCAGCGTCACCAGCGGCCGCGCCCGCCGCGCCGGCCGAAGCCCGATGCCCGTGGCGGCCGGCTCGTGCCGGATCCAGAGCGCGCCGACCAGCGCCGCGGACAGGATGACCAGCGGAAACGGCAACTGCAGGAAGAACAGCGCAACGAACGATCCGAGCGCGACGCCGATGCGTACGCCGCCGCGCAGCGTCTTGCGCCGCAGCCGATCGAGCGCGACGAGCACGACGGCGAGCACCGCCGACTTCAGGCCAAACAGCAGGCCTTCCACCGGTGGCAGGTCGCCGTGCAGCACGTAGAGCACGGACAGCGCCAGGATCGCCAGGAAGCCGGGAAGTATGAACAGCAACCCGGCGGCGAGGCCGCCGCGCACGCCGTGCAGCAGCCAGCCGCAATACGTTGCGAGCTGTTGCGCCTCGGGACCCGGCAGCAGCATGCAGAAGTTGAGGGCATGCAGGAAGCGGCGCTCGTCGATCCAAGCCTTCTCGATCACCAGGATGCGGTGCATGACGGCAATCTGTGCCGCCGGGCCGCCGAACGAGAGCAACGCCACGCGCCGCCACGCGGCGAGTGCCTCGCTGAAGGCGGGCGCCGCCGGCGGCGGCGGGGCGTCGGTCACTCGCCGAAAACCGTCACCGTCACGCGCCGGCGCTGCGGCCGGGTCCGGTGTTCGTAGAGGAAGATGCCCTGCCACGTGCCGAGGCCCAGGCGGCCGTCCATGACGGGCACGGACAATCCCGTCTGGGTCAGCACGGTGCGGACGTGGGCCGGCATGTCGTCCGGCCCCTCGGCGTCGTGTTCCCAGGCGGAAGTTCCATCCGGAACGAGGCGCGACAGGAAGCGCTCCAGGTCCCGCCGGACGGCCGGGTCGGCGTTCTCGCAGATGACCAGGGAGGCGCTGGTGTGGTGGACGAAGACCTGGACGATCCCGGCGGCGAGCCTTGCCCCACGCACCGCCGCCTCCACCCGCTCGGTGATGTCCACGGTCGCGCGGCCGCGTGTCTCCACCTGAAAGCTTTCCTGCTTGATCATGCTCTTATGCGTCTTTGTTAATGTGATGATTAGCGTTTCCGAGGCGGCGGCGCGGAGTCTCCGGGCGCGCGCGGCCGTACCGCTCCGGCAGGCTTGCCCGCCGCCGCCGGCCGACCCCTATCGGTCCGATATACACGCCTGGCGAATGGATATATGATGCCCGCCCTTTTATGCACGGGGCACGGCCAGGCGCCGATGGACGTCAAAACCCTTTGCCTGGGCATCCTCAGTTTCGGTGAGGCGACAGGCTACGACATCAAGAAATTTTTCGAGCAGGAACTGTCGCATTTCTTCGGCGCCGGCTACGGCTCGATCTATCCGGCGCTGTCGGAGCTGGCCGCTGCCGGGCTCGTCGCCTGCGTGGAGCGCTCGGGCGAGGGCCGTCCCGACCGCAAGGTTTACCGGCTCACGGGCGGCGGTCGCGTCGCCTTCGTGGAGGCGCTGCGGAACACGAAGCCGCGCCACAGGGTCCGATCGGAATTCCTGGCGCTCCTGTATTTCTCCCACATGCTGCCCGCGGAAAACCTGTCGAATGTTCTGGACGGCCATCTCGCCGAGATCGACCGCCTGCTGAGCCTCATTGCGGAGGCCGAGCGCGGCCCGCCGGCCGCCCGCACCGCGGGCATCGCTTTCACCTGCGGCCTCGGCCGGGCCGTGCTCGAGGCCAAGCGGCGCTACATCCTCGAAAACCGTCACCTGATCGAGAGCGAGCCGGGCCGCCTGGCTTCCGGCCACAGTTGATCGCCACAAGGATTCCCCGCATGCCTTCCCGGAGCCTGTTCCGCAATCATCCCTGGATCCTCGCTGTCGTCATTGCAGGCGGCGCCGCGCTGTGGATGGCCTCCGGCGCGCTGGGCCACCGTGACCAGGGTCCGAACGAAGAGCGAGCAGCGCAGCAGACCGAAGCCGGCGACGCCCGGCGCGCGCTCGAAGTACAGGTGCGGCGCCAGGTCGCCGAGCCCGTCATGCGCCACGTCAGCGTTTACGGCCGCACCGCGCCCACGCGCAGCGTGGGAATCCGCGCGGAAACGCGCGGCCGCGTGATGGCCATCGGTGCGGAGCGCGGCGAGCGCGTGGAGGCCGGCGAGGTGCTGCTGCGCCTCGACGAGAGGGACCGCCGCGAGGTGCTTGCAGAGGCCCGCGCGCTGGTGAAGCAGCGGGAGATGGAGTACGCGGGGCGCAAGCAGCTGCGGGGGAACGGCTACGTGTCGGAGACCCAGCTTGCGGAGGCCGAGGCGGCAGTCGCACAGGCCCGCGCGGAGCTGCGTCGCGCCGAGCTGGACCTCGACTACATGGTCGTGGAGGCGCCGTTTGCCGGCACCATCCTGGAGCGCGACGTGGAGGTGGGTGATTTCGTGGAGCCGGGCGATCCGTTGCTCACCTTCGTCGACAACACGACGCTCATCGTGACAGCCAGCGTGGCCGAGCAGGACGTCGGCGCGATCGAGCCCGGACAGCGCGCCTCGGCGAAGCTCATCACCGGGCAGAACGTCACGGGGCGGTTGCGCTACGTCTCCCCGGTCGCGGACCCGGCCACGCGCACCTTCACTCTGGAGATGGCGCTGCCGAATCCGGACGGGCGCCTGCCTTCCGGCGTCACCGCCGAACTGAGCCTGCCGGTGGGCGAGGTCATGGCGCAGCGCGTTTCCCCCGCCCTGCTGACGCTCGACGACGACGGCAAGCTCGGGCTGAAAGTGGTCAACGAGAACGGCAACGCCCGATTCGTGCCGACCGAGATCGTCAAGACGGCGCCAGACGGCGTCTGGCTGACGGGGCTGCCGAGCGATGCCACGATCATCACCGTCGGACAGGGTTTCGTGCGCGACGGCGAGCCGGTCGAGGCGATCGTCGAGGGCCGCGGCACCATGCGGGCGGAGGCCGGCGAATGACCGGGATCATCGGTACGGCGATCAACCGCAACCGGATGGTGCTGCTGACCCTGGCGCTCATCCTGATCGCCGGCCTGCAGGCCTACAAGACGATCCCGAAAGAGGCCGAACCCGACGTCGAGATCCCCTACATCTACGTGAGCATGACCCACGAGGGCATCTCGCCGGAGGACGGCGAGCGCCTGCTGGTGCGGCCCGTGGAGCAGGAGCTGCGCTCGCTGGAGGGCGTCAAGGAGATGACGTCGTCGGCCTACGAGGGCGGCGCCAATGTCACGCTCGAGTTCTACGCCGGCACGGATGCCAATCGCGCCCTGCAGGACACTCGCGAGAAGGTGGACGCGGCGAAGGCCGAGCTGCCGGCCGAAACGGAGGAGCCGGTCGTCCGCGAGGTGAAGATCTCGCGCCTCGACCCCATGCTCGTGCTCAACCTCTCGGGTCCGGCGCCGGAGCGCACGCTGGTGCGGCTGGCGAAGAACCTCAAGGAGCGCATCGAGGGCATCCCGGGCGTGCTCGAGGTGGAAACCGCCGGCGATCGCGAGGAGCT
>Ga0299914_10001237_pt1 | contig 16678 bp, 14 predicted proteins | sample RVTome_10_FD_201361 | JGI IMG/M metagenome (GOLD analysis project Ga0299914, IMG submission 201361) | Soil microbial communities from uranium-contaminated site in the Upper Colorado River Basin, Wyoming, United States - RVT153D57 (version 2) ...
TTGTAAATCGATTTGGCAAATCGATCCGCGATTTACCAAATCGCGCTACAATTTTAGGTTTATTGGGTCTGGCGTTGTTCTATCAGTTGGCGGCGGATCTGTTGGTGGGTGTCGCGGTCTAGGGGGTACTGCCAGGCGAAGAAGATGGCTCCGGCGAGCATTACGGCCGGAACGAGACCAACGAGCAAACGCAGGGCCAGCAGGGCGCTTTCGGGCTGTTCAATGAATTGGCTGCCGGTTGTGCCTTCCCGAAAACCGGCCAGATCTAAGACCCTGGTGGCGGCAAAAACGGAAAAGGCGGTTGCGAGTTTGCGGAAGAAAACCAGATAGCCGGCATACAGACCTTCCCGTCTTTTGCCGGTTTTTAATTCGTCGGCTTCAACAACATCGGCCACAATGGCCCAGGGAACGACATTGGCCGCGCCGTAGCCCAGGCCGCCGATGGCGGCCGCCGCCAGTAAATAGTATTGGCCACCGGGAGGAACCTGGCTGATAATAATTAAAACGACGGCAAAGAGGGTCATTGAAGCGATGAACATATTGCGCTTACCGAAACGGCGCATCAATCTAACGGTCAGGGGCATGGTTAAAAATGCCAATCCCAGGACTGTGCCTAGGATAATATTGTCAAAGCCCGGCTCGACCCGCACGTAAAAGATGAGGAACCAGACCATAACGGTGACTACAATATCGGTTGTGGAAAAGGTCAGGAGGTAAACGATGGCGCTGAGGCGGAACGGCCGGTTGCTGAAAACCTCTTTGAATGTTTGCCAGGGTCGAATGGGGCTGGTGTCGGGCGGCACGCGCTGGGTTTCGACAATGTTCTTGAAAAGGATGAGAGGGGGCAGCATCAGGGTAATACTCCAGAGAGCGGCCGTTGCTGCGAAGCCGATGCGGAGGGCGCTCTCAGGATCAATGTAAAGCTGGAGCCACTTTCCCAACACTTCTTCGGCCAGCCACTTGAAGGAAGCCCCAACAACGAGGGTGGCGAAGATGGCGGTTGCGATTCGCCAGCCGGTCAGGCTGCTGCGCTCGTCGTAATCTTCGGTCAGTTCCGGGGTCAGGGCGGTGTAGGGGACGTTGATCAGGGTGTACATGGTGTCAAAGAAGAGGAAGGCGACAATATAATAGAGAACGAGCGCGGCTTCACTCTCAAAAGGAGGGATGACAAATAAGAGGAAGAAGCCGACGCCGAAGGGGACGGCCCCAAAGAGAAGCAGGGGGCGACGCCGGCCCCAGCGGGTGTTCAGACGGTCGCTGAGGGTTCCGATGAGGGGATCGTTAATACTGTCCCAGATGCGGCCGACCAGATAGATCAACCCGGCCAGTCTGACCGGCATTCCGACGACGCTGACCAGGAAGAAGGGCCAGAACAAATTGCGGGCGGCCGTTGAGGCCGAAGTTCCCCAGTCTCCCAACCCATAGATAAATTTGGTGCGCCTGGATAACTTCTTGAAAGGAAGTCTTTCTTCTGTTAGTTGTTCGGTCTCAGTTGCCATTGATGTAATCTGTATAGTGTTCGCCTAAGATGGTTAATTGGTCTGTTTCGGGATCATACAGGTTGCCGGTTGGAAATTCCAATGGATCATAAACGCTGTACCAGAAGGACCATTGAACCAGGCGGTTATCGTCGGCGGGATAGCCGATGGTTTCGTCGGTGGCCTGGACCAGAAAATCAAAAGTGCCGGTTAAAAATTCGGCGACGACTTCGGGGGGAAATCCGAAGTCGGCCGGCATGAGAATGCCGAATTCGGTTACGGCCAGCGGCCGATCCCGGTAGCCCCGATCAGCCATCCATTGGCGGAAGCTGGTCAGGTTTTGGCGGAATATCTCCAGGTCGTCATGGTCGTCAATGTCATAGAGGATGCCCTGGTCAATGGGCTGGCCTGATTCGTCGGTCAGGCCGGTGGGAATGCCTACGCCCCAACTGTCTCGTTCTTCCCGAAGGATGAAGTTGTGGATGGTCCAGACATCAACGGGCATTGGCTCGCCGTAGTTTTGTTCGTAGGTTTCCAGAATGATGTCGAGGTAGGCCAGGCGGAGGTGGGTGGGCTGCCCGACCCCGGCCACAGCGATGAGGGCGGAGGGGTCGCGTTCTTTAATGAAATAGTAGACATCGTGGTAGATTTCGGCGTATCGTTCGGGAGTGGTATTGTCTTGCCAGCCAATATCAGGTTCGTTGCCGATGATCCAGATTGAGCCGGGGTTATTAGCGGCGGCCAGAGCGACGTTATCCCATTGGGGGCCGATTCCAGCCTGATTTACCCGGATCATTTGCCAAAAGTCGGCCGTGCTGACGGGAATGGGTTCCACTTCTAACTCCCAATTAAAATAGCTGCCAAAGGGCAGGCCGGCCTGGAAAGCGGCCGAAATGATCTCGATCCGGCCGTTGGCCCCGAAGCGGGGAATGCAAAAGTCCGGCGAACAAAGCGTTTCGGCCGGGGCCGGCGTCATTGTTAATAACCCCGTTGTGGCGGTTGGTTGCGGATTTTGCGTGGGAACGAGTGTGCCTGTTTGCACGGTTGGTATGAGGGGCGCGGCGGTGCGAACGGGCGTGGGGGGTGAGGCTGCGGTGACGGTAATTGCCAGGGTGGGGGTCGGTGTGGCTGTTGGCGTTTGGGTTGGGGTGGTCGTTGCTGTGGGCGTCGGTGTTTGGGTTGGGGTAGGGAGCGTGGTTTCAGTGGGAGAGGGTTGGATGGTTATGGTTGGGGTGATGGTTGGAGCGGCCGATGTTGGCGGTGGGAGGGTGGAGACGGCCGATAGGGACGGCTGTTGGCCCGATTGACCGGCGTTATTGGATTGGGTATTGAGGGCATTTTGCACTGCGAAGACCAGGATTGAGATGATACCGATGACAATAAGGGTGGCGGGCCAACGGGCTGTTACTTTTTTCAATCTTACCTGCCTGCCATCAACCTGAGAACAATACGCAGTAACAAGTGGAATAGTTGCTGGCCGATGGATCGTCTCGGCCGAACGCGCAGACTTTCGGCCATTAAATTTATGGCGCTGAGAAGTTCGCGGCGGCGGAGGGCCATGAGGCTGTAGGCGCGTAAAACGTCGGCCTGTTTGCCGCTCTCTCCGATTCCGGCGAATAGTTGGGCGGCGTCGCTGTATGCCTGGCCCGCCTCCCGGTAGCGGCGTTGGGCGGCATGGAGATCGCCCAGATTGCCTAGTGCCTGGGCCTGGCGGTCGGCGTCGCCGAGGGCGGCGAAGGCTGATTGGGCTTCATTGAGGGAAGTAACGGCCGCCTGGTGGTTGCGCTGCCGGAGGTAGATGACGCCGATGTTGTTGATCATCTCGGCCCGGCCGGCGGCGTTGTTGGCGGCTTCGTAGGCGTGAACGGCCGCTTCAAAGCTGGCGAGGGCTTCCCCGTAAGCGCCATTTTTGAAGTGGGCCAGCCCCGCTTGTTTGAGAGTTTCTGCTTGCGGATCAATCATAATAGCCACGAATTTAGCTGTAGACTAAAACGGACAGCAATCATGGGGTGCTGTCCGTTTTATAGAAAGATGTAGCGCAATTTGGCAAATTGCTCCACCTAGTCCCGTTTTCCGAAAGTCCCCATCAGGTTTTCAAGCAGTCTACCACCGGTAGAACCCTACCGACTACCGACTACTGACTACTGGCTACCGTTACTAGAAGGTAATGTCCAGCAGTCCTTCGGCGATGTTGCGGAGGCGTTTGACGTCTAGTTCACTGAGGCGCATGGCAATCTGGACATAACTCATGTTAATGGGTTCAACAACAAACTGCCTGATGTCGGGCGGGAGTTCGTTAAAGCGTTTTTGCATTTTTTGCCAGGCTTCATGTTGGGCCAAAGGCCCTCGCGCTTCGTCGGAAAAGTAGTCCATTGAGACGCCGTAAAATTTGCCCAACTTTTCCAACTCGAAGAGGGGAACGGCCGCTGCGCCGGACTCGTAATCTTCTATCTGCTTGACAGTGCCGTCAAGATGGCCGGCCACTTCTTCAAGGGAGCGTTTTGATTGAATACGCGCCCGCCGCAACAGCGCCCCGATGATACGCTGGCGAATTTTGGTAAAGGTTTCAAAATCCGTGTTCTGGGCCATCTCAAGGGTTACATTCCCCCAGAAGTAAGCCATCGGCACATTTAGATACATTGCCAGCACTTCGAGATCAGGTAAGGCGGGGGTGTAATCACCGGTTTCTGCCTGGGAGAAGCGTTCTTCTGAAATGCCCAGTATTCGGGCGCAGTCCGCAATGGAACGGCCGGCGCTTAAGCGGGCATCTCGAATCAAATCTCCTAGAATCTTCGCCCTGGTCTGGTCTAAATTATTCATTAACCTAATTAATCCTTAAGCAACCATTAAAAGTAACCGGGATATTAGCATAATGCGGCGAAGTCGCAAGTGGCGCAAGGTATTAACGGAGAATGGTAACTGAAGCGTCGCGGCATTGAAAGAGGTCGTATTCCTCACCCCGATTGGCAATGTAAACATCGTTGTTCGTGGTGTCTACCCCGACAGCGAAGGGCTGCAAGCCCTGGGCTGGGATGGTGGTGACTACGGACAACCCCTTAATCACAGTTATATCGTTGCTTTTGAGATTGGTTACAAAGACATAGCCGGTGTTGGGATTAACGCCCACATCCCAGGGCGTATCACCGGCGGGCAGCGTGGCAATGACTTGCGTCCCCAATAAAACCGTGACCGTATCCTCATTGTGGTTTGTAACATAGGCGTAGCCACTAATGGGGTCAACGGCTACATCTCGCGATTTATTTATAGTACCCGGAGCCGTATCAATATAGGTAAAGGTTTGGGTAGGAATGTGGAAGACCGAGATATTGTGGGGATAGGTTTCATTTGGATCGGAGTGAGCCAGGTAAATGTAGCGCCGGTCGGCATCTAAGGCCATGTCCTTGATACCCCAACCGGCCCGATAATCGGCAACAACGGCCGTGCCATCCAGAACATACATCTTGCCATGGGACCAACTGGTGACGTAAACCAGCCCGGTGTCGGGGTCTACAACGACAGACTCCAACCAGCCGGCTCCATTATTTGGCGGGGAACCATCGGGATCGGTAATGGGTACATTGGTAATAAGCGATGTGCCGTTGGCAACCTGAACAGCACTGTCCAGATCCGTAATATAAGCGTAACCATTGACCGGATTAACAGCGACGCCATAAGGTTCGTAATAATGGGGGATAGAGCCAACAACGGAAGTGCCGTTTAGTACCGTTACATTGTCGTGCAGGACGGTAACATAAGTAAGAGGCGAGTCGTTATCGGCCGCGATTAATGTGGGCCATTCACCTGTAGCGATGTTCTTAATGAAATTGGCGTTCTTAAAAGCACTAACATTGGAGCTAAAATTGTTGGCAATGTAGACATAGCCGCTTACGGCATTGAAACCTACAGCATTGGGACATTGGGCGTTCGGAAGTTCAACATTCTTAACGAACTGGGGTACGGGAGGAATAGACGTTGCAGTAGGTACGGGCGTGGGCGTGGGCGTAGGCGTCGCGGTAGGATCAAGCTTGAATACGGGCAAATAGGATTGCATGTCACCTGATCCGGCGACTGATTGACTGCTGGCTTCACCTGGTGAATTAGCAATGATCCCTATGATCAGGAGCAACATAACGAGTATTAGCAAGGAGAAAATAAGCCATTTTCGCAAATGGGGGAGGAAAGAATATCTTGTGTTCAAAGTTTTGTCTCCAAAAAAGTAAATAATTCTCAGTGGGCTGTAAGAGCCGAAGTCGAGTCGAATGTTAGCACGGGACATGAGCGGTGGCAAAGGGGAAAACGATGTCCCCGATCTTCCGCGCTCCACAGATTTGAGTTAGGACGACAAAAGGTTAAACTTACGCTTCTATGGGTTATCGTAAAGCAGTTATTTTTGATGAAAATGGGTCGCTCGGCCGGAAACTGATGAAGCAAGCCAGACGAATAGGGGAGTTCCTGGAGAAAAGGGGGCAGTGGGTGTTGCTGGTTCTTTTGTTGATTTTCTTCGGCCGTTTAGTGAATGCGGCCGCGACCAATTCCATCACTTATGATGAGGTGCTTCACATCTATTACGGCGCTTTGTATTGGGAACACGACTCGCTTTACAGTGTGGTGCAGAACCCGCCACTGGTGAACGCGATCATCGGTTTGCCCATCGGGCTGGCCTTTGAGCCGCAGATGCCGTTTGACCATCCGGCTTGGGGGGGTAATTGGTTGGAAATCAGCAAAGCGTTCTTGTGGGAGGTGAACGACAACGGCCTGGCCCTGATTCTTGCGGGGCGGCTGGCTGTTATGCTGCTTTCGGTGAGTCTGGGGGCGCTCCTTTTTCGGTGGGGTCGGGCGCTGTTTCAAAGCCAGGCGGCGGGGTTGTTGACGCTGCTCTTTTATACCTTTGATCCGAATATACTGGCCCATAGTTTTCTGGCGACGACGGATCTGGGGGCGGCTTTTTTTATTGCTCTGGCGGCTTACTTTATCTGGTTGTATTGGAAACGGCCGCCTGACCAACCTGTCCATTTACCGCTCTATTTATTGGCCGGGGTGGCGGTGGGGCTGGCCTGGGGGGCAAAGTTTTCCAGCATTTTGCTTGTTCCGGCAATTGCGCTGCTTGCGCTTTACCGTTGGTTGGTATTGAAGCGGGGGCGGCCCTCATTGGGGCGGCCCTCATTAGGGCGGCCTTCTTTGGGGCGGACGGCCGTTGAAATTTGCGGCTGGTTCGTCATTGGGGCGCTGGTCTTTTTACTTATCTATCGCTTTGACCTGGAAACGCTGCGGCTGGATTACCTCTTTCAACGGGATCATCAATTGGACGGTCACAGCGCCTTCCTTTTTGGCGAACTAAGTATAGAGGGTTGGTGGTATTATTTCCCGGTTCTCTTTGCTATTAAAACGCCGCTGCCGACGATTTTTCTAATTCTGTTAACGCTGGTCTTCTTAGTTGGGCGGCGGGAATATCGCTGGCCCGTTGTGTGGCCTTTGCTTATTGGGGCCGGTTTTGCGGGGGCCAGTCTGCTGAGCCGGGTTAATATCGGCTATCGGTATTTGCTGCCGGTTCTGCCACTACTTTTTCTGGTTATGGGGCAGTTGGCACGGTCTGGGCAGTTGGCACGGCCTGGACAGTGGGGACGGCCGAGATTTTTAACCGGCGCTGTTTTGAAAGGTGTGACAGGGGCGGCCGTTTTGTTAATGGCAATCGCCAGCCTGACCATCCACCCCCATTATCTGGCTTACTTCAACCAACTGGCCGGCGGCCCCGATAATGCCTGGCGAATTGTGGCGGATTCGAATATTGATTGGGGGCAGGATATTCAACGGCTGGCCGGTTATATGGCTGAAGAGGGGATTGATTCTGTTTATATTTCCTGGTTAGGCAATGCCTCGCTGCCTGCCTATGGGGTCAGTGGTATTCCTATACAGTCCTGGCCGATTATCAAGGGAGATGTGCAAACGGATTTCTTTTATCCGCCGAAGCCGGCTCCGGGGGTGTATGTTATCAGCGTTACCCAATTACATGGGGTTTACTTGGATGACCCGACCCGTTTTCAATGGTTCCTGGAGCGGGAGCCGGACGGCAAGGTGGGCTATTCGCTGTTTGTTTACCGGGTTGAGCCTACGGGAGAGCCGGTAAACCTGGCGCTTTCGGGCATTGGCCTGGACCATATTGGGTTAGATGATTATGAGCAAGCCTTTATGGGCAACGATGTGCAGATTGGCTTTTATGACGCCCGGACCAGCTTGCTGTGGGCCAAGAGCGGGGGGAGGGAGGCGTGGACGGCCGTAGGTGATGGACATCTCCCCCAACATCCGGCGCTGCAAGCGCTTTATCCGGCTGATGGCCCGGCGCTGAAAGGCGAAACGGTTGACGGTGAGGGCGTCAGGTGGGGTTATCAGTTTTTTAACTGGCCGGCTTCGCCTATGGGGGAGCGTTTGGCAGCGGAGGCGGCGACGAGTACCGGTTCGCCGGTGCTTTTTGATGACACGGTGCAGTTTTTGGGGTATGAATTGGTGGAGGAGCGGCCGTACCAGCCCGGAGAACGGCTTGAACTGCTTACGTACTGGCGGATGGTTGAGGCAACGGGACTGGACTTATCTATTTATGTCCATTTGATTGGGCCGGAAGGCGAACTGGCGGCCCAACATGATGGGCTTGACCTAAACATGACCCGCGTCGGCGCAGGAGATGAATTTGCTCAACTGCACACCATCGTTTTGCCTGAGAATCTGGCGGCAGGCGAGTATATTTTGCGAACGGGCTTATATGGGAAAGAGAGTTTGACCCGGCTAACGGTTAATGATGGAGCAGAAACCAGTGACTATTTTGTGCTGCAATCAATGGCTATTACCGGTTCTGAAGCGGAATGACATCTTGACTTACTTAACTACTGCTCATGTCAATTTCAGACTATATTTATGTTACGGTGGTATTATCATAATCGAAGTCGCCAAACAAATGTTCAGCCCCGGTCACTCCCTCCTGGATCGGGGCTGAACGTGTTTATGGGGAAAGTGCCATGCACTATTTAATTGACGGCCACAATCTTATAGCCGCTGTGCCGGATATTTCGTTGGAAGACCCGGACGACGAGGTTAAATTGATCCTGCTCTTGAAAAGCTGGGCCGTTGCCCGGCATAAGCGGGAGGTGACGGTTATTTTTGACGGGGGGCTGCCGGGCGGCTACCAGCAGCGGCTTTCAACGAGCCGGATTAATGTTATTTTTGCATCTGCGGGGCAGACGGCCGACACGCTGTTGACCCGCCGAATTAAGAAGGTTCCCAATCCGCCGGAATATACATTGGTTAGCAGCGATCGGGCCGTTCAGGGGGCCGCTGCGGCCCGCAAAATGGCGGTTCTTTCTTCCGAGGCATTTGTTGAACTGCTGGTTAAAAAGGAGGAACGGCCGCTGCAGCCAAAAGTTGAGGAATCGGATAATCCGGCCCTTAGTTCTGAGGAGGTGGCGGAGTGGTTGGAACTGTTTGGGCCGGAGCCGGAGTTAAAGCCGGAGCCTAAACCGGTTCGGCGGAAGAAGACGGCCGAGAAGAAGACAACGCCTGACGCTGCTCAACAAGATCGTTCCCCAACAGGCCAGTCGCCGACAACGGCCAAATCGGGGGAGCGAAAGTTGAGCCAGGATGAAGTGGATGAGTGGCTGGAACTATTTGGGAAACGGGGAAGGAAATAATGAATGGGGAATAATGAATTGTAAATTGTGAAGTGCTTGACAGCTTTGATGGACTGGATTGAGGTGAGAGCGACCATTGCACAGAGGTGAAGGAACAATAGATTTGCTCTATATTCCTGATAGACGAGCTATTGAAAATTGGGAAAAAGCGGGGGTTTTTCCCCTAAAAAAGGGGGTTTTCGGCCGCTTTCTCATGTGTTTCTTATACCTATGTAATGCTTTGTTTATATTTGTTCGGTATTATATTAGCAGGCTTGGTTAGGTAAGAGGAACTCCTCCCCAAACTGGCACGAGAGAAACGCGACTGGAACAGCTCTATCCAAGCTTAGGGAATTGCCTACCCCTCCCTCGATCTGGCATGAACCGAACAAATGCTCAAAGCACTTCCCTCCTGGTGCGCGAGCGAGAATGAACCGCCCCCTTCCCCCAAGGGGGCGGTTTTGTTTTTTGGGGCGGCCGTCAGCAGCCAGTAATTGACAACAGAACTCAACGGTTTACTGTTTACTGCCTACTGTTCACTGATCCTAACCGCCTCGCGCGGCTTTGCTTTTTACGTGTTCGGCGTCGCTGCCGTTGCCGTTGGTGACGGTATTTCGCAAGCCTGAGACGAGCGCGAGAATGCCGGCGGCATAGACGCGGCTGCCCTGGCTGATGCGGCGGCGCATATCATTCAGCCGTTCCAGACGGCGGACGGACTCATCGGCCGTTAACTCGTACAACTCAACCAGTACGCCGCCGGTGCCTTTGGGATGGATAAAGGCGATCTTTTTGCCGCCCGTTCCAATGGTCGGTTCTTCGTTGATGAGGGGAACGCCTGCCTGCTGCAAACGATCCAGAACCCGCTCAATATTATCTACTTCAAAACAGATATGGTGCATCCCCGGCCCCCGTTTAGCCATGAAGCGTGCTACGCCGCTTTCCGGATCACATGGCTCTAATAATTCAATTTCACTTTCGCCGGAGGGCAAAAAGGCAACGTCTACCCCCTGATCCGGGACATGTTCCACGTGTTGGAGGGGCAAGCCCAGGGCTTCCACCCAGAAGTTCATGGCTTCGTCCAGATCGGGTACGACGATTGCGATGTGACTAATCTTTTTTATCATGCTTCCTTCCTTGAATGATAGCGTTAAAGAATGTGGGTCAGAATTCATAACCCGGCCGATATTCACCCCAGGTATCGCGCAGGGTGTGGCAGATTTCGCCCAGGGTGACATCGTTTTCGACACAGGTAATGAAGAGCGGCATCAGGTTGTCGTCGGATTCGGCCGTTGACGCCAGTTGTCCCCGCAGTTCGGCTACGCGGCTGTTGTCGCGGGTTTCTCGCAAGGCCGCCAGCCGACGGCATTGGGCTGCTTCGATAGCCGGATCTATCTTTTGCAGCTCAATCGGGGGGTCGTCATCTTCTAAGAATTGGTTCAGGCCGACAACAACCTCCTTTTGCTGTTCTAAGGCCCGCTGGTATTTATAGGCTGCTTCTTGAATCTCGCGCTGGACATAGCCGGTCTCGATGGCAGGCAGCATTCCGCCCATGCCGTCTATGGCCTCAATGTAACTGACGGCGCACGCTTCCAGAGCGTCGGTCAGATATTCCAGGTAGTAGGAGCCGGCCAGGGGGTCAATGGTATCGGCGACGGCGCTTTCGTGGGCGATGATCTGTTGGGTGCGGAGGGCGATGCGGGCTGATTCTTCGGTGGGCAGGGAGAGGGCTTCGTCTCGGCCGTTGGTGTGCAAACTTTGGGTTCCGCCCAGAACGGCCGCCAACGCCTGCAACGCCACCCGCACGACATTATTCTCCGGCTGCTGGGCCGTAAGCGTGCTGCCGGCGGTCTGGCTGTGGAAGCGGAGCCGCCAGCTTTGGGGGTTCTTGGCCTGGAAACGGCCGCGCATAATTTTGGCCCACAGGCGGCGGGCGGCGCGGAATTTGGCAATCTCTTCCAGGAAATTGTTGTGGACATTGAAAAAGAACGAAATTTGATTCGCAATATCATCCACATCCAGCCCCTTATCGAGGGCGGCCTGGACGTAGGTGATGCCGTTGGCGAGGGTGAAGGCGACTTCCTGGGCGGCCGTACTGCCCGCCTCCCGAACATGATAGCCGGAGACGGAGATAGTGTTCCAACTGGGTACTTCCCTGGCACAGTAGTCAAAGACATCGGTAATGAGGCGCATGGACGGCCGAGGGGGGAAGATGTAGGTTCCCCGCGCTATATACTCTTTTAGAATGTCGTTTTGGATCGTTCCCCGCAGCTTATTGACGGCCACGCCCTGCTGTTTGGCAACGGCGATGACCATTGCCAGCAGGATGGCGGCCGGGGCGTTGATGGTCATGCTGATACTCACCTTATCGAGGGGAATACCGTCCAGCAAGACGGCCATATCATCCAGGCTGGGAATGCTGACCCCAACGCGGCCGACTTCACCGACGGCTATGGGGTCGTCAGAGTCGTAGCCGATCTGGGTCGGCAGGTCGAAGGCGACGGAAAGGCCGGTCTGTCCCCGGCTCAGGAGGTATTTGTACCGTTGGTTGGATTCGGCGGCCGTTGCAAAACCGGCATATTGGCGCATCGTCCAGAAACGGGCGCGATACATGGTTGGCTGCACCCCTCTGGTGTAGGGATACTCACCGGGGAAGCCGAGCGTTTCCTCATAATCGGCCCCGGTCGGTAGATAGAGGCCGTCTACGGGAATGCCGGAACTGGTTTCAAAGCTCTCTTTGCGCTCCGGAAAGCGGTTCAAGGTGGGGTTAAGGGTTTCTTGTTCCCAACGTTTTTTTTGTTGTTCTAGTTCGTCCATAAGTGGTTATTTAGCAGTTTCTCCCTGAATCAATGTTGTCAAATCTACAAACAGCTCGCCTGATCGTTCAGTAATGGGATATTGATTGAGGTCTTGGGTAGCCGGGCCTTCGAGGAGACGGCCGTTTAATGTAAACTTGCTGCCGTAGCAGGGATCCTCAAAGCGGCCGTTAGCCTCCGTCCAGGCAAAGAGACAACCGTTGTTCGACCACGAAATAGGCGTCCGGCGATCCAGGGCTAGCCAGCCGGTTTCGGTGCGGACGATAAAGAGGGAGGTCTCTTCAACCCTTACCGGATACGGCCGTTCCATCGAAGGAAAATCCGAGCTTTCCCCAATTGGAACTCGTGTCATTGTTATATTGGGTCGTGGCAAAGCGTACAAGAGAGATAGGGCAGCAGTGAGAATAAGAAAGAGAATTAGAACGGCGAAAAGTAAATAATAAGAGAACTCCCGCCGGGTTAAGGGTTTTCTTTCAGCCAGTGAGGTCATGTTCAGTATCTCCCTCTAGCAATGTAGAGCGATTTGGCAAATCGCTTTACTCTGGTAGGTGCAAAAAACGCCAGTGTCCAGTAATGTTACTGAAATAAGTCCCCAATTGAAATATCCAAAGCTGCGAAATTATCGAAAGTTAAGTTATCAAAGGGCAGGTTGTAATGTTCTTTCAGGCGGGACATCAGAGCCAGATAGTTATCGAGAATGCGTTTGTCCCACTCTAATTGTAACATATCGGCCGCTTCTCGAAGGTTTTGTTCTTCGCCCTCTAATTCCATAAAGTTGCCGAAGGGCATTTCATCCAGGACGACCTCAACCGCGCCCAGGCGGAAGGTTTCGCGGTATTTCTCGTAGACCTGGCGTTGTTCAAAGCCGATTCGTTCGAGGATGGCGGCCGTTGTCGCAAAATCGCTGACCTCAATCTCCAACTCCTCCCGGACTTTGGCTTCGGATTGGATTTCTTCTTGGGGGACGCCCTTAAAGGTTAGGCGGGCGATTTTATCCTGGCGCAGGCGCAGCAATATGCCCTTACGCAGCAGCCCTTCCCAGGCGTTGTCATAGCGAATGTTGTGTTCGTAAATTCGGGGCTTGTCTAATTGAGCGCCAACTGCCAGAAGCCGTTCCCGAATGGCGGCCAAATCGGGGACAAGGAACTTTACTTCGACTTCCAGGTTGTTATGGCTGCCCATCTTCCGATCCCTCGGCCGAATCCGTCTCTCCATCTCCAATTGTGACCAAAGCCTGGTCTTTTTCAACGCTGGCTCCCTGGGCCACATGAACCCAGGTAACGACCCCATTGCGGGGAGAGCGCAGTTCATTCTCCATCTTCATTGATTCCAGGATGATGACCTGATCGCCTTTTTTCACTTCCTGACCGCGCTCAACGGGGATGGCGACAATCAAGCCCGGCATGGGCGATTTAACGATGACTTCGCCATGCGTTTCGGCCGCTGTGCCTCTGGCCTTTGCCAGCCGGTAAGCCCGTTCATCCTGAACCTGAACCGAGTATAACTCGCCTCTCAATAACACTTCCCAGGCTTCGTCGCGCTCTTCCACAATGGCTTCCAGGGAACGATTGTTGAGCAGGAGCGACAGCATACCGCCTTCGGACAACTGTTGAAAATCAATAGTGTAAGGTTGACCATTGACCAGGATTTGATCGTCTCGATCAATCACAATCGTAAATTCCTGGTCTTCGACGTAAGTTATATATTTCATCCTCTTTCTACCTGTGCAGCCGTTCCCAGCGGCTTAACCATTTCCAATTAGTGGTATCCCGTTCACCCGGAGCAACGATCTGGCTGGCCTGTTGGCTTTGACGGTGGGCGACGACCGTTGCCAGGATAGCGGCTTCCAGGGCTTCATGCTCTTCCCGTTCGCTCATGCTGAACCGTTCTTCGACAAAGTTGGTGTCGAACTGCCCGGAAAGGAAGCGGTGGCTGTCCATCATGTGCTGGTGGAAAGGGATATTGGTTTTGACGCCCATAATGCGGTATTCCTCTAGCGCCCGGCGCATTCGCAGCACCGCTTCGGCCCGTGTTTCTCCATAACAAACGAGCTTGCTTATCATGGAATCGTAATAAGGGGTTACTTCGTAGCCGGGGTAGACGCCGGTGTCTACCCGGACGCCGGGGCCGGTGGGCAGGCGGATGGTGGTTATGGTTCCGGTGGAGGGGAGGTAGTTGTTGTAGGGGTCTTCGGCGTTGATGCGGCATTCAATGGCCCAGCCGCTCATCCTGATGTCGGCTTGGGTATAGCGGAGTTTTCGGCCGCGTGCGATTCGCAGTTGTTCCTGAACAATGTCTACCCCGGTGACAAGCTCTGTGACGGGGTGTTCGACCTGGACCCTGGTATTCATCTCTAAAAAGTAGAAATTCTTTTCCTTGTCTACCAGAAACTCAATCGTACCGGCATTGACATAATCTACCGATTGGGCGGCCGCTACGGCCACCGCGCCCATTTTCTGACGCAGGGTTTCGTCAACGACAAAGGAAGGGGCCTCCTCGATCACTTTCTGATGGCGGCGCTGCAAGGAACATTCTCGCTCGCCAAGATGGATGTAGTTGCCGTGCATGTCGGCCAGGACTTGAATTTCAATGTGGCGGGCTTCGCCGATCATTCGTTCCAGGTAGATGGTTCCATCGCCAAAGGCTGCGGCCGCTTCGCGACGGGCGGCCGCAAGGGCGGCGGGCAATTGGAGGGGGTCATGGACGGGGCGCATCCCTTTGCCGCCGCCACCGGCTACGGCTTTGACAAGCAGGGGGAAGCCGACATGGGTGGCGGCCGTAATTAATTCTTCATCATTGAGGCCGGGTTCGGTTCCGGGAACAATAGGTACACCGGCCGCTTTGACCGTTTGGCGGGCGGCCTGTTTATCGCCCATCGTTTCGATGGCATGGGGCGGGGGGCCGACAAAGACCAGGTTGGCGTCCTGGCAGGCCTGGGCAAAGGCGGCCCGTTCGGCCAGAAAACCATAGCCGGGATGGAGGGCCTGCGCCCCGGAGCGGCGGGCGACGTCAATTAGCCGGTCTATCCGCAGATAGCTATCCCGCGCCGGAGGGGGGCCGATGTGATAGGCTTCGTCAGCATAGCGAACATGGGGGGCGTTGCGGTCGGCGTCGGAATAGACGGCTACGGTATGAATGCCCAGTTCGTGACAGGCACGGATGATACGGAGGGCAATTTCGCCCCGGTTGGCGATTAGGAGTTTGTCGAATTTTCGGGGTAGAGGGAGGTCGGACATAACTTTTATAGAGTAATTGGGTAATTGGTGATTGGTGATTGGCCGGAACCGGCTTACCAATCACCAATCACCAGTGGATCATAGTGGGATATTGCCGTGCTTTTTCGGCGGGTTGTTGTCGCGTTTGTTTTGGAGCATGTTGAGGGCGTTGATGAGTCTCGGCCGTGTCTGGCTGGGTTCGATAACATCATCCACGTAACCTCGACGGGCGGCGGCGTAGGGGTTGGCAAAGTTCTCGCGGTAATCTTCGACCAGTTCGGCCTTGCGAGCGACCGGGTCTTCGGCCTGGGCCAGTTCGCGGCGGAAGATGATGTTGACCGCCCCATCCGGCCCCATGACGGCGATTTCGGCCGTCGGCCAGGCCAGGTTCAGGTCGGCGCGAATATGCTTGCTGTTCATGACGCAGTATGCGCCGCCGTAAGCCTTACGGGTGACGACGGTTAGCTTTGGCACGGTGGCTTCGCAAAAAGCGTACAACAACTTGGCTCCGTGGCGGATAATGCCGCCGTGTTCCTGGTTGAGGCCGGGCAGGAAGCCGGGAACATCCTCGAAAACGATGAGGGGAATGTTAAAGCAGTCGCAGAAGCGAACGAAACGGGCTGCCTTTTCGCTGGCAGCAATGTCCAGGACGCCGGCCAGAACCATCGGCTGGTTGGCGACAATGCCGACGGGGTAGCCGCCCAGCCGGGAGAAGCCGACGACGATGTTCTGGGCGAAATGTTCTTGAATTTCGTAAAACTCGCCCTCGTCCATAATCATGTGAATGGCGTCCTTGATGTCATAAGGCTTGTTGGGATTGTCGGGGACAAGGGTGTCTAGGGCGGCCTCGGTTCGCAGGGGATCATCCCTGGCGGGCAAAAATGGAGGGTCTTCCATGTTGTTGGAGGGGAGATAGCTGAACAACTCCCGGATCAGATAGAGACAATCGGCCTCGGAGTTGGCGGCCATGTGGGCCACGCCGCTGATCTGGTTGTGGGTCATGGCCCCGCCCAGCTCCTCGAAGGTGACGTCTTCACCGGTAACGGCTTTGACGACATCGGGGCCGGTGATGAACATATGGCTGGTGTTTTTGACCATGAAGATGAAGTCGGTCAGGGCTGGGGAGTAAACGGCTCCACCGGCGCACGGCCCCATGATGGCGCTTATCTGGGGGATGACACCGGAGGCCATGGTGTTGCGGAGGAAAATGTCGGCATAGCCGCCGAGACTGACGACCCCTTCCTGAATGCGTGCGCCGCCGGAGTCGTTGATGCCGATAACGGGGGCGCCGTTCCGCATTGCCATTTCCATGATTTTGCACACTTTTTCAGCATGAACCTGGCTGAGACTGCCACCAAAAACGGTGAAATCCTGGCTAAAGACGTAGACGAGACGGCCGTCTATGGTTCCCCAACCGGTTACGACACTATCGCCCAAGATGCGATTGTCCATCATATCAAAATTGGTTTCCCGGTGCATGACAAAGGCGTCAATTTCCCGAAAAGAGCCTTTATCGA
>Ga0299914_10001239_pt1 | contig 16669 bp, 16 predicted proteins | sample RVTome_10_FD_201361 | JGI IMG/M metagenome (GOLD analysis project Ga0299914, IMG submission 201361) | Soil microbial communities from uranium-contaminated site in the Upper Colorado River Basin, Wyoming, United States - RVT153D57 (version 2) ...
CGCACCGCGTACCGGGTGGTCCGGTCGGCGGCCCGGATCACCGCCAGCTCCGGCGACAGGTCCTCCACCCGCTCGTCCAGCTCGCCGGTCCAGAGCACCCGCCCGTCGTACCCGTCGATCACCACCGGCCGGCCGTCCGGGCGGACCGCCACCAGGGCGTGTTCGGAGCTGACCGGGGGCACGCGCTGCTCGCACCCGACATCGCCGGTGGTCCACAGATGGTACGGGTGCGGGCCCCACACCAGCGCCCCGCTGGCCGGATCGTGCCCGCTCACCGAGCTGACGCAGACCCCGCCGTGCCGCGCCATCGTGGACCGGAGCACCCGGTCCCCCACCACCAGCACCCGCTCCCCGCCCGGCTGCGCCAGCTCCTGCAGGATGGCGCCGTCGGAGCTCCGCACCACCACCACGTAGTCGTCGCCACCCCGGGTGACCGGCAGTCCGAGCAGCGGCGGGAGCGGCGGCGGGCCGGCCACCGCGGAGTGGATCCGATGCGGCGCGACCCGGCGCGGGTGGGCAAGATCCGGGTTGGCGCCCAGCATCCCGGACCGCTCGCCGGGCAGGTCGACGGCCCAGACCGGGGCGGGCTGGGCGGGCTGGTCGAGCCGGAACAGCCGCAGCTGGCAGGCGCGGGGGCCGCCGCACCGCAGGTCCAGCCAGCCCTGCCGGTATCCCCAGACCGCCGCCGCCCGCTCCTCCGCGTGCCTCAGCTCGCCGGTGGCCGGGTCGCGCACCTGGTACCCGTCGGTGGCCCGCGGTGCGACGATCACCACCGCGTCCTGGCTGGCTCCGCCAGCGACCACCACCCAGTCGGCGTCCCACTCCGGTGACCGCTCCGGCGAGATCACTTCTCCGGAGCTCCGCCAGCGCAACTGGCTGCTCCCGCCGGCGTCCACCGCGACCGCCTCGCCGGCTGCCGCCGCCCCGGTCGGCCGCGAGCCGAGCCGGTCCTGCCAGGCCAGGTCGGGAGCGAGCGGCCGCTCCCGGGTCAGCCAGTCCCAGAGCGGCGGGAAGGGGTTCGGGGCGATCCCGGCGCCCACCAGCAACGCGTACCCGAACACGGCCAGGAGCAGCACCACCAGCCGGGTGACCCTCCCCTTAGGCACCCGTCCACGCTAGTCACGCCGGGCGGACCTGGCCGTGACGATCACGTCGGTCCCGATCCGTCCGTGTCGCTGTGGATTGCCCTATTCTGTCGCGGCGGTGCCCACCAGCGGAAGCACCCGGTAGCGGATCTGCTCAGCCAGCGCGATGTGGGTGGAGGCGCGTTCGATCCCCTGGTACGCGACGATCTGGTCGAGCACCCGTTGCAGGTCAGCGTTGGATCGGGCGACGATCCGGCACAGCAGGTCCCCCCCGCCGGTGATGGTGTACGCCTCCAGCACCTCCGGGATGGTCGCCAGGTGAGTAGCCACCGGGTCATGCCCGCCGCTCTGCCGGATCTCCAGGGTCACGAACGCGGTCACCCCGAACCCGAGCGCCGCCGGGTCCAGCTCCGGGCCGAAGCCGCGGACCACTCCCCGGGCCAGTAGCTTGTCCAGCCGCGCCTGGACCGTCCCGCGAGCCACCCCGAGCCGGCGGGAGCACTCCAGCACGCCGGTCCGCGGCGCTGCGGCCAGCAGCCCGATCAGGCGGGCATCCAGCTCGTCGATCACCCTGCCCATGCTAGGCAATCTGCCCAGACTAGACTCCGGCAGTCCTGGCGATCCGTACAAGATGACCAACCGATCGGGGCGCGGTTGCACAGCCGGCGGCCAGCAGATCATGCTCCAACGAGGCGACCGAACCGGCGGACGGAGGTGGCGGCGGTGACCTCAACAACCCAGCCGACGACCCGGACCGGGGAGCTGAGCATCGACGAGCTGGTCGGGGCGGTGCCGCACGACCGCTCCGGTGACCCGTTCCCGGTGGACGGCATCGACCACATCCGGTTCATCGTGGGCAACGCCAAGCAGGCCGCCCACTACTACGCCACGGCGTTCGGGATGACGTGCCTGGCCTACCGGGGCCCGGAGCAGGGATTCCCCGACCAGGCGGAGTACCTGCTCGGCTCCGGCCAGGCCCGGTTCGTGCTCACCGGCGCAGTCCACGCCGGCGCGAGCGCCGCCGCCCACCACGCCCGCCACGGTGACGGGATCGCCGACATCGCGCTGGCGGTGCCGGACGTGGACGCGGCCTACCGGCACGCCACCGCGCAGGGGGCGGTCGGGGCGGCCGAACCGACCACGCTCCGCGACGAGCACGGCGAGGTGCGGACCGCCGCGATCCGGACCTACGGCGACACGATCCACACGCTGGTCGACCGCTCCCGGTACGCCGGGCCGTTCCTGCCCGGGTTCGCGGCCCGGTCCCCGATCGTGCCCCCACCGCCCCGGCGCTGGTTCCAGGCGGTCGACCACGTGGTCGGCAACGTGGAGCTGGGCCGGATGGACGACTGGGTGGCCTTCTACCACCGGGTGATGGGTTTCACGAACCTGGCCGAGTTCATCGGGGACGACATCGCCACGGATTATTCGGCGCTGATGAGCAAGGTGGTGGCCGACGGCACCCGAAAGGTGAAGTTCCCACTGAACGAACCGGCGGTCGGCCGGCGGCGGTCCCAGATCGACGAATACCTCCAGTTCTACGGCGGCCCCGGGGCGCAGCACGTGGCGCTGGCCACCGGCGACATCTTGGCCAGTGTGGACGCTATGCGGGCCGCCGGGGTGGAGTTCCTGGAGACCCCGGACACCTACTACCAGGACCCGGGACTGCGGGAGCGGATCGGGGTGGTCCGGGTGCCGGTCGAGGAGCTGCAGGCCCGGCGGATCCTGGTGGACCGGGACGAGGACGGCTACCTGCTGCAGATCTTCACCAAGCCGGTGCAGGACCGGCCGACCGTCTTCTTCGAGCTGATCGAACGGCACGGCTCGATGGGCTTCGGGAAGGGGAACTTCCAGGCGCTGTTCGAGGCGATCGAGCGGGAGCAGGAGCGTCGCGGCAACCTCTGAGACCCGGCCGGACGACCCGTACACTGCCCGGATGACCGTGGAGTGGCAGCGGTGACCGCGGGAGCGGGCCGGCGATGAGTGTCGCCCCGGGGTGGTATCGGGACCCGGTGGAGCCGACCGTCCAGCGCTGGTGGGATGGCGAGGGCTGGCTGGGCGAGCCGGTGCCGGCAGACCAGCCACCACCGGCGGGCCCCCCACCGGTCGGACCGCCACCCGCCCCACCGGCTGCCCCGCTCGGCGCGGGTCCGCCTTCCGCGTTCTCGCCCACCGCGGGTCGATCCGCCACGGGGCCGCCCACCGCGGGTCGGTCGGCCGCGGTGCCACCCACCGCGGACCGGCCGGCGCCGACCCGGCCCGGGGCGCATCCGCCTGGCGTGCCGCCCGGACACCGGGTGCCACCCGGCTGGGGGTACCGGCCGCCGGGCCTGGACCGGCCGCCGACCCCCCGGCCGCACGGCTACCAGCTGGCCACGCTGGGCTCCCGGCTGGTTGCCCGGCTGGTCGACATCGGCCTGCTGCTCGGGCTCAACGTGCTGGTCAACGGCTGGTTCGTCTACCAGTTCTGGCTGGAGATCTCGCCGGTGATCAGCGAGGCCTGGCGGCGCAGCCTGGCCGGCGAGAGCATGTCCGACCTGCCGGCGGCCGGCGAGGCGGGGAACCTGCAACTGGTGATCCTGCTGCTGGCCGCGGCGCTGTGGTTCGCGTACGAGGTGCCGGCGGTGGCCAACACCGGCCAGACCCCGGGCAAGCGGCTGCTGCGGATCAAGGTGGTCCGGTTGGAGAACGCCGAGCCACTCGGCCTCGGTCGCTCGTTCCGGCGCTGGAACACGATGGGCCTGCCGACCCTGCTGTGGTGGTGTTTCGGGATCGGCTTCCTGCTGCAACTGATCGACGTGCTGTTCGTCCTGTTCGACCGGCCGCTGCAGCAGGCGCTCCACGACAAGTCCGCCTACACCGCCGTAGTATCGGTCGCGGCAGCGCCCGCGAAGGAGACCCCCGATGCCCCAGCTGACCCGTCCTGACCTGGACCAGCTCCCCAGCTACGTACCCGGCCGCAGCGCTCCCGGCGCGATCAAGCTGGCCAGCAACGAGGTGCCGTACGGGCCGCTGCCGGGGGTGGTCGAGGCGATCACCCAGGCCGCCGCGAACGCCCACCGGTATCCCGACATGGGCGTGGTGGCGCTGCGGGAGGCGCTGGCGCAGCGGTACGGAGTGCCGGCCGGCCGGATCGCCACCGGCTGCGGGTCGGTGGCGCTGACTGAGCACCTGGCGAGGGCGACCTGCCTGCCCGGTGACGAGATCCTCTACTCGTGGCGCGCCTTCGAGGCGTACCCGATCATCGCGGCCGCCACCGGCGCCACCAGCGTGCGGGTCCCCAACGACGCCGGGCACGGGCACGACCTTCCCGCGATGGCGGCGGCGGTCACCGACCGGACCCGGATGATCCTGGTCTGCAATCCGAACAACCCGACCGGCACCGCGGTCCGCCGGGCCGAGCTGGACCGGTTCCTGGCGGCGGTCGGCGGGAACGTGCTGGTGGTGATCGACGAGGCGTACCGGGAGTTTGTCACCGACGAGCAGGTGCCAGACGGGCTGGTGACCTACGGCGATCGGCCGAACGTGGTAATCCTGCGGACCCTCTCCAAGGCGTGGGGCCTGGCCGGGATCCGGGTCGGGTTCCTGATCGCCGCCCCGGCGGTGGCCGAGACGGTACGCAAGGTGGTCACGCCGTTCTCCACCAGCGCCGTCGCCCAGGCCGCGGCACTGGCGGCGCTGGCCGCCACCGAGGAGATGCGGCGGCGCTGCGACCGGGTGATCGCCGAGCGGACCCGGGTGACCGACGCGCTGCGCAAGCTGGTGCCGGACCTGCCCGCGTCCCAGGCCAACTTCGTCTGGCTACCGATCGGAGACCGGGCGGTGCCGTTCGCCACCGCCTGCGCGGCCGGCGGCGTGCTGGTCCGGCCATTCCCGGGAGAAGGGGTACGGGTGACGATCGGCACCCCGGAGGAGAACGACACGCTGCTCGCGCTCGCCGAGGATGCGCTGTCCACCTGACCGGGTGGGACGGGTGTGGCACGGTGGTGGCATGCCAGCCGTGACGCCGCCCGAGCCGGGTCCGACCCCGCCGCCACCGCCCCCGCCGGACCCGCAGCCACCGGTGCCGGAGCCACCGGTGCCGCCCCCGGCCCCACCGCCGGGTCCGCCCGCGCCGCCGCCCGGCCCGCCTGCCCCGCCGCCCGGCCCGCCTGCCCCGCCGCCCGGCCCGCCTGCCCCGCCGCCGGGACCGCCGGTGCCGCAGCCACCGCCGCCGCCCGGCCCCTCCCCGGTACCGCCGTTCCCGCCCCCGCCACCGGGCGGACCGCCGCCCGCCGCCGGACCCCGGCCACCGGTCCGGGGGATGGCACCGGTGCCCGGCACGGTGATCGACCGGCCCGCCACGGTCTACCAGGCATCGACCCGACCGGAGCCGATGACCCAGGCACTGCCGAGCAACGCGGCCGAGAACACCGGCTCTTTGACCGGCTTCGTGCTGTCCCGAGGGCGGGTCGACTGGCCCGGCCCGCGGTCCCGGCAGGTCGTGGCCGGGCTGCTGATCCTGTTGATGATCGGGGCGCTGACTGTGATCGGGCTGGGGGTAGTGGTCGCCCTGCTCAACTTCGTCCTGGGCGACTGATTTCCGCCGCCCCGGGTTTCGCCGCCCCGGGTTTCGCCGCCCCGGGTTTCGCCGCCCCGGCCGGTCGCGTCCGACCGGCGCGATAGCGTGCGGCCATGCCGACCTTCCCGACCACCCGGTTCTGGACCCGCAGCGACACGACCGGATGCGATCACGCGCTGCTGGACGACCGGGCTGGTCTCCGGGCCCGGGGCACCGCCATCGCCGCCACCCCGCTGCCGCACACGTGCCGGTATGAGCTGGTCACCGACGACCGCTGGCAGACCACCCGAGTCGAGGTGACCGCCGAGGGCGCCGGCTGGGCGCGCGGCGCGCGGCTTACCCGGGCGGCCGGCCAGTGGCGGGTCACCACCTCCGAGCAGGGGGATCTCAACCGGGCGCTGGCCGCCGCCGGCCGGCCCCGGGTCGGGTTGCCTGGGATCGAGGACCCGGACCGGCTGGTCAGCGCGGTAGATGTGGACCTGGGCGGGGCACCGTTGTTCAACACCCTGCCGGTGCGGCGGCTGGACCTGCTCTCCGCCGCCCCCGGCACCGAGCACCGGCTCACCATGGCCTGGGTGCTGGTGCCCTCGCTGGAGGTGCTTCCAGCCGAGCAGACCTACACCAGCCTCGGCGACCAGCGGGTCCGCTACGAGTCCGGAAGCTTCACCGCCGAGCTGGCGCTCGACCGGGACGGGTTTGTCATCCACTATCCAGGGTTGGCTGAGCTATCCAGGATTGGCTGAGCTATCCAGGGTTGGCTGAGCGCCCGACGGATCACCGCCCGGGCGGTGGGTAGTCGGGGACATGGTCCCGCTAACCTGGGACGATCGGCCGTGGGCGCCGGCGCCTGGACAGCTCAGACTTGGGATTCCACCACTGTGCGGCGCCTGGGGGTGTGCCATGGTTGGCAGACGTAAGGTTCTTCAGCGGCTAGCTACGATCGGGGGCGGCGCGGCAGTGCTGCTCGGAGTGCTGGCCGCGCCTGCCTTGGCGGAGCCAGCCACGGCGGTGCAGTATCCGTCGGCGGCATCGGCGACCCGGGCTGACCGCCTGACCTTCGACACCTGTACCGCACCGTCGCTCGCCGCACTGAGGGCCTGGTACGCCAGTTCGCCGTACCGGGCGGTCAACATCTACTTCGGCGGCAACAACCGTGGCTGCGCACAGCCCAACCTCACCCCCGGATGGGTGCGCGAGGCCACCGGGATGGGCTGGCGGCTGCTGCCGACCTACTTCGGTTACCAGCCGTTCTGTGCGTTCGGGAGCAAGCCCAACCGCTACACCGCGTCGAATGCCACCTCGCTGGGCACATCGGACGGCAAGGACGCGGTGGTCCGGGCCAAGGCACTGGGCCTGCTGCCGGGCAGCGCGCTGTACGCCGATGTCGAGCACTACGACCGGACCATCTCCGACTGCCGCACGGCGGTGCGCCGGTACGTGTCGGCGTGGACGAAGACGCTGCACCAAGCGGGCTACCTCGCGGGGGTGTACGTCCATCAGGACTCCGGACTGCGGGACCTGTCCGCGTCCTACAACTCCACCAGCTACGCCCGGCCGGACGCGGTGTGGATGGCCCGCTGGGACGGCAACCCGTCGCTGACCGGGTGGCCCACCGCACCCAACACCCAGTGGGCGTACTGGCAGCGCGGGAAGCAGTACCGCGGCGACCACAACGAGACCTGGGGCGGCGTCACCATCAACATCGACAGCGACTACTTCAAGGCGCCGGTGGCCACGGTGGCCCGCTCATACCAGGTGACCAGCAGCGGCGCACTGAACGCCCGGACCGGGCCCTCGACCTCCTACCCGGTCGTGCGTACCTTCCCGGCCGGTAGCTCGGTGTCGGTGGTCTGCCAGACCACCGGCCAGCGGGTCGGCACCACCTCGGTGTGGGACCGGCTCACCGACGGTGCCTGGGTCACCGACTACTACGTCTCGACGCCGTCCAGAACCGGCTTCACCACGGCACTGCCCCGGTGCATCTACCCGGGCCAGGTCACCGCGTCGGTCGCGCTCAACGCGCGCACCGGGCCGGGCACGTCCTATCCGACGACCGGCAACCCGCTGCCACGTGGCTCGCTGGCGTACGTGGTATGCCAGAAGCGGGGTAGCACGGTGGGCACGACAGCCGTGTGGGACAAGCTGCGAGACGGCCGCTGGGTCTCCGACTACTACGTGTCGAACCGCTCGAACACCAGCTGGAGCTCGCCGGTTCCGCGCTGTCCGTAACGCGCCGGGTGGGCCTGACCGCGGGCGCTGATGGCTCCTATCCTGTGGCGATGAACGTGGAGTTCAGCGGCGAGGTGTGGTTCTGGAAGGGGCCGGCGCCGTGGCATTTCATCACGGTTCCGGAACCGGAGTGTCGCGATCTGGGAACGGCTGCCGCGGCGGTGAGCTATGGCTGGGGCATGATCCCGGTTACCGCTCGGATCGGGAGAACCCGGTGGCGGACGTCGCTGTTCCCGAAGGATGGGCGCTACGTCGTGCCGGTGAAGACGGGCGTGCGGAAGGCCGAGGGGCTGGACGTGGGGGACATCGTCACTGTACAGCTGACGGTCGATGTCTGACCGCGGTCAGAGGATTCCGGGCGGCCGGCCATCCCGGGGTCCGAAGGTACGCAGCGCGTCCGCGTCCGAGAACCTCGACCGGAGGTAGGTGTCGGCCCACCATCCGGCCTCCGGATAGCCGGAGTCGGCGGCGATCTGGGCGCAGGCCGCGTCCAGGTCGAACTCGGTGCGGCGCAGCGACACCCGGACCGACCCGCCCAACAGCGCCCAGTGCGCCCCGGCGCCGCCGTACGGCATCCCGACGCTGCCCGGGTTGACCACCGTCCGCCGGTGCGCCAGCCGCAGGAACGGCATGTGGGAGTGCCCGCAGACCACCGCCGACACCCCGCCGTCCAGCGGGGACAGCACCTCCGACCAGCGCTCCAGCGAGCTGTCTACCAGCACCACCTCCTCGTCGTCGCGGGGGGTGGCGTGGCAGAACACGGTCCGGCCCAGGCCGGCCAGGTCAAGCTCGGCGACCAGCGGCAGACCGGCCAGCAGCTCGACCTGGTCCGGCCGCAGCTGGCTGGCCGCCCACGGCGCGACCGGGTCCGGGATTACGCCACCGCCACCCCGGGCCAGCTCGGCCAGCTCCCGGTCGGCGTTCCCGCGCACCCACAGCGCTCGCTCACCGAGCGAGGCAAGCAGGTCCAGGGTTTCCACCGGTTGCGGGCCGGCGGCCAGGTCACCGGTGAGCACGACCCGGTCGGCCGACCGGACGTCCGGCTCGGCTAGCACCGCCACCAGCGCCGGCAGGACGCCGTGGATGTCCGACAGCACCGCCACCGTCTCCATCCGCCCAGCCTGCCACGCCGGCGATCGCCGCCCGGGCCCCGTTCGCGGCCAGCATACGGCTCAGCCGTCGGGCTCGGACCAACTGCCGGTGGCGAGGAACCGGTCGATCGTGGCCAGATACGGTGCCAGGTCCAGCCCCTGCTCGCGTACCCAGTCGTCCGAGAAGTAGGTGTGCGAATAGCGCTCCCCAGCGTCGCACAGCAGGGTAACCACCGACCCGGTCTCACCCCGGACGCGCAACTGTGCGATCAGGCCGAACGCCCCCCACAGGTTGGTTCCGGTCGAACCGCCGACCCGCCGGCCGAGCGCGGCCGAGGCGGCCCGGGCGGCGGCCACCGACGCGGCGTCCGGCACCCGGACCATCCGGTCCACCACCGAGGGAAGGAACGACGCCTCTACCTGCGGCCGGCCGATCCCCTCGATCCGGGAGCCGTGCGGCTCCCGTACCGACCAGTCGCCCCGCTCCCAAGCCGGGTAGAACGCCGACCGCTCCGGGTCGACCACGCAGATTTTGGTCCGGTGCTGGCGGTACCGCACATATCGCCCGATGGTCGCGCTGGTGCCGCCGGTGCCGGCGCCCACCACCACCCAGGCCGGCACCGGATGCCGCTCCAGCGCCAGCTGCTCGAAGATCGACTCGGCGATGTTGTTGTTGCCCCGCCAGTCGGTGGCCCGCTCGGCGTACGTGAACTGGTCCATGAAGTGCCCACCCAGGTCATCGGCGAGCCAGCGGGCCTCCACCACCACCGTGGCCGGGTCCGCCACCAGATGGCACTTGGCGCCGTAGAACTCGATCAGCTCGATCTTCTCCGGCGAGGTGGAGGCCGGCATCACCGCCACGAACGGCAGGCCCAGCATCCGGGCGAAGTACGCCTCCGAGACCGCGGTCGAGCCCGAGGACGCCTCCACGATCGTGGTGTCCGGGCCGACCCAGCCGTTGCAGAGCGCGTAGAGGAACAGCGACCGGGCCAGCCGGTGCTTGAGCGAGCCGGTCGGGTGCACCGACTCGTCCTTCAGATAGAGGTCGATCCCCCACTCCGGCGGCAGCGGGTACGGCAGCAGGTGGGTGTCGGCCGACCGGTTCGCGTCCGCCTCGACCCGGGCCACCGCCTCGGTTACCCAGACCCGGGCGGCCTCGTCACACCGGTCGAACTGCGCCATGGCCGGACAGTAACACCGGCACCGGTCCCCGCTCAGGCATCGGCCAGCTCCGACATCGGCCAGCTCCGGCGAAGCCGGGTCAGGCGTCGCCCTGCTCGTCGTCCTCGCCGGCGGTCAGCCGGGACTCTACCTCCTGCGGCTCGTACATCTCCTCCACCACCCGCAGGTAGAGCTCGTTCGGGTTCGGCAGGTGCGCGACTTCCCGCAGCGCCTGGTCCTGCCCCGCCGACTCGAGCACGAACGTGCCGTAGTTCAGCAACCGGGCGACCGGAGTCTGCTCGTATTTCATGTCGGTGACCCGCAGCAGCGGCATCATCGCCACGTTGCGGGTGACGATCCCGCTCACCTTCATCACCCGCTTGTTGGTGAGGATGAACCGGTCGAAGTGCCAGTCCACCACCCGCCAGCCGACCCAGCCCATCACCCCCAGCCAGGCCAGTACGGACAGCGGCGCGGCCCAGGCGGCGCCGGGCAGATCCTGGTCGGGCCGGGTGGCTAGGTAGCCGCCGAGCAGGCCGAGCCCGATCGTGGCCAGCACGCTGACCGAGACCGGGGTGGACAGGTGGATCAGGTGCCGTCGCCACTCGCCCCGGAACCGCTCGGTCGGGAACAGGTAGCGAGCGACCAGATCGCTCGGCTCGTCCTGGAGCGGGGACACCCGCCGGACCGCGGCCGCCTGGTCGGCCGGCGTGGCCAGCCCGGCCAGCTCGGCCGGATCGATCGGCGGCGGCGCCGCCGGTTCCGGCTCACCCGGGCGCGGACCCGGCACCGGGGCGATGCCGAGGTACGCGGTGTCGCTGTTGTCCGGCGGGGCGGTCATGCCCGACCGCCGGCACCGGTGGGCTGCTCGACCAGCAGCGATTGGATCAGCCGCCGGGTGGCCCGGGACAGCTCGTCCGGGTGTTCCGCGTCCCGCCACCGGAGCAGCTCGGCCACGATCTCCCGGATGCTTTCGTGGTCGCCCTCGGCGTGGGCGATCCGCAGCAGGTCCCGCCACGGGTGATCGTCGCTGCGGCGGGCATCGGCCAGCCACGCCTGCGACACCGCCCACCGGGCGGTGGCCGGGTCGCCGGCGGCCAGGCTCAGCTCGACCAACTGGTGGGCGGTGTCGACGATCCCGGCCAGGATCAGCTCCGGTTGGATCGGCGACCCGGGCAGCCAGCTGTACGGCGCCCGGGGACTCGCACCGGCCAGGTCGCCGGCGTCCTCCAGCGGGGGCCCGTGCACCAGGCTGAGGGCGGCTCGCAGGTCCTGGATCCCGGCGGGTCCGCGGCGCTCGCCCCGGGCGCGCAGCCGCCGGAACAGGTGCCAGTCCACCAGCAGCCCATCCCGCACCCGGTACCGACCGTCCGGGGTCGCCTCGGACAGCCACGGCAACCCATCCGGGCCGGCGCCCAGCCAGCGCCGGACATTCATGATCACATCAGTCCGGACGGTCGGGCGGACGTGCTCGGTCGGCCACAGCTGGTGGGAGAGCTGCTCGGCGCCGGCTCCCTCCCCTCCGCAGGCGGCCAGGTAGACCACCATCTCCTGGCACACCCGGACCCGGTGCTGCGGGGGTGGCCCGGGGGCGGTGAGCTGGACCGGGCCGAGCAGCGTGATCCGGGGCGGTTGGCTTCCGCCCCGCCACCAGGCGGCCAGGTCGGCGGCCAGCTGCTGGTCCTCCGCCTCGGCCGGGCCGGTCGGTGAGCCGCCGCCGGGCTGGTGCGGGACGACCACCGGCAGCCGCATGGTGTCCTCGCTCAGCGCTTCCCCGGCCACCGCAGCCGCGGCGGCGTCCCCCCCGGCAGTGGCGCTGGTCCCGCCGGTGGCGTCGGTCCCCGCGGTGGCGTCGGTCCCCGCGGTGGCGATCGTCCCGGCGGTGACGTCAGTCCCCGCGGTGGCGTCGGTCCCGGCGGTGACGATCGTCCCGCCGGTGGCGTCAGTCCCGGCGGCCCACGGCTCGGTCGCCGCCGGGATCGGATGATCCTGCTCGGCGGCGGCGCCGCGGATCAGCTCGGAGAGCGGGCCGAGCAGGCGCTCCGGGAGGGCGACCGCCGGCAGCGGATGGGAGTCGTGCAGGAACCCGGCCTTGAGCAACCCCTGGTCGGTGACGGCGATCGACCGGCGGCCGTACCCAACCCCGGCCGGCGCGGTGGTGGCCACCGCCACCGCACACCGGCGGCCAGCGTCGACCAGCGCCGCCTCCAGGTAGGTCAGCAGCTCGTCGTGCTCCGGTCGGGGCCGGTTGACCAGCAGCAGGTGCGGCGCCCAGGTGTCGGTGGCGGTGTCGCTGACCCGGCCATGCACCGAGTCGGCCAGGCCGTGGGCGGCCAGCGCCCCGGTGGTGTGGGACAGCCGGCGACGCAGGTCGGCCACGGCCTCAGGCAGCGAGCCGGCCACCGTGATCCGGTCCGGGTTCATGGCCGCCAGCGCAGCCGCGGCCGCCGGCGGGAACCCGGCGATGGTGACCCGCACCTGGTCCGACCACGGGTTGTGGGCCAGTTCGGCGACCAGGTAGCGCAGCAGGTCCCCGCACCGCTCTGGGCTTCCGGTGATGGTGAGCATCCCCATCCGCTCCAGGTCGACCAGCAGGTGCTGGCCAGGCTGGGAACCGATCGTGACCAGCGCCGGCAGCGGCGCCATCACGTCGGGTGCCTCGGGCAGCCGGGCGTCCGCCGGCAGGAACCAGCTGGCCGGCCCACTGGCGTGGAACGGGGGCGGCGGGGCCAGCTCGCACGGCGTGGCCAGGATCAGGTGGATCTCACCGTCGCCGATCCACACCGCGCCCAGGTCCGGCAGTCCGGCCCCGCCACCGCTGGCCGGGTCCGCACCAGCCCGGGCGAACTGGCTGGCCAGCAGCCGGAGGGCCTGGTCGAGCCGGGCCACATCGGCGGTCGCGGCCGCTCGCAGCACCGCCTCGGCCTCCGCCTCCCCGGCGTGGGTGATCAGCCGGCGGTGCCGGCGGTGTGCCAGCTTCCGCCAGCGGGCCACCAGCAGCGTGCCGACCAGCACCGAGGCGAGCACCCCGCCGGCGAGCAGGGGGGCGGCCGCCAGCACCGGGCGCTCAGCTCCCGGGTCGGGTGGCGCCGCCGGACCACCCGGCCCGGGTTCGACGCCAGCGCCCGGCGGCGCCGGAACAGCGCCCGGTTGGGACCCGGCGCCGGCACCGGGGGGTGGTGAGCCGGCGCCGGGAGTCAGCGGGTTGGCCGGCGGAGACGCTGGCGGGCCGGCGTTCCCGCCGGCCCCCGGCCCGGCGTCGCGGCCGTCCGCCCGCTCGCCACCGGCCTCGGCCGGCTCCTCGCCCGGGTCGGTCGCCTCGGCCGGGTCGGTCGCCTCGGCCGGGTCGGTCGCCTCGGCCGGGTCGGTCGCCTCGGCCGGTGGGCTGTGCAGCCGTCCGGTGGCGTGCCGGCGTTCGCCGTGGTCCCGGGCATCGGCCGGCAGGACCAGCCGGTCACCCGGTTCAATGTGGTCCGGATAGTCCGGATACCGCTGCGCGTACTCCGGGTTGAGTGCGGCGATCTCCGGATAGCGCAGCTCGTCGCCGAGGTAGCGGCCGGCGATGTGCCACATCCAGTCACCCCGGGCGACCTCGTGGACCAGCCGCGGTGACGCCTGGTCGGAGTGGGAGATCTCCTCGGCCGGGGGCGGCTTCGGCGGCGGGGCCGGCAACGACGGGGCCGGCGACGGCACGGACGGCGATGGCACCGAGGGCGACGGCACCGTCGGCAGTAGGGGCGGCGGTAAGGACGGCGGCGGGGGGGCGGCGGTCAGCGGGGCCGCCACCACCACAGTGACCGGTTCCAGATAGGCCGCCTGGGCGTGGCTGATCCCCGGCGTGGTCAGCGCCGCCAGCACCCCGGCCACCAGCACGCTGGCCAGCCGCTGCGGCCCGGCCAACCCGGGCAGCTGCGGAGTCCGGCGCCCGGTGAGCTGGGCGCCGAGCTCCAGCAGCACCGACCCGACCACCACCGCCCACGCCAGCCAGCCCACCACCGACAGCGCCCACAGCAGCAACTGCCCGTCGTCCGGGCGGGTGAGCAGCTCGACCACCCGGTCGAAGGTCGGCACCCGGCCCGGCAGCGGGTTGCCGCCCAGCGCCAGCAGCACCATCGGCCCGCCCACCAGGACCGCCGCCAGCCCGGCCAGCGCCGCCAGCCCGACCAGCAGCCGCCGGACGATCCGGCCCGGCCAGCTCGCGTACGTCATCGCCCCTCCCGCTCGCTGCTCCTACTCGTCGACCAGGTGTGCGTCGGCCTTCCCCTCGGCCGTGTACGGCCCGAACCCGAATGGCCCCAGGAACAGCGGCGGGTACGGCACCGCGACGCTCACCGACACCTGCCGGCCGTCCTCGCTGACCACCACCTCCCCGGTCACTCCGGCGTCGGCCAGGTAGGCGTCGGCGGCGATCGCCGCCGCGGCCGGGTCCACCACGATCCGCTCCCCGGTGACCGCTAGCGGGAGGTCGATCGCCTGGCCGGCGGCCCGGGCCGCCTCGTTCGCGACGTTGTCGGCCCGGTGCATCGCCCGCAGGTAACCGGAGGCGTCCCACATCAACGCCATGAACAGCAGCATGGTCGGCATGGTGGCGGCCACGAACACGCTGACCCGGCCCCGATCCCGGCCGGCGTGGCGGATCATCGCCGGACCCGGTACTGGTCGAGCGGCGAGGTGAAGCTCGCCGTGATCGGCCGGTCCGCCGGTACGCCCACCAGGTCCACGTCGCCGTACGTGACCCAGCAGGTGACCCGGACCGTCACCGAGGCCGGTGTCCCTACCGGCTGGCTGAACCCGGCGGCGTCCAGCTCCACCGCCGGTCCTCCCACACAGGACAGTCCCTGGCTGGCCAAGCTGTCGGCCACGGTAGCGGTGGCCAGCGAGTGGGCGCTGGCGGCGCTGCGCGCCAGCGAGGCGGTCCGGGCCCCGTCGTAGGCGGCCATCTCCACCGCGCTGATCGCGGTGCCGGTGCGCCCCAGCACCACCCCGGCGGTGAACAGCGCCAGGAACATCGGCATCAGCACCGCCATCTCGATCGCCGCCGACCCGGCCGACCGGCGCTGTCGCCACCGACTCATGTGATCCGCTCCACCGGGGCTGAGGCGGTCTGCGTCACGCTCTGGGTGAGCCACGGGATCACGCTGATCGCTCGTCCGCTGACCGTCGCCACCACCCGCTCGCCGTCGTTACTGATCTCGATCTCCGGAGCGATCAGCACGTTCGGCAGCGCCGCGTGGAAGGTCTCGGCCCGCGCCAGCCCGGCCCCCGGCTCGGCCTGGAAGCCCCGCTCGCCCTCGACCGCGACCTGCGCCACCGACAGCGCCGCCTGCCGGGCCAGGTAGAACATCCCCAGGTGGGCGACGCCGAACACGCACACCAGCAACAGCGGGAAGATGATCGCCATCTCGATCCCGCCGCCGCCCCGGTCACCGCGCCGCACGGGCCCTACCCGGCTGGGGTGACTTCGTCGACCTGGCCCATGAACAGGTTCGCGATGTCGCTGCCCCAGGCCGCCACTGCGACCGCGAGCAGCACCAGCGCGGAGACCATGACGGCGTACGCCATCGGGCCGAACTCTCCCCGGTCGGAGCGTAACCTCCCGGCGAGCGTGCTGAGCAGCTGAACCATGACCAAGCCTCCTGGTTAGTTTATTCCGATATAGACCTGTTGAGTTATCGGGTAGATCACGAACGCGGCGAGGATGAACAGCAGGATCGCGCCCGGGATCTCCAGTTTTCCGGTGGTGGCCTCGGCCCGGGCCAGCGCGTCGGCGCGGATCTGGTCCCGCAGCGAGTCCGCCCGCTCCAACAGGGTCCGGTTCACCTGCGCCCCGGACTGGCCGGAACTCTGCATGATCTGACCCACGTCCCCGAGCTCGGGCACTCCGAGCTCCCGCCCGAGCGCGGTCAGCTCGTCCCACGGTGGACGGTGGTGGGTGCGCGCCCGCAGCAGCGATTGCCGGATCTGGCGGATCACCCAGCCGTCGCCCACCTCGGCGGCCCGCTCCAGCGACTCCACCGACCCGTGGCCGGAGCCCCGCTCCATCGCCACCAGCGACAGGTAGACCGCCACCACCGAGCGGAACTCCCGGCGTACCCGCCGGGCGCGGAACTGCAGGTCGCTGTGGGCGATCAGGGCGAAGACCGCGGCCGCGGCCAGGCTCAGCCCGGCGCTGGCCGCTACCGCCGGCGCCGGCAGGTGCCGGCCCGCCGCGGCCAGCATCATCCCGACCAGCACCGGCAGCGCCAGCCCGGCCAACCCGGCCACCAGCAGCGTGGTGAGGTAGTAACCAGTGCTCCGGCCGAGCAGCGCGAGGCTCTCCCGGGGCACCGGGAACCGCCGCAGCAGCCCGCCCATGCCCGCGAGCGGGTCCCGCCGCCGCTGCTCCTCCGGGTGCAGCCGGCGCAGCGCGGGCCCCAGCGCCGGGACCGCCGGCACCAGTTCCCCGAGCAGGATCATCACGCCGGCGGCGGCCAGCGCGCCGACCGCCAGCGAGCCGAGCAGCAACAGGTCCATGTCAGGCCACCCCCGGCGGGCGCAGGAAC
>Ga0299914_10001240_pt1 | contig 16668 bp, 17 predicted proteins | sample RVTome_10_FD_201361 | JGI IMG/M metagenome (GOLD analysis project Ga0299914, IMG submission 201361) | Soil microbial communities from uranium-contaminated site in the Upper Colorado River Basin, Wyoming, United States - RVT153D57 (version 2) ...
GGTGGCGTCGATATAGTCAAGGCCGCGCGCCTCGGCCTTGGCCGGCACCGCCTTGGGCACGCCATGGGCGGAGAAGACCACCGGAACGCCGTCGGGCACCTGATCGAGCTCGGGCACGAACACCGCGCCCTTCGCCTTCAGGCCCTCGACGACATATTTGTTGTGAACGATCTCGTGGCGGACATAGACGGGGGCGCCGTAGCGCTCGATCGCCAGCTCGACGATGCGGATCGCACGATCGACGCCGGCGCAGAATCCGCGCGGCGCGGCGATCAGCAGAGTCAAAGGTGGCCGGGAGTTCGTCACGGCCCGGGCCTCTATCGGATTGCTTGCCTGCACGAAACCCGCTTCCTATGATCCCTTGGCTGCCCTACGGGGCATGTAAGAGACCGACACCAGAAGTTCGAGGGATCCCTTGCGCCTGTCCAAATCCAAAGCGGCCGCCGCCGTTCTGCTGACCCTCGGCCTGCTGGGCTGCGCCCGCCAGGGCGACATCTACCAGACCGGAATCCTGACCACCTACACCGCCTGCCCGGCGGTCGCGATTCCGGCGCCGGCGGGGGACATCACTTTGTTCGATCCGCCGGCGAGCCGCGACGCCGCGGCGATCGACGTCGTCGCCACCATCACCAACCTGCGCAGCACCTGCGACGAAACCGGCGAATATATCGTCACCCATGCGACATTCGACGTCCACGCCCAGCGCCGCGACAATCGCGGCGCGCGCGAGGTGGTGGTTCCCTATTTCGCCACCGTCGTCCAGGGCGGCGAGAATGTCGTCTCCAAGAGAGTCAGCCGGGTCGGCCTGCGCTTCGAGGACGGCCAGTATCGCACCAGCACGTCCGGCACGGCGACTTCGCAGGTGCTTCGCTCGGCCGCGACCCTGCCCGACGACATCCGCCGCCAGATCACGCGCAACCGCCGCGCTGGCGATCCTCAGGCCGCGCTCGACCCGCTCGCCGACCCCGCCGTCCGCGCTGCCGTCCAGCGCGCCCGCTTCGAGCTGATGGTCGGCTTCAACCTCGACGAAGAGCAGCTCCGCTACAACGCGACGCGCTGACGCGCGACGCCGGCCCAACCCCGCATGAGTCACCCCGGCGGAAGCCGGGGCCCATGAACCGAAGTCGAGGCCATGCTCGCGCAGTCCGTGTTCATAGGTCCCGGCTTCCGCCGGGATGACTCTTTGGGAGCTAGGCCCGGGCCTCCGCCGAGGTGACGGGCGTTGGAAAGCGTACCCTTTGCTTCTTTGCTTCTTTGCGTCGTTGCATGAGAAATCCCACCGACCCGACCCGGGATCCCACCCGTCGCGGAAATCTGCAACGCCGATGGCCTGCAACTTCTATTCTCAACCGTCAGCAACACATACAATTCGCACGAAAAATCGCGCCGAACCGACGAAATCCCCCAATTGACTCGCCCCGATCGAGCCTCCACACCACCGGCGTCTTCGGCGGGGTTCGCCCCGTCGATGGGCAAGCGGGAGAGTGTGGCATCGGGCGCAAGGCCGGGGCCGCCGCCGAAGGAGCAACCGCCCCGGAATCTCTCAGGCCAACGGACCGCCGGCCCACGACACTCTGGAAAGCGTCCGCTCTCGCCCTGCGCGAAGGCGGGCCACCGAAGGGGTAACCCGACGCAGCTTCAGCGGCGGCGGGGAAAGCTCTCAGGTCCCGGTGACAGAGGGGGTGCTGAACGAGGCGCGGCGACGCGTCGACGAGCGCCCCGCTCGCTGGAGACTGGTGATGAGCGATAGCGAAATGTCCCTCCCGCTCGACGGCTGGCACCGGCGGCTTGGTGCCAGGATGGTGGCGTTCGCCGGCTATGCGATGCCGATCCAATATGAGGGCATCATCGCCGAGCATCGCTGGACGCGCGACTCCGCCGGACTGTTCGACGTCAGCCATATGGGCCAGCTGCTGATCGCCGGTGCCGGCGCCGAAAAAGGGCTCGAGGCCCTGCTTCCCGCCGATCTCGCCATCCTCAAGGAAGGCCGTCCGAAATATTCGATGCTGCTGACCGACGACGGCGGCATCGTCGACGATCTCATGGTCACCCGCCGCGGCGATCATTTCTACATGGTCGTCAACGGCGCGACGAAAGAAGGCGACATCGCCTGGCTCGAGACGAACCTGCCGCGCGCCGTCGTGCTCGATCACATGAAGGAGCAGGCCCTGCTCGCGCTGCAGGGGCCGAAGGCGGCCGGAGCGCTCGCCCGCCTGGTTCCGGAGGTCGCCGATCTCACCTTCATGACCGGAGACGCCTTCACCGTCGCCGGCATTCGCACCTGGATCAGCCGGTCCGGCTATACCGGCGAGGACGGCTTCGAAATCTCGGTCCCGGCAGTCTCGGTCGAGGCGCTTGCCGATCTGCTGCTCGACCAGCCCGAGGTCAGGCCGATCGGCCTCGGCGCGCGCGATTCGCTGCGGCTCGAAGCGGGCCTGCCGCTCTATGGCCACGATCTCGACGTCACCACCACGCCGGTCGAGGCCGACCTGGTCTTCGCGCTGTCGAAGCGCCGGCGCGCGGAAGGCGGCTTCCGCGGCTGGCACCGTATCGCCCGCGAGCTCGCGGACGGGCCGATCCGCAAGCGCGTCGGGCTCGCCGTCGAGGGCCGCCAGCCGGTCCGCGAGGGCGCGCTGGTCGTCGACGGCGAGGGCAACGAGGTCGGCAAGGTGACCAGCGGCGGCTTCTCGCCAAGCCTCGAGGCGCCGATCGCCATGGCCTATGTGCCGCTCGCCGACGCCGTGGCCGGCACCACCGTCTCGCTGGCCCAGCGCGGCCGCATCTTCTCCGCGAAGGTCGCTCCGATGCCCTTCGTCCCCCATCGCTACCACCGCAAGGGAGCCGGTTCATGAGCGTCTATTACAGCAAGGAACATGAGTGGGTCCGGGTCGAGGGCGACACGGCCACCGTCGGCATCACCGATTTCGCGCAAGGGCAGCTCGGCGACGTCGTCTTTGTCGAGGTGCCCCAGGCCGGCCGCCACCTCGCCCGCGGCGGCGACGCCGCGGTGGTCGAATCGGTCAAGGCCGCCTCGGATGTCTACGCGCCGGTCGGCGGCGAGGTGATCGAGGGCAACCAGGCGCTCGTCGACGATCCCGCGCTCGTCAACAGCGACCCCGAAGGCGAAGGCTGGTTCTTCAAGCTCCGCCTCGCCGACACCCACGAGATCAACGACCTGATGAACGCCGATCAGTACAAGGCCTTCTGCGACGAGCAATAATTGTGCTCCCTGTGAGGCGAAGCCTCATGGGGAGGGGGACCATGCGAAGCATGGTGGAGGGGCCTGAAGCCGCAATGCCCCTCCACCGCCTTTCAGGCGGTCCCCCTCCCCATCGCTTCGCGACAGGGAGGAAAGCAAAGGTAAATCAATGCGCTACCTCCCCCTCTCCGATGACGATCGAAGGCAGATGCTCGCCGTGATCGGCGCCGCCTCGATCGACGATCTGTTCGCCGACGTTCCCGCCCCGGCGCGGCTCGACGCCAAGATCGACGGCCTCGCCGACCATGCCAGCGAGATGGCGGTCGAGCGGCGGCTGTCCGCGCTCGCCGCGCGCAACCAGGCGGCCGGGCAGGGCCCCTTCTTCCTCGGCTGCGGCGCCTATCGCCATCACATCCCGGCGAGCGTCGACCATCTCATCCAGCGCGGCGAGTTCCTGACCAGCTACACGCCCTACCAGCCCGAGATCGCCCAGGGCACGCTGCAGGCCCTGTTCGAGTTCCAGACCCAGGTGGCGCGGCTCTACGGCTGCGACGTTGCCAACGCCTCGATGTACGACGGCTCGACCGGCTGCTGGGAGGCGATCGCGATGGCGCGGCGCATCACCCGCCGGGGCAAGGCGATCCTCTCCTCGGGGCTCCACCCGCATTACGTCTCGGTCGCGAAGACGATGGCGCGATTCACCGGCGACATGCTGGAGACCGCCGACCCGGAGCTGACGGGCGAGCCCGACACGCCCCGCCTGCTCGAGGCGATCGACGGCGAGACCAGCGCGGTGGTCGTCCAATATCCCGACATTCTCGGCCGCATCGGCGACCTTTCCGAGCTGGCCGCGCGCGCGCATGCGCAGGGCGCCCTGCTCGTCGCGGTGGTGACCGAGCCGGTGGCGCTGGGCGCGATCCGTTCGCCCGGCGAGATGGGCGCCGACATCGTCGTCGGCGAGGGCCAGTCGATCGGCGTCGGCCTCAATTTCGGCGGGCCCTATGTCGGCCTGTTCGCCTGCCAGGAGAGATTCGTCCGCCAGATGCCCGGCCGCCTCGCCGGCGAAACGGTCGATGCCGAAGGCAAGCGTGGCTTCGTCCTCACCCTGTCGACCCGGGAGCAGCATATCCGCCGTGAGAAGGCGACCTCGAACATCTGCACCAATAGCGGCCTGTGCGCGCTCGCTTTCTCGATCCACATGACCCTGCTCGGCGAAGCCGGGCTGCGGCGTCTGGCCGAGCGCAACCATGCCGCCGCCGCGGCGGCGGCGGCCCGCCTCGCCTCGATCCCGGGCGTCGAGCTGGTCAACGACAGCTTTTTCAACGAGTTCACGCTCAAACTCCCCACTGAGGCTCGGCCGGTGGTGCGCGCGATGGCGGAGGCGGGCATCCTCGGCGGCGTCTCCCTCGGTCGCCTCTACCCCGACGCGCCGGGCCTCGCCAACGGCCTCGTCGTCGCCGTCACCGAGACGGTGACCGACGAAGATGTCACGGCGCTCGAGAACGCCCTGACCGAGGCGCTGAAGTGAGGCATTCGTGCTGCACCCCCAGTCCTCTCCCCCCTTGTGGGGGAGAGTTAGAGAGGGGGGTGCGCGACTTCGTCGCGCGCCGGCCGGAGGCCGGCACCCCCACCCCAACCCCTCCCCACAAGGGGGAGGGGCTTCAGGTCTCCCCAGCAACCCTGGATTTCGAAAAATGACCATGAACCGCGAAGGCCGCCCGACGCGTCCCGAGACCGCCGAGTCCGCCGAAACGCCCGCCACCTGGACCGGCAACCGTGCGCTGATGCTCGAGGAGCCCCTCCTGTTCGAGATCGGCGACACCCGGACCACCGGCGTCGACATCGAACCGGCCGCCGTCCCCGGCGACCGCCTCGGCGGCCTCGAGCGCCGCCGTCCGATCGGCCTTGCCGGCCTGTCCGAGCCCGAGACGGTACGTCATTACACCCGCCTCTCGCGCCAGAACTATGCGATCGACCTCGGCCTCTTCCCGCTCGGCAGCTGCACGATGAAGCACAATCCGCGGCTGTGCGAGAAGGTGGCGCGGATGCCCGGCTTCGCCGACATCCACCCGCTCCAGCCGGTCGACACCGTCCAGGGCGCGCTCGCGCTGATCAGCGAGCTCGGTTCCTGGCTGATCCGCCTCACCGGCATGCACAGCGTCGCGATGAGCCCCAAGGCGGGCGCGCATGGCGAGCTTTGCGGCCTGCTTGCGATCCGCTCGGCGCTCGAGGCGCGCGGCGACAAGCGCGAAGTGATCCTCGTCCCCGAAAGCGCGCACGGCACCAACCCCGCCACCGCCGCCTTTGCCGGCTATCGCGTCGAGAATATCCCCGCGAACGCGGCCGGCCGGGTCGACCTCGCTGCCCTGAAGGCGCGGCTCGGTCCGGACGTCGCCGGCGTGATGATCACCAACCCCAATACCTGCGGCCTGTTCGAGCCCGACATGATCGCCATCTCCGAAGCGGCGCATGCGGCGGGCGGCCTGGTCTATTGCGACGGCGCCAACTTCAACGCCATCGTCGGCCGGGTCCGCCCGGGCGACCTCGGCATCGACGCGATGCACATCAACCTCCACAAGACCTTCTCGACCCCGCATGGCGGCGGCGGTCCCGGCGCCGGACCGGTGGTCTTCTCCGAAGCACTCACGCCGTTCGCGCCTCTTCCATTTGTCGAGCAAATCCAATCAGATGACGGCGAACGTTATGTTCTGATCGAGGAAGAGACGGCGGGTGAGCATCATGGCCGAAGCTTCGGTCGGATGACCGCCTTCCACGGCCAGATGGGCATGTTCACCCGCGCGCTCGCCTACATCCTCAGCCATGGCGCCGATGGCCTCAGGCAGGTAGCCGAGGACGCCGTGCTCAACGCCAATTACGTGCTGCGCAGCCTGGCGGACGTGCTCGACGCGCCGTTCGGCGCGAGCGGCCCGTGCATGCACGAGGCTCTGTTCAGCGACAAGGGGTTCGCCGAGGGCCTCAATACCCTCGATCTTGCCAAGGGCCTGATCGACGAGGGCTACCATCCGATGACCATGTACTTTCCCCTGGTCGTTCATGGCGCGATGCTGGTCGAGCCGACCGAAACGGAAAGCAAGGCGGCGCTCGACCAGTTCATCGGCGCGCTGCGCAGCGTCGCCGGGCGCGCCAAGGCGGGCGATGGGACCCTCAAGGCCGCCCCGGTCCACGCCCCCCGACGCCGTCTCGACGAAACGCTGGCGGCGAGAAAGCCGGTGCTCGTCTATCGCGATCCGGAGACGGCACAGGCGGCGGAATAGCAACTCCTTTCCTTCGCTTTGGGATTGGAAGCAACCGCTACAACCACCGCCTTACCCGCGCCTTGTAGGCACGATAGGCCTCTCCGAACTTCGCCTCGAGATAGCGTTCCTCGCGCGCGATCACTTGCGTGCGAACGATCATCATCACGACCGGAAGGAGGATCAGCGCGATCGGTCCGTCCAGCCCGACCGCCAGGCCGGCATAGATGAGCCCCATGCCGACATACATGGGATTGCGGGTCCAGGCGTAGATGCCGCTGGAGACGATCCCCGTGGTCGTCGCCCAGGGCGGCGCCGGCGTCCCCGCCCGCTTGAACAGACCCACCGCGATCAGCACCAGCGCCGTGCCGGCAACGAAAAGGGCGGCGCCGATCGCCCAGCCGGCCGCCCGATCCAGTCCGAGCGTCCGCAGCGCGACCCAGCGCTCCGCGCCGAATCCGATCAGCAGAAAGCCCAGATAGACTAACGGCGGCGGAAACCGGACCTGCGCGCTGTCCTCTTCGATCTTCATGCCGTGGCTCCCGTTGGACCGGACTTCGATACCCGGCCGCCTTCCTCGCGCTCGCCGGTTGCTCGCCGTCAAGCCGTGATTTCCGGGAATCGCCTTTCCGACCCGCCTCTGGCATTGGGGCGCCGTCCACAGCGCGAGGAGCCGCACGATCAACGACCCCCGCCGCTCCGCCCCTCACGTCGCCCGAAACGCCGTGCCGATCGCCGATGTCCTGCGCGAGATTCTCCCCGAGCGCGGGCTGGTGCTGGAGATCGCCAGCGGCACCGGCGAGCACGCTCTTCATTTCGCCCGGACCTTTCCGCAGCTCCTCTGGCAACCGAGCGATTCGGAGCCGGCCGCGCTGCGCTCGATCGAGGCCTGGCGCGTGGAGGCCGGCCTGTTCAACCTGCTGCCGCCGGTTCCACTCGACGCGCGCGCGGCCGAATGGCCGGTCGCGCAGGCGGACGCGGTCCTCGCCATCAACATGGTCCATATCAGCCCGTGGAGCGCGACGCAGGGCTTGGTGCGCGGCGCCGGCCGACTGCTCGCTTCGGGCGGGCCACTCTATCTTTACGGCCCTTACCGCCAGTCCGACGTGCCCACTGCGCCGAGCAACGAGGCGTTCGACGAGAGCTTGAGGGCGCGAGATCCGGAATGGGGCCTGCGCAGCCTCGAGGACGTCGCCGCCGAAGCCGAGCGCCACGGCCTGCCGCTGGAGCGGGTCGTGGCGATGCCGGCGAACAACCTGTCGGTCGTGTTCAGGCGGCGCTAGTTGGCTCCCTCCTTCTTGGAGGGGCCTATCCGGGCCTATTTTGCGGGCGCGCCGGCACAGCATCGAAAGCGCTTCCCGGAGCGTGCTTCCATATTCGCCTATTTTAGGCTCGGCAGCGCCTCACCGCTCGTTGAATCGCGGTACGTTCGCCTCTCTCTTCTTGTCCGAAGCGTGCACGCGGGTCACGCCGGGCTTGCCCTCGACCTCATGCTCCTCCTCGGCGCGGGCCGAGACCCGGCGCTGCAGATTACCGCCGGACGCGCCGCTTTGGCTCGGCCCGCTTTCCATCGCGTCGATCATCTCGTGGTCGTCATGGGCGCGCGCGCTGTCGGCGCGCTTGTTGCCGTCGGTCATGGTCGGCCTCCTTCAGGGAAGGAATGTGCGGCGCCCGGCGCCGTTCCATTGCCCAGGGACTGGCCCGACAGGCGGAGCAGGAGCAGCGTCCAGAGGAGACCGAACGCCCAGCCGCCGATGACGTCGCTCGGCCAGTGCACGCCGAGAAGGACCCGGGTGAGGCCGACCGCGAGCGCCAGCCAGACCGCGCCCCAGACCGCGAAGGCGCGGCCGCGCGGCGTGCGCGGCACCAGCAGCGCCAGGCACAGCCAGACGATCGTCGCATTGGCGGCGTGGCCGCTCGGGAAGGCGAGCGACTCGACCGGAATCAGATGCCCCTGCGCGTCCGGGCGGATTCGCGCCGTCCAGTCCTTCTGCAGGGCGACGAGCAGCCGGCCGGACAGCGTGATGCCGACGAGCAAGGCGGCCGCGCGCCATTCGCGCCGGTAGATCAGCATGCCCGCGCCGAAGGCGGTGGCCGCGATCGTCGCCGGCCAGCCGCCGAGCTCGGTCACCCATCGCGCGATGCGGACGATTTCCGGTCGTTCCCCTGCATACCCAAAGAGCAGCAGGCCGCGGTCGAACTCCATCGCGCCGAACAGCAGCATCACGCCCCAGGCAAGCGCCAGTCCGATCAGGGCGAGCGGCATCGCCCGCCTCAGCCCGCCCGGACCGCCTGCCAGTCGCTCTGGCCGCGGATCGGCACGATTCGGTCCCCGGCCAGCCGTCCTTCGAAGACCCGCCGACCGTCGCCCGGATCGGCGACGAACCGGATGCGCCGACCGATCACGCGGCCCTGCTCGACCCGGCCGGTGCCTTCGCCGATCGTCCCCGCGATCTGCTGGAAGCTCTGATCGAGCCGGAGCGGCACCCGCCGGCCTTCGGTTTCCAGGACCCAGTTCCCTTCCACCTGCGCCGGGACGATCCACATATAGAGCGTGGCCGAGCCGACCTGCTGCCGGGCGTCGGGACGCCACTCGCCCATGTCGAAATCGTGGCTGACGACGCGGGTGCCGGGCCGCATCTGCGAGAGGATGCGCGGGCGCAGCCGCCGGTTGACGTCGGCGGTGAGGTAGAGGGTGAGGACGTCTGCGTCGGTGAGCGGCATCTCGAACAGATCCTGGCGGCGGAACTGGACGAGGTGGGTGACCCGCGCCGCACGCGCATTGGCGTTCGCTTCGTTGATGCGGGCAGGGTCGATCTCGACGCCCAGCCCGCGCGCGCCGTGGCTGCGCGCCGCGGCGATCAGGATGCGCCCGTCGCCCGACCCGAGGTCGATGACATATTCGTCGGGCCGGACCCGGGCCATGGCAAGCATCGCATCGACCACCTCGTAATCGGTGGCGACATAGGGCGCATCGAGCCGCGGCGGCGAACGCACGAAATCCGAAGGGTCGAACTTGCCTGCAGGCTGCGTCGGCTCGACGGTCAGCGACCGATAGGCCATCACCGCGAACAGGGCGGCCACCGCCACGGCGGCCCCCACCAGCACGGCGCGCAGGAAGGAACGTGGCTGCATCGGCGACTCCCGGGTTGGCATGCGCCCTCTTTCCCTGTCTTTGAAGGAATGTCACCACGGGCCGAACGAAAAGGCGCCAGGATCATGCAAAGTGTCGGTTGGCCGGAAGAAACCACCCTGTTGCCTGTCCACCCGGACCAGGTCTGGGTGCTGCGGATACGCGGCGTGATCACCGCGGCGCCGTTCGTCGCCCTGGCGCTCGCGCTCGATTTCGGGCCGCTGCGCGAAACGCCGGTGCCGGCGGGTGTCGTGCCCGGCGCCGTCCTGCTCATCGCCCTCATCCTCCTCGTCCTGCTGCCGCCGCGCCGCTATCGCGCGTGGGGCTATCGCGAGGAGGAGGACGAGCTCCACGTCGGCTCGGGTCTCCTGTTCCGGTCCCGCACCGTCGTCCCGTTCGGGCGGGTGCAGCATATCGACGTCGCCCACGGCCCGATCGAGCGGCGCTTCGGCCTCGCCACCTTGATTCTCCATACTGCCGGCACCCGCGGCGCGGCCGTGCCGCTGCCGGGCCTGCGCCACGATGATGCCGAGCGGATGCGCGACCGGATCCGGGCCAAGATCCGCCAGGACCTGGTGTGACCGAACAGCCCCCGGCGCCCGAAGCGGCCGCGGACCCGCCGGTCGTCGGCGCGGCCACGCCGCCTGCGACGCGCGGCGTCCCGATGCCGCGGCGGCTCCATCCCGCCACGCTGATCGTCCGCTGGCTGCGGATCGTGCCGCAGCTGCTCGGCGGTGGTGCGGCCTATGCGGCGATCGTCGACGGCTGGGGGCGGATCCTGGTCTTCGCCGCGATCGCCGCTCTGGTCGGAGTCGGTATCGCGTTCGTCGTGTGGCTGCGATTCCGCTACACCGTCGCCTCGGACGAGATCGTCATCGAAAGCGGCGTCTTCCAGCGTCAGCGCCGCGTCATCCCCTTCAGCCGGGTCCAGGACATCGCGATCGAGCGGCGCCTGCTTGCCCGGCTGTTCGGCACCGCCAAGGTGAAGATCGAAACCGGCGGTTCCGCCGCCGACGAGGGCGATCTCGACATGATCGCGCTTGCCGACGCCCACGCCTTGCGCGACCACATTCGCCGCGGCCATGGCGAAGCGCCCGCGGCGCGCATGGACGAGGAGCCGGTGCTGTTCGCGATGAGCTTCGCCCGGCTCTTCCACTCCGGCCTGTTCAATTTCTCCCTGCTCTTCCTCGCTGTGATCATGGCCGTCCTGCAGAATCTCGAGCAGGTCGGCATGGTCAGCATGGAGGATTGGTTCAACCCGGAGCGCGCCGGCGCGGTGGCGGGCTATCTGACCCTGCGCACGACCCTCATCCTTGCTCCCTTGCTCATCCTGCTCGGTATCGTCTCCGGGCTGATCCGGACCATCGCGCGCGATTTCGGCTTCCGGTTGACGCGCACTGGCGATTCCGGCTCGCGCGGGCTTCGGCGGCGCCGCGGCCTGTTCACTCTGTCGGAAGTGGTGATCCCGATCCGCCGCACCCAGGTCGCCCTGATCGAGAGCGGACCGGTCACCCGTGCGCTCGGCTGGTTCAAGCTCTCCTTCCAGACGCTCGGCGCGGACACGAAGGAGGGCGGCGTCCAGGTCGCCGCGCCTTTCGCGCGGATGGAAGAAGTGCTGCCGATCCTCGCCGAGGCGGGTTTTCCGATACCGCCGCCACGCGCCGAATTCGTCCGCATCCCGCGCCGCGCCTTGGTGCGCTGGGCCGCCCCTTGGCTGCTGATCGGCGCGGCCGCGACCGCGGCGACCTTCCTGTTCGAGCCGGGCGCCGGCCTCGTCGCAGCAGCGATGCTGCTCGCTGCCGTCTATGGCGCGATGCGCTGGCGAAAGCATGGCTATGCGCTGAACGAGCGCGCTCTGTTCGTCACCGACGGGCTGCTGAAGCGGCGGCTGTGGGTGATCCCGTTCGACAAGGCCCAGACGATCAGCGTTTCGCGCGGGCCGCTGCAGCGCCGACTGCGGCTCGCCACGCTTCTGGTCGACACCGCCGGAGCCTCGATGATGCGGCTGCCCGAGATCGTCGACCTCGACCGCGCCGAGGCCGACGACCTGGCTGGACGCCTGCTCGGACTTTTCTACCGCACCCGCTCGGCGGCGCGCATGGCCGGACCTCCGCCGCCGCCCCTCCCGCCGCCCACGCCTGACTTGGCTTTGTCATGACAACGCGCTTGAACCGTCGCGAGATGAGGAACGGAAAAGCGAACATGACGGTGCGCGCGGCGCAAAGGCGGCGATCACGGCGGTCTCGACGTCGCGCCGCGGGCTTCACCCTGGTCGAGCTGATGGTGGTTCTCGTCATCCTCGGCCTGGCTTCCGCGGCGGTGGTGCTGGCGATTCCCGATCGGGGCGGCAGCCTCCAGGCCGAGGCGGAGCGGTTTGCTGCCCGCGCCAAGGCGGCGCGGGATTCGGCGATCGTCGAGTCGCGCCCGGTCGCGCTTCTGATCGACGGCGGCGGCTATGCCGTCGCCCGCCGGACGGGCGGCGAATGGGTGCCGGCCCCCCGCCACGAATGGGTCGATGGCACCGAGGCCGAGGCCTCCGGGCTCACCGGGGGGCGCATCCGTTTCGATTCGACCGGCCTTGCCGAGCCCCTCAATCTGATCTTGCGCCGCGGCGGTCGCCAGGTCGCGGTCCAGGTTGGCCATGACGGTGAAGTCCATGTCCGCCGCTAAGGCCCCGCCGAGTTGCCCTGGCTCTCGCCGGGCCGGCGATCGGATTGCACGCCGCTCCGGTGATCCACATTCCGAATCCGGCTTCACCCTGATCGAGATGCTCGTCGCGCTCGCCATCTTCAGCCTTGCGGCGCTCGCATTGCTGCGCCTGGGCGGGGCGACCGCGACCACCAGCGCCCGCATCCAGGACCAGGCGATCGCCCAGATGGTCGCGCGCAATGTCGCGGTCGAGGCGCTCACCGATCCGGAGCCGCCCCCGTTCGGTCGCCTCGCCGGGGAGGCGATCAATGCCGGTCGGCGGTGGCTGTGGACGCGCACGACCGCCCGATCGCCTGAGGCGCGTGTCCAGCAGATCGAGATCAGGGTGACGAGTGCCGAAGGCGGTCCCGGCCAGGCGACCCTCACCATCTTCCGGCGGGCCGCACAATGAAGCGCCTGCGCCCCGCCGCCCGGAGCCGTCGCGCCCGCGCCCGGCTGCCTTCGACCGAAGGCTTCACCCTGGTCGAGATGATGATCGCGCTCGCCATCTTCGGCATGCTGACCGCCGCCGGCGTCACCCTGCTGAGCCTCACCGCGCGTACCCAGGAGGCGTCGGACCGGCTGCTCGCCGAACTGGGCGAGGTGCGCCGCACCGGCGCTCTGCTCGCCGCCGATCTCGGCCAGGCCGCGCCGCGCCTTCATCGCGACCGCGACGGCCGGCCGCAGCAGGCCTTTGCCGGCGGCAGCGGCGATGCGCCGATGCTGATGGCCTTCGTCCGGCGCGGCTGGGATGCGGGCGAGGGCGCCGGGCTGCAGCGGGTCGGCTACCGGCTGCGTGACGGCCGGCTCGAGCGGCTGAGCTTCACCCGCATCGACGGCGGCGGCACGCCGGTGGCGGTGACCCTCGTCGACGGAGTCAGCGCGCTCCGGCTGCGCTATCGCGACGATGAGGGTGACTGGCGCGAGCGCTGGGATCCCACCGATCCCTCGCGCCTGCCAGCCGCGGTCGAGCTGGTCACCACCAGCGAGCCGCATGGCACCGTTCGTCAGCTCTTCTTGGTCGGAGCGCCGGCGCGATGAAGCCATCCGTTCCATTTCGGGAGCGCGGCGCCGCCTTGCTCGCGGTGCTGCTGCTGGTCGCGGTCACCGGTGCGATCGCCGCGGCGGCGCTCGAGAAGCTCAGCCTCTCGCGACAGATCGCGACCAATAGCGTCGCGCTCGACCAGGCGCGCGCTTACGCCGCCGGCGTCGAGGAGGTGGCGATGCTCGCCCTCGACGACATGATCATGAACAGCCCCGATCGGACGACGCTCGCAGGCGGCTGGAACGGCATGGTTCGCCGCGTCGCTTTGCCCGGCGGCGGCGTCGCCGTGGTGGGCGTCCGCGACGGCGGCAACTGCTTCAACGTGAACAGCGTCGTCGAGGGGGATCCGCGCACCCGCCTCGCACGCCGCCATTCAGGCGTGCTCGAGCTGGTCGGGCTGATGCAGGTGCTCGGCGTGCCGGAGGGCGAGGCACGCCGAATCGCCGAGGCGGCCGCCGACTGGGCCGACAGCGATTCGGTCCCCGGCCCGGCCGGTGCCGAGGATTCGGTCTACGCCGTCGGGGCGGAGCCTTATCGGACGGCCAACACCCTCTTCGCGGACGTCGGCGAGCTCGGCGCGCTTGCCGGCATGACTCCCGAGATCATGGCCCGGCTGCGGCCCTGGCTCTGCGCGCTGCCGGCTTCCGACCTGTCGCCGATCAATATCAACACCCTTATGCCCGAGCAGGCGCCGCTGCTGGCGATGCTGGCGCCGGGGAGGCTCGAGATCGGGCGGGCAAGGGCTATCCTGGCCGGCCGGCCGGCCGCCGGGTGGGGCAGCCAGGTCGAGTTCTGGCGGATCGACGCGCTGCGCGATCTCAACGTGCCGCTCGACGTCCAGCTCCAGCTCCAGCTCCGCACCCGCTGGTTCGCGCTCGAGACCCGCGTGGCGCTGCTCGATGCCGAATTCGCCCAGTCCACCTTGGTCGACGCCCGTCTCCAACCTTCCCGCGTCATCGCCCGTCGATGGGGCGAATAGTCTTAGGGTCCGGGCTCACAACTGGAGGTGATCGACCGCGAAGCGGCGGGCTGGCTTTTGCCGCCCGGACGTCGTCCCTCGATCGGTCACGATGCATCAGCATCGCTCCCACCTCGCTCCTAGCCGGACAGCAAAATCCAACCCGTCACGACCGCCTCCATTTACGAGTCCGGACCCTAATTCCTCCCTACGATTTCGCGGGGCGGGATCCGTGGCCGCAGCGGCCGCGTCCACCTAGGTAGACTCCCCGATTTGGCGCTCCCGCCACTTCGGCGATAAAATCGCTCGATGCGGCACCGCCATGGCCCCCGCTCGTTCAGGCCCGAAGGGAGAGATCGCGATGAAATCCGTCCTGCTGTACGCGAACAAGGATGTCGGGCTGGAATCGCGGCTCCAGGCCGCCCTCGACGTCACCCGCCTGTTCGACGGCCATCTCACCTGCCTGCAGGTGACGCCCTATGACAGCTTCATCATGGGAGACCCGTTCGGTGGGGTCTATGCGCTTCCCACCGTGATGGAGCAGGTTCAGAAGGCCGCCGGCGGCCATCGCGACGAGATCGAGGCGCGCCTGCGCGGCGAAGGTGTCGCCTGGGACTGGCTGTCGTTCGACGGTGCGCCCGGCCAGATCATCGTCGACCGCGCCCGCCTGTGCGACCTCATCGTGCTGAGCCGCCCCGAAAAGGAGGGCGCGCAGGCCCAGGCGGCGCAGTCGATCGCTGCCGACGTCCTCGTTCACGCCCGGTCGCCGGTGCTGGCAGTGCCGCAGACGAGCAGCGGATTCGACGGCCTCGGCCCGGCGATGATCGCCTGGGACGGCTCGCTCGAGGCTTCGCATGCGTTGCGCCTCACCATGCCGATGCTGTTGCGCGCCGCGGCGGTCCACGTCGTCACCGTCACCGACGGCCATCGCGAGTTTCCGGCCACCGACGCCGCACGCTACCTCGCCCGCCACGGCGTCGAGGCCGAGCTGCACGAACGGCCGGCCGAGGGCCGCACCATTGGCAACGCGCTCAATGCGGCGGCCGAGTCGCTGTCCGCGGCTTATGCGGTGATGGGCGCCTATGGCCACACACGGCTGCGCGAGGCCTTCCTCGGCGGCGCCACCCGCGACATGCTCCACGATTCCCGGGTGCCGCTCCTCATGGCGCATTAGCGGGGACGCCGTACCTGAGAGTTCGCGTCCCGTCCGGCGCTCGGGCTCCGGATTCCCGCCGGCCTATCGCGCGTCGAGCCGGCGGCCGATCGCGACGAACAGATAGATGAGCGGCGGCACCATCACCACCGAAAGCACCACCTTGGCCAACATCTGGCCCATCAGCAGCTGGCCGATCGGGAACACGCCGTAAAAGGCGATGGTGATGAACAGCAAGGTGTCGACGATCTGCGAGAGCACGCTCGCTATCCCGGCGCGCAGCCAGAGCAGCCGCCCCGTCCTACGGCGCAGCCGGGTGAAGACGGTGACGTTGAGGAGTTGCGAGGTGCCGTAGGCGATGATCCCGCCCAGCATCAGCCGCGGACTTTGGCCAAGCACGAGCTGAAATCCGGACAGGCGATCGGGATCCATCTCGGGAGAGGCGGGCAGCGCCAGCACCAGCAGGATCAGCAGCATCGACGCGACCAGCGGCACGAAGCCGATCACCACCAGCCGGTTCGCCGTCGTCCGGTCGAACAACTCCGCTACGGCGCTCGACGTGATGACCAGCATCAGGAATGCGAAGATGCCCGCCTCGACTGCCAGCGGCCCAAGCTCGACCTGCTTGTTGCCGAGCACCCCGGCGATGCAGACCATGCCGCCGTAGAAGATCGAGAAGACGAAGAGCGATCGGGCGATCGGCGGGGCCGCGACGGCCGGATCGGCGGCGGCGGAGAGCTCGGCGGGCTGGGTCGACATGACGAGGACGTAACCGGTTTGTCCCTCTGCAAAAAGGGACTTTCCGACCTTCCTTATTCCCGCCATGGCTCCAATGTGAATCAGGCAAGGCTGGATGTGCTCGCGCTCGGCGACGCGGTGGTGGACGTGATCGCCACCGCCGAGGATTCCTTCCTTCAGGCGGAGGGCCTGGTCAAAGGCTCCATGCGCGTCCTCGACGCTGCCGAGGCGACCCGCCTCTACGAGCAAATGGGCCCGGCGCGTGAGACGAGCGGCGGCTCGGCCGCCAACACGGTCGCCGGCATTGCCGCGCTCGGTGGGCGGGCCGGCTTCGTCGGTCAGGTCGCCGACGACCAGCTCGGCGAGGTGTTCGTCCACGACATCCGCGCCCATGGCGTCGAATTCGAGACTCCACCCGGCAACGGCGCCGTGCCGACCGGCCGCTGTCTGATCCTGGTGACGCCGGACGCGCAGCGGACGATGAACACCTTCCCCGGCGC
>Ga0299914_10001241_pt1 | contig 16664 bp, 22 predicted proteins | sample RVTome_10_FD_201361 | JGI IMG/M metagenome (GOLD analysis project Ga0299914, IMG submission 201361) | Soil microbial communities from uranium-contaminated site in the Upper Colorado River Basin, Wyoming, United States - RVT153D57 (version 2) ...
CCGGCCTCGGCCGTAATCGCCGTCGTGGGCAAGGACCTTAAACGACAAAACGTAATCGCATTGTTGATCCATTAGTAAAACTTTGCCAAAGCGGCGATTTAATGACCTCGTCGACACTGACAGTAAACTCACGAAGATGGAGAGTTCTCGGATTCCCTTTGATACTGCAATGTCCCAGGACCGGGAACACTATCGGGGATTCACATACAGTCGTTTCGGTTTCCCGGAGCCCGTGCCGAAACTGCATCACAGGACCTATCGTGGCGAACACTGAAGAACGGGAGGAAGCGCTCGCATCGTCACGTTCGCGACGAATTGCGTTTGTCGAAATCCTGCCTGAAGACCCGGCACCAAACGCAAGCTGTGGATGAGCAGCGGTTACTGTTTCCGATCTCTTTCAAGCATGCGGCGCGCGAAAGAACAGCGCCCAAAGGATGACTCCCAACACAGCAACAAATGCAGTCCAGGAAACAGCGTCAAAAATGCCATCGCCAATCAGCGCGCTGATCAAACCCACGAGGCTCGCGAGAGCGATCATGGCCGGTATTCGGAAGGTGTGATGATTGCGGGATTTCATGACGTTCCTGCGGACGGCTGTTCGCCATTCGATCCACCAGCTTCGATTTCGTTGATCCGGTTTTCCGTTGAGCCACGTTTGGTCCAGAGATAGATGCCGCTGATCAACACGGCAATTGTGATCAGATCCAGCAACGCCCACAGCACCTTGAGCGGCCAGCCGCCGTAGTCCCCGAAATGCAGCGGCTGCGACAACAGCAGCACCGTCATGTAGTCGGGCAGCTGCGGCCGTGCGGTGATCTCGCCGGTCTCGACATCGACGAGCACCGGCCGGTAGAGGCGTTCCGTCAGCGGCGTATCGCCGTGCATGAACACGCCGTAATGATGCTCGCCGCTGTAGCCGGTGCCGGGGAAGCTGACGAATGCCGGTGTCATTGCGGGTTCGGCGGCGCGTGCCTTTTCGATGGCGGCGTCCAGTGACGAAAACTGCGTCGGCGCCGGAGCGTCGCGGTATTGATCGGTGAACTCCGCCAGTTGCTCGGCTTGCCACGCCTGCTCCAGCGGACCGGCCAATGTGTTGATCGCGCCGGTGATGCCGACCACCAGCGCCCACGCCACCGTGACAATGCCCAACAGGTTGTGAAGATCCAGCCATGCAAGCCGGTGGTTTCGATCGGTGCGAAAGGTACCGAACGGCACCTTGCGCATGAACGGCGCATACAGCACCACGCCGGACACTATGGCCATTGCAAACAGCAGCGCCATCGCACCCAGGAACAACGTGCCGGCCAGCCCCGCGAACAGGTCCGTGTGCAATCGGTACAGGAAGAACATCACGCCTTCGTTGAACTGCGCCGCCGGCAATATCTCGCCGGTGTATTCATGCAGGACGACGGTGTGCATTTCCGGCGGCGGCGTGTCGGGACGCGCACCGGTGTTGACGTAGACGCTGGGTGAATGATCATCCCAGCCGAAGAACAGCGGCACGTCGCCCGGATATTGCGCCAGCGCCTTGTCGATCAGCACGTCCACGTTTGCCCGCGCCATACCCGCTGGTGCGGGTTCGACTTCCGGCGTGGCACCGGTCGCATGACCGATCTCTTCCCAGAAGATCAGCGGCAAACCGGTCACGAACAACAGCAGCAGGAATGCCGTGCAGATGAGGCTGCTCCACTTGTGGATCAGGAACCAGGCCTTGATGGTTGTGCGACGCATGTTCAGTCCTAGAACTCGTAGCCGAGCGTTGCTGTCACGTTGCGGGTATTGCCCGTGAAGCAGTCGCCGAAGGCGCGACAGGGTGCGTAGTACTCCTTGTCGAACAGGTTGGTAGCGTTGACCGACAGTGACCAGTCCAGCCAGTCGAGCGACACCAGTGCATCGGCCAGCGTGTAGCCCGGCGTGCGCAACGAACCAGACACGCCCGTCGAGAGTGTCGAGCCGACGTGTCGTCCGCCGAGCCCGACGCGCAGTTGCGCATTGCTGTCCATCACAAATGTTTTCGCTATCCAGAGCGAAGCCAGCTCGCGCGGCGTGTCACTCAATTGCACGCCGACTTCCTCGGCGAACGTGCTGCGAGTGACTTCTGCGTCGTTGTGACTGTAGCTGCCGGTTATCACCAGACCGTGATCGAACGCGTATGCACCTTCCAGCTCGTAGCCACGTGAACGGATCTCGCCGGTCTGGATCACGTTGAGTACGTTATCCGGATCGTTGGTCGGACGGTTGCTCTCGGTGATGCGATACAGATTTGCAGTGAACAGCGCACCGCTCACCGGCGCCCATTTCACACCGGTTTCGATCTGGCGCCCGCGCACAGGCACGAGCGCGCGATCATTGAAGTCCAGGCCCGCGACGGGCAGGAACGATTCGGAGTAGCTGGCATACGGCGACACGTCATTGATCACCTCGCCAATCACACCGATGCGGTACGTGGTGGCCTCGTCGGTCTGCACCGGCGAACCTTCGGTCTCGGAGCGTGCGCGGTCGCGACGTGCGCCGAGCACCAGTGACACGCGATCGGCGTAGCGGATCTGGTCCTGAACGTAGACGCCGAGCTGCGTATTCTGTTGATCCGGATCGGCGAAATACTCGGGCGCGACGACGCCGCTGGACTGCGGCGTGTAGATGTCGATCGGCGTGACGCTGCCGAAGGCCGACGCCGATTCCTGGCGAAAGTCGGTGTAGTCCACGCCCATGAGCAACCGGTGCTCGAAGCGCCCGGCGTCAAAACTGTACTGCATCGAGTTATCGGCGGTCAGCGTGCGGATGTGCGGCTTGATCGCGTAAGCGAAACGGTCGAGTACGCGGTCGTCGGCATCGATGAACGGATCGGCCGGATTGGAATAGACGTCGGGGAATATCTCCTGGAAGGTCGTGTCCGCATCGAGGTAGCGCAGATTGCTGCGCCAGATCAGCGCGTCGCTGAAGGTGTGTTCCACCAGCAAGGTACCGCTGGCCTGGCGCGCATCGAGCGTGTCGTAATTCGCGTCGCCGAGGAAAGTGGACGGATCCAGGCGGCGATCGCCCGATGCGAGGAGCGTGGCAGCCACCGGCAGGAATTGCTGGCTGGAAGCGGTTTCGTCGCGCTGGTACAGGCCGAGAAAGGTCACCTGCGTGTTGTCGCCCGCGTACCAGCTGATCGACGGTGCGACGAGCACGCGATCATCCGGAAGCTTGTCGGTCTGCATCCCGCTGTCGCGTACCACTGCCACCACGCGACCGGCGACGTCGCCCGCCTCATCCAGTGTTCCTTTTATATCCGCCTGCAGTTGCTTGCGGTCGAAACTGCCATATTGCAACGCGACCTCACCGCCTGACGTCCACGCGGGTCGCTTGCTGACGGCGTTGACGATGCCGCCGCTCGCGCCTTGTCCGTACAGCACGCCTGACGGTCCGCGCAGAACCTCGACGCGCTCAAGTGTGTATACATCGGCGCGCGGAATCGGACTGAAGTTGTAGACCTTGCGCATGCCATCGAGGTACTGCGCCGGATCCAGGCTGCGCACGAAGAAGTTCTCGCCGCGCGTGTCCAGGCCGTAGGACTCGGCGGTGACACCGGCGGTATAGCGCAAGGTTTCCTGCAGGTTGCGCGCACCCCGCTCGGTGAACAGCTCCTCGGATACGACGCTGATTGCCTGTGGTGTCTCCACCAGTGGGGTGTCGGTCTTGGTCGCGGTCTCGGCACGTTCGGCAACCACGACGACCGGGTCCAGCGTCGCGGCTTCCTCGCTGTCCTTGTCCTTGGCAAAGGCCCAACCAGTCGCCAGTGGCTGGCAAATGACGGACAAAGCGATAAGCAGACGATGCCAGTGTGGGCGGCGCATGGTGGTATTCCCCTGATTAAAAGTTCGCTACTTTAATGCCAATGCAAATCGTTCGCAATTGCGTCTATTGAGAAGCGCCACTCATATGTCAGCGGAGACGTGACTGTCCGCACAGGGGAAATCACAGTTTTTCGAGTACCCGTGCCGTTCTGTCTTCCTGCTTGACTCACTCATAGCTCCGCGGTTATGGTTTTACTCATAGCCAACGAGTTATCAATTGCAATGCCACAACCCAACGATCTCCTTTTCAAGACGCTCGCCGACCCGACGCGGCGCGCCCTTTTCGAACGGTTGTGCCGCGAAGGCGAGCAGACGGTCGGCGCGCTGACGGCGCAGGCCGGGGTCTCGCAGCCGGCCGTCTCGAAGCATCTCGGGGTGTTGAAGCAGGCGGGGCTGGTGCGCGATCGCCACGAGGGTCGCCAGACACATTACAGCGCCGAGCTCCGCGCCCTCGTCCCGCTGGTTGACTGGGCAAAAGAGATGGCTGGCTTCTGGGAAAGCCGGTTCGATGACCTTGAAAATCTTCTCGGAAGGATGGACCAATGAACCCTGAATCAATGAACCCAGGATCGATGAACGAGGAATCGACCGCCGCGACCGAAACACGTTCCGTCGTGGTCGAACGCGATATCCCGCATCCGCCGGAAAGGATCTGGCGCGCGCTCACGCAACCGCACTTGATCAAGGAATGGCTCATGAAGAACGACTTCAAGCCGGCCGTCGGTCACCGTTTCAATCTTCGCGGAGACTGGGGCGGCGTGCTGGACTGCGAGGTGCTCGCCATCGAGCCGAACGAAACGCTGTCCTACACCTGGAATTTTGCGCATGAGGACACGGCCTACAATCTGCAAAGTACTGTGACCTTCACGCTCACTCAGATAAGCGCGGGAACGCACCTTCGCATGGAGCAATCGGGCTTTCGCGCGGATCAGAAGCAGGCCTTCGGCGGCGCGAAGCACGGCTGGCAGCAATTCCTCGCAAACCTGGAACAGGTCCTCGCGCGCGAGGATTGAAATTGTCCACAGGAAATCAGCTACAGAAATTCTCGTCATACAAGTAAGGAGATCGCTTTGAACTGGAACAACTGGATTCGGCAATTTCATCGCTGGGTGGCTATTGCCTTTACGCTGACGGTCATCGCCAACTTTGCTGCCATGACGCAGGGACAGCCGCCCGCCTGGATAACCTACTCGCCGCTGCTCCCGCTCTTCCTGCTCCTGTTCAGCGGTCTGTACTTGTTCGTGCTGCCGTATGTCACGGGGCGGCGCAGCGCGGAGTGACGTGATGGCCGGCAAATCGAAGAAGAAGGTCACGGCGAAGAAAACCGGGGCGCCGGCGGCGAAACCGAAACTCCTCTCGGGCGGCAATCCGCAGATCGCGAAGAGCTACGGCGACGCTCCGGTGCAGGCGTACATTGCGGCCATGCCGGGCTGGAAAAGCGATGTCGGCCGTCATCTCGACACTATCATCACGCGCACCATCCCCGGCGTGCGCAAGGCCGTGAAATGGAATTCGCCGTTTTACGGCATCGAGGACGGCGTCTGGTTTCTCAGCTTTCATTGCTTCGCGAAGTACATCAAGGTGGCGTTCTTCCGCGGCATGTCGCTGCGTCCTGTCCCGCCCGTTGCGTCGAAGCAGAAAGACGTGCGCTACTTTCATATCCATGAAGACGATGGGATCGACGACACGCAGTTCGCTGCCTGGGTGAAGCAGGCCAGCAAACTGCCCGGCGAAAAAATGTAACCAGCCTACGCGAGCGACAACATCATGAAGAAAGCGACAAGCATCATGAACAAGAAAACCGGCGCGAAGAAAGGAACAGCGGGCAGCGCCGCCTCGCTGTCGCCCTCTCAGCTCATCGATCTGCGCATCGCGGACCTGAATGACTGGCGCGGCGAGACGCTCGAGCGCCTGCGCGACATCATTCTGAAAGCGGATCCGGAAATCGTCGAAACGGTGAAATGGCAGAAACCGTCCAACGGAATGCGAGGCGTTCCAGTGTGGGAGCGCGACGGCATCATCTGCACCGGCGAGACGTACAAGGACAAAGTGAAACTGACCTTCACCAAGGGCGCCGCACTGGAAGATCCTTCCGGCCTCTTCAACTCCAGTCTCGACGGCAACGTCAGGCGCGCCATCGATTTCCATGAAGGCGGCAGAATCAATGAAAAGGCGTTGAAGTCACTTGTTCGTGCTGCTGCAGCGTTGAATGCTGCGGATCGCGCAGCGCGCTCGCGGAAAAAACCAACGCGCTTGAGGATGTGAAACCGCATCCCGCGCTCGGGATCGCGAAACCTGCAACCGCTATCTTCAGATAGTTTTCCTGCAACGGCCGCTGTGAATGGATCGAATGCAGCTGGCGTTGCCCATCGCTACGTCCGCGTCAAAGCGCTGCGCCTGCCGAACGCCTTCGAAACGATGCCGATCGCGCCGCGCTTCAACGCCATCGCACGCAGCGCCGCTGCTGTCGCTGCATCTGCCGGCAGAAACGTTTCGATCGCAAGTTCCGACAAGGTGATATCGATCGGCGTGCCGAACACCGTGGTCGTACTCAAAAACGACAACACGCCGACCGGCGTGTGCAACTGCAGCGGCACCGCGACGCCCGCAAACTCCGGCGATGGCGCGTTCGTCTGTTCTTCCATCGCTGCCGATGTCGAATACGATTTAAACTCGTTCAACAAATCCAGCAGCACCGAATCACCGGATACATCGATCTGGTGCTGCAGCCGTTCAATCACATGCCGATGCCATTCGGCGTAGTTCGCGATGCGCGGACCCATTCCCTGCGCATGCAGGCTCAATCGAAGCACGTTGACCGGGGGCTGCAACAGCGCCTCATCGATACCCACGAAGAACTGCGACGCAGCGCTGTTGGCCATCACCAGCGACCAATGGCGATCGACCGCGATCGCGGGATACGGCTCGTGCGCGGTCAGCACGCGCTCGACGGCATGTCGTGCGGCGCTCATTTCCGGATCCGTGAGTGGACGCTCCTTGTAGGTGGGCGCGAATCCCGCGGCGAGCAGCAGCCGGTTTCGTTCGCGCAACGGGACAGACAGGTGCTCGGCCAGGTGCAACACCATCTCGCGACTCGGTTGCGCGCGGCCCGTTTCTACGAAGCTCAGATGACGCTGCGAGATCTCGGCCTCAAGCGCGAGGTCAAGCTGGCTCACGCGCCGCCGCTCGCGCCATTCGCGCAGCAAATCACCGACAGTTTCCCGGGATGTGTTCATGGCCAAAGGATAGCCGAGGACATGCGAAGAATCCTTTACCTGTGACGTAATCGTCTCGACGCGTTCGCAGTGGCATCGTTCATTTCGAAGCGATCAATCACTCAACGCGGAGGCCACCATGATTACTCTTTCTGAAAATCTTCTACGCAAGGTCCTGCTCGTCGATGCTGCCACGTGTGTGGCAGCCGGCATCCTGATGTCCTTCGGCGCCGGCTTGCTGGCCGGGCTGCTGGTTCTGCCGTCGGCTCTGTTGTTCGCGGCCGGACTGGCGTTGTTCCCTGTCGCCGCGTTCATGGCCGTCGTGGCCCTGCGCGCCAACCTGGCGCCGGGCGCGGTCTGGCTCGTGGTCATCGGCAACGCGTTGTGGATTGCCGGAAGTATCTGGCTGATGACAAGCGAACAATGGTCACCGAATGCGCTCGGTCTCGGATTCATCGCAGCACAGGCGGCGGCCGTTGCGGTACTGACGTTCCTCGAGTACCTGGGCGTCGTGGAGCTCGGTGTGCCGGCCGCGACGTAATTCCGCGTGGTATTTCGGGCAGGAGTAATTCTATTGCTCCAGCCCGAAACCCAAACGACGTGGAGGTTGTCTTGCAGGCCGGGGGCCTGCACATTCTTGCCCGCTTTCGCCGGCATGGATCGGATGTTGACCTCGCCGATCGAGCCTTCCGGCATGACCTGATGCCGCATCCTCTTTCCCGTCAATCCATCGAACATGATGCGGGCCAGGGATTGCTGATGAGTTTTACGAGCATTCCGGAGCAGGAATCTCTCGATATCGTGACGGCCCTGCACCGCGCGATCGTCGACGGGAATACGCAGCGGTAACGCCGCCAGGATTTTGGGGCCGGGCCTTGAACAACTCGCCCGAATTCGAGACCTCGTATCTCGCTTCGAAGCCGTCCCGGCAAGACAACCCGGGATTCAGGATCATTTGGGTGTGATCACGACAGAAGGCGCACTGCGCTCGAATGGTCCATGGAAGACGGCTTCAATGTTGTTGCCGTCAGGGTCCAGCACGAATGAAGCGTAGTACCCCGGATGGTAGGTCCGCTCTCCCGGCGCACCGTTGTCACGTCCACCTGCGGCCAATGCGGCCTGATGGAAATTCCGAACGGTTTCCCGATCGGGCACCTGGAAGGCGAGATGAACACGTGTGACATAATCGTCTGCCTTGTCTACGAAGAGTTCATCCGCGTAGAAAAATCCCGATCCTTCCTGCAGCGCATCCGGCTTTTCCAGCACCTCAAGTACAGCGCGATAGAAACGCTTGCTGATCTCCAGATCGGCAACGCGCAAATGAACGTGGTCGATAAGTCTTCCGCGGTGGAATTGCATTGCGGTCTCCTTGTGACGTAACAGTGCTCAGCCGCGCGCGGCGAAAAAGTACTGATCTATTTTTTTTGCTTTCCCTGAAATTCAGATGGCTGTTTTCTCCAGCAAAACAAGCTGCGGACGTGATGCTATCCCTTCGATGTCTTGCCAGTGAAAACCGCCAATTGAGCGTCGAAAGCGCGCTTGTAGGCGGGCCGCGCTTCACCGCGGGCGACATAGGCTGCCAGGTTCGGATATTCGTCCAGAATGCCGGATGATCTCAGCCTGAGCAGCACCGACACCATCATCAGGTCCCCCGCGCTGAACGCACCGTCGAGCCAGTCGGCATCGCCTAGGCGGGCGGAAAGTTGGTCCAGCCGGTCGCGGACGCGACCCTCTACCAGCGGCATACGCTGAGCGGACCAGGGCTTGTCGCTCTCCAGGAGTCTGGCGTTTGCGAGTTCAAGGATCGGCGGCTCCACGGTGTTGAGCGCGGCAAACATCCATGTGATCGCGCGCGCCCGGGCATTCGCATCCTGCGGCAGCAGGCCCGCATGGCCCCTCGAATGACAATGGGCGATGTGGAACACGATCGCCCCTGTCTCGAACAGCGCGAGATCCCCTTCTTCATAAGTCGGAATCTGCCCGAAAGGATGAAGCGCCAGGTGCGCGGGCTCCTTCATCGCGCGGAACGAAACCAGCCGAACCTCGTAGCGCTGGCCTGCTTCTTCCAGCGCCCAGCGAACGCGCGTATCGCGCGCCAGCCCCTTGCCGCGATCGGGAGACTGTTCAAAGGCGGTGATGGTGGGGGTCATTGGAAGGCTCCTGTTGATTGCATGACGCCGTCGAGCGTGACCTGGGTGATGGCAATGATCTTTCTCATGGTCGTTTCTCCTGTTTCGTCGCTGATGTCGCAGTGGGCGGTTGCCGCCCTGTACAACTACGACGAGCAGGCTCGCGCGAATTCGACATCGGTGCGTGAAAAAAAAATTGGGCGGGCTTCGGGGTTCCGCAAGCGGGTGCTCGAAAACAATCTCACGGGGCGAAACATCAGCCAGTCGCTGCCGGTACGGTTGCTCTGAAATGAACAGTTTCCTCCGCAGTTCGACAGCTTCCCGTCGCATGGAAAAGCGAAAGCGGAAGCAGAAAGGCCGCTTGCGCGGCCTTCTGAATCAGAAATGGGTGCCTTTAATCCTGCTTTGTCAGAACGACGTGCGTGGCGTTTTGCGTGGGAACGTGCTCGGTGCATCGATAACCGAGGCTGACCGTATCAATACCGGTGAAGAGGTGTTCGCCGGAGCCGAGAAGTATCGGGGAGATGGCGAAATGCATCTCGTCGACAAGCCCGGCACGCAGATATTGCCGGATAGCTGATGCGCCCCCGACGAGTTGCACATCCCTGCCGCCAGCAGCCTCGACGGCGCGCTCAAGTGCCGCTTCGATGCCGTCGGCCACGAAATGAAAGGTCGTGCCGCCTGCCATCGTCAACGGTGCGCGCTCATGGTGCGTCAGCACGAAGACCGGGCTGTGGTACGGGGGATTGTCTCCCCACCATCCCTTCCAGTTTTCGTCAGGCCCGTTTTCGTCGAACCAGGGGCCGCGAATCGGTCCGAACATGTTTCTGCCCATGATCCATGCGCCGATATTCGCGGTCATCCGCGCCGCGAACTCGTCGTCGGCTCCTGTCGTACCATCTTCGTTCCCGTGCATTCGCTGAAACGTGCGGGTCGGGACGAACCAGTCGTGCAGCGACTCGCCGCCGACGCCCAGCGGGTTATCAAGGCTCTGGTCGGGACCAGCGCCAAAACCGTCGAGCGACACCGAGAAGCAATTCACGCGGAGCTTTGACATGGCCTGTTACTCCTTCGTTCGAGGTCCCAAACAGATTGCAGATCACGACTGGCTCAATTCATGCGCCGGGAACATCAGCCGTCATGTCTGTTTGCAAGACCAAAGAGTACCGACTTTCTTTTTCATCAGGAAGCTTGCCGCTTCAGGATGAATTCGCGATCAACCGTCTTGCCGACCTTGAATCCATACTCGCCGACCTTGTTGAATCCGTAGCGCGCATAAAAGCGCTGCGCGCCAATGTTCTCCGACCACACGCCGATGTACAGCGGCGCACGTCCCTGCGCTTCCAGCCATCCGAGTCCGGCATCCATCAGACGCGAACCGAGACGCAGATTGTGATATCGCGCGAGCACGTAAAGCTGCTGGACTTCTCCCGCAGTCGGCTCGCAATTCTCGACGGGCAGCTTGCATGCACCCACTGTGATGGAACCGATCGGCGTGGCATCAGCCAGCATCGCAACCCAAACGGCGCGATCCGCATCAGCGAGCGTGCGAGTCCACACGTCTATCGAATGAGATTCAGTCAGAAAAGCCTGCAGATCTTCCGGCGGATACAGATGACCAAAGGTTTCGGTGAACGTCGCGGCGCCCAATGCAGCGAGCATCTCGGCGTCGCCGGTCGTCGCGCGATGAAGGGTGGGCTGAGGGTTGCTGTTTATCATGCACGGGATTCCAGTAGTGGCGAAAAAGGGTACCGGCTCATTTTCTGTTTGTCACTTCCGCAAAATATTTTCCATCGCTTTTCCCTTTGCCAGCTCATCGATCAGTTTGTCCAGATATCGAATTTCCCGCATGGTTGGTTCTTCGATATCTTCCACACGGACACCACAGACCACACCTTTGATCAAAGCTCGCGAAGGATTCAGTTGCGGAGCTTTTGCAAAGAAGGTTTCAAAGTCTGTCTGCTTTTCCAGCTGTGCGTCTAATTCTTCCTGGCTGTATCCCGTCAGCCAACGAATGATTTCATCGACTTCGCTTTTCTTGCGTCCTTTCTTCTCCGCCTTGGTCAGGTAATGGGGATAGACGCTTGCGAAACTCGTTGCATGGATACGATGTTGGGTCATTACGCGTTCTCGATTCTGCGGCTTGAGGCGAGCCGATCGGCACCAGCCAGTCATCGACGAAAGAGCCGGCAACCTTTTCCCAGCCCGGTGCGATATCAACTACTCGGGTGGCGTCACTCACGCGCTCCCGTTCTTTCGCTTTCCCGTTGCGTACGCCTTATGAAGTCGAGCATGAGGGGCACGGTCGCGGCCGCGTGCGTCTCGAGCAGGAGGTGGCCGGCGTCGAAGACGTGAGCCTCCATCCTCGGCAGAGCCCGCATCCATGACAGTATCTCGGCGAGATCGAAGAATGCGTCGTGCCTTCCCCAGAGCATCAGGGACGGCGGCTGCCAGCGCGCGAGATATTCGGCGATGGCGTCGAACCGCGCGACGTAGCGCGCATAATCCGCGACGAGCGCTCGCTGCGTGTCCATGCGGCCCGGCAAGTTCATCACTCGCCAATCCTCTTCCCAGCGTTCGGCCGGGATCCGCTCAGCCACGTCCGGCGGAACACCGGAGACGTACTGATCGCGCGTGCCTTCGAATGTCAGATGCGCGGTCGCCGCTGCCTCGTTTTCCGGATCTGGTTGCGACCAATAGGCCATCGTTCCTTCCCATGCCGGGCCGAACCCCGTCCGATGCGCGTTGGCGTTCTGAACAATGAAGCCCAGCACTTTTTCCGGCGCCTGCATGGCGATGTGAAAACCGACCGGAGCCCCGAAATCATGAAGGTAGATATAGCGCGGTCCGATCGCGAGCCGATCCAGCAGCTCCGAGATTGCCTGACCAAAGGCGGGAAACGAGACTGCCGGCAGGACGTCGGACTCACCAAAGCCAGGCAGATCGGGCGCGATCACATAGGCGGCCTGCGACAGGTCGGGCACGACCTCCTGAAACATTCGCGCAGAGTTCGGAAATCCGTGCAGGAGCAGCACGGCAGGCCTGGATGCCTCGCCTGCCGTGATGAAGGACAATTCCGTGCCGCCGGACAGGCGAAATCGTTGGCGGGTCGCTGGATACATGTCGGACTCCTCTCCTCGATCGTCTGATCGCTCGCGACGTCTACCCGGAGAATCTCACCATGTTCAGATTCAAGACCTGACGTTAAACGTCCCGCTCAATCAATCTCATCGAGCGCATCGATGATCGGTTCTGACTCGGTTGGACGAACGAGGCGCGTTACCTCGTTACCGTTTTTCATGAAGATCAACGTGGGCCAGAGTTTCACCTGGAAAGAGCGCCCCAGCCGCCGGCCCTTGCCGTCTTCTATTTTCAGATGCCGCACGTCGGGATGGCGAGCCAGGGCGGTCGCGATGGCAGGTTGCGCGCGAATGCAATGCGGACACCAGGACGCGCCGAACTCCACCACCACCGGTTCTTGCAGCGCGTCGACTTCCTCGCGCGTCGGTTCTGCTGCGGCGAAGCTCATCGTGCTACGACCTCACGCTTCACACCCTGAACCTTCACATGGGTGTTTTTTTCGACAAGACAACCCGGGGATTCAGGACCACCTGGGTGTGTTCAGAAGGCTCGAACGGAAGGGCGGCTCGAGCTCCTGGGTGTGCGGGTTCACGGGTTTGGCGTGACGCGCCAGATCGTGTTCGACAGATCGTCGGCGACGATCAGCGCGCCGCGCGGATCGACGGTCACGCCGACCGGGCGGCCACGGGTCTTGCCGTCCTCGCCAAGGAAGCCGGCGACGAAGTCGACCGGATCACCGGCCGGGCGGCCGTTGCGAAACGGTACGAACACCACCTTGTAGCCGACCGGCTCGCTCCGGTTCCAGCTGCCGTGCTCGCCAACGAACACACCCTCGGCAAACTGGGCGCCCATCTCTGGAACGGAGAAGTCCAGGCCGAGCGCGGCGACATGCGAGCCGAGGCTGTAATCCGGGGTGATCGCCGCGGCGGCCTTCTCCGGATCCTGCGGCATCACGCGCGAATCCACGTTCTGCCCCCAGTAGCTGTAGGGCCAGCCGTAGAAACCGCCTTCGCGGATCGAGGTCAGGTAGTCGGGAACCAGGTTCGGCCCGAGTTCGTCACGCTCATTCACCACCGCCCACAACTGGTCCGTGCCGGGGTGGATCGCAAGCGCGGTCGGGTTGCGCACGCCGGTGGCATAGGGCTTGTGCATCCCGGTCTCGGCATCGATCTGCCAGATCACCGCGCGATCGACCTCCGCGGTCATCCCGCGCTCGGTGATGTTGCTGTTGGAACCGATGCCGACGTAAAGGAAGCGGCCGTTCGCGCTGGCCGTCATTGCCTTGGTCCAGTGATGGTTGATCTCGGACGGCAGGTCGGTGACCTTGACCGGCGCGCCGCCGGCCTGGGTCTGGCCGTCGCGGTAATCGAACCGCACCAGCGCATCCTGGTTGGCGACGTACAGCTTGTCGTCGACCAGCGCGAGGCCGTAGGGCGCGTTGAGGTTTTCGGCGAAGACAGTCTGCAACTCGTAAGCGCCATCGCCATCGGCGTCACGCAGCAAGGTCAGCCGGTTGCCGCTGGCAACCGAGGTCGTCCCCTTGCTCTTGATGTAGCCGGCGATCACGTCCTTGGGCTTCAAACTCGGCGCGTTGCCGCCGCGGCCTTCGGCCACGAGGATATCGCCATTCGGCAGCACCAGGGTCTGGCGCGGAATCCTGAGGCCGGTAGCGATCGCGGTGATGGTGTAGCCCTGCGGCACGGTCGGCCGCCGGTCGCCCCACTCGGCCGGATTGGCCACGACCATGCGGGGCAACAGCCCGCGCTGGTTCTCGGGCAGCGTCGGGTTGGGGCCGTACTCCGGCGGGGGCGGTTCGCCGCTGCAGGCGGCGAACATCAGAGTGGCGACAATGAACGCGGACAACAGGAATTGTCTCGAACGCTTCATCTTGGACCTCCCGCGCGCAGGCCAGAGAACCCGATCCATGTCGCCACGCAGGCCAGCACGGCAACAATAATCGACAGCACGAGTCCGGCGGGCATCATCGCCCAGGCGTCTTTGGCATGAATCAGCGCATTGATGAAGCCCAGCACCCAGGTCGCGAGCAGCACGATGGTGTACACGATGGCGCGCCCGTCACGCCGGTCGGCATGGAACAGGTCGATGACGGCGCACACCAGCGCGATGGCGCCGAATACCAGGGCGCCGGCGATCAGCCAGGAAGCAAAATTGCTCCACTGGATCTGGTAGTTGGTCGAGTAGGCGTAGTCGCTCAGCAGCGCGCCGAGAAACAGCGGAACGGTTCCAGCCAGCATGGCGGCGTGGAATGGATGGATTGCACCCGGACGAACCCGGTCGACAATCGAAGCCATGGCATTCTCCGCGTTGACGAGTCGCTACCGCCCCCCTGCGAACCTTCCTTGATCTTCGTACATCCACCCCCGATTCGCTTTAGGCCAATGTCTTGAATCTCACCGTCACAACCTGTCCTGATTGCGCATGTTTTAGATGTGAGACCTGATACTCGAAACTGCTCAAGCAAGCCACGTTTTTGTACAGCGGGCCCGGCTCATGCTTTCCTCGAATACCAGGCATGTATAAGCACTGCCTGGAAAAACAACACCGGATTCTCGAACCCGCCCGACGTGATGATGGTTGCAACATCGTCGGCCGGGAGAACGCCGACATCACGGCGGTAGGCCGCACGCAGCCGCTCGATGCCATCAGGTGGAACATCAGCGGACTTCATCATCTGCCACCAGACTTCGAGCAGCCTTTCGTAAGTCTTCGAGTGCACATCGGAAGCCAGATCGGAGCTCACCAGGATGCCGCCGGTCTTCAGCCGCGCGGCAATTGCGCGAAAGAAACCTGCCCTCGCCTCCCGATCAAGCAGGAACTGCGAAACGAGCAAACACGTGGCCGCATCGAACTTGTTTGAATCGTTTGAAACGGGCAGCGAATCGAGATAACCCTGGTGAAAGACACAGCGAGATGCGAAGCCACGCTCCTCTGCTCTGCTTCGGCACGCGTCAAGCATGGCCGACGAAGGTTCGACAGCGGTAAAACGCCATTGCGGAAACTCGTTGGCCAGATAAACAAGTTCAGCACCGGTTCCGGCGCCCACGCAAAGGACATGCGCTTCGCGAGGCAATCCGGAGAAAACCGCTCGCATGAGCAAATGCAGCGCGTCATTCAAAGGCGCCAGCTTCTTCCACTGATTATCGTATGACGCTGCCTGCCGATCGAAGTTGGCTATCAGTTCTTCCTGCTGCATTTTTTCTCCTTCACGTCAAAGCATCATCATCCGCGAACGAAGTGGTAAGAGCGCTACCAGGGTCTGTTTCACGTTCAAGCACTTGCTGATGTTTAAACGTGAGCCTGACCTAAACCTTAGGTCTTCTCGCTTACGTGGCTTAAGGCGCGATGAGGAGATATTGAAGCGCAAGACCTGGTCCTGCTTCCTCGACCCCAATTCCTCCCATCGTGATTCTGAATCGGGTTTCGCACGCGGCTGGACTTGCACTACGTACGTTGACTAGGCTGTCTACTGTTCTTCGACATGGATGGTAGCGCGTGAAACTGAAAACGTCATTTCTGATACTGATTGCGTCGATGCATGGCGCCCTGGCTATCGCTAGTGAAGCGATTCAAAGCGTGGCGATCGAGGCGGGTTCCGGATCGTTCATCGTGCCGGGAGGCGAAGAACGCGAGAGCCGGACAATAGAAGTGCATTATCACCGGCCTGCGAACCTCACCAAACAATCACCGGTGATGATGGTGACCCCCGGCGCGGGACGGAACGGTGACGACTACCGCGATGCGTGGAAGAAAGCCTCCGAGAAGTACGGCGTGCTGATTCTCTCGCCGAGCTACAGTGAACAGCACTACCCGGAATACTGGAGCTACAACCTCGGCAACATGCCGGGCTCGGTCACCCTGGATCTGCGCTTGCAAGTGGAGACGAATCCCGCCGGGTGGCAGCTGAGCGAACAGATCGAGAAGGCAAAAGATGACGCGACGTTGAACCGCATCGCGGAAAACAACCGCTTCATGCGCCGGCTCGCACTGCTCACGCTATCAGGCATGATCGCAGACGTTGACGCCAGTGCTGCCGGATTGACAGTCAACCAGGATCGCAGCGCATGGATCTACGAAGACTTCGACCGCATATTCGAAACCGCGCGCCGCGCGCTCGATCTTGATATCGACACCTACGACCTGTTCGGCCACTCAGCTGGCGGACAGATCCTGCACCGTTACGCGCTCTTTCACGCAGACAGCCGCGCCAACCGCACCCTGGCAGCCAACTCCGGCTGGTACACCTTGCCCGGCTTCGACGAACCGTTTCCCTACGGCCTCGCAAACACCGGCATGAACAAGGACGAAATCAAGGATGCGTTCCGCTCACGCCTGATCGTCTACCTCGGCGAAAAAGACGAACACGAAACCCGCGGCAGCCT
>Ga0299914_10001243_pt1 | contig 16655 bp, 14 predicted proteins | sample RVTome_10_FD_201361 | JGI IMG/M metagenome (GOLD analysis project Ga0299914, IMG submission 201361) | Soil microbial communities from uranium-contaminated site in the Upper Colorado River Basin, Wyoming, United States - RVT153D57 (version 2) ...
CTGGTCGCCTGGCAGGTCGGGTCCACGTTGGGGCCGGGCCCGCTCGGCGAACGCACGGACGGCGCCGCCGACGGTGTCACCCTGGCGGTCCCGCTCGACCTCGAGGCCACCGGAGTCCTGCTGTTCTGGCCGATCGTGGCCGTCGTCGCGACGCTCGTTCTCGGGGCGGCGCTGACACCCCGACTCCCGCCCCGACACCGCTCACACGGCGACGCGGTCAGCCCTGGCGACCGATCCGAGCCGTTGTAGCGCCGGTGAGCCTGATCAGGTCGGCGGGTGCCAGTCCGATGTCGAGTCCGCGGCGACCGGCAGAGACGTAGACCGTTCCGAACTCGGTCGCACTCGCATCGACGACCGTCGGCAGGCGCCGACGTTGCCCGAGCGGGCTGATGCCGCCCACGACATACCCGGTGGCCCGCTCCGCCGCGGCCGAGGCAGCCATGGCCGCTCGCTTGCCACCGGTGGCGGTGGCGAGCGCCTTGAGGTCGAGCGACCCGACCACCGGCACCACCGCGACCACGAGTCGGCCGTCGACATCGGCCAGCAGTGTCTTGAAGACCTGTTCGGCCACCACGCCGATCGCTTCCGCCGCCTCGAGGCCGTAGGACGGTGCGGCCGGGTCGTGCAGGAAGCGATGCATGGTGAACGAGACCCCGGCCCGGTTCAACGCCGTGGTGGCCGGCGTCGAGCCCACCTTGGAGACGCCCATCCCGACATCCTGCCCGAGCACGCATGCGGGCGGCGCGTCCGGTCGGCGGTCGACCGACCTAGACTCGACCGGGTGATGCGCCGCATCGACCTGCGCGGTCGCCTCGCCGCCGGCGACGACCTCGACTATCGCGCGCTCGTGCCGCGGGCGTCAGTCGACGTCGACTCGGCGCTCGACGACGTCCGGGCGATCTGCGACGACGTCCGGCGCCGCGGCCCGGCCGCCGTCCGCGAGTACACGGCCCGCTTCGACGGGGTCGAGACCGCCGACGTGCGGGTCCACCCAGCTGCCGTGTCCGAGGCGCTGGCCGGTCTGGACCCGGCCGTCCGGGCAGCGCTGGAGGAGTCGATTGCCCGCGCGCGCCGCGTCCACGCCGATCAGAGACGATCCGAGGTGACGACCACCGTGGTGACCGGCGGCACCGTCACGCAGCGGTGGGTGCCGGTCGACCGGGTGGGGCTGTACGTGCCGGGCGGCTTGGCCGTCTACCCGAGCAGTGTCGTCATGAACGTCGTGCCCGCGCAGGTGGCCGGGGTCGGCGGCCTGGCCGTCGCCAGTCCGCCCCAGCGCGACCACGGCGGGCTCCCGCACCCTGCCATCCTCGCCGCGTGTGCGCTGCTCGGCGTCCACGAGGTGTACGCGGTCGGTGGCGCGCAGGCGGTTGCGATGTTCGCCTTCGGCCTGCGCGACGGCGACGAGGTGCTGTGCCGGCCGGTCGACCTGGTGACCGGGCCCGGCAACGTGTACGTTGCCGCGGCCAAACGGCTCCTGCGTGGGGTCGTCGGCATCGACGCGGAGGCGGGGCCCACCGAGATCGCGATTCTCGCCGACGACACCGCCGACCCGGTGCACGTGGCCGCCGACCTGCTCAGCCAGGCCGAACACGATCCGCTGGCCGCCAGCGTCCTCGTCACCGACGACGAGGCACTCGCCGACGCGGTGTCGCTCGAACTCGGCATACAGGTCGCGGCGACCAAGCACGTGGACCGGGTGGGGACCGCGCTCAGCGGCGAGCAGTCCGGCGTCGTCCTGGTCGACGATCTCGACCAGGGCCTGGCGGTGGTGGACGCCTACGCGCCGGAGCACCTCGAGATCCACACCGGGGACGCCCGAACCGTCGCCGGGCGGGTCCGGCACGCGGGTGCCGTCTTCGTCGGGACCTGGTCGCCGGTGAGCCTGGGCGACTACGCCGCCGGGTCAAACCACGTCCTCCCGACCGGCGGTTCGGCGCGGCACGCCAGCGGGCTGTCCGTGCCGTCGTTCCTGCGCAGCGTCCAGGTGGTCGAGTACGACCAGGCGGCGCTCGGGCAGGTCGCCGACCAGGTGGCGACGCTGGCCGCCACCGAGGACCTCCCGGCCCACGGCGCGGCCGTCCGCGTCAGGTACCGGTGATGGGCGGCGCCCTGCCGCTGCGCGACGACCTGCGCGGCCTGGAGCCCTACGGCGCGCCGATGGTCGACGTGCCGGTCCGGCTCAACGTCAACGAGAACCCCTACCCGCCGTCGGCGGGCCTGGTCGCCGACGCCGCCGCTGCGGCGGCCGAGGCGGTCCGCGGCCTCAACCGCTATCCCGACCGCGATGCCGTGGACCTGCGCCGCGACCTGGCGGCCTACCTCGGGCACGGGCTGGATGCGTCACGGGTGTGGGCGGCCAACGGGTCCAACGAGGTCATGCTTCAGCTGCTGCAGGCCTTCGGCGGGCCGGGACGCACGGCGCTGTCGTTCGCCCCCACCTACTCCATGTATCCGGAGTACGCCCGCGACACGGCCACCGCCTGGGTGGCGGGCCGACGTGACGACGACTTCGCCATCGACGCCGACCACGCGCTCGACCAGGTGCGCCGGCACCAGCCGAGCGTGATCCTGCTCGCGTCCCCGAACAATCCCACCGGGACCGCCGTCCCGCTCGAGCTGGTGACGGCGCTGCACGGGGCCACCGAGGGGATCGTGGTCGTGGACGAGGCGTACGCGGAGTTCCGCCGGGCGGGCACGCCGAGCGCCCTCTCGCTGTTGGCCGACCACCCTCGCGTCGCCGTCGTCCGCACGATGAGCAAGGCCTTCGCGTTCGCCGGTGCGAGGCTCGGCTACGTCGCGGCCGCGGCCGAGATCGTCGAGGCCTTGCAGGTCGTCCGGCTCCCGTACCACCTCTCGGCGGTCACGCAGGCGGTGGCCCGGGTCGCGCTCGCCCACGCCGTGGAACTGCTGGCGACCGTCGACGCCATTCGTGCCGACCGCGACGAGCTGGCGGCGTGGCTGCGCGGGCTCGGTCTCACGGTGGCGGAGTCCGACGCGAACTTCCTGCTGTTCGGGCGGTTCCCCGACCGGCACGTCGTCTGGCAGGGCCTGCTCGACCGGGGGGTTCTCGTGCGGGAGACCGGTCCGCCGGGCTGGCTTCGCGTGTCGATCGGGACGCCGACGGAGACGGCCGCGTTCCGCGCCGCCGTGCAGGAGGTGCTGACGTGAGCGGGCGGACGGCACGGGTCGAGCGTGCGACGAAGGAGAGCCGCGTCGTCGTCGAGGTCGACCTCGACGGTTCCGGCGAGAACGACATCGCGACGGGTGTGCCGTTCTACGACCACATGCTCTCCGCGTTGTCGAGGCATGCGCTGATCGACCTCGCGGTCACCGCCGAGGGCGACCTCGATGTCGACGCACATCACACGGTCGAGGACGTCGCGATCGTTCTCGGGCAGGCGCTTCGCGAAGCGCTCGGAGACAAGGCCGGCATCCGCCGGTTCGGCGACGCCCTGGTTCCGCTGGACGAGGCGCTGGTCCAGGTCGCGGTCGACGTCGCCGGCCGGCCGTACTGCATCCACACCGGTGAACCGCCGGGGCAGGAGTACGCCCTGATCGGCGGGCACTACATCGGGTCGCTGACCCGCCACGTGTTCGAGACCCTCGCCGTCCACGCCCAGGTCGCCTTGCACGTGCGCGTGCTGTCCGGCCGTGATCCGCACCACGTCGTCGAGGCCCAGTTCAAGGGCGTCGCGAGGGCGCTGCGCGACGCCGTGGCGTACGACCCGCGCGAGCGCGGCGTGCCGTCGACCAAGGGCAGCCTGTGAGCCGTCCGTCGGTCGTGGTCCTGGATTACGGCTCGGGCAATGTCCGTTCCGCCGTGCGGGCCCTGGAGCGGGTCGGCGCGGACGTGGCGCTGACCGCCGACCGGGCCGAGGCGGCCGACGCCGACGGCCTGGTCGTCCCCGGTGTCGGGGCCTTCGCGGCCTGCGTTTCCGGCCTGCGTTCGGTCCGCGGCGACCAGATCGTCGACCGGCGCCTGGCGGGTGGCCGTCCGGTGCTCGGGATCTGCGTCGGTATGCAGGTGCTCTTCGACCGGGGCGTCGAGCACGGCGTCGAGAGCCAGGGGCTGGGGGAGTGGCCGGGTACGGTCGAGCGCCTCGCCGCCACGCCGTTGCCGCACATGGGCTGGAACACCGTCGACACGCTGCCGGACTCGTCCCTGTTCGACGGGCTGCACGGGGCGCGCTTCTACTTCGTGCACTCCTACGCCGTGCGCCGGTGGGAGATGGCTCCGCCGCAGCGGCTGCGCCCGCCGGTGGTGAGCTGGACCGCGCACGGTGGCGACCGGTTCGTCGCCGCCGTCGAGAACGGTCCGTTGTCCGCGACGCAGTTCCACCCGGAGAAGTCCGGGGACGCGGGGGCGACGCTGCTGGAGACCTGGGTGAGAGGGTTGGCGGCATGACAGCGCGCTGGGACGCGACGGTCTACGACCGGGACTTCGCCTTCGTCTCGGCCTACGGTGCCGAGCTGCTGGACTGGCTCGAACCGCAGCCCGGTGAGACCGTGCTGGACCTCGGCTGCGGCACCGGTGAGCTCACCGCCCGGATCGCCGCGGCCGGTGCGAGGGTGATCGGGATCGACTCCGATCCGGCCATGGTCGCAGCCGCGCGCAGGCGGATGCCCGATGCCGACCTGCGGGTCGCCGACGCCCACGACTTCGCCGTCGACGAGCCGGTCGACGCCGTGTTCTCCAATGCCGCCCTGCACTGGATGCCCGCACCGGTGGAGGTGCTCGGGTGCGTGTCCGACGCGCTCCGGACGGGTGGCAGGTTCGTCGCCGAGATGGGGGCGACCGGCAACGTCGCCACCGTGGCCGGGGCCGTCGACCGGGCTTGCCGGGAGGCCGGCCTGGCGGAGCGGAGCTGGCCGTGGTTCTTCCCCTCGCCCGCGCAGTACGCCGCGATGCTGGAGGACGCCGGGCTGGAGGTCCGCCGGCTCGATTTCCGCGACCGCCCGACCAGGCTGACCGGCAAGGACGGCTTCGTCGGCTGGCTGGCGATGTTCGCGGGCACCGTGCTCGTCGACGTCCCGGCCGACGTGCTGGACCGGGCGGCCGAGATCGCCAGGCCGGTCCTCTGGCACCACGGTGCCTGGTGGGCGGACTACCGGCGGCTCCGGTTCCGCGCGGAGAAGGTCGGCCTGTGACTCGGCTGGTGCTGCTGCCGGCCGTCGACGTGGCCGGTGGACGGGCCGTCCGCATGGTGCGCGGCCGGGCCGGGACGGAAACGTCGTACGGCGACCCGCTCGCCGCCGCGTTGGCGTGGCAGGCCGCCGGTGCCGAGTGGGTGCACCTGGTGGACCTCGACGCCGCGTTCGGGCGTGGCGCCAACCGCGACCTGCTGGCCGAGGTCGTAGGCCGCCTCGACGCCGCCGTCGAGCTGTCCGGCGGGATCCGCGACGACGAGTCGCTGTCCGCGGCGCTGGCAACCGGCTGCGCCCGGGTGAACCTCGGCACCGCTGCCCTCGAGGATCCGCACTGGACCGCCGACGCGATCTCGCGGTACGGCGACAAGATCGCCGTCGGCCTCGACGTGCGGGGGACCACGCTGGCGGCCCGCGGCTGGACCCGTGACAGCGGCGACCTGTGGGTGGTGCTCGAACGGCTCGATCGCGAGGGCTGCAGCCGCTACGTCGTCACCGACGTCGGCAGGGACGGCACGCTCGGCGGCCCCAACCTGGACCTGCTGCGGGCCGTGTGCGAACGCACCGACCGGCCGGTCGTCGCGAGTGGCGGTGTGTCGAGCCTGGCCGACGTCGCCGCGCTGCGGTCGCTGGTGCCGCTCGGCGTCGAGGGTGCGATCGTGGGCAAGGCACTGTACGCGGGGAGGTTCACGCTCGCCGCGGCGCTCGAGGTGGCCGGGTGACCCGCCGGGTGAGCTCGGGCGCGCCCTGGGAGCAGGTGGTCGGATACAGCCGGGCGGTCGCCGCGGGCGACCACGTCTGGGTGACCGGGTGCACGGCGATCGCCGACGGGGAGGTCGTGCACGACGGCGACGCCTACGCCCAGACCGTCCAGGCCCTGCGCAACGTCGAGTGGGCGCTGACGCAGGCGGGTGCATCAATGGCCGACGTCGTGCGGACCCGCATCTTCGTCACCGACATCGCCCGCTGGGAGGAGTACGGGCGCGCGCACGGTGAGGCGTTCGGGGCAACCATGCCGGCGACGTCGATGGTCGAGGTGTCCGGGCTGATCGACCCGCGGATGCTGGTCGAGGTCGAGGCCGTCGCGTACCGGCCCGGGGTGGGTGGATGAGCGTCGCCGTGCGGGTCATCCCCTGCCTGGACGTCGACGCGGGCCGCGTGGTCAAGGGGGTCCGGTTCACCGACCTGCGCGATGCCGGCGACCCGGTCGAGATGGCCCGGGCGTACGACGCGGAGGGCGCGGACGAAGTCGTGTTCCTCGACATCACGGCCTCCAGCGACGACCGCACCACCACCTACGACGTGGTGTCCCGGACGGCGGAGCAGGTGTTCATCCCGCTGACCGTCGGCGGCGGCGTCCGAGCGGTCGACGACGTCGACCGCCTGCTGCGAGCCGGCGCCGACAAGGTCGGCGTCAACACCGCGGCGGTGGCACGGCCCGGCCTCGTGGCCGAGATCGCGGACCGGTTCGGCGCGCAGGTCCTGGTGCTCTCGGTGGACGCCAGGCGCGGCAGCGCCACCGAGTCGGGCTTCGAGGTCACCACCCACGGCGGGCGCCGGGGGACGGGGATCGACGCGGTCGAGTGGGCGGCCCGTGCGGTGGCGCTCGGCGCCGGCGAGATCTTGCTCAACTCGGTCGACGCGGACGGGACCCGCGACGGTTACGACCTGCCGATGATCACGGCGGTCCGGGCGGCCGTCACGGTTCCGGTGATCGCCAGCGGCGGTGCCGGCGCACTCGAGCACTTCGCCCCCGCCGTGGGTGCAGGCGCCGATGCCGTGCTGGCCGCGAGTGTGTTCCACTTCGGCACGCTCCGGATCGGCGCCGTCAAGCAGGCCTTGGCGGCTGCGGGGCACCAGGTCCGCTGAGCTCGGTGCCCGACGCTCGGCGTCGACACCTCAGAGGCCGAGGTGGACGGTCTGGAACGCGGTCACGTCCTGCGGCTCACCGTCGATCTCGACCCGAGCGTGGTCGGTACCGGTGACCGGCGGAAGAGCAGCCGGCCATGCGACGCGACGGCGGACCACAGTGCCTGCTCGTACGCCGGGTCGATCGGGCGCGGCTGCACCCACCCGGGTTGAGCGCGGAGGACGTCCTCGTGGTGCACGAAGTGCTCGGAGAGGTTCGCCGCCTCCTCGAGGGGTCCCCACGACAGTGGTGACCAGAATGGTGGATGCTGGACACGGTCGACCAGCTGCGGCCACGAGAGCTGGGCGAGCGACCGCTGGACCCGCGCGGTCCGGCCGGCCAGGGCGGACACGACGATTCCGGGCGCGGGGTCGGGCCGTGACTCGCGGAGCACCAGGTGTGCCGCCAGGTCGCGGGTGAGCCAGCCCTCGCACAGGGTGGGAACGTCCGGGCCCACCGCGCGAAGAGTCTCGCCCAAGGCGAGACGTTCGCTGCGGGCGAAGGCGGTCATGGGCGCGAGCGTATGCCGTGTTGACGGTCGAGAGAGTGTCGCGACGACGAGGACGGAGGCGGTGTGGCCGACCGGTCGGACCAGGTGACGCTGCGCGAGGGGTTGGGAGTGCTGGGCCGCGCCGTCCGGGACGAACCAGGCATCTTCGCCGTGGCCGTGACCGGCAGCGCCGTGTACGGCGCGGCCACAGCCCTGACCGCCATCGTGATCGGCGCGGTGACCGACCAGGTGATCGTGCCGGCGTTCGCCCAGGGGCACACGACCACGGCAGCCCTCACCGTGGCAGCGATGGCCATCGTGGGCATCTCGGTCCTCAAGGCCGCGGGCATCGTGACCCGGCGCTACTTCGCCGGTGTGATGCAGTACCGCCTGCAGGCCCGTTACCGGCGGCGGGTGACCCGGCAGTACCTCCGGTTGCCACTGTCGTGGCACCACCGACACCCGACGGGTCAGTTGCTCTCCAATGCCAACGCCGACGTGGAGGCCACGTGGTACCCCATCGCGCCGTTCCCGATGGCGGTCGGCGTCCTCGTCATGCTGGTGGTCGCCGTCGTCGCGATCGTGCTCACCGATCCGGCGCTGGCCGCGGTCGGACTGCTGGTCTTCCCGGCGATCCTCCTGGTGAACTTCCTCTACCAGCGGCGCCTCTCGCCGTTGGCGACTCGGTCACAGGCACTGCGTGCCGAGCTGTCCGGCGTGGCGCACGAATCCTTCGACGGCGCGCTCGTGGTCAAGTCGCTCGGCCGGGAGGCCGCCGAGACGGCCCGTTTCGCCGCCGTGGCGCGTGAGCTGCGCGACGCGAACGTCGCCGTGGGCAGGGTGCGGGGCGCATTCGACCCGGTGCTTGAAGCCTTGCCCAGCGTCGGCGTGCTCGCCGTCCTCCTCGTCGGCTCGGCCCGCGTGAGCGCCGGCACGCTCGACCCCGGTGCACTGGTGTCCGTCGCGTACCTGCTCATGGTCGTCGCGTTCCCGATCCGGGCGATCGGCTGGGTACTCGGCGAGTTGCCCCGAGCGGTCGTGGGGTGGCGGCGGGTCGACCGCGTGCTGAGAGCAACCGGCGCGCCGTCCTACGGCGACGTGCCCGGCGGAGACGGTGACGATCCGGTCGATCTGCGGGTCAGCGACGTCTCGTTCGCCTACGACGGCCATGGTGGCGACCGCGACGAGAGCCACGACGTCCTGCGTGGGGTCACCCTCGCCGTCGCGCCGGCCCGGACGGTGGCCGTCGTCGGCCCGACCGGCTCGGGGAAGTCCACGCTGGCGGCGTTGCTCGTCCGGTTGGTCGACCCACGCACCGGCCGCGTCCTCATCGACGGCACCGACGCCCGCAGCCTGGCCCGAGGGGCAGTCGCCGGCGCCGTGGCGCTGGTGTTCCAGCACGCGTTCGTCTTCGAGGACAGCGTCCGCGAGAACGTCACGCTCGGCGGCGACTTCACCGACGACGAGGTGTGGTCCGCACTGCGCCTCGCCCAGGCGGACCGGTTCGTCGCCGCACTCCCGGGTGGCCTGGACTCGGTGGTGGGCGAGCGCGGCGCGACCCTCTCCGGCGGGCAGCGCCAGCGCCTGGCGCTGGCCCGCGCGGTGGTTCGCCGCCCCCGCCTGCTCGTCCTCGACGACGCGACGAGCGCGGTCGACCCGGAGGTCGAGCGACGGATCCTGGCCGGGCTCCGGCAGGCGGCGCTGCCGGCGACGGTCGTGGTCGTCGCCTACCGCAGGGCCACGATCGCGCTCGCGGACGAGGTCGTCTATGTCGAGCACGGGCGCGTGCTCGCCCGAGGCACCCACGAGGAGCTTCTGGCCGGATCGGCCGGCTACCGTAACCTGCTCACCGCGTACGAACGCGACGCGGCCGAGCGCGCGGCGCTGCGGGCCGACGAGGAGCGCGACACAGCCGTCGAGTTCGCCGACGAGGGGACGACCCGGTGAGCGCGACGACGTCGGCGAGCAGCGTCGGGCACGGGGCCGACACCGCGTGGGCGACCGTCCGGCGAGGCCTGGCGCTCTCGCCCGAGATCCGCGACGGCCTTCCCGTCACTCTGGGTCTCGCCCTGCTGGCGACCGCGGGCCGGGTCGTCGTGCCGATCGCGGTCCAGCAGACGATCGACCGGGGTTTGCTGCAGCCCGGCGGCGCCGACCTGGGCTTCATCCGTTGGATGTGCCTGGTCGCCGGGGTCGCCGTGCTGGTCACCGCCGCAGCGGCGTACCTGATGAACGTGCGGATCTTCCGTGCCAGTGAAGCCGGCCTCGCGACGTTGCGCGTCCATGCCTTCCGGCACGTCCACGACCTGTCGGTGCTCACCCAGAACACCGAGCGGCGAGGCTCGTTGGTCTCGCGGGTGACCAGCGACGTCGACACCCTGTCGCAGTTCGTCCAGTGGGGCGGCCTCCTGCTCGTGGTCAGCGTCGGACAACTGCTCGTGGCCACGGTGATCATGGCCGTCTACTCGTGGCAGCTGACCATCCTCGTCTGGGCGTGTTTCCTGCCGTTGTTCCTCCTGCTCCGGCACTTCCAGCGGTTGGTGTCAGCCGCCTACACCACGGTGCGCGAACGGGTCGGAGCCATGCTCGCGGCCGTGTCGGAGTCCGTGGTCGGCGCTCAGGCGGTGCGGGCCTACGCGATCGAGGAGCGCACCCAGAGCCGGATCGACGACGCCGTCGACCAGCATCGCGCCGCGGCGACGCGGGCGCAGCGGCTGGTCGCGTTCAGCTTCACCACCGGCGAGGTCGTGGCAGGCCTCGCCAACGCGGCGGTCGTCGTGGTCGGCGTGCTGCTCGGGCTGGCCGGTGACCTGACGTTGGGCAAGCTGCTGGCATTCCTGTTCCTCGTCACCTTGTTCGTCGGGCCGGTCCAGGTGGGGACCGAGGTGCTGAACGAGGCTCAGAACGCGGTCGCCGGCTGGCGGCGCGTCCTCGGTGTCATCGACACCCCGGCCGACGTGGCCGACCCGGGCCCGGCGGGCCGGGCATTGCCGCGAGGACCGATCGACATTCGTTTCGACGGGGTCTCATACGCGTACCCGGGCGGGCCGACGGTGCTGTGCGAGGTCGACGTCGGCATCCCGCCGCGCTCGCGCATCGCGGTGGTGGGGGAGACCGGGTCGGGCAAGACGACCTTCGCGAAACTGCTCACACGCTTGATGGACCCGATCTCGGGTCGGATCCTCCTCGACGGCGTCGACCTGCGCGACATCCGCTTCGACTCGTTGCGCGAGCGGGTCGTGATGGTGCCGCAGGAAGGATTCCTGTTCGACGACACCCTGGCGGCGAACATCCGATACGGGCGTCCGGACGCCTCCGACCGCGACATCAGGCTGGCACTCACCGAGCTGGGCCTCATCGAATGGCTCGACGGCCTGCCGGAGGGGCCGGCGACCCAGGTCGGACAGCGCGGGGAGTCGCTGTCCGCGGGGGAGCGCCAGCTGGTCGCCTTGGCCAGGGCCTACCTCGCCGATCCCGACCTGCTGGTGCTCGACGAGGCCACCAGTGCGGTCGACCCGGCGACGGAGGTCCGGCTGGCGCGGGCGCTGGAGGGCATCACCCGAGGTCGCACTGCGGTGACGATCGCCCATCGGTTGTCGACGGCGGAGGCCGCCGACGAAGTGCTGGTCTTCGACGACGGCCGGCTGGCCGAGCGCGGTCCGCACGCGACGCTGGTCGATGGGCAAGGCACCTACGCAAACCTGCACGCCGCCTGGATCAGCCAGTCCCGCTGACGACGACGCCCGGTGGCCGATCCGGCCGAGCACGGGTCTGACGTGGGCCGACGAGCGATACCTTCTGGCCATGGCCGGACCAGCCCAAGGGCCCGTGACCGAACCGTCCGAGAACATCGGCCCACAGTTCGACGTCGATCCGTGGACCCTGCGCACGACCAGTCTCGATCCGTCCGCGCTGGCCGCGACCGAGTCCCTGTTCACGCTGTCCAACGGCAACATCGGGCTGCGTGGCTCGCTGGAGGAGGGCGAGCCCCGAGCGGTGGCGGGGACCTACGTCAACGGGTTCTTCGAGGAGCGGCCGCTGCCGCACGCCGAGGCGGCGTACGGGAACCCCGAGTCGGGCCAGACGGTCGTCAACGTGACGGACGGGAAGGTGATCCGGCTCCTGGTCCGTGACTCGCCGTTCGACATCCGCTACGGCACGGTGCGCTCGCACGAACGTGTCCTGGACCTGCGAGCGGGTCTGCTGAGCCGGCGCACCGAGTGGACCTCGCCGAACGGGTCCACGATCCGCGTCACCTCCCAGCGGCTGGTGTCGTTCAGCCAGCGCTCGCTGGCCGCGATCAGGTACGAGGTCGAACCCCTCGACGGCGACATCTACGTCGCGGTGCAGTCGGACCTGCTGGCGAACGAAGCCGTCGACGAGGCCTCTCGCGACCCACGTGACGCCGCGCGGCTGGACCGCCCCCTGCAGGCGGAGCTCGCGGCCCGCCGGGACCGGCGGGCGGTGCTGGTTCACCGCACCGCCCGCAGCCGGCTGTGCGTGGCGGCCGGGATGGACCATTTCCTCGAGGTGCCGGACCATGTCGAGACCGCGCTGGAGGCGACTGCCGATCTGGCCCGATTCACCATTGCGGCCCGGTTGCCGCAGGGGACGAAGCTGCAGTTGGTCAAGCTGATCGCGTACGGCTGGTCCAGCCGCCGATCCGCTGAGGCGTTGCGCGACCAGGTCGACGCGTCGCTGGCCATCGGCCGGCTCACCGGTTGGGACGAGCTCGTGGAACGGCAGCGCCGCTTCCTCGAGGAGTTCTGGTGGCGGGCTGACGTGGAGATCGACGGTGATCCGGCGCTGCAGCAGGCGGTCCGGGTGGCGATGTTCCACGTGCTGCAGGCAGGTGCGCGGGCAGAACGGCAGGCCATCCCCGCCAAGGGGCTCACCGGTGCCGGCTACGACGGACACGCATTCTGGGACACGGAGACCTTCGTACTGCCCGTGCTGACCTACACGACGCCGACCGCGGCCAGGGACGCGCTGCGTTGGCGACACCGGACGCTCGGGCTGGCCCGGCAGCGTGCCACGGAGCTGGGCCTGAAGGGAGCCGCGTTCCCGTGGCGGACGATCAACGGCGAGGAGTGCTCAGGCTACTGGCCCGCGGGAACGGCGGCGTTCCACATCAACGCCGACATCGCCGACGCCACCGCGCGCTACCTGGCGGCGACCGGCGACACCGAGTTCGAGACCGCATGCGGGGTGGAACTGCTCGTCGAGACCGCGCGGCTGTGGGCCTCCCTCGGCCACTTCGACGCGGGCGGGTTCCGCATCGACGGCGTCACCGGGCCGGACGAGTACACCGCGGTGGCCGACGACAACATCTACACGAACCTGATGGCGCAGCGGAACCTGCGTGAGGCGGCCGACGCCTGCGACCGGCGCCGCGACGTCGCGCGGCGGCTCGACGTCGCACCGGACGAGGTGAAGCGGTGGCGCCGGGCCGCCGACGCGGTGCGGTTGCCCTACGACGAGGGCCTGGGCGTGCACAGCCAGTCGGAGGACTTCACCGCCCACGGCGAGTGGGACTTCGACGGCACGCCCCCCGAGCACTATCCGCTCATGCTCCACTACCCCTACTTCCAGCTCTACCGCAAACAGGTGATCAAGCAGGCCGACCTGGTGCTGGCCATGCACGTGCGCGGCGACGCGTTCACACCCGAGGAGAAGGCCCGGAACTTCGCCTACTACGAGGCCCGGACGGTACGCGACTCGTCCTTGTCCGCCGCGACGCAGGCAGTGATCGCAGCCGAGGTCGGGCATCTGGAGCTCGGCTACGACTACTGGGCCGAGGCCGCCTTCACCGACCTGCGCGACCTGCACCGCAACATCGACGACGGCCTGCACATCGCCGGGCTGGCCGGAGCATGGACGGCTGCCGTCGCCGGTTTCGGTGGAATGCGCGACCACGACGGTCGGATCACCTTTGCGCCGCGGCTGCCGCCGGCGCTGTCGAGGCTCTGCTTCCGGATGACGTTCTCCGGGCGGGTTCTGCTCGTCGACATCCAGCGGCACGTGCAAAACGGCACATCCGGCCCGCCGGAACAGGCCACCTACCGCCTGCTCGGCGGCGATCCCGTCCGCACCTGGCACCACGGAGAGACGATCGACCTCCACGTCGATGTGCCGGTGACCCGGCCGGTGCCGCCCCCGCCCGAGGTCGACCCGGTGGTCCAGCCGGCCGGGCGAACCCCCGAGCGCCGGCGTCCGGGCGATGCCGACGACCTACCCTGAACGGGGCAGGCGTGCGACGAACTTCCGCAGTTCACTGGCCCACAGTACGGCGCTGGCCATCGCCAGGCACACCAGCCACTGCTGCAGCGTCAGCGGGCTGGTCCCGAACGCCTGGCTGAGGAACGGCACGTGCACCACGGCCACCTGCAGCAGGAGCGATGCGCCGATGGCCGCCCACAGCCATCGGTTGACGAAGATCCGGTGGAAGGCGCTGGTGGTCTCGGAGCGCGCGTTGAAGCAGTTGAACAACTGGGCGAGCACCAGAACCGTGAAGCCGGCGGTCCGGGCGTTGTCCAGGGACTGCGCGCCCTCGATCAGGCCACCGGGCAGGTACAGGTCGATCGTGAGCAGTGTCACCGCGGCCATGACCAGGCCGACCACCAGGACGCCGGCCCACATCCGGGCGTCGATCACCCGTTCGGTCACTGAGCGCGGCGGACGAGCCATGACGTCCTCGGTCTCCGGGTCGACGCCCATGGCCAGCGCCGGGCCGGTATCGGTGAGCAGGTTGATCCACAGGATCTGGGTGGCGAGCAGCGGCAGAACCAGACCGTCGCCGTCGCCGACCAGCCCGATCACTCCGGCGAGCACGACCCCGAGGAAGACGGTCAGGACCTCGCCCATGTTGGACGACAGCAGGAAGCGCAGGAACTTCTTGATGTTGTCGAAGATCCCCCGGCCCTGCCGCACGGCTTCCACGATCGTGGCGAAGTTGTCGTCCGCGAGGATCATCTTCGCCGCCTCCTTGGTCACCTCGGTGCCGGTGATCCCCATGGCGACGCCGATGTCGGCCGACTTCAGCGCCGGGGCGTCGTTCACGCCGTCCCCTGTCATCGCGACGACATTCCCGTCCGCCTGCAGGGCGTCGACGATTCGCAGCTTGTGCGAGGGCGCGACCCTGGCGTAGACGGACGTGTGCCGCACCGCGTCGACCAGCTCCAAGTCCTCCAGCCGCTCGAGATCCGCTCCGGTCAACGTCGTCGCGCCGGCGGGCACGATCCCCAGGTCGGTGGCGATGCGGGTCGCCGTGCTGGGGTGGTCGCCGGTGATCATGATGATCCGTACCCCGGCGCGGTGCGCATCGCGGATCGCCGCGGCCGCCTCGGGTCGCGGCGGGTCGATGATGCCGACCATCCCGGCGTAGACCAGTTCGTGCTCGACCGACTCGTCGGCAGCCGGCGGGCTGGTCACGTCGAGTCGCTTGTAGGCCACCGCGAGGGTGCGGAACGCCTCGCCGGACAGACGGTCGACGTCTTCGAGCACCCGTGACCGCCGGGCGTCGTCCAACGGCTCGACGTCGTCGCCGACCTGCAGATGGGTGCACCGCCCGAGCAGGACGTCCGGCGCCCCCTTGGTGACAACGGCGATCCGGCCCGACCGCTCGGCGTCGACCTCCAGGCTGGACATCATCTTGCGCTCGGAGGTGAACGGCACCTCCCCGACCCGGTGGAACCGTTCGAGGCGCGCCTGCCGGCTGCCCAGCTTGCGCTCGGCGACCAGGAAAGCGGCCTCGGTGGGGTCACCCTCGATCACCCACTGGCCGTCGGCCTCCCGCAGGACCGCATTGCTCGCGAGGCTGCCGCCACCGAGCACGCGGACGTCCTCGGCCCACAGCGGACCGCCGTCGTCGATCTCGGCGCCGTCGCGCTCGACGCGCCCGTCCGGCCGGTATCCGACACCGGTGACGGTGGTCTCGCCCGACGCCGTGACGACCCGCTGGATCGTCATCTCACTCTTTGTCAGCGTGCCCGTCTTGTCCGAGCAGATGACGGAGGCCGAGCCGAGCGTCTCCACCGAGGAGAGCTTCGTCACGATGGCCCCGTGTGCCGCCATCCGTTGCACGCCGAGGGCGAGCACCACCGTGAGGATCGCCGGCAGCCCCTCCGGAACGGCGGCCACGGCGAGCGACACACCGAGCAGGAGCACCGTGACGGCCTCGTCCGCGCTGTCGATCCGCGCGGTGAGGAAGACCGTCGCCATGACCACGAGCGCGATCACGACGACGGCGATCCCCAGCATCCGTCCCACCCGGGAGATCTCCCGCTGCAGAGGCGTCGGCTCCTCCACGGTCTCGTGCAGCATGCCGGCGATCCGACCCATCTCCGTGGCCATGCCGGTGGCGGTGACGATGGCGCGTCCCACGCCCTGAGCCACCGCGGTGCCGTTGAAGACCATGTTGAGCCGGTCGCCGAGTGCGACGGGTTCGGGCAGCGTCCTGGCGTCCTTGAGAACCGCTTCACTCTCCCCGGTCAGGGACGCCTCGGAGATTCTGAGGGTGCCCGCCGTGACGAGCCGGGCATCCGCGCTCACCGTGTCGCCCTCGGACAGTGCGAGCAGGTCGCCGGTGACGATCTCGCGGGTCGGGACGCGCACGAGCTCGGCGTCGCGGACGACCCCGGCCGTGGGTGCGCTCATGCGCTGCAGCGCCGCCACCGCAGTCTCCGCCCGCGACTCCTGCACGAAGCCCAGCACGGCGTTGAGAATCACGATCGCCAGGATCACCAGCGCGTCGAACGGCACACCGTCCGCGCCCTCGACGACCCACGCGGCCAGCGACACGACGATCGCGGCGAGCAGCAGGTAGATGAGCGGGTCCTGGAACTGCGCCAGCAGCTTGCGCCATCCGGGCACCGGCTCGGCGGCCTGCAGTTCGTTGGGCCCGTCGGCCGCCAGGCGGCGGGCCGCCTCCGCGCTGGTGAGCCCGCTTTCCGGGTCGGTCCCGAGCCGCCGGGCGACCTCGGACGCGTCGGTGACCGTCGGGTCCGGTCCGGTGTCGGTCGTGGTCATGCCCTTCGATCCCTAGCTCGTGCGGACCAGGAAGTGCCAGCCCAGCCACCACCAGATCAGCACGACCAGCACGCGGCCGGC
>Ga0299914_10001244_pt1 | contig 16649 bp, 11 predicted proteins | sample RVTome_10_FD_201361 | JGI IMG/M metagenome (GOLD analysis project Ga0299914, IMG submission 201361) | Soil microbial communities from uranium-contaminated site in the Upper Colorado River Basin, Wyoming, United States - RVT153D57 (version 2) ...
GTTCGCTCGCGACTACCGGATCCTCCGCGTGCTCGAGCACCGGCTGCAGCTGGAGCGGTTGCGGCGCACGCACCTCATGCCGCGCGATCCCGGTCGGCTGCGCACGCTTGCCCGTTCGTCGGGCCTCGCACGCGGCGCCGAGGAACTGACATCGCTCTGGCAGTCGACGCGCCAGCGCGTGCGCGGCCTCCATGAACGGCTCTTCTACCGGCCGCTCCTCTCCGCGGTGGCGGCGTTGCCCGCGAGCGGACTCGAGCTCACGAGCGCCCAGGCTGAGGCGCGCCTCGCGGCGATCGGCTTCCGTGACCCGCGCGGCGCGCTGGCGCACATCGGTGCCCTCACCGCCGGCGTCTCGCGACGCGCCACCATTCAGCGTCACCTCATGCCGGTGCTCATCTCGTGGTTCGCCGACGGCGCGGACCCCGATTACGGTCTCCTGTCGTTCCGGCGCCTGAGCGACACGCTCGGCACGACGCACTGGTACCTGCGGCTGCTCCGCGACTCGTCGGATGCCGCACTGCGGCTCACGCGCGTGCTCTCGGGGTCTCGGTTCGCAGGGGAGCTCATCGAACGGATCCCCGAGGCGGTCGCGTGGCTCGAGGACCTCGAGGAGCTGCGGCCGCGGCCGCTCGCCGCGCTCGAGGACGAGAAGCGCGCCGTCCTCGGACGTCACGGCGACGCCGATGCCGCCGCCAAGGTCTTCCGCGCCATCCGGCGTCGCGAAGTGCTGCGTCTCGCCCTCTCCGCGATCCTCGACGTCTGCACGGTCGAGGAGCTCGGTCGTGGCCTCTCCGACGTGACCGAGAGCCACATCGCCGCCCTCGTCGAGGCGATTCGAGGGAGCGAACCCGATGGCATCGAGTTCGCGGTCATCGGCATGGGGCGGTTCGGGGGCCGGGAGCTCGGCATCGGCTCCGACGCCGACATCGTCTACGTCTTCCGCCCGACGGATGCCACGCCCGAGGCGGCGCAAGCCCGCGCGCTCCGCATCGTGGCCGAACTCGTGCGTCTGAGCGAGGACGCGAGACTTCCATTCGAGCTCGACGCAGACCTCCGCCCAGAGGGCCGGAACGGTGTCGTCGCCCGGTCGCTCGACGCGTACCGCGCCTATTACGCACGCTGGTCGCTCACGTGGGAAGCCCAGGCGTTGCTTCGGGCCCGAGGGGTCGCCGGCGATGCCGCGCTGGTCCACGACTTCATGCAACTCGCCGATGCGGTGCGCTACCCGACCCAGATCTCCGAGCGCGACATCCGTGAGGTCAAACGCATCAAGGCGCGAGTCGAGAACGAGCGACTTCCGCAGGGCGCCGACCCCACTCGACACCTGAAGCTCGGGCGCGGGTCGCTTTCCGATGTCGAGTGGTTCGTGCAACTCGTGCAACTCGAGCACGGGGCGGCCGAGGCGTCGCTGCGCACACCGTCGACGCTCGACGCCCTCGCCGCTGCCGTCGAACATGGCTACATCACCGCGTCCGACGCGCGAATCCTGAGGGCGGCGTGGGTGTTGGCCTCACGCGCCCGATCGGCGCTCACGCTCTGGCTCGACCGCACCACCGACGTGCTTCCCGTCGAACGCTCGCAGCTCGAGGGCGTCGCTCGCATCATGGGCTATCCGCCCGGCTCGGCGACCCGACTCGAGAGCGATTACCTGCAGCTCACACGGCGGGCACGTGCCGTGTTCGAGCGCGGCTTCTACGGGGTGGAGCCGCGCCGCGAGCCCACCACCAGCTGAGCACGGGCGATCACCGTGACGGGCACGCCACCCTGAGCACGAACGAGGGCCCGCGTCGCGATCGCGACGCGGGCCCTCGCCCGGGGGGATCTGGAAGATCAGACGCCGTAGTAGAGCTCGAACTCGAACGGGTGCGGACGCTGGGCCAGCGGCTTCAGCTCCTTCTCGCGCTTGTAGTCGATCCAGGTCTCGATGAGCTCCTTCGTGAACACGCCGCCCTCGAGGAGGAAGTCGTGATCGGCCTCGAGCGCGTCGAGCACGGCGTCGAGCGAGCCCGGCACCTGCGGGATCGTCTTGGCCTCCTCGGGCGGGAGCTCGTAGAGGTCCTTGTCGACCGGCTCGTGCGGCTCGATGCGGTTCTTGATGCCGTCGATGCCGGCCATGAGCTGCACGGCGAACGCGAGATACGGGTTGCCCGAGGCATCCGGCGCGCGGAACTCGATGCGCTTGGCCTTCGGGTTGGTGCCCGTGATGGGGATGCGGATCGCCGCCGAGCGGTTGCCCGCCGAGTACACCAGGTTCACGGGAGCCTCGAAGCCCGGCACGAGACGGTGGTACGAGTTCACGGTCGGGTTCGTGAACGCGAGGATCGCCGGCGCGTGCTTCAGGATGCCGCCGATGTACCAGCGCGCCACGTCGGAGAGGCCGCCGTAGCCGGCCTCGTCGTAGAAGAGCGGCTTGCCCTCGTTCCAGAGCGACTGGTGGGTGTGCATGCCCGAGCCGTTGTCGCCGAAGAGCGGCTTCGGCATGAACGTGGCGGTCTTGCCCCACTGGTCTGCGGTGTTCTTGACGATGTACTTGAACTTCAGGATGTCGTCGGCCGCGTGCACCATCGTGTCGAAGCGGTAGTTGATCTCGGCCTGGCCGCCCGTGCCCACCTCGTGGTGCGCGCGCTCGAGGATGAGGCCAGCCTCGATGAGCTTCAGCGAGATGTCGTCGCGCAGGTCCGCCAGCTTATCGACGGGGGAGACCGGGAAGTAGCCGCCCTTGTAGGGGGTCTTGTTGCCGAGGTTGCCGCCCTCTTCGACGCGGCCCGAGTTCCAGGCGCCCTCTTCGGAGTCGACCGAGTAGAAGCTCGAGTTCTGCTTCACCTCGTAGCGCACATCGTCGAAGATGTAGAACTCCGCCTCGGGTGCGAAGAACGCGGTGTCGGCGATGCCCGTCGAGGCGAGGTACTTCTCGGCCTTCTTGGCAACCTGGCGCGGGTCCTTGGCGTAGATCTCGCCATTACGCGGGTTGTAGATGTCGAAGACCATGATGAGCGTGCGCTCTGCGCGGAACGGGTCCACATACGCCGTCGACACGTCGGGGATGAGCTGCATGTCCGACTCGTGGATGTTGGCGAAACCGCGGATCGACGATCCGTCGAACAACTGGCCGACCGTGAAGAACTCCTCGTCGACGGTCGACGCCGGGATGTTGAAGTGCTGCTGCACACCCGGGAGGTCGGTGAAACGGATGTCGAGGAACTTGACATCCGTCTCTTTGATGAACTTGAGCACTTCAGACGAATCACTGAACATGTGACGAACTCTCCAAGAGGGCGGGGGACCGGACGGACTTGCACAGCCGCTAGCGACGCTATCGACTCGCGGTTTCCCGACCGTGACGCGAATGTTTCCGCCATGTTACGCGCCCGAGTGCTCGTAGACTCTGAAGGTGCCTGAATCGAACCCTCGAACCGCCGGCGAGCTCACCCCCAATCGCTGGCCGGGAGAGCGGCTCGGGCTGCCCCGATCGGGCGCCGGATCCATCGGGCGGGTCGGCCGCCGCATCGCCGCGATCGCCATCGACTGGGCGGCGGCGCTCCTCATCGCGTTGCTCTTCGCCCCCTACAGCTCCATGCTGCACTCCTGGCTCACGCTCGTGATCTTCGCGGTGATGCAGGTGCTCTTCATCCCCACGATCGGCGGCAGCGTCGGACACCGCCTCACGGGCATGCGCGTCGTGCCGATGACCGGTGGATGGATCGGCCTCTGGCGTCCGATCGTGCGTACCCTGCTGCTCATCGTCGTCATCCCCGCGCTCATCTGGGATGCCGACCAGCGCGGATTCCACGACAAGGTCGCCGGCACGGTACTCATCCGCGCCTGACGTCGCCGCAGTCGGCACGCGGCGCGAAACGGAACGCGAACGCGGCATCCGCCGATCGACGGATGCCGCGTTCGAATCGCAGTGGATCAGCGCATCTTGCCGCGCTGCGGCCGCGCCTTCATCGGGTCGATGCCCTTCGGGATGGGCAGCGGAGCCTGCAGTGAGTTGAGGCGGTTCGAGACCGCGAGCACCTCGGGCTTCGTCAGCGTGCGCTTCGTCTTGCGCAGGGTCGCCGGGAGCCGGTGGAGCTCGACGGATCCGTCGTCGTGCCCGACGGCGATGAGGGTGATCGGCACGTTGGGAAGCACGCGGGCGACCTTGCGCTTCTCATCGTCGAGCATGCGCTGCGTGCGGGAGACGGGGCCCTCGCTGATGAGGGCGACGCCGCCCCGGCCGACGGCCCGGTAGACGGCGTCTTGGGTCTTGCCGTTCACGGCGATCGGCATCTCGTTGCCCACCCAGCCGCCGCGAAGGCCGCTGCGGAGCACCGCGCCGACTGCGCCGGGCTGACCGTCGATCTGCGAGTACGCCGCACGTTCCGCCCGGCGGCCGAGGATGACCAGGGCGAGCAGGATGCCCGCCAGCACGCCCGCGACCACCCAGAGTGCGATCGTGAAGCCGTTGCCCTCGCCGAGCCAGAGCGCGAGGGCGAGGCCGACGAGCACTGGGGCGAGGAAGCCGAGGAGCATGAGCCACTGGGAGCTCGAGTCGTAGCGGCGGGTCATCTGGAAGACCTGCCACATCTGCTTCATGCGGCCGGGCTCCTTCGGAGCGGACGCCTTGTCCTTGGTGCGTGCCATGGTCACAAGGATACCGGCGAGTGAGGCCGCCTCCGACCGCGTTCTCGGCGGGCGGAGGCGGCATCCGGATGCCCCTAGCCGACCGCCTGCGCGAAGCCGAGGGATGCATCGGCGAGGTGGGCGAGCGACTCGGGCAGGTCCCGACCCTTCGCCCGCATCGACTGCGCCCAGAGCCGCCCCGCACGGTACGACGAGCGCACCAGCGGACCGGCGAGCACGCCGAGGAATCCGATCTCTTCGGCCTCCTCCTTGATCTCGACGAACTCCTCGGGCCGCACCCATCGGGCGACCGGGAGGTGGCGCGGACTCGGTCGAAGGTACTGCGTGACGGTGATGATGTCGGTGCCCGCGTCGTGCAGGTCGCGGAGGGCCTGCGAGATCTCCTCGCGCTCCTCGCCCATGCCGAGGATGAGATTCGACTTCGTGATGAGACCCGCGTCACGTCCGGCGGTGATCACGTCGAGCGACCGCTCGTAACGGAAGGCCGGGCGGATGCGCTTGAAGATGCGCGGCACCGTCTCGACGTTGTGCGCGAACACCTCCGGGCGGGCCGAGAACACCTCGGCGAGGTGCGCCGGATTGCCTGAGAAGTCGGGGACCAGGATTTCCACGCCGGTGCCGGGGGACTGGCGGTGGATCTCGCGGATCGTCTCGGCGTAGAGCCACGCACCCTCGTCGGGAAGATCGTCGCGAGCGACACCGGTGACGGTCGAGTACCGCAGTTGCATCCGCACGACCGACTCGGCGACGCGGCGCGGCTCGTCGACGTCGTAGTCGGCCGGCTTGCCCGTGTCGATCTGGCAGAAGTCGCAGCGCCGCGTGCATTGCGAGCCGCCGATCAGGAAGGTCGCCTCGCGGTCCTCCCAGCACTCGTAGATGTTCGGGCAGCCGGCCTCCTGGCAGACGGTGTGGAGCTCCTCGCTCTTCACGAGCGCGTGCAGGGCACGGAACTCCGGACCCATCTTCGCCCGTGTCTTGATCCACTCGGGCTTGCGCTCGATCGGTGTCTCGGCGTTGCGGACCTCGAGGCGGAGCATCCGGCGCCCGTCGGGTGCGGTGCTCATGCGGCGACCGCCGCCTCGGCGAGGAACCGTTGCGTGATCGGTGCGACGAGATCTTCGGGGGTCACGTCGTATCCGAGTTCGCGGGTGATCGTCGTGATGCCGGCGTCGCGGATGCCGCACGCGACGATCCGCTCGTACGGCTCGAGCGAGTTGCTGCAGTTCAGCGCGAAACCGTGCATCGTCACGCCGTCGGCGACGCGGATGCCGATCGCGGCGATCTTGTTCTCGAAGCCGGGCCGACCGACCCAGACGCCCGAGCGGCCCTCGACGCGACGGCCCTCGACGCCGAGGTCGGCGAGCACGTCGATGAGGATGCCCTCGAGCCGGCGGACGTAGCCGACGACGTCGATGGGCTCGGCAAGCCGGAGAATGGGATACCCCACGAGCTGCCCCGGGCCGTGCCACGTGATCTTGCCGCCGCGGTCGACGTCGATGACGGGGGTGCCGTCAGCCGGTCGCTCCTCGGGGGCCGTTCGCTTGCCCGCGGTGTAGACGGAGGGGTGTTCGAGGAGGATGACGGTGTCGGGGCGTTCGCCCGCGACGACCGCGCGATGGACGGCGCGCTGAAGGTCGAGACCCTCGATGTACGGCACGGAGTTGGCGCTTAGCCCCGCGACGACGAAGTCGAGCATGCCGTCCAGTCTATGGCGACCGAAGGATGCCGCGGGCGATCGACGCCGAGAGATCGGCTCGCCACCTCATCTCTCGTCCTCGACAGGCTCGCGTCCGGGCAGCGGATGCACCGAACCCGCTGGATTGCGCTCGTCGGCCGGGCACGTCGCGATGATCGAGCCATGAGTCGCGATCGCAGTCGAAGCCGTACCGAGGCCGCACCGGCCGTGGTGGCCACGAGCACCCCGCCGCTCGCCGGAATGCTCGTGGGGTATCGGCTGATTCGCCGGATCGCCTCCGGAGAGCGCGCCGATGTCTATCTCGCCGTGGCGGAGCCGCCCGAATCGGGCGAGCACCCCCTCGGTGCCCTCGCGTTCGCCCCGCCGTCCGACGAGCCCACGGCCGCTGCCGACCCGACCGCCCCCGCGCGACCGCTCGTCGCCGTGCGCGTCTATCCGGCGCGCGTGTCGAGCGATTCGGTCGCGCTCGAGATCGAGGCGATGTCGACGGATGCCACCGGCACGCTGCCCGCACTCTTCGATGTCGCCGCCCTCGAAGACGGCCGATGCTGCCTGGTGGTCGAGCGTCTCGCCGGGGCCACCCTGTCCCGCCTGATCACCCAACGCTCGCTGAGGGCGGGGGAGGCGGTCACCATCCTCGCCCCCGTCGTGGTGGCGATCGCCGATCTCGCCGCTCGCGGTTTCGTGCACCCGCGCCTCGCCGCCGCCGACATCCTCCTCGATGACGCCGGCCGTCCGCGCATCATCGGGCTCGGGGCGCTGCGACGGTTGCCGGGGCATGTGCATGCCGCCGAGCGCACCGCCCTCCTGAGAACGGGTCATATCGCGCTCGCGGAACTGCTCGAGGATGTCGCTGCGGCCGTTCGCCCCGCCGGTGTCTTCGACGACGCCATCGACCTGATCCGCGGGCGACTCGACGCGCGACCGTTCCGATCGTGCGAAGCCGAGTTGGAGCGGAGACTCTTCGCAGCGGCGGAACCCGAGCCGATCGCCGGGATCGACGTGCGCGCGCGGGGGGCGCGACTCCCGACGCGCATCGGCGCTCCGACGCCTTGGCAACAACCGCACGATGACCCGAGCCCAGAGAACGACGAGGATCGTACGCCTCAACGTGCACGGGGGTTTCGCGCACTCCTCGGCCTCGCGCAGCTTCCCGATGACCTCGGCGACCGAGTGGCGAACGCCGTCGACGCCGTTCCCGGCTCGCGGATGCGGACTCGACTCGGGTCCGCCATCCGCGAGCGAAGGCGGGCACTCACCGTCGGCGGCCTCATCGGTGGTGGAGCACTCGTGCTCATGCTCACGCTCGTGCCGCCGGCGACCGCCACCGATCGGCCAAGCCCGACGGATTCCCCTGAGGTCGGTAGCGGATCGCCGGTTGCCGAGCAGGTGGATACCGCATCGCCCGACGGTGGTGCACCAGTCATCGATGTCGAAGAGACCGCCGTCGTTCCGGGCATCTCGGGGGATGATCCGACCGCAGCGGTGCGGTCGCTGCTGGAACGCCGCGCGGGGTGCTTCGACACGCTCGATCTCGACTGCCTCGACACGGTGGCACAGCCCGGATCAGCGATCGAGTCCGCCGACCGTGCTGCGATCATCGCCGCTCGCGATGGCAACGGCGACGCGGTTCCCGACATCCGGTACGACCTCTCGACCGTGCAGGTCACCGCCGAGATGGGCGATGCGGTGCTGGTCGAGGTGACACCTGCTGTTGCCGATCGCGAACCGGCCTCGCTCCTCGTGGTGAGAGGCGAGGCCGGTTGGCGTCTGCGGGAGATCTTCGGCTAGATACCGAGGTCCGACTCGAACGCGCCCTCCTCGAGGCGCTCTTTCACCGCGGTCAGGAATCGGGCCGCGTCGGCGCCGTCGATGATGCGGTGGTCGTACGACAGGGCCAGGTAGACCATCGAACGGACGGCGATCGCGTCGGATCCCTCGTGGCTCGTCACGACGGGACGCTTCACGACGATGCCCGTGCCCAGGATCGCCGACTGCGGGAGGAAGACGACGGGCGTGTCGAACAGCGCGCCGCGCGAGCCGGTGTTCGTGAGGGTGAACGTGCCGCCCGACAGCTCGTCGGGCTTCAGCTGGTTGTTTCGCGTGCGCCCGGCGAGGTCGGCGATCTGAGCGGCGAGACCCGCGATATCGAGCTCGCCGGCGTCGCGGATGACCGGGGTCAGCAAGCCGCGTTCCGTGTCGACGGCGATGCTCATGTTCTCGCTGGCCGGGTAGACGATGCTGTCGCCGTCGACTGTCGAGTTGATGATCGGGTAGGCACGGAGCGCCTCTGCTGCGGCGAGCGCGAAGAACGGCAGGAACGACAACTTGTTGCCGGTCTTCTCCAGGAAGGCACCCTTCACACGATCGCGGAGCTGCGCGATGCGAGTGACGTCCACCTCGACGACTGTCGTGAGCTGCGCGGTCGAGGTCATCGAGAGCACGGCACGCTCGGCGACGACCTTGCGCAGGCGCGTCATCGGAACCGTGGTGCCGCGCAGCGGCGAGGTCTCGAGCGGCGTGCGCGTCGGAGCGGCCGCGGCGGCGGGCGCCGCGGGTGCCGGCTGGGCGGAGATCACGTCTTGCTTGCGGATGCGACCACCGACGCCGGTGCCCGTGACGCTCGCGAGGTCGACGCCCTGCTCGTTGGCGAGCTTGCGCACGATCGGCGTGACGTACCCGCTCGTGCCGGCGTGCGCGCCCGACGGGGCTGCTGCCGGAGCAGGCGCCTCGGCTGCAGCGGGGGCTGGAGCCGGTGCAGCGGGAGCAGCGGGCTCGGGAGCCGGAGCTGCCGGAGCTGCCGCGGGAGCAGGCGCCGGTGCTGCCGGGGCGGCCGGAGCGGGAGCGGGAGCAGGGGCCGGGGCGGCCGGGGCGGCCGGAGCTGCCGCGGGAGCAGGCGCCGGTGCTGCCGGGGCGGCGGGCTCGGGAGCGGGAGCCGGAGCTGCCGCGGGAGCTGCCGGAGCAGCTGCGGGGGCGGCCGGAGGCGCTGCAGCCGGAGCCGCGGGAGGCGCTGCCGGCGCGGGTGCGGCCTCGGGAGCGGGTGCGGCCTCGGGAGCCGGAGCGGGCTCTGGCGCTGGGGCAGCTGTCTCGGCCGCGGGAGCCGCCTCGGCCGGAGCGGCCGCGGCGGAGCCGTCACCGATCGTCACGAGGGCGGTGCCGACCTCGACCGTCTCGTCCTCCTGGACGAGGATCGCCTCGATCACGCCGGCGACCGGCGATGGGATCTCGGTGTCGACCTTGTCGGTCGACACTTCGAGCAGCGGCTCGTCGACCTCCACACGGTCGCCGACGTTCTTCAGCCAGCGGGTGACCGTGCCCTCCGTGACACTCTCCCCGAGTGCCGGGAGGCTGACGGATTCGCTCATGCGCTTGTCTCCTTCACAGCGTGTGACGCTATCTAGCTTATTGCAGTCGTGTTTCGGGGCGCCCGGGTCAGAGCGCGTGAAGCGGCTTGCCGGCGAGCTTCAGGAACGCCTCGCCGAGCGCCTCGTTCTGGGTCGGGTGCGCGTGGATGAACGGGGCGATGTCCTCGGGATATGCCTCCCAGTTCACCGCCAGCTGGGCCTCGCCGATGAGCTCGCCGACGCGAGCGCCGATCATGTGGACGCCGACCACCGGGCCGTCGTTCACGCGCACCACCTTGATCGAGCCGCTCGTCTCGAGGATGTGGCTCTTGCCGTTGCCGGCGAGGTTGTACTCGTAGGCCGAGACCTGGTCGGCGCCGAACTTCTCCGTGGCATTCGCCTCGGTGTAGCCGATCGAGGCGACCTCGGGCTCGCAGTACGTGACCTTGGGGATGTTGACGTCTTCGACGACGATCGGGTTGAGCCCGGCGATCTCCTCGGCCACGAAGATGCCCTGCTGGAAGCCGCGGTGCGCGAGCTGCAGGCCGGGGACGATGTCTCCGACGGCGTAGACGCCGGGGATGTTGGTCGCAAGCCGCTCGTCGGTGATGACGAAGCCGCGGTCCATCGTGACACCGACCTCTTCATAGCCGAGTCCCTGAGTGACCGGGCCCCGGCCGACGGCGACGAGGAGCAGTTCGGCCTCGACGGTCTCGCCGTTCTCGAGGGTCACGACGACGCCGTCGTCGTTCTGGGTGACGCCCTGGAATCGCACGCCGAGCTTGTAGTCGATCCCGCGCTTGCGGAACGCCCGCTCGAGCTGCTTGGAGACCGACTCCTCCTCGTTCGGCACGAGGTGGGGGAGCGCCTCGATGATCGTGACGTCGGCTCCGAACGACTTCCATACGCTCGCGAACTCGACGCCGATGACGCCGCCGCCGAGGACGGCCACCTTGGCCGGCACGAAGTCGAGTTCGAGCGCCTGCTCGCTCGTGATGACGCGGCCGCCGATCTCGAGGCCGGGAAGCGACCGGGAGTACGAGCCGGTCGCGAGGATGACGTTCTTTCCCACGATGCGGTCGTCGCCGACCTGCACCGCGTTCGGTGCGACGAGGCGGCCCTCGCCCTGGATGACGGTGATGCCGCGGGCCTTGACGAGTCCCTGCAGTCCCTTGAACTTGCTCGACACGATGCTTTCGCGGTAGGCGGTCACCGCGGCCACGTCGATGCCCTCGAACGTCGATCGCACACCGAACTTCGATGACTCACGCGAGCTGTCGGCGACCTCAGCCGCGTGCAGCAGCGCCTTGGTGGGGATGCAGCCGCGGTGCAGACATGTGCCACCCAGCTTGTCCTTCTCGACCAAGCCGACGGTGAAGCCCAGCTCGACGGCACGCAGCGCTGCCGCGTACCCTCCGCTGCCGCCACCGAGGATGACAATGTCAAAGTTCTGCTCGGACAACCGCAATCTCCCTTGCGCACCTGATCTGCGACACGGACTGCCTCCGGTTCGATAGCCGGGGGCAGGCTGTATGGGCGACGTTCTCGCCCATACGACCTTACTACCCTGCAGAGAGCTCCTCGCCCAGCCGGATGAGGGTGCGAACGGTGACGCCCGTGCCCCCCGAACCCGTGAATCCCCATGCCCCGCCGGTGTTGTAGGCGGGTCCTGCGACATCCAGGTGCGCCCACGGGATCCGGTCCTCGGAGTCGGCCCTGGAGCCGACGAACTCGCGGAGGAAGACGCCCGCGAGGAGCATGCCGGGCACGGTCATGCCGAGCTTCGTGTTCGTGAGGTCCGCGACATCCGACTTCAGCAGGCTCCGGAGGTCGCGAGGGAGAGGCATCGGCCACACTGCCTCGTCGACGGCATCCGCGGCGGCCCGAGTCCGTGCGACGAGGTCGTCGTCGCCCATGAGCCCGGCGATTCGATTGCCGAGTGCGACGACCTGCGCCCCGGTGAGGGTCGCCACGTCCACGATCGCGTCGGGCTGCTCCTCGCTGGCCGCGGCGAGACCGTCGGCCATGACGAGCCGCCCCTCCGCATCGGTGTTCAGCACCTCGACGGTGGTTCCGCCGTGCATCCGCAGCACGTCGTTCGGGCGGACCGCGGCGCCGGATGGCATGTTCTCGGCGAGGCACAGCCAGCCGGTGACCCGGATCGGCACCTCGAGCTCCGCGAGCGCGATGATCGCCGACAGCACCGCGGCAGCGCCGGCCATGTCCATCTTCATGCCGACCATCGAGGTCATGGGCTTCAGCGAGAGGCCGCCCGAGTCGAACGTGATGCCCTTGCCGACGAGCGCCAGGTGCACGGATGCCCCGGCCGGCGCATACTCGAGCCGCACGAGTCGCGGCCCGCGGCTCGATCCCCGTCCGATCGCGAGGATGCCGCCGAAGTCATCGGCTTCGAGGGCCGCCTCGTCCCAGACGCGCGACGACACGCCCGCGGCATCCGCGGCTTCGACGGCGATCTCCGCGAAGCGCTCGGGGAAGAGATCGAGCGGCGGGGTGTTGACGAGGTCCTTGGTGCGGGCGACGGCGGCGACGATGGATCGGACGCGGTCGACGGGCACGTCCTCGACGTCGGTGTGCAGCGTCAGCCGTCCGACGGGTGGCTTCGGATCGGCGCGGTACCGGCCGAAGGAGTAGGCGCCGAGGGCGGCACCCTCCAGTAGTGCCGCAGCGGCTGCCGGATCGTCGGCGGGGATCGCGATCGCGACCGATCCGACGCCGGTGAGCTGGCGGACGGCGCTGCCGGCGGCCAGGCGCAGGCCGGCGGCATCCGAGCGATCGCCGAGGCCGGCGACGGCGATGATCCGCGGCCCGTCGTCCCGCGCAGGAACCCGGGTGAGCTCGTCGGCCGTGCCGCTCGCCCCGAGCGCCGTCAGGAGCGGTGCGACCCACTCGTATCCCGCCGGCGCGAGGAGCTCGGCGCCTTCATCCGCAGGGCGGGCTGCGAGGAGCACGACATCGGCATCGGACGCGATGGCTGGGGACGACGAACAGGCGAGTTCGGGGACGGTCATGCAGCCGATCGTACGTGTTCGCTCTGGGCATCACGCGGGCTCGCCGTGAACCGTCAAGGGCGTTCCGGGCCGTCAGTAGGCTGGAGGCATGCGCGATCCCCGCTCCCTGTACGAGCTGAATCCGGACGTCGTGGTGCCGCCCGGACTTCCGCTCGTCGCGGGCCTGACCGGGTTCGCCGATGCCGGTGCCGCCGTCGCCCAGACGACGGAGTACCTGCTGTCGACGCTCGAGAGCACCGTGGTCGCCACCTTCGATGCCGACGAGCTGCTCGACTACCGGGCGCGCCGTCCGATCATCATGTTCCAGGGCGATCACCTGGCGGACTACCGCCCCCCGCGGCTCAGTCTCGACCTCGCGCGTGACGAGCTCGGCCAGCAGTTCCTGCTCCTCACGGGATACGAGCCCGACTTCCAGTGGGAGCGCTTCGGCTCGGCGGTGCTCGGGCTCATCGATGACCTCGAGGTGGCGTCGACGACATGGATCAACTCGATTCCCATGCCCGTGCCGCACACGAGGCCCATCGGGATGACGGTGAGCGGCAATCGGGCCGACCTCATCGAGGCGATGTCGATCTGGCGGCCGACGACGCAGGTTCCGTCGAACGCCCTCCATCTCGTCGAGTATCGACTGCACGATCGGGGCCATCCGACGACCGGATTCGTGCTGCTCATCCCGCATTACCTGTCCGACGCCGAGTACCCGCTCGCCGCGGTCGCGGCACTGGAGGCGATCAGCGCCTCGACCGGGCGGATCTTCCCGACCGATGCCCTCCGTGAACAGGGCCGCGACTTCGTCGCCCGCATCGATGAGCAGGTCGCCGAGAACGGCGAGCTCGCGAAGCTCGTCGGCACCCTCGAGGAGCGGCACGACTCGTATATGGAGGGCACGACGCTGCGATCCCCACTGACGGATGAAGACGGCGAGCTGCCGTCAGCCGACGAGATCGCGGCCGAGCTCGAGAAGTTCCTCGCCTATCGGCGCACGCGCGACGACGATTCGCCCATCGGCGGCTGATCGTCCCGTCGCCCCGTGACGGTCGCGAACGCCTGCTCCGGCATCCGACGCGGGAATTGCCCGCGGGTCCGAAACGTTGTCACACGTGGGGAGGAACGCGCCGGCTACGTGGACGTTCGCGCGGGCGCGTGACTGTATAATGGAGACAGGACCCGTTCTGGTCTGCAGGGTGCGACATGCTCGCGCCGAACATGCGGACTTGACATGGGTCCTCATAGTGTCCGAAAACGACCGGGCCGAGTGCACGAGCCGCGCGTCCGAAAGGGCACACGCCGCGCGACGGTAGGAGAGGTTCAACGAATGGCAACGACGAAGGCTGCGACGTCGGCGAAGAGCGAGGCGGAGACGCCCGCGACGACGCGCGCGACGGCCGCGAAGTCGAGCGCCGCGAAGACGGCCACGAAGGCCACCGCCGCGACATCCGCGGCGAAGACCACGAAGGCCGCCGCCGAGAAGGCGAGCGGCACCAAGACGGCTGCACCGAAGGGCGCAGCGACGACGGCGGGCAAGACGTCCCGCACGAGCACGGCGAAGTCGGGGGCGAAGCCGCGCGGCAAGGCGAAGGCCGGCGCTGCAGGTGACGACGACGAGGTCGCGCCCGAAGACCTCGACGAGGTCGAGGCGGAGGTCGTCGTCGCCGAGGCGACCACGACCGAGGAGACCACCGACGAGGCGGCATCCGACACCGATGACGACGAAGCGAAGCCCGTCGCGGTCGAGCCGCATCCCACCGGCGCGCTCGTGCTGCGTGCGGTCGACGACGAAGACGAGGTGCCGGTCTACTCGAGCGCGATCACCGGCGCAACGGCCGACCCCGTCAAGGACTACCTCAAGCAGATCGGAAAGGTCGCACTGCTGAACGCGGCCGAAGAGGTCGAGCTCGCGATGCGGATCGAGGCGGGTCTCTTCGCCGAGGAGAAGCTCTCGCACATGACGGATGCCGAGAAGCGGTCGCAGCTCGGTCGTGAGCTGCAGTGGGTGGCGAAAGACGGCCAGCGCGCCAAGAGCCACCTGCTCGGCGCGAACCTGCGTCTCGTGGTCTCGCTCGCAAAGCGCTACACGGGTCGCGGCATGCAGTTCCTCGACCTGATCCAAGAGGGCAACCTGGGCCTCATCCGTGCGGTCGAGAAGTTCGACTACACCAAGGGCTTCAAGTTCTCGACCTACGCGACGTGGTGGATCCGCCAGGCGATCACGCGGGCGATGGCCGACCAGGCCCGCACCATCCGGATTCCGGTGCACATGGTCGAGGTCATCAACAAGCTCGCCCGCGTGCAGCGGCAGATGCTGCAGGATCTCGGCCGCGAGCCCACGCCCGAGGAGCTCAGCCGCGAGCTCGACATGACTCCCGAGAAGGTCATCGAGGTGCAGAAGTACGGCCGCGAGCCGATCTCCCTGCACACGCCGCTCGGCGAAGACGGTGACAGCGAGTTCGGTGACCTCATCGAGGACACCGAGGCGGTCGTCCCGGCCGATGCCGTGGGCTTCACGATGCTGCAGAAGCAGCTCGAGTCCCTTCTCGACTCGCTCTCCGAGCGGGAGGCGGGCGTCATCCGCATGCGATTCGGGCTCGGCGACGGCATGCCGAAGACCCTCGACCAGATCGGCGACACCTTCGGGGTGACCCGCGAGCGGATCCGTCAGATCGAGTCGAAGACGATGGCGAAGCTCCGCCACCCGTCGCGCTCGCAGTCGCTCCGCGATTACCTCGAGTAGGCCGGCGGTGCGCTACGCGCCGGCGATCCTCGTCGGCAGACTCGTCCGATTCGCCGCACGGCTGCGCAAGCCGGGCGGCGGATCGGCCGTTCCGGGCCTCATCGTCAATCGCATCGCTCCCGGGTACCTCAAGCGCACCCTGTCGGGCTTCCCGCAGGGGCTCGTGGTCGTATCCGGTTCGAGCGGCAAGTCGACGACGACGAAGATGCTGGTCGCGATCCTCCGCGCACACGGTGTCGACGTGTTCACGAATCCGTCGACCGCGAACATCAGCCAGGGACTCACGTCCGCGCTTCTCGAGCGCGCCGACTGGCGTGGCCGCGTGCCCGGCGACGTCGCCGTCCTCGAGATGGACGAGGGTCACGGTGCGCTCGTCATGCAGGGCGTCGACGCACGAGTCGTCACGCTCATGAACGTCATGGTCGACCAGATCGACCGCTTCCACGATTCCGATATGGTCGCCGGCATGCTCGCGCGGATCGCGGCCCGTGCCCATGAGGCGATCGTCATCAACGCCGACGACGCCCACCTCGAGCGCATCGCCGAGAAGGCCGGGCCGGACATCGCAGTGCATCGCTTCGGCGTCTCCGCCGAGGTGCTCGCGCAGTCTCCCCGAGGGCTCGGATACACGGAGACGAGCCGTGCACGCCTCACCACCGATGCCGGCGTCCGGGTCGAGTCGGTCGCCGGCGACATGGCGGTGCTCGGCGACGGCGGGGCATCCGTCGAGATCCGGCTTCCCGCACGAGGCACGCACTACGCCGTCGATGCCGCTGGCGCATACGCGACCGCGCGGGCGGTGCTGGGGGAGCGGTTCTCCGCGGCCACCGCCGCGGATGCGCTCTCGGCGATCCCGGCCGTGTTCGGTCGCGGCGAGCGGGTCGTGGTGCGCGGGCAGGAGGTCGAATTCGTGCTCGTGCAGAATCCTGCGAGCTACCAGCTCAATGTCGACAGCATCGAGCCGGGCACCGAGCAGATCCTCTTCGCGATCGGCTCCGACGTGCGTGATCCCTCCTATTTCTGGCCCACGGATGCCTCGTCGCTCGGGCGTGTGGCGATCGTCAGCGGCTCGAAGGCACACGAGGCCGCCCTCATGCTCGCCTACGACGGCGTCGAGATCGATCGCGTCGAGCCCGACCTCTCGCGCGCCCTGGACGACTTCCTCGCGGCGCCGGCGCCGGCGAAGGGCGCGAAGACGATCGTCTTCTCGGCCGACGCGATGC